>Ga0137399_10000524_pt1 | contig 15424 bp, 23 predicted proteins | sample czorhiz316metaG_FD_104810 | JGI IMG/M metagenome (GOLD analysis project Ga0137399, IMG submission 104810) | Vadose zone soil microbial communities from Angelo Coast Range Reserve, California, USA - czorhiz3.16 metaG | ecosystem: Environmental > Terrestrial > Soil > Vadose zone | place: USA...
AATGGGCCGGCCAGCACCCGCGCGAGGCGGTGCTCGCCGCACAGGCCGCTGGCTACTATGGCGCGGCAGTCCCCGTCGAGGCATCGGTCAAGGCCGTGCAAAGCCTCGGCTTCGACAGTCAGCTCGACCCAGCGCTGGCGCTCGAGCGGGCGTTCAAGACGCGGATCGAGTCGGGCGCTATCAAGACTAACAAAACGCCGCAGGAGCTGGTCCGCCAGTACTACCGGAAGGTCGAGTAAGCAAGCATAGCTCGATGGAGTGAAGCGGGTTCGAGGGTGCGGCCCCGCTGGGGGCTTGAGCATACTGTAACGTGCCGAAGCTGGCTGCGCATGAACGCAAGAGACGATATCCACGGCCTCTCGCGCGCCAACATGGACCTGTTCGAAAGGAGCGCGGCCCGCACATTCCTGGGCTCGCAGTCATTGGGGGGGAAAAGAGATCATGAACATCCCACCAAGCCGTGTGGAATATCACTATTGGCGGGCGCTGTATGGTTGCTCACTGACCCAGTGGCCAAGGCTGATGTGGTGACCGACTTGAACATCACGGCCGGCGACAATCCCTGCCGTGTATCAATACAGCCCGCTTGAGTCCGTTCATGGCACCTTTGAGACATGGCGACTGTATCAAGCCATGTCCGCTTTCAAGGATAACCCGGAAGTGTCGGGCGCGCGGTCAAAGTGACGCGTTTGACCCATCGCGGAAGTGACCGCTGGTGCGGATCCGCTTTGTTTCCTATAGGACATTTTTGCCCGGGTGCCACCGAGAGGATCGCTGGGCGATATCCCGCATCGATCAGTTCGTCGAAGTGCGCCCGACGCGCCCAACGCCATACTGATCGCCGACGCGGCTAACCTTGCCATCGGCAAAATCGATCTCGATCATGTCCTCCGACGAGCCGATCAGGCCCAGGGACTTGTGGGTGTGAGCGTCGAATATCTCGGTGGCGTCATCGCTGCTCTTGTTGGGCGCGACATAGGCGTAGTTGCCTTCGATGTCGAAGGTAAGCCAATGCGCCCCGCGGCGGCTTTTCATGCTGACCCGCTCCGCCAACACTGGGGCCATCGGATCGCGCATGCTCCACACATAGATGTGCGGATCGTCCGCGCTGCTGCTCTGCCACACCTCGCGCTCGTCGGGCGTCCAGCCAATCCCGTGCAGCAGCTCGGGTTCGCCGGGCGGATGCTCCGCAAGGCTGGCGGTGACGATGCGGCCGCTCTTGAGCTCGGCAACCTGCATCCCCCACAGGCCGATCACGTTGTTCACCACGTAGCGGCTCATGCCATCGACCGCGTAGGGCCCGAGAATGCCGGCGTAAGGGCCGACGCGGGAGACCGTGTAGCTCTGTGGATCGATCAAATAGAGGTATTTTCCGCTTCCGTCCTCGGCCTTGGTCTCCTGAAAGAGCGGCCCAGACAACGGGAACAGGGTATCGTGCAATCGATTAGAGAAATGCACCTTGCGAACGATATCGCCCGTGCTGGCATCCACAACGTTGAGAAAGTCGGCCGAGCTGCCTTCCCAGGTCGGAACATACAAGAGCTGCCCGTCCGGATGAATCGCCAGCCGATCGATATCGGGATCGATGGCCCGATTCCAGAGCACCGCATCATCGTAGATATTAAGGCAATAAATCATCCCGACGCCTGAGCCGGTGCGGTAGGCCACGTAGAGCCGGCCGGTCGCCGCGCTGGCGACGACGCCCTTGACGTCGTCCACGTCGCGAACGGTCTCGATGGTCTTAACAAGGCGATGCCCGGCACCGATGTCGTAGACCGATATGGAACCCCGTGTGGCCGCCGCCTGATTGACTGCGTAAAGGAAACGCCCGGTGCGCGGTTCGTATGCGGCAAGCACAGGACTCTCCGTTGACGTGCTGCTTGTTGATGCAGCGGGAGGTGCGGCCGCGGCGCTCCGGACCGCAGGCCCAATCGTCACGGTCGCCACTGCAACCGCGCAGGCAAATCGAATCCGGTGCTGTTTAGCTGTCATCCGCCCGCCTCCCGAACCGCGAACGCGACTAATAACTATAAAGCATTTTGCGCAACGCCGGTATCCTCCTTCCGGGATAGTGCGATCGTTCAGCGCGTAGGGCGCAATGGCGCCAGCGTATTGCGCCACTCACGTGTCGGCGGATCGCGCTGCGCTGATCCGCCCTACGCGCTCATAAAGCGCGCAGCCGTAGCCTGATCGACGCCAAGCTGGATTAAGGTCGTCGGTCGCAAGCTTGTCGTTGCGACGGTCATTCACTCGTGGCAGCTGCGTAGCTTGTTCGGCAGCATCGGCTTGATGGCCGCCCATTCGCGATCGCTGGGTTCGTAGCGGTGATTCGAAGCCCCCGGTTTGGAGCTTGAATCGCAGTCCTCTGGCAACCTCAACGCACCCTTCTGGCTGTCGCCCTTCAGTCTCAGGTCCTGTTTCGGGCCGAAGCGAGCGCGAACCGGCAGGCGAAACCAGCTGAGTCGGTTGAAAATGACCCGGAGCCGACCTTCGGTGGCGGATAGTTGTGATATGACCTCTCGAACTGCGGGCGCTTTTTTTAAAGATGCGTTCTGGCCAATACTGACAATCGGTCCATGGGAAATCAACAGTTCCTGATCGGAGCAATGCATGCGAGTTTTCAAGCTTACGCTCATAGCCGCCTTCTGCTTGATGATAGACAGGCTAAAGCCAAAGAAAAAGTGAAACCGAGCCGCCCTCAGATGGTGAGTCCGAGCGCCGTTGGAGACCTGTTCGCCTGCACGGAAGTTTCATGAGCACGATGGTCCGAAAAGCCCGGGAGCTTGCCGACATTGCGCAAATTGACCGGGCCAGCAACGATCCGCAGCGCATGAGGGCGCGCAAGACCGAGGCCGAGATCATGGAGAAGATGTGCCGTCCAGGGCGTGGCTATCCTGCACAGCGGTCTCGCGGCTGATCTGCGCCGCCGATGATCGCAAGATCCGCGCGCGGCTCGATCGCCTGGCGCGCGACGGCAAGATCGAACGCAAGCGCGAGCAGGGCCACCACGGCCCGGTCTATCTGTTCCGGAGGCTTTCGTGAGCAACGGGGAATGGGTAACGCTGAGGAAGGCCTTGTGGGGTACCAGTGGGGAATGGGTGGGGTAACGGCGGCACCTGTTTTAGCTTTCTCCTAAGTTCGCTCGCGCGGCGAACTTAGGAGAACGACGGAAGCTGACAAACGCGATCCCAGCGAAGCCGATCAGCAGCATTGCCCATGTCGATGCATCGATCAGTTTGGTGCTTGGGGCATTGTGTCCGGATATTCGCCTCCGTGCTCCATAATTTCAAAGCGCAAACTGGTCCCGTCCATCTGCGGGTCGTGCGGCCGCTTCTCCGCGTCATCTCTGCAAGTTTGTGAGGAAGCTTCATCATGTCCTCACAACCAAACTCAGAGAGCAAGCCGAGGCCGTTCTTTGCGCCGGGCGGGCGATATCGGCGCGAGCCCGAAATTCGTCGCCGGGCGAATTGTTTCGCTCATAACCACAACGGTCATCTAGCTGAATATCCGTTCAAAAAAGTTCCGAAGTAGTTCCTGGAACGTCGCGATGCCTCACTGGTTTTCTCCTAGCGCAACAACGAAAGGAGAAGGAACCATGAAGAAGATTTCTTGCGTTCTCGCTGCGTTAGCGACCATCGCGGTTGCTGCGCCTACAGTCGCCAGCGCTGAGGGTTTTGGCTTCCGGATCGGAAGCGACCGAGATTATTATCGCGACCGTGATGACTATCGCGGCCCTCGTGCGGAGTTCTACGAACACGATCGCGGGCTGCACCGCGGCTGGTACAAGCACGATGGCGACCGAACGGTAATCATTAGGCGTCACCGTCACTGGGACGACTAAGTAGAGAATGGCCCCCTAACCGGGGCCATTTTCGTAAGTCTAACCAATGGCCCATATGTGCGACGATGCGGCAGTAATGTGAGGGACGGCCTGCTTACGCCGATGCTCAGAGATAGGCAGACTCGATCCTGCTTTTGGGTAGGGAGGTCACCCTCCCTATGCTGACCGGGAACGATTTTCGGCTCGCGGTTACCCGAGCCTACCGAATCAAATCAAAACCATTCGCCGGGGATGTATTGATCGAGGAGCAGGACGGACAGCGACAGCAGCAAGCCGACGCAACTGAACAATGCCACCGTGACGAAGGTATCGATATTGGCGACCGATGCCGCAGATGCGCGCTGGAAAATCCTTGCAATAGCTGCGGTCATGTGATGATCCAAAATTCAAGGGGATGGGTAGAAGTTGACGGATGGTAACTAACTATCATCAAGCCCATGCCCGCTGCTTGCGGGCGGCGGCGAGATAATTCCTGCTGTATTGGTGGTAAATCAGGCCGATGATGACGTCCCACATGATCGAACTCCATTGTTGATCGCGAGGATATTCATGACCGCCCTGTGTTTCCGGGTGGCTTCGCGAACGCATAAAACGGCTTCTTCGGCGGCCGGAATTGTTTCGTGCGGCGGATGAAACGCATCTTGGTATCTTCATGGCGCCGCTGCCCGGTCGTCCTTATCGGCACCTCGCCGATCTTTAAGGCATCATCCGGCAACGGTTGCTGCAACGCCTTCACCTCGTGACGCACGTCCTCCCCGTAGTATTACGGGTCGCGATCTTAACCGCACCACCAGATGACGGGGTCTGTGGGTTTTCTGATACCGAAGCACATACTATGCTCCGTCGTCAGCTGATGAAACGGTTCGTCATTCGAGAGAAATGAATTTAATGAAAAGACATAAATCAAAGGAAATCGGTACAGAAATCGATTGTCCCGCCTGTGAGGGCACGGGATTTCAGCCGGTTGCACAACCGCGACAGCCCGGTCGTAAAATCTTCGCTGCACGCTGCAACGAATGTCTTGGCAAAGGGCGAATAGACTCTTCACTTCGCAACAATCGAAAAGAGTAGTTCTCGGCGACGACCTTGACGCACATTCACATTCGGCTTGCCCCCTCCAAAATCTGCGCCGCTCCGCGTTCGATTCAAGACGCGGTGTCCAAAAGCGAAACCAAGCAGGCGATATCCCTTACGCCCTCGCCTTTCACCCCACGAAGTCTTGCCGACCGATGTTATTGGGCGGCTGATTTCGTCATCCGGGCACGGTGCCCGAGGGCCATTGGTGCCGCTCACGTCCGAACATTTGGACTTTCGTGCAAGGGGCTTCGCCATCGAACTAGAAGCAGGCGCCGGCGCTAATTGATTTGCGGTGCTCGCTGCTGTTCTTTTGGTTGGTGCAGCTTGGGCTGGAGCGGGCGATTGCGGAGCAGTTGCCTGGTTGGCCGAGGACGGTGCGCGTCCAATCCGGGTGGCCGTGATGCCCCCGCGGGCGGTCATAATCCCGCTCGGTTGAAGAGTGTAATCCGTCGGGTATATTCCTAATACGTCAGCACGTTGCCGTTGCACGTCCATGTGCCTGCATGCACGCCGCGTTCTCGCTGCACGCCGCCGTACCGTCGGCTGTCAGAGTTGCTTTGTTGGTTTGTCCAATTCCGTTGTGCCTCCAGACGCCGACGAATTTTCCAGCGCAACTTGCAGGCGGAGCAGCGCTGGCGTTAGCGCCAGCGACCATGAAGCCGAAGAGCAGCAGTGATCGTAGAAATTTGAAGATATTTCCCGGAGTATGTGAGTTGGCACAATCTCAAATCCGCAAATATCGTTCTATCACGATGATAGCACCATCTTCTGTGCCGGAAATCCATTCCGCATTTCAGTACGCGACTATCTCCGATAGCCCTGCGAGTTCTTCGGAAGCGCATTCTTTTGGGAAGGGCTGAGATTGGTGTTTCCGGTTGTAGCAGCGTTAGTGGCTGCTCGGGGTTGCTGGGTCCAGCCGTTGCCGCGGATGTTTCGCGCCGCGGCCACCAAGGATCAGGCATCAACGTGCCTCTAATACACGCGCAGCTTGGTTGACCGCCAAATCGGAAGCTCGATACACTTCCTGCGGGGCTTCATGCCAAGGGAGTTTCATTTGACAATTGCAGCGAGGATCACTGTTGCGGTGGCACTCAGCCTATGTGGCACGGCAAACAGCCGGGCAGCCTTTATCAATTTTGACGATCTAGTCGCTTCAACCGGTTATACGTCGCCGACGGATGTCAGCACTCGCTATTCCGCGCTAGGCGTAGTTTTTTCCGATCCGGCCGGACCATCCGGGGCCGTTGCGGGCTTCACGTCAACCAACGTCTTTATGGCCAACCAACACCAAGCCACTGACGCCGGTGATCTCAGGCTGAGTTTCTCGGTGCCAGTGACATCTGTCACGCTCGACTTCAATCCCTTCTTCTTTGGGCCCTCTGCCCTTCATGTCCTCGCCTTCGACGCCAGCAACGGCTTGCTGGGGACAATTGACTTCGCCCAGGGGCCAGTGACTGCGACGATCAACACGGGCCCGAATATCGACCACCTGCTGCTCGCCGCGCACCCTAATCTTGAGCCCCAGACCTTCGACAATTTCACCATCGACAATCTGTCGTTCGGCGTGTCCGCCGTTCCAGAGCCCTCCACCTGGGCGATGATGATCCTGGGCTTTGCTGGCGTCGGCTTCATGGCCTATCGTCGAAAGATCAAGATGGCGCTGAACGCCGCATGAGCGCGTCCCTCATTGATTCAGAAGGCCGCCGCAGTGCGGCTTTTCTTTTGTGCGCCTAGGTGCGACTTCAGCCGGCGGTCGCGCGTGGGGAAAAACAACAGTGTGGCCGCTTCGTCACAGTCTCCTGGTTCCTCTGGTGGAACAGCCGTTTTGACTCACAGGTTTCCGCCGCTTCGATTAGCTTCTCACAACCGGGGCTGGTGAGTTCATACACATTCAATTTTCACCCGGAGGCCGCAGGGCATTTTGGGCGGCGGAAAATGTCCTGCGGTCTTTTCAATTGGCACACAGAGAGACGCGCCTTCGAGCGCTCTTTTGTATTGTTAGGCAAACGCCCGAGGTCGGATCAAGAAGCGCATGCGCCGATCCATATTCAAAATAGCCTTTCTCGCTGCCGCTATCGTCTCGACCGGCGGCTGGATCGGGCTGTTGGGTGCTGGGATATGGTGGTTGATCGTCAAACTCTAATGGACGTTCGACCCAATCCCCTCTCGCCAAAGAAGAAACGCGAGCACAACCATGCTTGGCGTCAACGCTAGCATCATCCCAAAAAAGACTGCCTGTATCGTAGTCATCAGCGTCCCCACGCGCTTGATTCTGCGAATCTCTTGCCCGCACGCTCAGCGTGCATCGTGGGCATTCTTGATGTCAATCGAAACACGCAGACTCCGGATTACTACCGTCCCCCCAAGACAAAGCCCTTCAAACACCTGCTTGGGGCCTTTGTTTTTGTCGGATCGATGCGGGTCGTCCACTACAGTCAATCCGCTACTTTTGGCGCCGGAGTCTTTGGCTCAACCGGGGCGTGAGAGTGGGATGCGCCTTGATCCAGTGGGGGCCGATCCGGAAGGCGTGGCATTCGAATATGAGGTCCCGGAGTGAAGCCGGGCCGCCATCCTGATGGTGTGGCTAAGACCGAGGCCGATCATTCATAAAATGCCTGGTCTGCCGCGAATGGTTTGACATGCGCGATCTCGGCCAGGTACTGGCACGTCCATGACGCTGATATCAAGATAGGCATTGGCCGGATCATGTTCACCGGCGGGGAGTAACTCGGCGTGCGCCGAGATCCCCATTTCTCGATAGTGCGATTCAGAGCTAGCGATCTTGGATTGCTCGCGGTGGGGTTGTGAGGTAGGGCTAGCCGGCCCAGCGCGACCAAAGGAGTTTGTAGTTATGGCGCCACAAAGAATCCTGCAGAGTTTCTATTATACAGAGCATGACCTGGCTGACTTCGGATTCAAACGCATTGGTCGGAATGTAAGGATTTCAAGTGATGCTCGAATTTACGGTGCCGGGAATATTTCGATCGGCGACAACGTGAGGATAGATGATTTTGTCATTCTTGCCGCCGTGCGCGGATATATTGATATCGGCAGTTACGTGTTCATCGCTCGCGGCTCGCATCTGAGCGGCGTTTTTGGAATTTAATTGCATGACTTTTCGAGCATGGCGGCAAACACGGTCATTTACAGCGCGTCGGACGACTACTCCGGAGAGGCGTTAACGGCTCAAGTCGTCCCTCACGAATTTACGAAATACAAAGGCGGGAAAGTTATACTCGGCAAGCATGTAATAGTGGGGAGCGCATCCACCATTGTCGGTCCATCCGTCTTAGGTGAAGGCAGCAGCGTCGGCGCGATGTCTCTTATCACCAAAGATATAGATCCTTGGGGTATCTATGCTGGGGTGCCTGCAAAGAGAATTAGGGAGCGCGAAAAAACGCTCTTGCAATTAGAAAAGAAATTACTGGCATCGCAATCGATAAGCTGAATTCGCCGACGCCTATCAATTGATGTGCGCAATGATTGCTAACCGTCAAGATTGCTGGGCGCATCGACCGGGGTCCGAAAAGAAACGGACGGAACGACCTTTCGCGCGCCAGCGGTCATTCCGCCGGCCACACCAACGCCCAGCACATAAATCCATCCCTCATGAAAGTCGAACAAGTGCGAATTGAAAAGCGAACTCACGATGTTTTGGACAACGACGACTAGCCCAATCCAAGCTGGTAAACCGGTCCCACGAAATAGCAAAAGATGGGCGAACCACATTGCAAAGAGGACGATGCAACCCAATGCCCCCCATTGCACGGCAACATAGAGCGTTTGATTATGCGGGTTGCGGATCGAATTCGCCCACTCACCACTCTTGCCTTCGGCCTCGCGATCAAAAAGCTCCTTGGTTGAGCCGGTGCCATGCCCAAACACTGGCGCCTCCGCGATCGACTTCATCGAAGCGCGCCAATATGCCAGCCGCTCACCATACGAGGTGGCGATGTCAGTATCACGGTTCAAATTGTAATCGTGCACCGTTCGCTCAACACGATAACGCAGATAGGGTGACGTGAACCAAATCAATACCCCCATTGCCATGCCGGCGGCGAAAAGGCGTATCGCCAGTCTGCGGCTCAACTGGGTGACGGCAAAAACAACGAACAAAACGAGGATATAGAGGATCGCAGTGCGCGCTATCACCACAAACATCATATTGCAAAAGAAACCCAATAACAGAACGGCGCACACAAAGGCCAACGCTGGTCGCCTCTCATCTATCAGTGTCAGAAGAAGCGGAGCGGCTGCGAACATGCACAGCGCGAATTCCTGACTTTGATCGATATAGTTCTTTAGCGGAACGCCGGCCCCCTCAGTGGCCGCAATTTTCCACTCAGGTGCGAAAAGCACAATCCAGGATAATGCCATCAGAAATACACACGAAACAAAGAACGCGATGAATACCCAATGTCCTCGCCGAGAACGCTCAAAATGATAAAGCAAAAATGGGATTACCAACAGTTTCGCCACCGGGTTCACACCCTGAAGTCTGACAGCCCACGGACTATCAGCCCAAAACATTCCGACAAGGGCCAGCACGAAGAGCGTCAATGGCAGCAAACTGGCCGGACGCTTCAAAGATTGAAGGAACGAGCGCAGATCGAGCGTCGGCAGCAACACGACGAACCAGACAACCATGAAAATTGAAACGGCGGATGTTGACCACGGGATAGAGGCCGCCACCAGCACTGGATAGACGTCTAGGCATAGAAGCCAGAACCAGGATTGTGGCGCCGATGCGATAAAGGAGAGCAGCCGGAAATTCTGAGGAGCAGCTGGCGCGGCTTGCGACATTTACAAGAGTCCTAAGGGAGTAGCTGACGCTGGCGCTCGGACCGCTTCTCGCGCAAGCGCAAAATCCAAACCACGTGAAGCAAACCAAGTGAGGCGCCGCATCACGCCATTATTTGAGATACCATTCAACCAAAAAAGTGCGTTCCGCTCGCGATAGCTCCACCTCCTCGCCCAGACGCGCGCAGGCTCTACGCGGCAAACAGCTGCATCTCGTCCTGTGGGCTTCGCCAAGCCTGGCGAGCGGTTCGTGGCTTCAAAAACGACCGCTCAAAAAAGGCCCATTGGGACGCGATTGAGGACTGTTCTATCTGCAGCGGCGTGGTAACGTCCTTTGAGTATGCGGAGAATTAGTGATGTTGCGGATTGGCAGGGTTTACCGACTGAAGTTTCCAGGCATAGCCGCTCGCGTGATCGAGCCTCCTGCCGGACATGTGACAGCAAATTTCCCTTTTCTCGTGGAAAGTCTGTTTTTTAGAAGCCGTTGGTATGTGAATGAACGTGGTGAGCCTGACAATATCAACTCGCCCTTGATGATTACCCCGGCCAGTCGCGCCACGCGCACCCGGAGGAGTTCGTCAACTCTTGCAGCTCAATAAATCCTAGCGGCTTCTGCTTGCGCCTGGCCGCAACCTGCGGACGAACGCCACACCGGTTGTGCGAAAGCCGTCCCGAGAGCCCGGCAATCACCCCTGCGACGTCGGCTCGCGCGCTCGATAGTAGCGGCGTCGGGGACGATCGTAATAATTTTGCTGGCGGCCACTCTGAAATCGTAAGGGCACCGTGCCGTTTGGATAACACATCCCATCGCGTACATCGAGGTCGGCGCCGTTACCGCAGGGCACGGGATATCGGCCAGCTCCATACATCCGGCCTCGCCGCGCAGCCTGATATTGAGGGGGTATCACGCCGTTCGGATAACAGCGGCCGTAGATGTCAATATCGTAGCCATGTCCGCAGTACTGAACTTGGCTCAATAAATTACTCTCGCTGCGTCTCGACCAGCCGAACAAGATCGCCATCCCGTAACGGAGGAGCGGGGATACGGAGCGCAACCCCGAGCGCTAATGCAATTGCGCGCCGCGTCCCCCAATGAATGGCCACGCGCGGGTTTCAAACTCCCCGCGAGGCGGCAAATTTCGACCGGCCAAACCAGCTCACGGATTGGCTACACCCCCGCCATAGCTGCTTGTGTTCAAAGCTCGATCGATGGCGGCTAGAGCATCCGCGAGTGAAGTGGAATCGACTTCGTATGGTGCAGTATTCGCTAGTTCCGCACCCGGGTCGGTTGGTAATCTCGCGATTGGATGGGTCCACCGCCTCCTCACCGCATCGATAGCGGCTAGCATTTGATCGTGCGGATGCGTGTTTGCGGCGATCAGACCCTTGAAATAGGTCAGCCATCGGAGTTCTTCCGTCGCGTCTTCCAGAATGGGATAGGCAGCACACATTTCACCGAGAGCCCGGGTGCTAAAATGAACGATCTGGAGATCAAGCGATTTGCTCGACCCGTCGAGCACGAGTTCCCATTGATGAACAGTCCACCTTAATGCGATCTGGGTGGCGCTTGCCTCAACAGCCCATGTCAGGTCGTCATCTGACATTTTTCGAGCAGTTCCTTTCCTGCGCATTTCCAAGATGCGCGGCGAGTCCAAATCTATCAATAAAGCTGTGTCGCGAGGCAACTGGACGATGTTGAGCCCCGCTTCCCCTGTCAATCCATTATCCTTTCGCGATAGGCGGTTTCCGCCTTTGCGTTGGGGATAAGACCCGGTTTTCCGCAGTTGGGTCTTGCTTACGCTAGTTCGACCAAGCCACAAGCTAGGGGTCTAGCTGGCCGTCGGGAGGTCTCATTATGTCAATGATCGCCGAACATGATGCAGAAGTGCGGGTACGACGTCACAACGGTGTGCCCGAGTGCGATGTTGTCGTCGCCATCCGCGGCCAGGAGATGTCGCTCAGGTGCCGCGACTATAACGAAGCAGTCAAATGGGCACGGCTCGAATGCAAGTCGTACAAGGTCGCAGGCGGGTTCACCGTAGAACGCTGATGCGTCGGCCCGCCTTCACCGATCAATCTGGCTATTGGGCGTTGGGATAAGGTGGTTGATCGTCAAACTCTAAATCGGCGTCGGCTTCACCAAGCCCATTTCCCGTTCGCGAAAGCAGAATCGCGACCAAAACCATGCTCGGCGTCAATGCCAGCATTATCCCAAAGATGACAGCTTGGATCGTAGTCATGGACGTCCCCCCACGCGCTCGACTCGACTGGATTTCACGCTTGATGCGCTTTTTGACGACAATGTGACCGAGCGCCGAACTGTCCACGCAATCCACTGCCTTCTACGCTGGGGTCATTGACTCAACCGGAGCGGGAGGAGTGGGACCGAAGCCGCGCAGCCAGAGCCGACCCGACAATTGCCGCCTTCCGGGCCGTCGCGGTTCGTGCCGGAGGTTGCCGACTGGGCCAATAAACAGGCCACGATTCGCACCGCGGTTCTGGCATCCATGGCGGGCTCGGAGCTAGGCCTGTAGTGCAAGGCTTAACGCTGCGGGTACCTCCAGGGTGTGCCGCGAGCCGGTTTGGTGCAACCGCAAGGATCCGCGAAAGTACGCGCGAAAAGCTTTTGCGGGGTGGGAAATTGTCAAATCAGCAATTCAGGTGATGCTAGCGACGGAACAGCCCACCACAAGCGCCTCCGGCTGGTCCGCGGGCCCAAGGTACCGGTTTGCCAGATACACGGCGCCCATCGAGAGCGCGATCCCCAGCACGATCGCCAGGATCGTCGACACGACAACCTCTCGAATGACCACTCTGTGAGCCATCGCGCCAGCCGCCTGACTGAACTCGTTGTAGCAGACAGGTGAGCACTTTTGCCCGAGTCGGGAAACGCCAATTGCATCACGTGTTATGCTTGACGGCCGACTTGTCGCGCGCGTAGCGACGAAGCGATTCGACGATACTTCGCACCGATCTTTATGGGCGCCATCTTCAAGCGCGCCGTACCGCACAATCCAACTGCCAGTGAGCTCCCCGAGAGGCGTCATCGGCACGCGAAGGTGGTTGGCGCACTCAAGGATTATTCAGCAAGTAGTTATTGATCAGCGCGGCAGCACCGCGATTCCAGGAATAATCCGCGCCGATGCGAAGATCGCTTTGCCGCGCGAGAACGATGGCGCCGGTGTGGGCGTCGCGGATCTGGAACAACACCGCGTATTCCGTCCGGCTGATCCGCCGCACGACCCCGACAAAGGATTGATCGGCGCCGAGCTCTAGCGCGATGGCGGCTTCGCAGCCGTTGCATTGCCGCAGCAAGCGCCCCTTCACGGCATCGCTCTTTGCACTTCCGACGTCGACAAGACTATAGCGACCGGACTGGGCGATCAGCCGGCGCACCTCGCTCGTGGCTCGATCCAGTTGCTCGAGATCGGCGGCATTGTCGCCCGCTATCCCGGCGCCGCCGCTTAAGTCGTCGAGCTCGAAGTCAAACACCGCGATTTTCATCGGCGATGGATCGGCGCTTGCCGGCAACGCCAAGGGCGCGCCGCCCCCTAGCAAAGCAGCGGCGCAAGCGGCGAGCAACCGGCGGCGGCGCAAGAAAACTCCGTTTCGCATCGGTGCCTTCATTTCTCCATCCGATGAAAGCGCGTTCAGCGAGAGGCAGCGCCTGGCCTGAGATCGCGTTCGTCTTCACGATGCCAGGGCGGAAGCGTAGTGATCTCGTCAGCGATGAAGGTTTCGGCACGGCGCCAAGCCTCATCGGTGTCGCCGCGGAAGGTGAACAACTTGTCGAACATGACGCGTTCCGTCTTGGCGTCGATAGCTTCGATCTTCGCCCATTGCACGAGCGTGCTCATCTTGTGGATGCCGCCGATCAGCAGTATGTCCGCGCCAGCTTCGCGGGCCGCGGCCAAAAGGTTGGCGACGCTCAAGCCCGCGAGCGAGCAAGGGTTCGGGACGCATGCTGGTGTTATGAGCTGGAAGCTGCCCTTCGCAAGATCGCCCTTGAGTGCGCGCATGAAGCTGTCGAGCCGCGCTTCATGCTCCTTGCGTTGATCGCGCTCTTCGCCTGAGCTGTCGATATAGCCGAAGTCGATCACTGCGATCGCGGCGCCTTGCGCCTTCTTGCCGCCGTCCTGGGCCTTCCCGCAAGACGGCGCCAAACACAGCCAGGCCGCCAGCATTGGAACAAGCAAATGACGCATGTCGCAAACCCCTCTTCGTTTCGTCATCATATTGCGCGAACCATGAGAGAGCCGGAAAGTGAATGTGTCCTGGCGATGGCCGGGCAAATTGCCCGATCTTTCCGCCAGCGCTCCCAAGAGGCCGGCTCTGCCTCTAGATTGCGCTCGCTCGCGCCGTTGAATGCAACCCCTTTTGCAAAGGTGTTCGCCTATTCCAGCGCCCAAGCCTGATCTGAAACTTCGGCTCTCCCTGCGCGTCGCCGCCCTGGCCGCACGCTGTTTCGTTGCCGCGGCGGCCGACGTTCTGTTCGAGACCGACCGCTCGGCGCGGGCGAATGGAATTTTAGGGAATCCTGGATGAGAGCCGGGGCATGGAGGAGGACGCAAAGCGGTCCGCCGGCCGATGGAACTTGGAAAAGTTCCATCCTCGTGGGCTGATCCGGGCGTACGCCATTGGAAGGTCGGCCGAGGCGAAAATAACCGCGCCGGAACGATGCGCCCTCGCCTCGCCATCGCATCCCCGCCACGTTTGTGCGTCGCGATCGCCACATTCCGGTGGCATCCACGCCGCCATGAATCGTCCCTTCCCGGCACTCAAATCGGCATTGCTCTGCTTCACGTGCGTTCTTCTGTCGTCTTGCGCCGGGCAAACCGCCGGTGAGCGGATCGCGGATATGCCGCATTGGATGGGGGGCGAGCCGGCGGGTGTACCGCAGCGGCGTGGCACGCCTGAATACGATGCCTGGATGGCGGCGCGCGCCCAGGAAGCGGCAAAGCCCAAAACCGATCAGACCAAGGCCGATCAGACCCAAAAAACCGACCGGCCTAAATAGTCTGGCTCACACCTCACGCCGCCCGGTTTAGTCCGGCTGGCGGCGCCGTGGCCATTGCCAGAATTGTCGTTACAAGCTAGCGAACGGCTTCTATTTGAGCGCACTGCCTCCGCTTTCGGAGCTATCGATTGATCGTTTTTCGCCGCGCCCTCGCTACCGCTTTGTCTCTGGTCGGGCTTGCCGCTCTCGTCGTCTTCGCGCCTTCGCATCTGATCGGCGAGGCCATGGCGCAACGTGCGACGGCAGCACTTGTGGCCAAGCCGGTGTCGCTGCCCGACATGGCGCTCGGGCCGGCAAAAGCTCCGGTGACCATCACCGAATATGCGTCGATGACCTGCCCACATTGCGCGGCGTTCGAGGAAAATGTTTTTCCGATGCTGAGGTCGAAATACATCGACACCGGCAAGGTGCGCTTCGTGTTTCGAGAGTTCCCCATCGACATCAAAGCAGCGGCGGCCTCGATGCTGGCGCGCTGTATCGCCAATGACGATGCCGGGAAATTTTTCGACGCCATCGACACGCTGTTCAAGCAGCAGGATCGGCTGATGGCGGAGACCAAAGATACTTTGAAGCTGATCGGCAAACAGGCCGGGTTGAGCGAACAGGCCGTCGAGACCTGCGCGAACGATCAGACGTTGCTGGACAAGCTCTCCGCCGACCAGAAATTCGCCTACAAAGTACTAAAGGTC
>Ga0137399_10000526_pt1 | contig 15407 bp, 12 predicted proteins | sample czorhiz316metaG_FD_104810 | JGI IMG/M metagenome (GOLD analysis project Ga0137399, IMG submission 104810) | Vadose zone soil microbial communities from Angelo Coast Range Reserve, California, USA - czorhiz3.16 metaG | ecosystem: Environmental > Terrestrial > Soil > Vadose zone | place: USA...
CGGCACCTTCTTCCTTCGGAACCGCCCTCAGCTCCAACTGATCAGCCGTCTGACTCAGCTCCGCGCCAGGGGTGACGCCGTGAGGATCGCCGTCCTCGGCTGCAGCCTCGGCGCGGAGGTCTACTCCATCGCCTGGTCGGTCCGCTCGACGCTGCCGAGCTTGACCATCAAGGTGGAAGCAGTCGATATCTCGAACGAAGTATTGGAGGTCGCCCGCGAGGGCGTGTACGCCCTTGGCGTTTCGGAATTGGCGACCGAGCCGATCTGTGAACGTATGACCGAAGACGAGGTGTGGAAGATGTTCGATCGCGAGGACGGCAAGCTGAAGGTGAAGTCGTGGATCAAGGAAGGGATCGCATGGCGCGCTGGAGATGCCCGCGATCCACAGATAGTCGACGTCCTGGGGCGCCAGGACATCGTGGTGGCCAATGACTTCCTGTGCCATATGCAGCCGGCCGAGGCAGAAAGCTGCCTTCGCAACATCGCAGGACTGGTCGATCCAGGTGGTTATCTCGTCGTTTCCGGGGTCGATCTCGACGTGCGAACGAAAGTCGCCGATGCGCTTGGCTGGAAACCGGTCCGTGATGCGATCGAGGCCATCCACGAAGGCGATCGGTCCTTGCGGCTGAGCTGGCCCTGGAGGTACTGGGGCCTCGAGCCGTTCGACAAAAAGAGGCAGGACTGGGACGTTCGCTATGCGTCGGTGTTCCAGCTCGGGGCGGCGCCGCCGAGGTCCTACGAATCCGTCGAGGTGGGGAAGAGCCCAGGACCCCGGTAGCCACGAGACGTCGGGGCGAATCGACGTCGCGCATCGATCAGAACGGCGCCATGCTCGACGGCGCGGTCGGGAAGGCTCTCGAACTCAGCGGCCAACGTCGCGACGATCCAGACTTTTGTTTTCGAGAGAACATCGGTCAGACTTTCTCCCGTCCCTCCGTTCGCCTCGATCAGTGGGTCGTACGTGAGAACCGTGGCTGCTCGGCGTTTGAGTTCCGACGCAATGCGGAGACCAGGACTAGAGCGCTCATCGCGCGTGCCGGCCTTGAAAGCAGTTCCGAGTACGGCAATCGCTGAATTCGGGTCCGGCAACGAAGACAGCGCAATCTGGGCGACCTTTGCAACACGGGATTCGTTGATGGCGTCAATGGCTTGCAGCATTGGGACAGCGAGACCAAGTGCCGAGGCTTCCACCTGCAGGGCCTTTACGTCCTTTGGGAGGCAGCTTCCCCCGTAACCGCAACCGGGCCAAAGATAGCTGAGAATCCCGGGGCCCCACCTTCCTTCGCGGTCATGCCAGCGGCGATCAGCATGGACGGCGAGAAGGGCATCCGTGACGTCGGCCCCGTCGACCGCCTCCGCGATGTCGGCCATCTCATTGCTGAATGAGACGAGCGTCGCGAGAAGAGCATTGTTCATGTACTTCGCGAGCTCGGCGGACGATCGCGCCATGCGCATGATCGTCGTGGGAGTTCGGGCGTAGAGACTGGAAACCAGGTCACCAGCCCACTTTTCGTCGGCTCCGACGACTATCCGGTCGGGGTGGAGGAAGTCCGCGACCGCGCGCCCTTCCCTGAGAAACTCCGGATTCGCCACTGCCGCGATCTGTCGCCCTCTCGCGCGCAACGGTGCGAGAACGGTCGCATCTAGCTGCGCGGTCGTTCCGGGAATGACGGTGCTGCGGATCGCGATCGCCATCGGCCCCGAAGACGTGGCACTGGCGACGTCGCCGACCGCCGTACGAACGAAACTGAGATCGATCGCCCCTGTCCCCGAGCCCGGGGTGTTGACACAGATCATCACAACGGCCGCATCCTCGACCGCTTCCCCGATGCTGTCGGCGGCGACAAGCTGTTCAAGGCCGCTGGCTATCAATTCCTCGAGTCCCGGTTCAAAGAAGAGAGGCTTTCCTCCGAGCAAACGAGGCACGGCCTCGGGGTTGCGGTCGAAGATGGAGACGGTGTGTCCAAAACGCGCGAGCCCGGCGGCCGTGACGCTTCCGACGTACCCCGCACCGATCACGGCGACTCTCACGGTTGCACCCCGTATGAGCGGATGGTGCGCAGCAAGCCCTCATCCAACGAGACCAGCGGAAGCCAGTCAAGCGCGCGTTTGATCTTCGTTATGTCCGGGAGACGCCGGCGCGGATTGTCTGTGAGGTAGCGCGAGTCGTCCGACGGTTTCGATGTCACAGCCCGCCCGCCGGTCAAGGCCGCCACTTTTTCGGCCAACTCCCGCATGGACACCTCGTGCGGGGCCCCGACGTTGAAGGCCTCACCATCAGCGGCACATGCGAGCAACCCAAAGAAGGCCGCGATCGCGTCCGTGACGTAGCAAAAGCTCCGCGTGGGCGTGCCATCGCTGTGCAGCACGAGCTCCTGGCCAGCTAGCGCCTGACGAATGAGGTCAGGTATTACGCGGCCGTCATCGAGACGTAGGCCTGGGCCATACACATTGAATGGACGAGCGACCTTCACAGGGACCGCGTGTCGCTCAAAGAACAGCCGGCAGAGCGTCTCGGCAAGTCGCTTGGACTCGTCGTAGCAAGCGCGCGGTCCGGTGAACGAGACTCGGCCGACATAATCCTCCCGCGTCGGGATCGCAGCGTCGTCTGGATCTCCATAGACCTCGCTGCTACTGAGGTGGAGAAAACTGCGGCAACCCTGCGCCGCGAGACGAAGCAGGTTCCACGTGCCGATGACATTTGCTTCGACGGTCTCCAGCGGGAGCTGCCGATAGATAACGGGCGAAGCGATGCTGGCGGCGTGGACGATGAACTCGGCGCCAGAGCTGTGGAAGTCGACCGCGGAGCCGTCGATGAAGCGGAAATCGGGGCGGGTTCTGAGCTCGGCGATCCGATCCGCACTGCCTGTCACAAGTGTGTCAACGCACGAGACCGTGCAGCGCCGCTCGAAGAGCGTGTCGTTCGCGAGCGCCAGGGCATGACAAATGTACGACCCGAGAAACCCCGCGCCTCCAGTGATTAGCAGCCGGGTGCCCTGCAACGGCCGCAGAGAGCGTTCTGCACGCCTGACGATCTCCTGCACATCGTCGGACGAAGGTGCGAGCGTTACCACACTTTCCAGGGCGCGCGACCGCTCGCCCACTCGTCCTCAAGGATTCGTTTTTCGCGGATCGTGTCCATCGCAAACCAGTAGCCGTCGTGTCGGTAGACCGCAAGCTGTCCATCTTTCGCTAGCCGCGTCAAAGGTTCGCGCTCGAGAGGGCCGTCATCTAAGTAATCAATCACCCCGCGCTCGAAAATGAAGAATCCTCCGTTCAGACGCCCTTCGCTCAGCTTTGGCTTTTCGATGAACTCCGTGACCAGGTCGCCATCAACGCGAAGCTCCCCGAACCTTGTGACGGGGAGGATCCCGGTCACTGTGGCGAGCTTCCCCTGAGCGTTGTGGAATGCGACCAGCGCACGGAGGTCGACATTCGATAAGGAATCGCCGTAGGCGACCATGAAGCGATTCCCGTCAACGTAGCGAGCGGCGTGTCGGAGTCTGCCAGCCGTAAGGGTCTCCGGACCCGTCTCTGCTAGGACAACAGACCAATCACGCTCGTCATGGAACATTTCGAGCGGTTCCACCTCGTTGGCGCCGAGCTTCACTCGGACATCACTGTTCATGAGGTGGTAGTTCAGGAAGTACTGCCGAATCACGTCGCCCTTGTAACCCAGGCACAGAACAAAGTCTGTGAAACCGTGATGCGAATAGATCTTCATGATGTGCCAAAGGATGGGCTTGCCGCCGATTTCGACCATCGGTTTTGGACGCACTTCGCTCTCGTCGCCCAGTCGCGTGCCGAGGCCTCCGCATAAGATCATGACCTGTTCGGGCACGCGCGAGATGTTAGGGGCCTCGCACGCGGATCCGCGTCAGGGTGCAGTTAACCTGCATCGAGGCTCGCGAATGGTTCCGGCAGGTCCCACCGCGAGAACGACCTACGCAAAACATCACTGAGTTCGAGAGCTCGCCAACCAACAGCCTGCGCCGGATCGGTTGGCCGCTGCGGTTCCACGACCAGCACCTCCTTTTTCCCGCGGATTGAGGAGGCCTGGTGGGACCGGATGATGTCACTCGGTGACTCCACGCCGGCGGCCCAGATCGGGCCCCGGGGCTTCACCAGGCGTCAACGGGAACTCAATGCCAGAACCATTCGCTATGCGTCGGTGGTCCAACTGGGGGCGGCGACATGAGGATCCTGCTGACCGGGAGCCGTGGCTACATCGGCACCGTGATGGCTCCGATGATGGTCGGCGCGGGCCATGAGGTCGTCGGCGTGGACACTGACCTGTACCGGCGGTCGACATTCGGCGCCTGGCGGGAGTCCATCCACACGATCCAAAAGGACGTGCGCTCGCTCGAGAACGCCGACCTTCGGGGTTTCGACGCCATCGTGCATCTTGCCGCGCTGTCAAACGACCCGCTGAGCGATCTCAATCCCCAACTGACGTACGAAATCAACCACCTGGCGTCCGTGCGCCTCGCCGCGATCGCGAAGCAGGCCGGAGTCGAGCGTTTCGTGTTCGCTTCCTCCTGCAGTAACTACGGTGCCGCGGGCGACGCTTCAGTGACCGAGGAATCCGCGCTGAACCCGGTCACGGCCTACGGCGAATCGAAGGTCCGGTCGGAGCGTGATATCGGCCGGCTCGCCGACAACTCGTTCACGCCAACGTTCCTGCGGAGCGCGACCGCGTACGGGCTCTCGCCGCGGCTACGTTTCGACCTCGTGCTGAACAACCTCGTCGCCTGGGCGTTCACGTCCGGAAAGGTCCTCCTGAAAAGCGACGGCACACCGTGGCGACCAATCGTCCACGTCGAGGACATGTCGCGGGCATTCCTGGCGGTGCTCGCGGCGCCCCGCGAGGTCGTGCACGCCCAGGCTTTCAACGTCGGGCGCGATGGCGAAAACTACCGAATCCGCGAGATCGCCGAGATCGTGAGGGAGACGGTCCCCGGTTGCGAGATCGCCTTCGCCGAAGGCGCGGGTCCCGATCTCCGAAACTACCGCGCCGACTTCAGCAAGATCGCTCGGGTCCTTCCGGGGTACCGACCAGAGTGGGATGCGCGGAAGGGTGCGAGGCAGCTCTACGACGCCTACCGGGACATCGGGCTTCGGGTCGAGGACTTCGAAGGCCCGCGCTTCAGGCGAGTCGACCAGGTCAAGCACCTCATGGCCGCGGGTGATCTTGGTGTCGACCTCCGCTGGAACCAGCAGGCCGGCGCTCGAGCCTCGTGACGGTCGCAGTACTTCCAGAGATGTCCCCGGGAGGCTCGACGGATGCTGCTCCCATGCCGAGCAGAGGCTGCCGATCGTGCGGAGCAGTTCTCCGCCAGGTCTTCGTGGACCTCGGGATGTCGCCGCTCTGTGAGAGTTACGTTCCGAAAGAGAAGCTCAACCAGATGGAGCCGTTCTTCCCACTCCACGCGTACGTCTGCGAGACGTGCTTCCTCGTCCAGCTCGATGACTACGTGACGCCTCAGGCAATCTTCACCGAGTACGCCTACTTCTCGTCGTATGCCGACAGCTGGGTCGAGCACATGCGCCGCTACGCGGACGCGATCACGGAACGCCTCGGCCTGGGAAAGGGAAGTCTGATCGTCGAGGTGGCGAGCAACGACGGCTATCTACTTCAGCACTTCGTGCGGAAAGGGATCCCGGTGCTCGGGATAGAGCCCGCGGCCAACGTGGCCAAGGTGGCTATCGAGAAGGGGATCCCCACCCGCGTGGAATTCTTCGGAGAGCAGACGGCGCGGGAGCTTGCCGCCGAAGGGAAGCGGGCGGACCTGATCTGCGGCGCGAACGTCCTCGCCCAGGTGCCTAACCCGAACGATTTCGTCGGCGGGCTCCGAATCCTTCTCAAGCCCCGGGGGGTGGTCACGATCGAGTTCCCGCACCTCATGCGGCTCATGGCCGAGAACCAGTTCGACACCATCTATCACGAACACTTTTGCTATTTCTCCTTCGTCAGCGCCGAGAGGATCTTCGCCGCGCAGGGTCTTACCCTTTTCGACGTCGAAGAGTTGCCCACCCACGGTGGGTCGCTGCGGATCTACGCTCGTCACGCCGGCGACGCGACCAAACCGATCACCGCACGCGCGGAGGCGCTGCGCCAGCGGGAGATCGACGGTGGGTTGATGCGCCTCGAAACCTACGCCGGCTTCGGTGAGCGGGTGAAAGAGACGAAGCGGAAGCTTCTCAATTTCCTGATCGAAGTGAAGCGCGCGGGCAAGACCGTCGTTGGTTATGGCGCGCCGGGCAAGGGCAACACGCTGCTCAACTACTGCGGCATTCGGAGCGACTTCATCGATTTCACCGTCGACCGCAGCACGTATAAGCAGGGCAAGTTCCTGCCGGGCACCCACATTCCGATCCATCATCCGGACCGGATCCGTGAGGTCAGGCCCGACTACGTGCTCATCCTTCCCTGGAACTTTAAGGACGAGATCGTGGAGCAGATGGCCTACATCCGAGAGTGGGGTGGGAAGTTCGTCGTGCCCATCCCGGAGGTCCGGGTCCTCGACTGACCACAAGGGCCGCGGGCCCGAATGGAGATACCGTGCGCTTCGTGCCGACCAGCCTCGCGGGTGCCTACGTGATCGAGCAAGAGAGACACATGGACGAGCGGGGCTTCTTCGCGCGTACGTGGTGCGCGGACGAATTCGCGCGGCACGGGCTCGAGCCAAAACTTGCGCAATCCAACGTCTCGTTCAACCGGTGTCGCGGCACGCTGCGCGGCCTGCACTACCAGACGCCGCCCTTCGCCGAGGTAAAGCTGGTGCGCTGCACCCGTGGCGCCCTGTTCGACGTCGCCGTGGACCTGCGGCCCGATTCGCCGACGTTTCGGAGATGGGTCGGAAGCGAACTCACCGAAGACAATGGGCGTGCGCTTTATGTCCCACGCGGATTCGCCCACGGGTTCCTGACGCTTGTCGACGCTACCGAGTTGGCCTACCAGATGTCCACGCCATACGCTCCCGAAGCCCAGCGCGGCATCCGGTGGGACGATCCGTTCGTTGGTGTGGCGTGGCCGGAGGGGGTGCAGGTCATCGCGCCGCGTGACCGGGATTACCCCGACGTGGACGTCGGCCAGTTTCAGGAACTCCGCGGTCTGCTAACTGCTCCATGACCGCGGCATCGCCAGAGAAGGATCAGTACACATCGGACGGAGGGGCCGAGCACATCCGTCCGGTGATCGACACGCTCGATCCAGAGGCAACGGGTGCCGAGATGCATGCGTTGATCCGCGAGCTCTACCCGATCTGTCGCAGCATCACCGGTGACGGCGTGCGGCGCTCGCTGCGGATCCTGAGACGCATCGCGTCCCTCACGCTCCACGAGGTTCCCACCGGCACGGCGGTGTTCGATTGGGTCGTCCCACGGGAATGGAACCTAGTCAAGGCACGGCTGGTCGGACCGGACGGCGAGGTCGTAGTCGACGCCGATCGGCTGAACCTCCACGTCCTGAACTACAGCGTGCCGTTCCGCGGGAAGGTCCCGCTCGAGGAGCTGGACAAACACCTTCACTCCCTGCCCAACCAGCCGTCACTCGTTCCGTACCGAACGAGCTACTACAAGGACGACTGGGGCTTCTGCCTGAGCCACGAGCGGCGTGCACGCCTTCGCCCGGGCGAGTACGACGTGCTCATCGACACGAGCCTGACAGAGGGGTCGCTGACCTACGGCGAAGCTCTCCTGCCCGGAGCGTCGTCCCAGGAGGTTCTCATCTCCGCGCACTGCTGCCATCCGTCGCTCGCCAACGACAACCTCTCGGGCATGGTCCTCGCAGCGACCCTCGCGCGGCTCCTGGGCGGACTTCCGCTCCATTACACGTACCGTTTCCTGTTCGTGCCAGGGACGATCGGGTCGATCACCTGGTTGGCGCACAACGAGGAGCAGGCCCGGCGGATCAGTCATGGCCTCGTCGTCGCCGGAGTCGGCGACGCCGGTCGGCTCACGTACAAGCGCAGCCGGCGCGGCACCACCGAGGTCGATCGAGCCGTCATCCACGTACTCGCCAGCTCAGGCCAGGACTACGACGTGCGCGACTTCACACCCTACGGCTACGACGAGCGCCAGTATTGCTCGCCGGGCTTCGACCTCGCGGTGGGCTCGCTCACGCGCACACCGCACAATGAGTACCCCGAGTACCACACCTCCGGCGACAACCCCGACCTGGTGCGGCCGGACCGGCTTGTGGACACGCTACGGCGGTACCTCGAGGTGTTCGAGGTGCTGGAAGGCAACCTCACATACGTCAACCTGTCGCCGAAGGGCGAGCCGCAGCTCGGCAAGCGCGGGCTCTACGGATCAATCGGTGGCGGGAGCCAGACCGTGGCCAGCCAGATGTCGATGCTCTGGGTGCTGAATCTCTCCGACGGGTCGCGGTCGCTCCTCGACATCGCGGAGCGGTCGAAGCTGCCCTTCACGGATGTGCGTCGGGCAGCGCGGGCGCTCGAAGCCGCCGGGTTACTCCGAGTGAACGACAGTTCCGGAGAAGGCGCTCGGTGAGCGCGCCGCTGACCGGTGTCGCCGTCATCACGGGCTCGTCCGGCGGGATCGGGCGCGCTGTGGCGCTCGCCCTCGCCTCGCACGGCATGAGCGTGTGCCTGACCGGCCGCGACTCCGGCAAGCTGCAGAGCCTCGCCCGAGAGATCGGGTCGCGGGCGCCACAGACACTCGTCCATGGCGCTGACCTCTCATCCGATGACGACATCCGCGGGCTCGTGGAGCGCGTGACCGCCGGGTTCGGGCGGGTTGACGTGCTCGTCCACGCCGCCGGTGCGCTGAGGCTCGGCAATATCGAGGCCGCCGGGTGGGACGATCTTGACGAGCAGTACCGGGTCAACCTGCGTGCGCCCTACATCCTTACGAAGGCATTCCTTCCGATGCTCAAGGAGTCGAGTGGCCAAGTGGTCTTCGTCAACTCGACCGCGGGGCTCGTTGCGGGTGCGGACAACGGCACCTACGCGGCCATGAAACATGGCCTCCGGTCGCTCGCCGGCAGCATCCGCGATCAGGTGAACCAGTACGGGGTCCGTGTGCTCAGCGTCTATCCGGGACGGACAGCCACCCCGATGCAGGAAGTCGTGCATCAGTTCGAGGGACGCCGCTACGAGCTGCCGAATCTTCTTCAGCCGAGCGATGTTGCTGACATGATCATTGCCGCCGTTGCGCTCCCTCGGACCGCCGAGGCGACCGATATCACGGTTCGGCCTATGAAGAAGCCCTCTCCTCTGAAATCGGGTTCATAACCACCCTCCCTCTCGGGCCGGATTGAGCGTCCATGTGGCGTGTGTTGAGGGCCGGGCGCGGCGCCCTTGATCCCTCGCCAAAGATCGAATTCGAATGTGTCCGGATGATTACGGGAAGGTCAACGTACGGACACATAGGGCCTCAATCGGCCGCGCCTAGCGTGCCCCCCACGAAGGCCGTCCCGATAGAGCGCCGGTTTCAGAGTGCCGCCGACGCCGCGAGGGACAGCGGGGGGTGATGCCCATGCGCGGCGGATTCGGTTAGCCCGCATTTGCGGCCGGTCGAGATCATCCTCCTCGAGTGGCCAGCATCTCCTCAGCGTGGCAGCCAGCTCGGCAAACCAACCGTCGGGTGGGCAAGAGGACGTGCTGACAGGAGCGCTCGGCCGAACCGCGCAGCCGTTCTTCCTTCGAGGCGAACAACCGGTTGGCGCGGCGGGCGATGTAGCCACAAGATCCTCCGCCGCGCCGCGCTGAACGGCCCGCTCCGCGGCGTCCCCAGCCTATCGAGGATCCGATAGGCGGTCTCCGGACTCGAAATTTGAGAGAGGTCTCCGTACGGAAAAATCACTGACGCTCAGCTCACGGAGTTCCCTCATGTCGGCGTATGGCCGGATGGGGACGATCGTCCGAGAGAAGCGCGAGGCGCTCCGCATCCGTTCCTGGCGGTCCTTTCCGAGAGCGATGCTCCTGGCGCGCTACATGTATCGCTTTCGGCAGGTGCCGAACCTGATGCGTCCGCGCACCTTCACGGAGCACGTCCTCGTCAGGATGCTTTTCGATCGCGATCCGAGGCTCGCCCTCTTTGCTGACAAGCTCACCGCTCGCGCCTATGCGAAGGCCAGGCTGGGTGGAGAGGAGAACCTGCCAATTCTCCATGCGGTCGTCGACGCCGCGGCTGAGATCCGGACTCTCGCGCTCCCCGACCGGTTCGTGATGAAACCGAACCATATGTCGGGTGCCTTCAAGATCGTCCGCGACGCGCGCTCAGTCCAGCGTGCCGAGCTCGAGACCCTCGCGGATTCGTGGTTGAACAGCACCTACGGCGTCGCGCCGTACGAGTGGGCTTACCAGGGGATTCGGCCGCGGGTGCTGTTCGAGGAGCTGCTCGAGCTGAACGGAGAGCTCGCCATCGACTACAACGTCTACTGCTTCGGAGGAGAGCCACGCTTCGTTCGGCTCTGGCGAGGCAAGTTCGGGCCGGACCTAACCGTCACAACCTACGACACCGATTTCCGGCAAATTCCGACATGGCTCGCGCCGTCTACATGCCGTCGCGTTCACGAGGAGAGCGACCCTCCGCCAAACTTCGAGCGAATGCTCGAGATCGCCCGAAAGCTCTCCGAAGGTAGCGACTTCGTGAGAGTCGATCTCTACAACGTCGGCGGACGGGTGGTCTTCGGAGAGCTGACGAACTACCCCCAAGCCGGCTACGTGAGGTTCGACCCGCCGATCTGGGAGGAGATATTCGGCGCCTACTGGCCGTAGAGGCCTCAGATCGAGACTGGCGCGAGTGCGCGGTCCACGATCTCTCGCGCCAGCTCGAGTGAGGCGGTGGCTGCCGGCGAGGGCGCGTTTCTGACAACGAGGACGCGCGGGAGCGCCTCATACCAGAAGTCGTCCACCAGGTTGCCGTCGGCACCGATCGCTTGAGCCCGGATACCCGAGGGGCCGGGCAGAAGATCAGACAGACGTAACTCAGGGACGTACCGGCGAAGTGCCGCGAGAAATAGCCGCTTCGAGTAGTCACGCATGATCTCGGCGATACCGGTGCGCCAGAAACGGCGGGCCATCTTCCAAAAGCCCGCATACCCGACGAACCCCAGTGTCTCTGCGAGGTCGACGTCGCTCCTGCGGTAAGCCTCCGCGCCGAACGCCAACACGGCATTCGGCCCCAACCACACGTCTCCATTGATCCGCGGTGTGAAGTGCACCCCGAGGAACGGAAAGCGAGGATCCGGGACCGGGTAGATGAGTCCCCGGACGAGATCGCGTCGCTCTGGAGCGAGTCGGTAGTAGTCGCCCCTGAAGGGAACGATTCGCACGGCATCGGACCCGCCTATCTGCCGCGCGATCGCATCGCTGCCGATCCCCGCGCACGCGATCAGCTGTCCGCACTCGATCGTCTCGACGCTCGTGGTCACCGCTACATGGGTCGAGTTGGTGCGGAGTGCCACGACCTTGCTGCGCAAGCGAACCTCCGCGCCGGCGCGAGCGAGATCGGCCGCCAGCGCACTCGTCACAGCGCGGAAGTCGACGATGGCGGTACTCGGGACGTGGAGCGCTGCGATGCCGTGCACATGCGGTTCGTAGCTGCGGATCGAAGCCTGGTCGAGCCGCGCCACCCCAGCGACCCCGTTCGCGGCCCCTCGGCGCTGAAGCTCGTCGAGCGCTTCCAGCTCTTCCTCTTTGCTGGCCACGATGAGCTTGCCTATCCGGGAGTAGGGGATCCCCCGTTCATCGCAGTACTCGATCATGGCTCGCGCGCCGGCGACGCAGAAACGCGCCTTCGCGCTGCCGGGCGCGTAATAGATCCCCGAGTGGATGACGCCGCTGTTGCGTCCGCTCTGATGGAGGGCGAGCCCATCCTCTTTTTCGAACACGACCACACGCGCTGACGGATTGCGCCTGAGGAATTCTCTCCCGGCAGCAAGGCCAAGGATCCCGCCACCGACGATCGCGAGGTCGTACGTCGTCAATCAGAAGCGTGCTTTCCTGCTGTAGAACCCCTCGGCGAACCCCTCGGGAGCGGTGCACTCCATACCGCGGATCCGGGCCACCGCCCGGAATAGCTCGGCAGTGAACCAGGGCTTCGCCGCCTGTGACGGGAAGTGCCTCAAGACGAGATCGATCTTGCGATCGAGAGTAGAGGTCGCAAGGGAGGCGAAGACGTTGGGCGACCCGAAGTCACCATCGTACTTTGGGATCTCGTACTCGAGGATGAAGTGATCGCGCCACGTGTTCCAAGTCAACTCCGATATGAGGCGATGATCCTGGTGCCGATCATCCCGATAGTGGGTGAAAACGAGGTCGGGCGAGAACTCTCGTTTTAGCGACTCGAACTCGTCCTTCACCGCCGCGCCTGCGTACGGAAGGAAACCGTCCCGGTAATCACGGACGACCACCTGCGCGTTCGAGACTCCTTCGAGGAATGCCCCCGCTGAGGCGCGCGCTTCTTCGGCTCGCTCGGGCGTTGCAGTGAAGACGATCCACAACACCTCGATCCCGCAGCGCTCGGCCGCAAGTCGCAAGATCGTCCCGCCGCAACCGATCTCGATGTCGTCGGAGTGCGCGCCGAGCGCGAGAATCCGCTTCGGTCCAGCCCTGTCTTCGAACAGCCCGATGTTTTGCATCGCGATCGCTACACCACCCGGTCGCGCAGGGCTTCGGCTAGGCCGTCGCTTTCTGGAGATTGAGGCTGGGCTTCCAGACCTCCCACGGGACCTGCCCTCGCGAATACATATCCTCGAGCAGCTGTTTCTCGCGGAAGGTGTCCATGCAGGCCCAGAAGCCGTCGTACTGATGCGCTAGTAGCTTCCCCTCGGCGGCGAGGCGCTGGAACGGCTCCTCGACGAGATCTTCGCCCTCATTGATGTAGTCGAAGATCTGGCTTCGAAGGGCAAAGAAACCGCCGTTGATGCGCACGCCGGAGTCCCTGATGTGTTTGATGCTTCGGACGCGTCCGCCTTCCCCGACTTGGACCAGGCTGAAGCTGCTCGTCGGCGCAACCGTCGCAAAGCACGCGACGGCCTCACTCTGATGTTGGAAGCGGCGAATCATCTCGGGAAGCGGCAGATCCGATAGGCCGTCGCTGTAGTTGGCCAGGAACATCTCCTCGTCGGCAACAAAGGGCTGGACAAGCTTGAGGCGCTGACCGATGTTCGAACTCATCCCTGTGTCGACGAACGTGATCTGCCAGTCCTGGATGTCGCTTGCGAGAAGGTCCACGGTTCTTCCGCCGTTGCTCATCACGAAGTCGTTCGAGACGGTCTCGTCGTAATCAAGGAAGTACTTCTTGATGCTGTCGGCTTTGTAGCCAAGGCAGAGGATGAACTCATTGTGTCCGTAGTGCGCGTAGTACCGCATGAGGTGCCACAGGATCGGTCGGTAGCCGACAGGCACCATCGGCTTGGGGATCGACTCGGAGTACTCGCGAAGTCGCATGCCCAGGCCGCCGCAGAAGATGACTACTTTCATGAATTCGCTCCGACAAAACCGCGGGGCATCCAGTCAACCTCGCTTCCTCGGCTGCGCGACATGGGCCTGCAGCCTCGGTGGAGATTCCAAGCCGTGGGGATTGAGTTGACATTGACGCCTGGTGAAGCCCGCGGGCCCTCGCTCGGTCGCCCGCGGCCATCTGGGCAGCAATGTCATGCGGATTCGGCAGCTTTCCTCAATTGGGATGCGGTTCGATGACCGCCGTGGCCAACGGGCGGGCTGTTCGGACCGCGTGCGCTGCCCGGCAGGGCGCCGACCGATCGCGGCGCCGGCTTGGTCTGGCGGCCAAACTCCTCAGCGGCGTTCTGGTCGCGTCGCTCTTTCCGGCCATGGCGAACGCCGCCGGTCCCATCGCATCCTCCAGCTTTGTTGGCGTGGAGGACCCTCTCTCGGAGAGCGGCGCGTGGGCAGCTCTGACGTCGTTGTCGCCGAACGGCGGCCGGTTCCAGAAGAACAACGGCGCCTTCCCCGATCAGCTCGGTCCGAATCATGCGGGTGCCCGCACCACGGCGGCGGTCCCAGCGGACCAGTTTTCCGAGATCGTCGTCGGGCACGTCGGTACCACGAGCAACAACGTCGGCCCGATCGTTCGTGTCCAGGCGTCCGGGCCTTCGATCGACAGCCACTATCTCTGGTGGGCGAGCCAACCGAATGGCGTCAACGGCCTCTACCGGATCGACGCGAATGGGACCGGCTACGGCTCCACCCGGATCATTTCAAGTTCGTCGGTCGCCGATGGAGACCGGCTCCGACTCATTGCGCGTGGGCCGCTCATTTACGGGGTCAAGAACGGAGCTCGTGACTTCATCTACAACACCGGTCCCGACTCGGTGAAATATTCCTCCGGCACGACGGGCATGCTCGCGTGGTCCGGGGATGGAGTGCTCACGGACTCGAGGATCGCGTCGTGGTCGACGGACGCCGCCCCCGTGTCGTCGGGGACCTGGGCCTCATCGACATTCACCGGAGTTGAAGATCCGCTGGACGAAGGCGACCGCTGGTACCCGCTGCCACGCTATTCCGGCTTCAGAAAGGCGGGCGTCGCGATCGGCAAGGACGCGGATCACACCGCCTCGGGGGTTTGGAGCATCGCGCCTCCAGCGAATCAGTACTCCGAGGTCACGTTGGGGGCCGTTGCGCGTGGCGGCGGCGGGCCGATCGTCCGGATCGACCGCACCAACAGCGGGCAGACCGGATGGCTGCTGTTCCTCGCACCTGAGAATCTCTCGTTGTCAGGGATCTACAAGATGAACCCTGACGGGAGCTTCACCGGGGTTCGACTCTTCACCCCCACCATCGTCTCCGGCGACAAGTGGCGGCTCACGGCGAATGGAAACACCCTCGAAGCATTCCGGAATGGCGTATCCCAATTCACGTACACGACGGACGGTTCCTACGCGTCGGGCGATGTCGGGATCGAGACCTATACGCCCGCGTTCACCTTCACGGCCTGGGAGGGTGGCGACACCGGCGGAGGAGATGCCATCCCGCCGTCACAGCCCACGAACCTCGGCGCGACGGCGATGAGCGCGAGCCAGATCAACCTCGGCTGGACCGCCTCCACCGACAACACCGCGGTGACTGGCTATCTCGTGGAGCGCTGCCCGGGCAGTCCCTGCGGCGCGAGCTTCACCGAAGTGGGCACGGCCCCCGGCACGACAACGACGTACAGCGACGCCGGCCTGCAGGCGAGCACGACTTACAGCTACCAGATCCGGGCGAGGGATGCCGCCGGCAACAAGAGCGCCTATTCGAACGTGGCGAGCGCGACGACGCAGGCCTCGCCGACGCCGACGATCAGCGTGACGACGCCCGGCGGCACGGCCACCAGCACCAGCAACTTCACGGTGACGGGCCCGCCGCCCGCGCCGCCGACGATCAGCGACTTCGCGCCGCCGAGCGGCCCCGCCGGCACGAGCGTCCAGATCAACG
>Ga0137399_10000528_pt1 | contig 15377 bp, 10 predicted proteins | sample czorhiz316metaG_FD_104810 | JGI IMG/M metagenome (GOLD analysis project Ga0137399, IMG submission 104810) | Vadose zone soil microbial communities from Angelo Coast Range Reserve, California, USA - czorhiz3.16 metaG | ecosystem: Environmental > Terrestrial > Soil > Vadose zone | place: USA...
ATCAATAACTTTGAGATTGGCATCCTCAAGGCCACATCTCTCGCCGAGCGCGCACGGCTCGAGTTCCGCGCAGAGCTGTTCAACATGTTTAACCACGCGCAGTTCTTCGTCCCGGACGGCAACATTACCAACGGGAACGACTTCGGCCGGGTGAAGCGCGCGCGCGATCCTCGCTTGGTTCAGTTCGCACTCAAGCTGTTCTTCTAGGGGGAAACCAGAGGGCCGCAAAGTACAATCTTGGCCGTGGCAGGTAGCTTGGCCGCGTGCGCCCCATGTCAGCATCGCGTCACCAGGACGCCACGCAGACCTTGGATCGAGGGTACCCATGCACGAAGGCTTGAAGAAAGAGCTGGAGATTTACGAGAAGCGCACACCGCGCTCCCGTGAGGCCCATAGGAAGGCCGTCCCACGCATCCCACTCGGCGTAGCAAGCAATTATCGTGCCTACGAGCCGTATCCGCTGTTCGTCCGCGAAGGCCGCGGTGGGCACATCTGGGACCTCGATGGCAACGAGTACGTCGATTTTAATCTCTGCTTCGGCGCGCTGATGGCCGGCCACTGCCATCCAGCAGTCGTCCGCGCCGTTAAAGAGCGCTTGCACATCGGCACCATGTTCGGCATGCCACACGAAATGGAGTGGGCTCTGGCCGAGGAGATTTGCACGCGCTTCCCGGTGGAAATGGTGCGCTTTGGCAGCAGCGGCACCGAGGCCACCATGCACGCCATTCGCCTGGCTCGCGCGGCCACGGGCCGCGACCGCATCGTCAAAATGGAAGGGGGATACCATGGGCTGCACGACTCCGCCCTCGTCAGCGTGAAACCGAAAAGCGACCAGTTCGGTGACCCAGCCGCACCAACCCCGGTGCCAGCAGGCGCCGGCGTGACGACCGCGACGCTCCAGAACACGCTGGTGGCGCCGTTCAATGACCTCGCCGCTGTCGAGCGGCTGTTTGCTGCACATACGGGCCAAATCGCTGCGGTGATCGTTGAGCCCATCCTGATGAACGTCGGCATCTGCATGCCCGTCCCGGGGTATCACCAGGGTCTCCGGGAGCTTACGACCCGGCACGGCGCGCTGTTGATCTTCGACGAGGTCAAGACCGGCGCGAAGCTTGCCCGCGGCGGCGCCTGCGAGTATTTCGCAGTGAAACCGGACATCGTCTGCCTAGCGAAATCTATTGGCGGCGGCTTCCCCCTTGCGGCGTTTGCTGCGCGAAGGGAAGTTATGGACTTGATCGCGCAACACAAGGTGTTCCACGGGGGCACGTATAACACGAACCCGGTGTCGATGGCCGCGGGTCTGGCCATGTTCCGAGAGGTACTCAGTCCGGCGGCCTACGAACACGTCAACCAAATGAACTCCCGGCTGGTCGAGGGCTACCGGAAGACGATCGAGAAAATGGGGCTCAATGCCTACGCCATTGGCGCGGGGGCGAATGGAGCGTTCATGCTTTACCCGAGGGAGATTCGCAACTACCGCGATTGGATCACCATTGATGTGGATCTCTGGCGGCATTATTGGTTCGGTATGGTGAATCGCGGTGTTCTGCCTCAACCCTATTGGTGGGATGAGCAGTGGACCATATCCGTGGCCCACACGGAGGAGGATATCGACCGCCACTTGACCACCTTCGAGGAGCTAGCGCCGCAGTTGGCGCGAGCGCAGCAGGAACGAATGGCCACTGCGGCCCCCTGAGCTATCTTGTCCGGCAGGAGATAGGCTTGTCCACCCCGGTGTCAAGCTCCGAGGAGACTTCGCACCTTCGGCGCGTGCTCGGGCAGCGCGACCTCGTCCTGCTGTTCGTGGTCGCCGTGCTGAACCTTAACCTGGTGCCCGTGGTAGCGGCCGACGGCCCGGTGACCCTGTGGCTCTGGCTGCTTGCACTATTACTGTTCTTCTGGCCGCAAGCCATCGCCGTAATCGAGCTCTCGCATCGCTATCCGAGCGAAGGGGGGATCTACCTGTGGACCAAGGAGCTGTTCGGCGATTTCCATGGGTTCCTGTCCGGCTGGTGCTATTGGACGAACAACGTCTTCTATATTCCCACTCTGTTGCTCTACGCAGTCGGCATTTCAGTCTATGTTGGAGGGGAACGCACACGGTTGCTGGGTGACAATCGGCTGTTCGTATTGCTGCTTTCGTTGAGCTTATTGTGGCTGATGGTGGGCCTGCACATCCGCGGTCTCGGTGTGGGGAAGTGGGTGAACAACCTGGGGGGAGTGGGCACGGTGATTACCGCGGTGGCGCTGATGAGTCTCGCTGCTTATGTGTTGCGCAGCCAGGGAAGCCGGCTGACCCTCGCCAGCTTCCGCAGCGCAGGTGCCGACTGGCGGCTGGTTTCGTCGTTCGGCGTGGTGTGCTTCGGGCTGGTCGGACTGGAGTTGGCCTCGGTCATGGGCGATGAGATCCGTGATCCGCGGCGAACCCTACCGCGCGCGGTCCTGTGGGGTGGCATCATCTCCGGGGGGCTGTATGTGGGAGCGACTCTGGCGCTGCTGCTGGCCCTGCCGCAGCAGGAGATCGGCGTGGTGCAGGGCGTCCTGCAAGCGGTGGACCGGATGGCCCAGAATGCCGGCATCGCCTGGTTGGTTCGCCCGCTCGCGCTCCTGCTGAGTTTGGCGATTGCCGGGACGACCTCGGCGTGGCTGGCGGGTTCGGCACGCATTCCATTCGTCGCGGGAATAGATTGTTATCTACCTTCGGCACTGGGACGGCTTCATCCGCGCTATGCAAGCCCGCATGTGGCCCTGCTGGTGCACGCGGGCCTTTCTTGTGTGTTCTTGGCCATGAGTTTTATTGGCGCCACGGTGAAGGAAGCCTACGAAATCCTGCTCCACCTAGCGGTCATCCTCCAGCTCATCCCTTTCCTTTACATGTTTGCCGCGCTGGTGCGTCTGGCTCGACACGGTGATCCAGCTCAAGCGTACTATCGGAAGGGGCCGCTGTTGACGGCAGGGTTCTCGGGCTTTGCCATCACGGCCCTAGGAATCGGATTGGCGTTTGTGCCCCCGCCCCAGATCTCGTCAATCTGGCGGTTTGAAGCGAAAACCATGATCGGCTCCGTTTTCTTTCTGGGACTTGCGGCGATGCTCTTCCGCATCTACGCCGCCCGCAAGCCGGGTAAGGCTTGGAAACCGGACAGACCGAAATCTGTCTACCCGGGAGAGGGACTATGAAGAGTTACCGCATGTATATCAACGGCGAATGGGTCGAGAGTTGCCGCGGAACATACTTCCCTGTCCATGACCCTTCAACCGAAGAGGTCATCGCCGAAGTGCCCGACGCCAACGCGCAGGACGTTGACCGCGCTGTCGCCGCAGCGCGCGCGGCATTTGACTCCGGCCCTTGGTCGCAGAGCACCGCGCAGGACCGAGGACGGCTCCTGTTTCGCTTGGCCCAGAAGGTGCGCGATGAGACGCCACGGCTTGCCGAACTCGAATCACGCAACTGCGGCAAGCCCATTGTCGAGTCCGAATACGACATGGCGGACGTGGCCACCTGCTTCGAATACTATGGCGGGCTGGCAACAAAGGTACTGGGCCATGTGAATCCCGTCCCTGCCAACGCCTTGAGCCTTTCGCTGCGCGAGCCGGTCGGAGTAGCCGGCCAGATCATCCCGTGGAACTACCCGCTGCTGATGGCGGCATGGAAGCTCGCGCCGGCGCTGGCCGCGGGGTGCGCCTGCGTGTTGAAGCCCGCGGAACAAACCCCGCTGACGGCGCTAGAGATGGCCCAATGGTTCGAGGAGGTCGGGCTGCCGCCCGGGGTGGTGAACATCATCACTGGTTTCGGCGAGACGGCTGGCGCACCGCTGGTCCAGCACCCACAGGTGAACAAGATTTCGTTCACCGGCAGTGCCGCAGTGGGCAAGCAAATCGTCAAGATGGCCGCTGACACCGTGAAGCGCGTCACACTCGAACTCGGTGGAAAATCCCCAAACATCTTCTTCGCCGATGCCGATTTCGAAGCAGCAATTGACGGCGCGCTGTTCGGCGTGTTCATCAACCAGGGCGAGGTCTGCTCGGCCGGCAGTCGAATTTTGGTTGAGCGCACGATCTATTCCCGTTTCCTGGAAGCGATGACCGAAAAGGCCGGGCGCATCAAGCTCGGCCCGCCCCTGGAGCGCGAGACGAAAATGGGACCGCTGGTCAGTAAAGAACAGTACGAGCGCGTCAACTCCTACGTCGAAATTGGCAAGAAAGAGGCGAAGTTGGCCATCGGCGGCAGTCGCCCGGCAGACCCAGCCCGGGGCTATTACGTTGCGCCCACCATCTTCTATGATGTAGACAATAGCGCCCGCATCGCGCGAGAGGAAATCTTCGGACCCGTGGCTGCGGTCATCCCTTTCAATAACGAGACCGAGGCCATCCGCCTCGCTAACGACACTCCTTATGGCTTGGCCGCGGCCGTCTGGAGTCGCGACATCTTCAAGGTTTTCCGCGTCGTCAAGGCGCTGCGGGCGGGCGTCGTCTGGGTCAACCATATGCAGCCCACTTACGTGGAAGCGCCCTGGGGCGGATACAAGCAGTCGGGCTTCGGCCGCGAACTGGGCCCCTGGGGCATCGAAGAGTACCTGGAGACCAAGCAGGTCCACATCAATCTGGACGAACAACCGATTGGATGGTACTGAATGACCGCGATTCACCTGCACACGCCGATTCCTGGACCTCGCTCGCAGGAGTTGATGCGGCGCCGCGTGGCGGCGGTGCCGCAGGGAGCCTACCACGTCACGCCCATTTTCGTCGCTCGTGCTGAGGGCGCCGTGCTCGAAGACGTTGATGGCAATCGGCTAATCGACTTCGCCGGGGGCATCGGCTGCCTCAATACAGGGCACCGGGCCCCGCGGGCCGTGGCGGCGATCCGCGCGCAACTCGACCGGTTCTTGCACACCTGCTTCCACGTGACGCCCTACGAAGACTATGTGACTCTGGCGGAACGCCTGAATGCGCTCGTGCCGGGTGATTTCCCCAAGAAGACCTTGCTGGTCAATAGCGGCGCCGAGGCTGTGGAGAACGCCGTAAAGATTGCGCGCGCCTATACACGCCGGCCCGCGGTGATCTGCTTCGAAGATGCCTTTCACGGGCGCACCTTGCTCACGCTCTCCCTAACCAGCAAAACGCATCCCTACAAGAGCGGCTTTGCGCCCTTTGTCGGTGACGTCTACCGCATCCCCTACGCCTACTGTTACCGCTGCGCCTATTCGCTGCGGTACCCATCGTGTAACGTCTTCTGCGCTCACCACCTTGAAGACACTTTCAGGCGTAGCGTGGCAGCCGAATCGGTGGCCGCCGTCGTCGTTGAACCGGTGCTGGGCGAAGGGGGATTTGTGGCGCCTCCGCCGGAGTTCTTTTCGATCCTGCAGGGGATTTGCCGTCGCCACGGTATCCTGTTCATCGCCGATGAGGTGCAGACAGGTTTTGGACGCACGGGCGCTTTTTTCGCCTGCGAGCGCTATGGCATCGCGCCGGACATCCTGGTAACTGCGAAATCGCTGGGGGGCGGGCTGCCGCTGGCGGCGGTTACCGGCCGGGCAGAGATCATGGATACGCCGGGTGTCGGAGCCCTGGGCGGAACGTTCGGGGGAAACCCATTGGCGTGCGCCGCGGCGCTCGCAGTGCTTGAAGCTTTTGACCATGACGGCCTCCTTCCCCGCGCCGAACTGATCGGTGAGCGTTTTCGCGCGCAGGCTCGCGCTTGGCAGCAGCGTTGGTCGGCCATCGGCGACATCCGCGGGTTGGGCGCGATGCAAGCCATCGAGTTGGTGCGCTCACAGGCCTCCCGCGAACCAGCCGAAGAGGAAGCCAAACAGATTGTGCGCTATTGCTACGAGCATGGTCTCATCGTGCTTTCCGCTGGCAGCTATGGAAATGTGATTCGGCTGCTTGTGCCCCTAGTCATCTCCGACGAGCAGCTCGCCGAGGGGTTGGGCGTGCTGGAGGCCGCATTCCAGACGGTTCTGGAACCTAGGTCGCAGGCGGTGTCGCCCCCCACGTAGCGCGCGCGTGCGCCAAACGAACTCCGCCGTGACCCCGTCACTTCTATATCGGCTTCAGAGAGGACCTCCACAACAAGTTACAAGAAGCATGACGGAGATCGGTTATAGTCCTTGATCCCTGCATAAGAGGAGATGTTGAGCGTGACCAGCCATGACTCGCAGGCCGTAGTGCCCAGCCTGTGGAGGCCCTTAGGCGTCAGCACGTTTCGTAACCTCTTGCTAGCCGACATCGCTTCTGATGTTGGTACATTCATGCAGAGCGTGGGAGCGGCCTGGCTCATGGTGTCGCTCAACGCCGGACCTTTATATGTCGCACTCACGCAGACGGCGAGTTCCCTGCCATTCTTCATCTTCGCCCTGCCCGCGGGAGCCATCGGCGACATCGTTGACCGGCGCAAATTGATTTTGTTTACAGAGGTTTGGATGGCGGGTGTCGCCATTGTCCTGGCCACAGTGACGATCAGCGGCCTCATGTCTCCGATACTTTTGCTGATCCTCACATTTGGCCTCTCAGCGGGAGACGCGTTCGAGAGTCCAACCTGGCGCGCTGTTTTGCCCGAACTGGTTTCGAAGGAAGATCTCGCATCCGCTTCGGCCCTCAACGGCATCGAATTCAATTTTGCCCGAGCCATTGGACCGGCGATGGCCGGCATCATCATCGCGGCGGCGGGTGTGGGTACTGCATTTGCCATCAATGCGGCATCCTTTCTGGGTGTCATCCTCGTCGTGGCCCGCTGGAGGCGGCATCCTCGCAAACGAACAACTCCTGCCGAGACGTTGAGCGGCGCAACAGCCGCGGCGATCCGATACGTGCGCTATTCACCGGGTCTTCGCGCGCTGCTTTTTCGTGCGGGGATAGTTATGTTTTTCGCCAGCGGACTTCTTGCGCTGTTGCCCGCGGTTGCGCACGAAGTCAGCAAAAGTCCAACGGGCTATGGATTCCTGCTCGGTTCGTTCGGTTTCGGCGCTGTGCTGGGTGCCCTGGCAATGCAGCGGGCCCGGGCCCGGTGGTCGGCCGAAGCGGTGGTGTCGGGGGGAGTTTTGGTTTTTGGACTCAGCACGATGGCCGCGGGCATGTTTCATAATTTGCCGACACTGAACGCAGCCATGCTCATTGCAGGCGCGGCATGGATTGTTTTCATCTCGCTCTTCAATGTGATCACTCTGAACCATACTCCCGACTGGGTACGCGCTCGAGTACTTGCCGTCTGGCTGCTCGTGTTTCAAGGAGCGATGGCAGGTGGAAGTGCTGTATGGGGTGCGCTGGCGACCAGGACTGGCATTCATGTGGCGCTGATTTGGGCCGGTGCCGGAACCATCGCCACCGCAGCACTGGGGCTGTTGTTCAAGTTGCCTGACTTGACGGTCGACCTCACGCCGTGGGTCCACTGGAAGCTGCCCATCATGTCGAATGAAGACCCGGCTATCACCGATTCTGGCCCGGCTCTTGTCACAGTCGAATACGATGTCGAGCCAGAGCATCAAGCACGGTTTCTTCAGGCAGTCCACAAATATGAACGCATTCGTCGTCGCGACGGCGCATACCAGTGGGGAATCTTTCGGAACCTCGAAAGTCCAAACCGTTACGTAGAGATGTTCCTCGTGGATTCCTGGGCGGAACACATGCGCCAGCACGAACGTTCGACCCATGCCGATCGCGAAGTGGAGGAACGCGTGCAGAGTCTCGCTCGCGGGACACCGAAAGTACATCACCTGGTGCGCCCCACACCAAAACTCTAGAGGTAGCCATTTGACGCGATCCATCGGGCTTCTGTAGGTACTCCCCTCCCTTGTCCAACGGAGCCGTCCAGAGTTGAAAGCGAAGGTCTGGCTTGATACTATCCGCGCAAATGGTCGAGGATAGGGTCCGCCTCCACTTTGGCGACTATCTGGGCAAAGCCGAAGTGGCCATTTATTCCATACTTGCCGTGTTGCTTTCTGTCACGGCCCTAGCGGCGATTGCGAGCGCTGGCAAACTGCTCTGGGATGGCCTCAGCCACTGGGCCATGGCGACCGAGACACTGCGAGTGTTGGACCAATTACTGCTTGTGCTGATGCTGGTGGAAATTCTGCATACGGTGCGCATCTCCATCCGCTCGCATATTCTGTTTACCGCCGAGCCTTTCCTGGTTGTAGGCCTGATTGCCTCGATCCGCCGCATCCTCGTGATTACCTTAGAGGCGGCCACCATCACCAAAGAAGGAAAGTGGTCGACCGAAGGCGCCAGCATCTTTCGCGCTTCCATGATTGAGCTTAGCTTGCTCGGGATACTCGTCCTCGTTTTGGTATTCTCTATTACACTCTTGCGTCGTTACGCTCCCGCCCCGAAAGACTTCAAGGTCATCTGAAGCCAGAATACCCTCCCCACGCCTACCGAAAATTTCGGAGCCTCGCTGCGGGTCCTCGGCCAGGCGAACCTGCCCCACCATGCCCCCCAATGGAGATTCGCTCGCCCTCCAGGATCGATGACGGTGGTTGGACTGCGAACACCGTTTTGGCAGGCCCGGCCTTCTGGGATGCGACTGCCGATCACCTATTCCGAAGGCACCGCAGATGGTCAGAGAAGTGCTAAACAGGTTGCCTATTTGTACATAGCCGGCTCGAGGCACACCCATGTGAAGTAGAATAGTCCGTTGAAAACAATTGTGGCTCCCGAAGTTAATTCGCGAAAAGGATAGAGTGAGATGAGATCAGGCAAGACGCCTGTGGTGCTGATGGGAAAGTTGTTTCTGTGCCTTTGGGCCGTGGTTGCATGCGCCCAGGAGCTGCACTGGGATAAGTCTATGGCCGCTGCCGGAAAGGCTCGTCAGGAAGGCCGCTACTCCGAGGCTGAGAGACTGTTTATAGACGCGATCAAAGAACTGGAGGAATTCGGACCCGGAGACCCACGCTTGCCCGCTAGTTTAAGCAGCCTAGCGGAACTCTATCGTACGAGCAGCAAGTATACAAAGGCTGAGGCGCTTTATAAGCGGGCGCTGAAGATCCGGGAGAAGACTTTGGGGCCAGACCACCCCGAGGTGGCCACGAGCCTGAACAACCTCGGGGTTGTCTACCACGACGAGCGCAAGAATGCCGAAGCCGAAGCGCTCTACAAGCGGGCGCTGACGATCCGGGAGAAGACCTTGGGCACAGACCACCCCGAGGTAGCTACGAGCCTGAACAACCTTGCAGTTCTTTACCACGACGAGCGCAAGAATGCCGAGGCCGAGCCCCTTGACAAGCGGGCGCTGGCGATCTGGGAGAAGACCTTGGGGCCAGACCATCCCCAGGTAGCCACGAGCCTGCACAACCTTGCGGTTGTCTACCACGACGAGCGCAAGTATGCCGAGGCCGAGCCGCTCTACAAGCGAGCGCTGGGGATCTGGGAGAAAGCTGGGGGGATGGAGAACCCGGAGGCAGCCGCCACTCTTAACAGCTTAGGGGAGCTTTACCGCACTCAGGGAAAATATGCCGAGGCTGAGCCGCTCCACAAGCGGGCGCTGGCGATCTGGGAGAAACCTGGGGGGCCGGAGAATCCGGAAGCGGCTGCCACTCTTAGCAACTTGGGGGAGCTTTACCGCACTCAGGGAAAATATGCCGAGGCCGAGCCGCTCTACAAGCGGGCGTTGGCGATGTGGGAGAAAGCTGGGGGGCCGGAGAACCCGGAGGCGGCCGCCGCTCTTACTAGTTTAGGGGAGCTTTACCGCACCCAGGGCAAGTATGCCGAGGCCGAGCCGCTTTTCAAGCGAGCGCTGGCAGTCAAGGAAAAGAGCCTCGGGCCCGAGCACCTCGACGTGGCCATAAGTCTAAGCAACTTAGCGCTGCTCTACAATTATGAGGGCAAGTACTCCGAGGCTGAGCCCCTCTACAAGAGAGTGGTGGCGATCCGGGAGAAGAACTTGGGCCCAGAACACCCGGACGTGGCGCAGTCTCTGGATGCTTACGCCGCGCTGCTTCGCCAGGCGGGCCAAAAAGCTGACGCAGAGAAAATGGAAGCCCGGGCAAGGAAGATCCGAGCCAAGCGCCCGCGATAGGCCGAACCAGGACAAGACTTGCATTAGAACTCAGAATGACGATAGTTCTTTTTTGCCTGCACTGTCCGACTCTTTGGAAGTGCGTAGAGCTTCTTAGCTGCTAAGCACATCGCAGGCACTTCACGCGGTAGGCGGAGAAGTCTCCCTCGTGTTTCGTGGGAATGCAGACGTGCTCGGCTTCTATCTGCTTCCAGACACGTTCATGCATTTCGGGGCTGATGATCACTTCTCTGGCATTCGCGCCTGAGCAATATCGCGCCGCGCGGTTGACTGCATCTCCAATCACGGTGAACTCCATGCGGTCTGTCGTGCCGATGAATCCGTGGACCACCTCCCCGCAGTGGATGCCGATGCCGATCTCGCAGGTTGGCAGTCCGCGAGCCTTTCGGTGTGTGTTCAATTCCACCACCACGGCCTGCATAGCCAACCCAGCACACACGGCTTGTTCATGTTGCTGCGGATCCGGCTCGGGGCTGCCGAAAACCGCCAGAATCGAATCTCCGACGTACTTGTCCACCGTGCCGCGGTGGGCGAAGACGATGGGCACCAGGGCGCCAAAATACTGGTTGAGCATTTCGACGACGTCGTCCGGTTCCATGTCTCGCGCGAGGTTGGTAAAGCCGCGCACGTCGGAGCAAAGGATAGTCACCTCGCTGCGCTCGCCGCCCAGTCGCAGGCGTCCGCGATGAGCCAGCAGGTGCTCGACGATCTTTGGAGAGAATTGCCGTTTCAGGTTGCCCATGGCGATCGATTCGCGCCGCAGCTTCTCCTGCATCTGATGGCTGGCCACGGCCATGGCGGCATACTGGGCAACCACCAACATGAGACGCAGGTCCATCTCGGTAAAGGCCGCTTCATCGCCGGGATGGTCCGCGCAGAGCACGCCGAGGGCTTCTTCCTGCCAGACCAGCGGCACATACATGCCTGATTCCATCTGCTCCCGCACGATGCTTCTGCTTGGTGCGTCTTCCGTACGACGCTTCCAGATAAATCCTTTGCGCGTGGTTAGAGCCCGCCGGGCCAGCGTTTCGCTCACGGAAGGCTGTCCCGCGGAGTGAAAGGCCTTCAGTAACAAGGCATCCGTGCCGGGTTCGCGCAGAACCAAGGCCCAGCGCGCCGCCTGCGGGATGACCTCGACAAGCCGATCCACAATGGTCAGCAGCAGGGTATCGAACCGCGTTTTGGAAGCAAATTGCAGCGGCAATTCGTAGAGCAACTTCAGCCGCCGCTTCGCGCCTCCCGTGGCTTTTTCCACGGGCACAGAGGGCGCGACCGTTGCATCCACGTGTTGAGCGATGGCAACGGCCTCTTCTTCGTGTGGCTCGCCTGCCGCGAGGGATGTCCCCGTTTCCAAGTAGCTGGTCTGGGTTGTCGGAGCTCGCGTTTCCAGCGTTTCCACACAGAGGGTCGTTTGCCCCGCTTGGATAACATCTCCGACTTTGAGCTCGCGCTTGCCTTGGCCCTTGATCTCCACGGCGCTCAGCAGCGTGCCACGCGAGCTGTTCAGGTCTTCAATCCAGAATTGACCGTTCTCCTCCCAGATGCGCCCGTGTCGCCGCGACACCTTTAGATCGGGAGAGAGGTCCAGATCGATGTGCTCTTTATCGTCGGGCCGCCCGAATAGCACCTCGCTCTTCGGCGTCTCGAAGACCCTCTCCGTGCCGCGATAGGAAGATACGATTCGCATGGCGGATCAAATGAAGCGCTGACGGGCCCCGGAGAAAAGCTGCATGAACCCATGGGGCGGTCTCTTGTTCCCTGCTCGCTTTGAGATCATTCGACGGGCTGGCCTGCTAAAAGTTATAGGAAACGCCCACGAGAGGCACGGCAAGGGCGCGGAGTCCGGCGTTGTCCAATTTCAGCAGCACGTTCGCCGTGATCACCAGATTGGCGAACAGCCGGAGCTTGAGGCCGAGCGATGCGTTGGTGATATTGTAGTCCGTACGCGTTTGACCCACATTCGGATGAGTCGTCCCCGGGGTCAATGTCGTGCACGCCTGGTCGCTGCATTTTCCTAGATCCGTATAGGGGCTGGAGATGAGTTGCGGAGCACGGAACAATCTTTGCCCGTAAATGTCGAAGGCGGCCGTCAGCCGCTTAGCTACAGCCACGTCCGCCCCAACGATATATACAAACCGGCTGGGAAGCGAACCCTTGGCGCTAGCAGGCGTGGTGCCCGGCACCAGGCTTCCCCCGGCGAGCCTGGATTCGCCGTTCCACTCATAACCCACCTCAGCGTGCGGGGAAATACGGGCCTCGTAGGATAAGACGCCGAATGGCTTGACTCCCGTCGCGCCGGAGCCCAGGAAATTCAATTCGTCGCCGCTGGGCAAGCGGACATCCACCCCCAGGGCGAACCCGGCCCGCTCCCCTCTATATACCGTGTATTTTCCGCGGAGGACCGCATCGCCAATCCCTGCGGCCTTTACAGAATCGGAAAACGAGGCCTGTAGGCACGCCTGCCCTGCCGGAATCTGGCCACAACTCTGAGTGAGGGCAGGGTTCGAGGTGTTGAACTGATGGAAGGCATTGCCGGGAGAACCGGTCGCAAATGAATTGGGGACAATCGTGGCGTTGGAGGTAACTCGCATCCGCACATCCAGAAACGGGATCGCGGCCGAGAAATCGAGGTGCCGTCCGATGCCATAGGTCAGGTAAATCGTGTATTGATGCACCTGAAGGTCGATGTTGTTAGTCGTTTGGATAAAGTCGCGCACGAAGCATGGGTCGCCATCGTATTTTGTTCCTTTCAGTCCGTCCGGGTTTCCGCAGGACGGTATATTGGGGGGCCGAGGAGGGAAGGGTTGGTGTTGGAGAACGGAGGGAAGTTTGCTCATGTTCAGCCCGTCTATCGAGCTGAAATTGAAGTATTGATAGCTGAAACCCAGAAACAACTTGTGGCGCCCAATCGTGCTCGCGCGCTCGCCGATGATGGGCCCGAGGCTCTCATCGGTCGAGGGAGTGAAGGTCTTAAGCGAAGGATTATAGACGAAAGTGATGCCGGAAGAGGGCGAAGCAACGGGCAATTGAGATACCTGGATACCCACAGCTTCATTAATTGGCGTGAAAGTAGCCACGAAATCGTTCTCGAAGTGAGCCTCATGACCGCGGGCGGTGAGCAACACCTGCCTTGGATCCCCATTCGCCCCACTGAGTGCAAGCGGGCCATACACCTGCGGGATTGAGCACACCAGCTTATCGCTCAAGGTTCCATTCAATGGGCAGACCTGCGCCGAGGCGCCGCAAGCCCCTAGAAAGAATAAGAACAGAGAAGCCAGAACCCCACGATTAAACATACGGAGTCCTCCTCGCGCTTGTCCGTGACCGATGCCGGTGCGATTCTCGCATGTGCTCTTCGCTCGCCGGGTATTCTACCTATCCAACTTCCTCATGGGGTGTGGGCCGGAGTTTACGCTCGCTCTGCTGTTTGTCAAGAAGTTACTTCCAAGGATTAAAATAATTGCCTACTCGACCGCACTGAGAAACCAGCTCGAACCCTCTTCTGCCAATCGAAAAATGGTCTTAGCCCGAGAACTCCTCGGCTTTTCTCCTCTGGGCCTATATACCTGAGAAATGGTTGTCGTGACTACCGCCGTCGTACCCCCGGGGGCGATCTCTACGTTTTCTACGCGCACCTGCATCTGAATGGAACTGGCGAGTTGAAAGGAGTTCTTGATTCCATCGTACTTGTTGCCCATGGTCGGCCAGATTTTTCGAAGCGCGTCGGCATCCCTGCGCTCGAATGCCTGTGCGTAGCTTTGGACGACCGCGAGGACCGCGTCGCGATCTGCTGACTGACCCGGTGATATCTCCGTCTTACTTGGCGGTGAAACCGTTAGGGTCGAAGGTGGTGCCAAGGCAGCAATCCGCGCCGGAATCTGGGAGAGGTACTTTTGTGCATCCACCGTGTGCGGCCCATTGCCATTGACGATGGCTTGAAGCTCGCCCTGCGCGAGCTCGAGCGCGCCGCGGTCTTTGGTGCTCACGGCCTGCTCGTAATGCTGGACGGCCAACTTATAATCGCTCTCGGCTTTCCTATTGGCCATTCGTGTTTGCACATCGCGGATGGCATCAGGAATCAGCTTGTCCGCGTAATTGCGCGCATCCGCGGCTTTCACCCACGCATCGTCTTCCAGCGCGACGAACTGAGGTTGCAGCTCTTTCAATTGCTGCACGGCTGCGTCGTCGCTGCGTTGCTTGAGCTGGTTGAATTGTGTTTCGAGCTGAGTGAACCGCGCCTGTTCCACCTGGCCAATCTCACTGGAAATCGTGTTGTTGTCGCCGCCGCTCTGGCGGACCTGCGCGGCCTTCTGGCGGGCTGAACGGAAGTCGTTTTGCCTCAGATCCTGCCGCGCGCTGCCTTGCAGGTTCGCGAACTGCTCGTCGCGCGCGAGCTGGTCCAGCGTCCAGCGAACGGTGGTCTGCAGCTGCTGAGCTTCCTGTTGCCGCGGGCCGTTGAGCGCGATCACCTGAGTCAACAAATCCGACGCGTGTTGGAGACTCGCTTTGTCACCTCGCTGCTGTGCTTGCTGGGCTTGTTTGAAGAGGCGTTCCTCCCTCTCTCGGCTGGGGATTGTCACGTCGAGGTATTGGCGGGCCTCCACCCTGTGTCGGCCCCCTTCCGGCAGCGCCAGAATTCGCCGAAAACTCTCCTGGGCTTCTGCGAAGCGAGCGTTGCCCATTTGCTCCATGGCCTGCTGCCAGAGCTGCCCCTCACGCTGGAGCTGCTCGGGCAACTTCTTGTTCTGGATAGCGTCGTCTACCTGCGATTGCATCTTTTGAATGTCGGCTGTCAGAGGTCCTTGCAGGCTGGCGACCTTTTGCAGGATGTCTCGCGCTCCCTCCAGGCCGTTCGCTGCGATCAACTTGTTGGCGTTGTTGATGGCATCGCGCTGCTGCGCCTCGGTGGGATCAACTTTGGATCCCGGCTGGGTGCTTTTTGGTTGAGACGGACCGCCTTCAGGGCCGTGATGCAAGAAATGAGAACCTACCCATAGCACGGCAACCAACGCAACCAAACCCAGAGCAGCGGCTGCGATGGCGCCAGGCCGCTTCCAAACGGGCGCCGGAACAGCGGGAGGGATCGCAACGGGCCGTTCCGTCGAAGGGCGCGCCACACGCGGCTGCGGCGCCGCAACCGGCTCCTTCGGAGCAGAAGGAGTTGCCGGGGTCACCTGCGCCGCAGGCAGAGCCGCCTCCGGTTGATGTGTGGGCACGACAGGAGAGTTTGCAGGCTGTATCGCAAGGGGCGGAACAGTTTGCCCGACGGGCGGCGTCACGGGCTGCACGACCGGCGGAGTAGCGGCCCGCGCCGAGGACTCTGGTGCAGCAGAGGCAGTAGCGGCCCGCGCCAAGGGCGCCGGAGCAG
>Ga0137399_10000529_pt1 | contig 15364 bp, 13 predicted proteins | sample czorhiz316metaG_FD_104810 | JGI IMG/M metagenome (GOLD analysis project Ga0137399, IMG submission 104810) | Vadose zone soil microbial communities from Angelo Coast Range Reserve, California, USA - czorhiz3.16 metaG | ecosystem: Environmental > Terrestrial > Soil > Vadose zone | place: USA...
CCCCCGGAGCGAGATCATTTTTTATGTCTATGCCCCCGTGCTGTTGCCGGGAGCGAAAATTTTCGAGCTGGCAAGGAGGTACGGATTCGACTACCCGAAGACGCTTGAAGAGTGGCTCGAGCCCCGATGGCAGCACCTCGATCTGCGCAAGAACCCCATGACTCCCTGGCTGACCCCCGCCCACATCACGAAAATTCGGAACTTCGAACGCGTGCTGAACGCGTACTACCCCACAATCTCGGATCTGAAGATCACGTCGGCAAGAAAGAAGTTCCTGCGGCTCTTGAGCGGATGGCGTTATAACCTCGGGTTCTACGCGATGCCGTATGAGATCCGCTTCGTTCTCTCGAAGGTCTTCCACTACCGTCAGCCCGAGACCGAGGGAGCGGAACAGTATGCAACATAGGTAAGATGTCGATCTTATCGGTTGCACGGCGGGCGTGCTTCCTGGCCACCTATCATGCCTACGCGCGCGCAAAGCTAGGGCGAACCGACCGGGTCCGCATGCTGGGTTTTAGATTGGTAGTGCCCCCCCAGGTTTTTCACCCCGGGCTCTCGATCAGCAGCAAAACGATGGGGAAGTATGTCCTAAAGCTGCCCCTGGACCGGAAGCACGTGCTCGATATGGGCTGCGGATCGGGAATCCTCTCGCTCATAGCGGCTTCCGCCGGCGCCTTTGTCACGGCAGTCGACATCAACCCCATCGCGGTGAGCTCGGCGAGGGAAAACGCACGCCGGAACAACCTTTATAATCGAATCCGGTTCCTCGACGGAAACCTCTTCGGATCGCTTTTTGACGAACAGTTCGACTATATCCTTTTTAACCCTCCCTTTTACCTGGGCAAACCCCATAACGTCAGGGACATGGCGTGGCGGGGAGGAGCTGATTATGGGGTCATCCGCGATTTCATCGCCGATGCCTCGCGTTTCCTGAAGCGGGATGCACGAATCGTGATGATCCTCTCCTCCGACATGCGGATTGACCAGGTTCTGGAAATATTTAGGGCGCACGCTTTTTCGGTGGGGCGGGTTTGGGTCAAGAGGTTCCTTTTTGAAACATTTTCAATTTATGAGGGATTCAGGGGGTCTTGATTCTCACGCCACGGTTTTCTATATTTTGCGTGATCCACAATATCAGAGCCCGCCGGTGAAGTATCAAGGACTTGTCAAAGCAGCGCAAAACGCTAAACAATATTCCTACGCGCCCTATTCCGATTTCCGGGTCGGCGCCGCCCTGCTGACTAGAGCCGGCAAACTCTATTCAGGCTGCAACATCGAATCCAGCTCTTTCAGCCTCACGATCTGTGCCGAACGCACGGCGCTTTTTAAGGCCGTATCCGGAGCGGAAAGGCATTTCGTGGCCATCGCCGTCGCGACTGATTCAGACGATTTCGTGCCCCCATGCGGAGCGTGCCGGCAGGTCATCCATGATCTCGCCGGCGACATCGATGTTGTTCTTGTGAACCGCAGAGGAAAGACCCGCTTGCACAAGTCAGCCGCCCTGCTCCCCCACCCTTTTCAGGATAAGCTGCTCCCGAAGCATAAAAGAAATGGAACCCGTCACTCTTCATAATATGCCGTCGTCCACCGGCTGGATCGAGGTGATCTGCGGCTGCATGTTCAGCGGCAAGACCGAGGAGCTCATCCGCAGGCTCAGACGGGCGCAAATCGCCAGGCAACGAGTGGTTATCTTTAAGCCCAAAGTCGATAATCGGTACAGCACGAGCCACATCGTGTCTCATAGCGAGCAGTCTTTGACTTCAAATGTAATTGATAAGCCATATGAAATAATGGAGTTAGGTGACAGAGCTCAAGTGATCGGTATCGATGAAGCACAGTTCTTCCCACTCGAGATTGTGGAAGTCTGCGATCGGCTTGCCAACATGGGCAAACGAGTGATCGCCGCGGGTCTAGATCAGGACTATCGAGGGAGGCCTTTCGGACCGATTCCCAACCTGCTGGCCGTGGCGGAATACATCACCAAGACTCTGGCGATCTGCATGGTTTGCGGGAACCCTGCTGACAGAACTCAGCGGATCACGAAGCAGCAGGAACTTGTGGTCGTGGGAGCACGCGATGTGTATGAGGCCCGTTGCCGGAAATGCTTTGTGCCGCCCGTCGACGGCGAAATGCTGAAAGATTGAATATGAGATCCCCTCGGTTCGCCATTGCCGCCACCCTTGCGGTCGTGCTTATCCTCCCGGAAGGGTGTCAGAAGAAGGACAGTACGAAATCGGCGGGACTGACCGTGGGACTCGTGTTCGACGTCGGAGGCCGCGGCGACAAGTCATTTAACGACGCGGCCTATCGCGGCCTCGAACTCGCCAAGAAGGAACTGGGAGTTAATTCAGAATACCTTGAGCCGGGACCCGGAGCAGACCGGGAAGCAGCCCTCCGCCAGTTCGCCAGCCGGCCGGATATCGGTCTCATCCTCGGCATCGGCTTCATCTTCACCGACGACATCACGAACGTCGCCCGCGAATTCCCGGAGAAGAAATTTGCGTGCATCGATTATACCTACGATCCTGCAAAACCCCTGCCTCCCAACCTCGTGGCTCTTGAATTCAAGGAGGAGGAGGGATCCTTCCTCGTCGGCGCCTTGGCCGCCTTGATGAGCAAGACCCACATCGTCGGGTTTGTAGGGGGAATGCAGTCGCCGCTCATCAAAAAGTTCGAGGCAGGATACGTCGCCGGAGTGAAATACGTCGATCCCTCTTGCGAAGTGCTTGTCGCCTACGCCGGAATCACCGGGGACGCCTTCAAGAACCCGGAGAAGGGGAAGGAGCTCGCGTTGGGCCAATATGAACGCGGAGCCGATATTATCTATCACGCTGCGGGCGTTACCGGCCTCGGAGTCTTCGAGGCGGCAAGAGAAAAGCACAAACTGGCGATCGGTGTCGACTCCGACCAATATCTCGAGGCCCCCGGAACCGTCCTCACCAGTATGATCAAAGTGGTCGATCATGCACTCTACGAAACAATCAGGTCGGTAAAAGAAGGAACGTTCCAGGGCGGCCGCGTCGTAGTCTTCGACGTGCGCAGCAGGGGTGTCGACTACGTCTACGACGAGCATAACAGAGATCTCATCCCGGACAGCATCCATGCAAGATTGGAGGAGATTCGAACAAAGATCATTTCCGGCGAGATCAAAGTCCCGAATAAATAATTTTCCCCTACAAGAAACCCTCCGCTGCCGTGTACGTCGTTGAACTGCAGGAAATCACAAAGGCCTTTGCCGGCGTGAAGGCGAATGACCGCGTGACCGTTCGTGTGCGCAAAGGAGACATCCATGCGCTGGTCGGTGAGAACGGCGCGGGCAAGTCCACCCTGATGAAAATCCTCTATGGCATGGTAGAGCCGGACGCGGGAACAATCATCTTCGAAGGCACGGAGGTGAGGATCGGGTCCCCCCGAACGGCAATCGCGCTGGGAATCGGAATGGTGCACCAGCATTTCATGCTGATCCCCAGGTTCACCGTCGCCGAAAACATCGTTCTCGGCTCCGAGCCCTCGCGCCGCTGGGGCGGGCTGGATCTGCGCCGGGCAGAACGGGAGATCCAACAGCTTTCGCAATCATACCGCATTGTCGTCGATTTACGGGCAAGAATAGAAACGCTCTCGGTGGGCATGCAACAGCGCGTGGAGATCCTGAAGACCTTGTACCGCAGGGCGGAGCTTCTGATCCTCGACGAACCAACCCCCGTTCTCACTCCCCAGGAGGTCGAGGAGTTTTTCACAACGATCCGGCGATTGAAGACGCAGGGCAAAACGGTCATTCTCATCACCCATAAGCTGAACGAGGTCATGACGATTAGCGACCGGGTCACGGTCATGCGCCATGGGAAGGTCGCCGGAGAGCTCGAGACTGCGTCAACCTCCGCCCGGGAGATCGCCCGCATGATGGTGGGAGACGATGTTGGGCAGCCCGTCCAGAAGGTCCCCCGCGACAGCGGCGAGAGGGTTGTCGATGTCGAGCATGTGACCGCGCTGAACGACCGCCTGCTCCCTGCGGTACGGGACGTGTCGTTTACAATAAATAAAGGTGAAATCCTTGGCGTCGCCGCGGTCGAAGGGAACGGCCAGGCTGAGCTGGTGCAGGCTATCACCGGGCTGAGGCGATTTACTGCCGGACGCGTGGCGATCAAATCGAGAGGCGCGACGGGCCGGCCTTCGCCTCGGACGCTCGCCCATATACCTGAAGACCGGATTAAATTCGGCATCGTGCTTGGCTTCACCGTCCTGGAAAACCTGATCCTCGGCAGGCACGGCGAGCGGGAGTTCTCGCGGCTCTTGCTTCTTCGCTGGGAGAAGATCGACGAATATGCGGAGCGCGTGATCGACGAGTTCGACATTCGGCCGCGGCGGAAAGACCTTCCGGTTAGGTCCCTCTCCGGAGGCAACCAGCAGAAAGTCGTCGTCGGGCGGGAGCTGTCGAAGGACGCGGCATTCATCGTGGCGAGCCAGCCGACCCGCGGTCTCGACATCAGAGCGATTGATTTCGTTCACAGCGCACTCATCAAGGAACGAAACCGGGGGAAGGCCATCCTTCTTCTTTCTTCCGATCTGGCGGAGTTGCTTGAGTTGGCCGATCGCATCGCGGTCATGTATGAAGGCCGCCTCAACGGTATCTTTCATGCCTCTGAAACAAACGAACGTGAGCTCGGCCTGTATATGACGGGATTCCAGAAGCAGCACGGGCTTGAGGCTGCCCAGGGTTAATTTTTATCCCCTCGCCGGTCCCGCTCTTGCATCGGCGGTATCGTTCGCGATCGGTGCGCTGTTTATTCTGGCGATCGGACGGAGTCCCGTCGATGTCTACGGCATGTTCTTCTCCCAGACATTCGGCAATTCCTACGGCATCGGCCAGGTGCTCTTCCGGGCGACGCCCCTGATGTTCACCGGGCTTGCGGCCGCGATCAGCTTTCGTGGCGGGCTTTTTAACATCGGCGCCGAAGGACAGCTTACCGTCGGGGCATTTCTAACAGCTCTCGTCGGCTGTTCAGGCCCCTGGATCCCTTCGGGATTGCTCATGCCCGCGGCTCTCATCGCCGGAATCGCGGGGGGTGCCCTCTGGGGAGCGATTCCGGGATTTCTCAAGGCCCGCTTCGGGGCGCATGAGGTCATCAATACCATCATGATGAATTTCATCGGTACTGCCCTCGTGAGTTACCTGGTAACCAACGTATTCCTTGTTCCGGCCACGGTTCACACGCCCACGATCGCGAGGGCCGCGGAAATTCCCCGCCTCGATCTCCTGACCGGGGCGTTCCAGGGGGCCCCGGTGAACCTGAGTCTGGTTCTAGCCCTCTGCGCCTGCTACGCGACCTATATTTTTCTTTGGAAATCGCGTCCGGGTTATGAGCTTCGCGCCACGGGGCTCAGCAGCAATGCCGCCGCATATGCGGGCATCGATGTGGCAAGGCAAACGGTCCATGTGCTGGCTGTCTCCGGCGGGCTCGCAGGACTGGTTGGAAGCAACTTTGTCCTCGGATACAAGCATTACTTTGAGCTGGGTTTTTCCGAAAACGTCGGATTTATCGGCATTGCCGTCGCCCTGCTCGCGAAGAATCACCCGCTGGGCATCATCGCAACTTCCCTGTTTTTTGGGATCCTCGGATATGGAAGCCTCACGATTAACACGGTTGTTCCCAAGGAACTGGCAAACATTCTCGAGGCGATCATGATCATGTTTGTGATCGTCCTTACCCGGCTTGTCGATCGTTGGATGCTTGCCGTCCAGCAGAGGCCGGCCGCGTGATGGACGCCCTCTTCACGCTCGCCTTCCTGATTCAGATCGCCCGCATCTCGATTCCGTACGCGCTTCCGGCGCTCGGAGCCACATTCAGCGAACGGGGCGGCGTTGTGAATATCGCGCTTGAGGGGATCCTGCTCGTCTCCGCATTCGCGACCACCGCTGCAACGTTTGTCACCGGAAGTCCGATGTTCGGAATTCTCTGCGGAGTTTGTGCCGGCATCCTCACGGCCCTTCTCCACGGCGTGATTTGCGTGACCCTGAAGGCAGACCAGATCGTGAGCGGGATTGCCGTCAACCTGTTCGCTGTCGGCATAACCAAGTTTTCATGCCAGTTGCTTTTCAACAGCTCGAGCAATTCGGCCCGCATTGCCGGCACCGAACAGTGGAGCTTCCTCGCGGCAGTGCCTGTGCTAAAAAACCCCTTTTTAATTATAACCGGTTTACTCGTGGTCGCATCGCACATCTTGCTCTTCCGCACGAAATTCGGCCTGCGACTGAGAGCCGTCGGCGAGCATCCCGAAGCGGCGGATAGCCTCGGCGTGAACGTGGCGCGATTGCGCTACGCAGGGCTCATGATGTGCGGCGGCCTTACGGGCCTTGCGGGCGCCTGGCTTGCGGTCGACCAGCATAGTTTCACCGACGGTATGTCTGCCGGCCGCGGATTCATTGCTCTCGCAGCTATGATCATCGGCAAATGGACTCCGCTCGGAGCCCTCTGCGCTGCCCTGTTATTCGGATTTGCCGAAAGCCTGACGATTCAGCTCGAATCGGCCTCCCGCTATCTGCAGTTGGTCCAGATGACTCCCTATGTCCTCACGATGGTCGTCCTCGCCGGATTCATCGGACGTTCGACGGCGCCGGCGTCTGTCGGGATACCCTATGAAAAAGAAGCGATCTAGTCCTCCGGCGGGCGTGCCCGACATCGCCGCCAGAATCGATACATCCGCGGCGCACCTCAGGTCCCGGCTGAAGCACAGGCCGAAGATCGGCATCATTCTCGGCTCGGGGCTTGGAGAATTCGGCGACGGACTCCGGGCGAGCCAGCTCGTGCCGATCGATTCGGTCCCGAATTATCCGCGGGCGACGGTCGAGGGCCACGTCGGAACAATTATCGCCGGAACGCTCAGCGGCATCCCCCTCCTGGTCTTCCAGGGGCGCGTGCATCTGTATGAATCGGGAGATCTCGATTCGGTGCTCTACCCGATCCGGATCGCCCACCGGATGGGAATCAAGATTCTCCTTCTTACCAACGCCGCCGGGGGGCTCCATATGGACTTCCGCCCGGCTGACCTGATGATCATCACCGACCAGATCAACCTCACGTTTGAGAACCCGATAAAAAATATCCGGCCTCCCTCGCGCGGTGGCGACCTGTATGACCCGGAGATCCGGGACATGATGAGGGCCGTCGGCCGGGAAGCGAATATCGATTTACGTCAGGGGGTATATTGCGGGATCAAGGGACCGAGTTACGAGACGGCGGCCGAAGTGGAGATGATCCGCCGGATCGGGGGGGATGCCATCGGCATGTCGACGGTCAACGAAGTCTCTCTGGCGCACGCGCTCGGGATGCGCGTCGGCGGGATCTCCTGCATTACAAATCTCGCCACAGGTATCGCGACCGACAAACTGACGCACAGGGAAGTTACGGAGGTTGCGGCCCTCGTGAAAGAGCCTCTGCAGTCCCTCCTGACCGGCGTTGTTGAGAGGATCGGAACGAGGTAACGCCTCGCGCTAGCGGGACTCCCGGATGGTCCAAATATAGTCGCGGAGAGCGCGAATCTGTTCGCGCGCATTGCCGCCAAGAATCGACGAATCCGACGCCTGCATATCGGGAAAGTAATTCGGCATCCTCGTCCCGGGCTGAATTGAATCGGGGCGCGCAATCCAGTCGAGGATCCAATCCGGCTTGAGCCTCTCCTTTGCCAGAGCCAGGTTCGGGGCAAGATCTGCCGGGCTCTTCCCTTCCGGTATCTTCCCCGTATAGTGGCAGCTGAGGCACTGGTAATCTTCGAACAGCTTCTTGCCGTTCACCACATATTTCTCATCGAGCGGAATCGCCCGGTAATCCCTCAACTCCATTTCCCGTTTATGAAGCGCAAGAAAGTACCGCTGTACGACACCGATTTCGTCGTCCGTAAGGGTGAATGTCGGCATTCGTATTTTAAGCCATGGGCGGATCGGCGTCGGCCCCGTCAGGAAATTGTGCAGCCACGGTTCCTGAACCTTCGAGCCCTCCGGAAGCAGAAACGGCGGCGCAAACCCTTCATCGTCAAGCGTCGCCTTGATAGCTCCGCCGACTTCCTCGATCTGGTGACAGTTGATGCAGTTGTAATAGTGTGTCAGCCTGCGCCCTGCTTCGATGGTTTGGAGGTTCTTGTCGAACTCCCGTTGATAGTCCTCGTCCGGCACGTCTTTCGTGAGGCCGCGCAGGAGCGTGCGCAACGTGATAATTTCGCTGTCGGCGAAGGCAAATACGGGCATCTTCGAAACGATTCGGTCCGTCGTGTAGATCCGCGCATCCTTGAGTTTCCCGAAGACCCAATCGTCCCATGTATGCGGAACCTTCGTGTCGCCGTAATCAAGCTCGTCCACCCGCTTGCGCCCAAAATTAGAAAGCGACACGCTGACCCTTCCTTCTTTTTCCATGCCTTTAATGGTGTGGCAGCCCGAGCACCCAAAGTCGCGGATGAGCTTGTCGCCGCGCTTGATCACGTCGGGAGCGTCCAGCGTCAGAATTTTCTGTTCAAAATGACGGTCGTCCTTGAGGGTGGCCAGGTAGGCAACGATATCGCGCGCCTCCTGGTCGGTGAGGCGCAGGCTCGGCATTCGCGTGGTCGGCCGGAAACTTCGGGGGTTCTTGATCCATTCAAAGATCCAGTCGGGATCAAGCTTGCTGCCTGCCCGGGTTAACTCCGGCGCAACGTCGTAAGAAAATCCACGCGCCTGCCGCATCCGCACGTCGTCGCCGATCACGTGGCACCCCTTGCACCCGATCGTTCCCACAAGATCCTTCCCCCGAGCGGCATCGCCCCCGGCGCTGATCCCCTTTCGCACCTGGAAGGGCCCTTCCTTTCCTACGCTCCACAGGTATGCGGTGATCGCCGCCGCATCGTCTTCGGTGAAGCGGAAGTTCGGCATCCGCGTGTGGGGGTTGTAGTCTTTCGGGTTGCGCACCCAGCGGAAAATCCAGTCCGGTTTCTCCTTGACATTGAGCTGGTTCAATTCGGGCCCGATCTTCTGCAAATCGAGGAAGCCCTTGATCTCATGACAGCCAAAACAGCCCGCTTCCTCGAGCATCTGTTTGCCTGTATTCAGCCGGTCCGCGTATTTCACGTACGATTCATTGCCGTGGCAGCCCGTGCATGAAGCGTAGACCTCCTTCCCCGAGAGCAGAGGCCACTCCCAGTATTTATCAGCATCTCCATGGGCGAATCCGGCGGTCAGAGCAGCCCCCTGACCGTGATGGCACGGGGTGCAGCCGAAAAATTCGGGCTTGTGTATTTTCAATAGCTCGGGAACAGGGTGCCTGGTGAACGGCTGGGGCGCACCCTCCATGACGTCGTCCTTCCAACCGGCGTGACAGGTCTGGCACCGATCAATGCGCGCCTTTGGAATTCCAAAATTCGAGCGATCGAAGTTGTTAATCATTACCTGCTTGATGAGAATGGGCGAAGTCCTCGCCTTCTCGATTTTTGAGTTAGCAAGATCGATGTCTTTGTAAAGATCCTTGATCGAAGATTGTATCGCCTTGACGTCGTTCTTGTAGACGTTCACGATCCTCGCGAGCGAATCATGCCGGGCGGTGAGCCCGTCGACCCGCGCGCTGTATTTTGCCATGAGCGCGGTCAACTCCTGCACCTTGCTGCGGAACCCGGGGTCCTCCTTGCCTTCGTGGATCGACTTCTTCCAGAAATAATACGCCTCGTCCGCCCGGCTTTTAGCAAACGTAAAATCCCTGTTTGCGTCGAGCAATACCTCCTCGAGACTGTCGACTTCCCTTTGAATGGCACGGGCCTCGGGCGAGACCAGTCTGTCCTGGGCCTCTTTTAAACGGGCGGTCATTCCAAGGTAGGAGGATGAATCGAAGGCGGCCTGAGCATCCTTCAGGCGCTGCTGCCACTTCTGGATGCTTAGAACTAAATACTGGTCCTGCTCTTCCTTCCAGGGCCGCCTTGTCGTTACCTCGTCGAGAACGGACCACATCGTACCCAGAAACAGGAGAGCGGACATAATGAAGTACACCCTTCCGTAATCGCGCGTTTCGATCGGAGTCTCCGCCCGGGCGGAGAAGAAGCTAAGCGGTCCTTTCATACCGTGCGGTCAGCGGGCCAGTGTCAGATATTGAACCAGGGGGTAACCAGGATGTACTTGATGTTGAACCCGATGCGCAATATCATTTTGATCGGGAGAGCGGTCATCGTAAGAAAGAGGAAGGCCACGATATTGTAGCGAAGGAAGCCGAGCTTTTTTATCAAATCTGAGTTTTTCTTCTTCAGCCAGTACAACCCGATCAACGAGTAATACCCAAGAATAACGGCAGACCCGAACGCCACGGCCGCGGGATTAAGGCTGTAATCCGCCTTTCGGGTATGAATGCCGAAGACCTCCGATAGATCGACGTTGGTCAGTGCTACAACCCGGTGGGTATCCCATTCCTCCCATGGGAAAAAGAGGTACCAGCCGGGGCCTCGCCAGAAGGTGCCGAGGTTGATCAGGGAAACCCAGAGGATGATAAACCCGAAGCAAAAAGTGATGACTGAAAACTTGCGCTCTTTGAACGTATAGTAGCCGTTCCCTTTTTCATTAATGTCGATATACGGAATCGCCATCAGGCCCACAATAATCAGGCTCGGCATGACGACGCCGGCGACCCACGGATCAAAATACACGAGCATCTCCTGCAGCCCGAGAAAGTACCACGGCGCCTTCGAGGGGTTCGGCGTCAGCGTGGGATTCGCGGCCTCTTCGAGAGGGGCATCGATAAGAAAGGACCAGAACACCAGGATAACCATCACAAACAGCGAGGCGAGAAATTCAACGCGCACGAGATTCGGCCAGACCTGAATTTTTTCGCTTAATCGGGCTTCGTCAAGGTATCCCTGGCGATCATTTTTCAGTGCCCTGTGAAACGCCCACCATGTATAGACGATCACGAAGACCAGTAGGGCGACGATCGGGATGTTATCCGGTTTTCGAACCAGCTCCCAGACGTGATTCATGATTGCACGGTAGTTTCAGTTATTCGCGATCGTTGGAGACTGGGCCGGAAATACCCCCGTCCTTCCGGATCCTCCAGAAATGGACCGCCATGAAGATCGAGGCGATGAGCGGCAGGAAAATGCAGTGGCCCACGTAGAAACGAAGAAGCGTCGGCGGGCCGACCTGCGTGCCGCCCAGGAGGACGAAGCGAACGTCATTATCAATACGCATCCCGAGCTGCGGGCCAAACGGTCCCTGGTGCCCGAGGAACGGCGTTGCGCGAGCCATGTTTGTGCCCACGGTGACCGCCCAGATGGCCAGTTGGTCCCAGGGAAGAAGATAACCTGTAAAGCTGAGCAGCAAGGTCAACACGAGCAGGAGAACTCCTACGACCCAATTGAATTGCCGGGGCGCCTTATACGATCCGGTCAAAAAAACTCTGAACATGTGCAGCATGACGGTGATGACCATTGCGTGGGCAGACCAGCGATGCATGTTGCGGATCAGCGGCCCGAATGCAACATCGTTCATGAGGTATTTCATGTCCTCATACGCGTATTCCGCGGCCGGACGGTAATAAAACATGAGGATCACGCCGGTCACCGTCAGGACAATGAAAAGGAGGAACGTTATCCCTCCCATCCCCCACGTGTATCCGATGTTCGTTGCGTGGCGCGGGATCCGCACCGGGTGGAGATGAAGGAAAACGTTGTCGACAATCTGGAGGGCACGGTTTCTGTTCGTGTCCTGATAGTTGTGGCGGAAGATCGACTTCCAGACTTCCGTCTGCTGCAGTTTTTCCCGTATCTTTAACATCGCTTCTCCATTCCGGCAGCTCAGCTATACTTCAGATACGCTTCGGGCTTGACCCAGTCCCCGTTCTCAAAGAGAAACTTGATGTTGCGGTCGATCAGGATCTGGCCGTCGTCAGCCAATGCGATCTTGAGGCGTTCGAGGGGGCGGGGCGCCGGGCCCTCGAAATTGATGCCGCTGCGGCGGAAACCGCTCCCATGGCACGGACACTTGAATTTGTTCTCGGCTTCAAGCCATCGGGGTGTGCATCCAAGATGCGTGCAGATGGCTGACAGAGCGTAGAACCCGTCTGCTTCACGAATGATCCAGACCCGGTAGTCATCTTTGTACTTCTCGCTCACCTCACCGACGATGTAGTCCTGCGGAAAACCGGCCTTAAAGGCCGAGGGCGGTTCATACAGAATGCGCGGAAACATCATCCGCAGCGTGCCGATGGTCGAGGTCGCCAGAAACACGAAAAACGCGGCCCATCCCGCCAGCGAGAAGAAATTTCGACGGCTGATTCGCCAGATGCCGAGATCATCTTCGGGCGGTTTGTCCTGCTTGGGTTTCTTGATCGCCCCCGCGGTAGCGGGAGGTTTCGGAGGCGGCACTGCTACAGCAGGGGCCGATGTTGAGCTGGATGCGACCGGAGGGTTACCGGCCGGGGGGGGAGTTTTATTCTCGGTCCCGGGACCGCTGGGGTTATCCATTACGCCAATGATGAGTTTTCAGATACCCTTGATCGAGCGGAAAAAATATAGCAAAAAAATTGCTTTGAGTCAAACGATCGTGGTTTGCTTCTCTTGGAATGAAAGAGTATATTTCGCAGAATTCTTCACCAACAGTCCCCCGGAAATGGCCGAGTCACAGTGGGTTGATTTCGAAAAGCTTCCTCATTCCGAGGGGAGCTTCTCCAAACTGTTTGACGACTACATCGGCCAGTTCCAGAAGGTGCGCCAGTACTTCGAAGCAGATTTTCATTCTCTCCAAAATTTCCCGATCCATGCCGAGCAGATCGCGCGGCAGGCGAAGCACCGCCCGGTCGTTGCCGATGTTCTCGTCGATCAAAACCGGCAGATGGGCGCGTCGGAGAAGACCCTCGAGAATGCCCGGCGGCTCGGCGATTCCAATACCTTTGCAATTGTGACAGGACAGCAGGTGGGAATCCTCGGCGGCCCCCTGTACACAATTTATAAGACCGTCACCGCGCTGAAGCTCGCCGAACGGCTCGCATCCTCCTACCCCGAGTACCGGTTCGTACCCGTATTTTGGCTGGAGGGCGAGGACCATGACTTCGCGGAAGTCAACAAGGTCAACGTCCTGAATGCGGATCACGCTCCAGTGGAAATCGAGTACGTGCCGAAGGCCAAGCAGATCCTGAAAAACCCGGGGGCCGTGGGCGAGATGCAACTCAACAGCACTCTCGACCATTTTTTCGAGCAGTTACAAAAGACGCTCCCGAATTCGGAATTCAAGGCATCCCTTCTTTCCATGCTGAAAACGGCGTATACCCCCTCCTCCACGCTCAACACGTCGTTCTCCCGTTTCATAGGCACGCTGTTTCACGATGCCGGCCTCGTTTTCATATCATCCAACGACCGCCGGCTAAAGGAACTCCTTGTCCCGATCTTCCTCAAGGAGCTCCAGGACTATCCCAAGGTATCGCAACTTATAATCCAGCGAAGCGCCGAGCTGGAGGAGCGGTATCACGCACAGATCAAAACGAAGGCGATGAACCTTTTCATGTTTTTCAAGGGGGGGAGATATTTCATCGAGCCGCGTGAACATGACTTCAGCCTGAGGGGGACGCGCCAGTATTTTCAGAAGGAGGAGCTCCTCAAGATCGTCACCGAGACTCCCGAGCTCATCAGCCCGAACGTTGCACTGCGTCCGATCTGCCAGGACACGCTTCTCCCAACACTGGCGTACGTCGGCGGACCTTCGGAGATTGCCTATTTTGCCCAGCTAAAACCGGTCTACGGCTATTTTGACCTCACGATGCCGATCATTTACCCGCGGGCCAGCGTCACAATATACGAGCAGAAATTCGAGCGTATCCTGGAGAAGTACCAGCTCGAGTTGCTTGAGTTCTTCGGAGATCCCGAGAAGGTCAGCCGGAAGGTCGTCGAGCTCATCTCCGAAGTCAAAATCGACGAGATGTTCAACGATGCCGTGAAGCGGACGAACGAGCTGATGGCGGAAATGAAATACGGGTTGAACTATATCGATTCCACGCTCATGGGGCCGCTCGAAGCGACGCGCGCGAAGATCGAATCACACCTGCTGGTGCTGAAGGAAAAGGTTATCGAGGCGCAGAAGAGAAAACACGAGATCGCACTGCGACAGGTGCGGAAAGTGATCGACAGCATCGTTCCGAGGGGGAATCTCCAGGAGCGCGTGCTGAGTATCGTCTACTTTATGAATAAGTATGGGCTCGATTTCGTCCAACGGCTCAGAAACGACGTCGAAATCGACCGGTTCAAGCACCAGATCCTCAACGTGTAAGCAACTCAGTCTGTTTTCCGCTACGATTGGACCGGGCGGGGTAGTATGAGCGGCGTGCCGTCCATATCCCTGGGAACGGGTATTCCCATGATTCCGAGGATTGTGGGTGCGATATCGGCAAGTTTTCCTTCACTTCGCAATGGCCCGCTCCCATCCGCCCCGATCACGATGAAGGGCACGGGGTTGGTTGTGTGCGACGTGTGCGGCTTCCCGTCGTCATCAAGCATCTTATCGGCGTTTCCATGGTCGGCGGTGACAAGGGCGACAGTGCCATGCGCGAGGGCGGCCGGGATCACCCGGCTCAGGCAATCGCTTACAACTTCTACGGCCTTGATGGTCGCCTGCATATTCCCGGAATGCCCCACCATATCGGCGTTCGCGTAGTTCATGACAATCAATGCATACGACCCGATGTTGAGCGCCTCGACGGCCTTCTCCGTCACCCCATACGCGCTCATCTCCGGCTTCCGGTCGTAGGTTGCAACCCCCCGCGGCGAGGGAACAAGTATTCGTTCCTCGCCGGGGAAAGGCTCCTCCCTCCCGCCGTTAAAAAAGAATGTCACGTGTGCATACTTCTCGGTCTCGGCCAGGCGGAGTTGTTTCAAACCCTGTTCGGAAATGATTTCACCGAGAGTCCTTGTGAGGAAGGTCGGGGGGAATGCTACGGGGCATGTAAAATCGTCCTGATACTTCGTCATCGTCGCGAAATAGAGGTCGAGTTTCTTCCGGGGGAATTTGTCGAACGCGGGGTCGATAAATGCGCGGGTCAGTTGGCGCGGCCGGTCCGTTCTGTAATTGAAGAAGATAACGGAATCACCGTCGCGGATCAGGGCAACCGGCTGCCCTGCTTTCTCTAAAACGATTGGCAGGACGAACTCGTCGGTGACGCCTTGCCGGTATGAGACTTCAACCGCCTCCGCAGGATCCGTTGCGCGAATGCCGATCCCTTCAGTCATCGCCCTGTAAGCTTTTTCCGTTCGCTCCCATCGGTTGTCTCTGTCCATGCCGTAATACCGGCCGATGATGGTGGCGATTTCGCCCACGCCTTTCACCTTTTCCAGCAGCTCACGGATATACCGGACACCTGCCTCGGGAGGTGTATCCCTC
>Ga0137399_10000531_pt1 | contig 15338 bp, 5 predicted proteins | sample czorhiz316metaG_FD_104810 | JGI IMG/M metagenome (GOLD analysis project Ga0137399, IMG submission 104810) | Vadose zone soil microbial communities from Angelo Coast Range Reserve, California, USA - czorhiz3.16 metaG | ecosystem: Environmental > Terrestrial > Soil > Vadose zone | place: USA...
CCTGGCGGTACGGCGTCCATCCGGCAAGAGACCTCTGACATTACTGGTCCGCTCGCTCCATGGAACGGTGTCGAAGTCGGTCGCAACCGAACCCGCAGCTTTGGTTTTTGTGCTGGATCCGGATCTTCCGGTACAGGCGACCGAATCCAGGCTACGCCAGCTGTACGGCTTCACGTCCAGCGAGGCGCGCTTGGCACGTCTGCTGATGGAAGGTAACGCGCTCGACGACTGCTGCGAGCCACTCAAGATTCGCGCTTCCACAGCTCGCCGGCACCTTGCAAATATGTTTGCGAAGGCCGGTGTGCAACACCAAGGGCGGCTCATCTGCTTATTGTTGAAAAGTGTCGGAATCGTTCGCGTGCAAGATGATGAAAGCTCGTCCCGACCGGTGCCGCCCCAAATGGTGCTTGTCCGGAATTCTCCCCTGACCCGCTTCCCACGCGCTTAGAACAGAACACAAGCTTTTGGCGTCGAAAAGTAATAAAGAGAGAAAGAGAGGCTGTTTGTGTGACTAACTCCATGCGACCTGAGAATAAATTCACAAAATTTATTGAGTCGCTACATAATTTGAAGGTAGACGACTATTAGCGACTGACATACTCTCCCCAAAGTTCTAGTGAGGCCGGACCTCCCCTGGCCTTCTAACTCCCCCAAGAGCTTTATGCGGACTTAGTACTGCGTCGATAGCGCTGCGCGAGTGCAGTGTCGCGACGCGTGGGAAGAGTTCTGTGTGGAAGACGCTCTTGGCCTTGCAGTGTGCCAGCTCGTCCTCCGGGAGAGGATTCGTCACTCGCCGCATGCCAAGCAATCAGGAATCACACCTGACGTCAATCACCGAGATTCGCGCGATCAGCACAGCGGATGGGCCGTCGGTTCAAAGGTTCTTCTATTCGACGACTCATCGAAACACGGTGCCCCGGGCGCCGGCAGGTCTAGAAGGAGGCTGTACAGCCATGAGAAAGTCTCTCCAGGTTTGGTTGCCCACAGTTTTAGTCTGTCTCCTTGCAGCGGTCGCGAGTGCGCAGGCTGGCTATCAGGGGGGAGGGTCGTTTCACGTTCAATGCCCCACCGCCACCGTAAGACACCCCGGCTCCACAGCGACCGGCGGCACCGGTACCGTTGTGACCCCCCACCCAGAGCTGGCTGAGGCTCCCTACACCGGCCCGCAGATCAGGACTGCGACCAAAGACCCGACCGGGGCCCACACGTTCACCCCCGCGCTGACGTTCACCGACAACGGCGGCGCCATTAAGTGCCAGGAAATTTCGGGTGGTGACGGCATGATGACCGAAGCGGACGGCAACCAGACATTTATGTTCGCCTTCGGTCCGCTCTCCGGCCTGGGTTTGATCCGGAACGGCCTGCCGGGAACGCTGTTCGCCAACGACTTTAACCTGCCCTACACCGCCGCAACTTTCAACAACGGGCTAGCTAATCCGAATTCCGACGGCACCGACCCCAGCAGTGCTACGGCTCCTGGCGCAAACGGGGCGATTACGGATCCCGCTGCAATTATGAATACCGGCGTGTTGAATGGCAGCATTCCCGCTCCATTGATGGCGTTTGATGAAGACGACGAGTTTTTTCTGACCCTCAGCAACGTCGGAATGATCATGCGGCCGGATCTGTTCGAACAGCACACCGTCCACTTCCACGGCTACCCCAATGCATCTTCCTTCTACGACGGCGTGCCGGATGCCTCGATCGCCATCAACATCGGTGGCAGCTTCACGTACTACTACCTCGCGCCGGACGCTGGGACCTACTTCTGGCACTGCCACGTCACGCCTCCCGAACACCTGCAGATGGGCATGGTCGGACAACTCTTCGTGCGTCCGCGCCAGAATCGCGTGCCATCGGGCAACAGCCTCTACAACGCGTCTGTGTTGCAGCAGAATGACCTGCGGACGTCTTGCTATCCCGCTCTCCCTGCCACTACAACCCAGCCGGGTCCCGATATTCTGTGCTCCGCGCCGTTGCCAGCTGCCAATAACGGCGTCACTCAAGGGACGGATGCCAGTGGCAATCTCTTCAAGTACGTTTACAACGACGGCGATGGCAGCACGCGCTACGACATCGACGTACCCATCCAGATCCACGGTTTCGATCCCAACTTCCACTTTGTCGGCATGACCTTTAACCCGGAAGGGTTCGCGGACATGAAAGACAAGTACTTCCTCCTGAATGGTCGCAGCTATCCCGACACGGTGGGCGTTGCCGGCGGACCGGCGGATGTTTTGGGCCAGCTCGCGGGCGCGTCAAACCCCGAGCCAACCACGCATGCCATCACGACCACAGACACAGACTCGCTGAGCCGTGCTTCGCAGCCCCTCCCCACCCTGATCACTCTGAGCGCCAGCGGAGGTCCCGTCTCGGCGACCTGCCCCGCGGCGCCTTGCGGGCAAAGGGCGGCGCTGCGCATTGCCGACCTGGACGTTCAGGAATACCAGACGCTTTCCTCCATTGGCATCCCCATGCAACTGGTGGGCTTCAACGCCAAGCTGCTGCGCGACCAGGCAGGCAATAACATGTACGTCACCACCAACTCGATCACTTTAGGCGGCGGCGAGTCGCTGGACGTGATTCTCGATAGCACTGGGGTTCCGCCCGGTACGTACTTCCTTTACACACCACAACTTGACCACCTGTCGAACGACGCCGAGAACTTCGGCGGGCTGATGACTGAAGTCGTAGTAACGCCGTAGGAGAGCAACCATGAGCCACTTGAATTCAAAAATCTGGTGTGCGGTACGATCCCTCTCGGTCGCCGTCGCGGCGGTGGCCTTGCTGCTCGCGCCTTCGGCGCATGCTGCCGTTCCCGGCATCACGGGTACTTCTTTCAGCTTAAACGCCGGTGTCGGCTACAGCAGTCAGCCGGACGGAGTGTTGATCTATTCCTGGGGTTACGGTTGCGCCACGGGATTCACGCCGGTATTCCGGCCGACGGCAGTGGCTGGAGCTGTTTGTCCGACCATGCAATTGCCTGGTCCCACCTTGATCGTCACCGAAGGACAGAGCTTTACGGTGAACCTCACGAACAGTTTGCCAGCAGCCGCGGGCAATACTTCGATCGTGTTCCCCGGCTTGACCCTGGTGTCCACGAGCGGTGGTACTGCGGGTCTTTTGACTGCGGAAGCGGCTCCCGGAGGGATGGTCACTTATACCGTTTCCGCCCCCGTCGGAACTGCAGGTACACACTCGTACTACAGCGGTACGCAGGCGGACCTCCAGATCGAGATGGGTCTGTTTGGAGCGGTGGTCGTTCTGCCCGCCACCATTCCCTCTACCTGTACGGCTACCGAGCCCGGTCGCGTCGATTACCGGCTGGCGCCTGCCGCCTATAACCACGCCCTAACTTGCTACGACCGGGAATACCTCACCCAGTGGTCGGAGATCGACCCGAAGATTCACAGGCAAGTGGAAGATCAACTGAAGCTCATCGCCAGCTGTCCTACGACCGCCGGTTTGCAGTTTTCCTGCCCGACCAGGCTCGATGTCGTGACCGAACCCTACCACCCGGTTTATTTCCTGATTAACGGGCGCTCCATGCCGGACGACATGGATGCCAACTATGCGCCGAATTATCCGAACCAGCCCTACAACGCCAATCCCCACATGCATCCGGGCGAGTTGATTCTGTTGCGCGTGATCGGACAAGGCCATTGGCAACATCCCTTTCACGAGCACGGGAACCACGTGCGCATCCTGGGCCGCGATGGGCATTTGCTGGTCAGCCAAACGAATGCGAGTCTGTTGGCTGGGCGCATGGAATTCAACACCGACACGACTCCTGGCCAGGCCTTTGACGGGATCTTCTACTGGTCGGGCAAGGGTCTCGGATGGGATATTTTCGGACACACGCCCGGTAACACCGGCAATCCCCCGTGCCATCCGGACGCGAACGGCTACTACACGACCCACAGTAGCCCGGCGGCTCTCATCCCAACCTACGATACTTCAGGCCTCATGATTAGCGGCGCCCCGAACTACTACGAGTGGTGCGCCGACCACGACGTGCCTCTGGAGGCGAATCCCGTCGGTCAGGTCGGAGGCGGCGGCCCCATGACCCTTCCCGATCCCCTCATTGTAACCAACGGTCTCTGGTATAACGGCACACCCTACCTTGGCCCTGACGCGGTCGGACGGTCGCGCGGGCCGAGCCCATTGCCGCCTGGCGCCGCCCTCCAGAACCCTCCGCCGGAGTCCGGTATCGCCTTCATGTGGCATTCCCACAACGAGCGCGAGATCACTACCAGCGACGTTTTCCCGGGCGGCATGCTTCAGATGATGCTGGTTGATCCCTACGTTTGGAACATTGACGAAACGCTGTGAGCGCGAGGAGAAGAAGAGCCATGCGATCTAACTATCTGACATCAACTCTCAAAGCAGCAACACTCGCGGTGACCATTCTTCTCTTGACGGCGGGCTTCTTGTCCGCCCAGACGGTGAATCTTACCGCCTCACAGCAGTCCACCACTCTTCCGGACGGCACCATCGTCCCGATGTGGGGCTGGACGTGCGGCGCCGTTGTGACCGGCAGCACCGCCACCTGCTCGGCATTGACTTACGCAGCCGGTGTTCATCCGGCACAGACTGGTGGCGCGATCTGGCAGCCGCCGTTGATCGTCGTCCCCTATGTGGCCACCGGCACGAGCCTCACCATCAATCTCACCAACACCTTGCCGGTAGAAACTTCCCTTGTCATCCTTGGTCAGGCGGCCGGAACAACGACCGCGGCCAACGGCGGCTTGGGAGTTCCGGCCCGAGAGGCTGCCGCTCGAACCGATGGGGCTCACGGCGGTCAGACCTCAACGACTTGGACGATAGTTGCCCCCGGCTCGTTCACTCCCCCCGTGCAAGGCGAGCGCGCTCGCTCTTTTGTTCCGGAGGTTGGCGGCGTTACCGCGGTCGGCAATGCGCCTTTGAGCATAACTTACACCTGGACCAATCTGAAGCCCGGAACTTATCTCATCCGCACCGGCACTTACCCTTCAATCCAGGGTCCCATGGGCCTGTACGGCGTCCTGGTTGTGACGCAAGCGCCGACCGCGACGGCGGCAGGATTAGCCTATCCGGTCGCGGGTTCTACTGCGGGAGGGGTAACTTATGATGCTGATGTAGTCGCGTTAGAGAGCGAAATTGACCCTCGGCAGAACAAAATGGTTGCGGCCCTGTTTCCCACCGGCGGCGCGGCGGGCAGCGCAACGGCAAACCCGGGGTTCAGCGAGACCGCAAAATGGGATCCGAGGTGCGGCGCAGGCGCGAAGGGCCTGACCAGCACCGGAAGCGCACCTACGTGTTACCCACCGGCAGTGGATTACACTCCGCTGTACTTCCTTATGAACGGCTTGGCTTTCAGCAAGGATAATCAGCCAGCCTCAGCTCTTACGATTCCTGCGGCCGGCAGCACTGGAAATGTCCTGGTGCGTTACGTGAACGCGGGCTCGCACATGCACGTTCCTACCGTGAACGGGCTGAATATGTTGCTGGTCGCCGAAGACGGTTATGTTCTTCCCGACATCACGCTGGCTCTCAAGGCGAACAAGACGCTGACTGCAAAGACCACTGTTCCACCTTCAGGCCTGAGAATTCAAAACGAGGTATTCCAAGCCGCAGGCAAGGTATTCGACGTAATCGTAAACCCGACGCAGACCACTGGCGGGACCTACGACTCTGCCACCTACGCTACCTACGATCGCTCCCTGGCTTTGTCGACCAACAGCCAGCGCGACGGCGGCATGCAAGCCGTTTTGGACGTGAATGACACGGGCGCGGCCAAATTGGTGGCGGCCAATTCGACGGCCGTCGCCAATCCGGACACCTATGCTTATGCGCCGGGCGTCACGCTGACCATCTCCGACCCGGGCAAGGGTGTAGTCGCGAACGACGTCAACGTTTATGGCGTTCAAGTTTTGGCACCGCCTGCCAGCGGGACGCTCACCTTATATGCCAACGGAACGTTCACTTACGCACCTACTGGAACGGGTGGCGATTCCTTCACCTACTGTGCGAACGGTAGTGTCACTGGAACGACGTGCTCTTCCGGCATCACCACGACGGTCACGTTGAACGTATCTGCGACCGTCGGACACGGGCCCACGGCCAATCCCGATAGCTACACCAGCGCGGTCGCCTCGATTATGAGGGTCGCTGCGCCGGGCGTATTGGGCAACGACGTGGATCCCAACGGCTTCCCGATGACCGCCGTTATTCTCACTCAGCCCGCCGGCGTGACGGTGCAGATGGGCGCGGATGGCTCCTTCACCGCAACCAAGCCGACAGCGACCGCTTGTAGTCCCTGTACGTTCACATATCAGGCGAAAAACTCGCAGAATTCACTTAGTAATACCGCGACCGTGACGTTGAATTTCTTGCCTCCCAGCAACCTAAGCGTCAGGGTGCAGGATGCGCAGACCAAGGCTTTGATCTCCGACTATAAGTGGATCATCGAGCAAGACCTCACATTACACATCGATCCTGCGTGTCAACAGAACGGCCCTGGCGGCGCCAAGCCAGCGACCTGCCCAGCAGGAGTGCCTCCCACCCCGGCCACCCAATTCCATGCCAGCTACTATCCGGTCATAGCGACAGGCTGCACGGGCCCGCAGAGTTGCGGGCAGGGGCAGACCGTCTACGACGCGGGTACGCCGTGCACGGCGCCTGGTGTGCCCGCCGGGTGCAGCGCGACCGCCGGGCAGCACGTCAAGGCGGCCTGCGACGGGTACGGCATTTGCACTTTGGGCGCAAACGCACTCCCCGCGTCCTTCCCCGCGGACGCTAACCTGACCGCCACCAATGCCGACGGGTCTCCGGCTTCCTATTACATCTCGATCCTGTCGGGCGACGCCGCGAACGCATTCAACACCGCGAATACCAAGGACCCGTCTGGCGCAGGCAATTGCGCTGCTGGGAATGAAGCCACCGGAATAGCAATTTCTTCGAGTTGCGGGCACACCATGGGTGGATCCCCGATTCCTCCCCCGACAGTATCGGGAACAACGCCAACGTTTGCTCCTGTGACCGTGAACCTGGAACTGGCGCCACTCAAGACGGCTACGGTTACCGCGTACGTTTTCGAGGATGAGTGGCCGCTGAACGGGGAGCCCGACACCGGAGGCGGAGTTGACGCCTTGGCGACCCTGGAGAAGCCGCTGGGCGATTTCCAGATCCAGATCTGGGACACTGCTGGCGGCATCGGTGACTTTACCGGGCAGATGACCTATGACACGTTCAACGTGCCGCTAAGCAACGCGTTGAACGGGACCATCGACCCAAACACTGGGTTTGACGCCTGCCCGATTTCCAACGAAACCAGCAACCCAGGTGTCGGCGTTGGCCAGATCATCGTGTGCCCGCAATTCGAAAACGGAGTCGATGCTTCGGGTAACCCGGTTCCGTCACCCCTCACGGGCCAAGTGGTGGTTAGGAACCTCATGCAAGGGAAGTATTCAATAATCGCCCATCCCGGCGCCAGCAGAGAGGCGGCGGGAGAGGAATGGCTCCAGACCAACTCGCTGGACGGCGGCCACGGCCTGGACTCCTTCATCAGGGTGGGTGAACCTCCCTATTTCGCCGAATTTGGACCTGGGGGATACCACGTGTTTTTCGCGATGGCCAACCCCGCGCATATCAACGCACGACTGGCAGCGATATGCGCCGGACACCCACCCACGAACGTGCCTTTTGCCGCGCCATGCCGCAACAACATTAATGGCCAGGTCACGAACCTGCACCAGTCGCGTTCCCCGAACGAGACCCTTTATAGCGCCAACGTCTATGCCCAAGGCGACACACGCAATTACGCGCCGCTAGCGTATACCACCTGTTACGCGTCCATTGGTGACTCTGACGGCGCCACGATTGCCTTGGCCAAGTGCGATCCAGATGGGAACTTCCACTTTACCAACATTCCCGACGGTAATTATGGACTGGTGCTATTTGACCAGTGGGACGACTTTATCGTGGACGGATCAAGCAGGCCAGTAAACATAACGGGTGGCACGACGCAGAATTTAACGTTCCCGACGTTTACTTGGCAGACGCACCTGTGGTCCAACACGTTTATGGATTTGAACGGAAACGGTATCCAGGATGATCCCCTAACCGAGCCTGGACTGCTTCAGGTTCCGACTCGCGTCCGCCAACGTAACGGCAAAATCGTCAATACCTTGCTTAGCGACGTCAGCGGCATGGCCCGCTTCGACGAAACGTTCCCGTTATTTGCCTTCTACACCGTGGAATCGGACACCACGCGCTTCCGCTCAACCGGCGTGCACGTTGTCAACGACGCCGGTGGACCGGTGGACGGCGCGACGGGCGCCTATCCAGGAATTCTGAACTCGACGGAGACTTTCCCGCTCCCTGCCGCTCTGAGATTTCCAGGCTCCGTGTACTGCGGTAATGCGAAGTGTCCGGGTGGGATTGGGGCCGGTAGTTCTTCCACTCCTTCGACCGGACGAATCGATCCGGGCAGCGTTACCATAGAAGGGTGGCAGGGCGGCGTTAGCGAGTTCGATATCATCGACTGGGGCAAGACACCGTATATTGCAGGTGAAAACGGCGGCATCGTTGGCCATGTCGTGTACACCTCCACGCGGCCTTTCGACGACCCGCGGATGAATTTCCAGAACCTCTGGGATCCGCTGGTTCCGAATGTCACCATCAACCTCTATCAGGAGGGCACGGCCCCGGATGGTTCGACCAGTCTCACCCTCATAGACTCCACCAAGACTTCCAGTTGGGATGATTGGGCCCAAGGCTTTCGCCTCAATGCCAATGGGACGGTTAGCACGACGCCCAACATGAGCTGCACGGGCCAGGATTCCGCTGATCCATTTTTCAGCTATACACTGGCGGGCACCACGAACTACCTGCACCCGAGCCCGTTGCCGAACAACTCACAGTACAAATGCTATGACGGCTATCACAACCTCAACCAGTTGCAGCCCGCGCCGTACGATGGTAAGTATCACTTCCCCAGCCAGACGTGCCTAACGCCAGGCGCAAGCTTCACGCTTCCGGGAAACACGACGAGTACATACCATTGCGCCACGATCCCCAACCCGGCTGCGGGTCAGACCGGCGCGGCCGCGGCAATCCTGCCGCCCGCCAAGTACGTGACCGAGGTGGTCGTGCCTCCAAATTGGGAGTTGAATAAGGAGGAAGACCTGAACCTCCTCATCGGTGACCAATACATCGCCCCTGCGGTAGCGCAGTTCGGCGGCCTCGGCTTAGGCAACATTTTCATCACGCCGGACCAGGCCTCCATCGATGCGGCCAACCCCTCGTATACAGGTCCCTACACAGCGTCTAATCCCTACCATCAGCCGTTCAGCAACTGCACGACCCCGGGTGATGCGAGTACCTGCACGTTTACCCCGAACACCACCAATAACGGCAAACAGGCAGGGGACTATGGCCGGACCACCTTCGGGAGTTTCGGGCCTGGCGGAACCATCCAGCAGAGCGCGCCGTGCGTCGGTCTCAAGCGCATCGTTCCGGACTATTTGAGCATCTCCCCGGAATCCGGCGAGGTGGCACCTTTCGCGGGTGTTTCCAAGAACTTGTGCGACCGCAAAGAGATCACACTCGACGATAGGATGCAGGCCAATGCGGATTTCTTCATCTGGACCAAGGTGCCCAAAGCGGTGACCTTTACCGGGTTCATCTCGGACGACTTCTCTTCCGAATTTGACCCCGCCTCGCCGGCGTTCGGCGAGAAGTTTGCCATACCGAACGTGCCGGTATCCATCAAGGACTTCAGCGGAATCGAGGTTTCCCGCCTGTATTCGGACCAGTGGGGCATCTTCAACGGACTGGTATATGGGAGCTGGGAAGTCGACGTGCCCAATATCACCGGTTACTCGCCCAACATGATGGTTACGTGCATGAACGATCCGGGTCCCATCGTCGATACTCGCCCGGGCTCGGCAACCCTCGGGCAGTTGATTAACGATCCCTCTTACAACCCGGCATATAGCACCTTCTGCTATGAAAACCCGTTCATGCCGGGCGATGCCACTTACCTGGACACTCCGGTGGTTCCGGTCTCGGCGTTCGCGGAGGGCTACAACCCGCCGGATTGCGCGTACCCGGATGGCACGCCGGCGATCAAGTCGGTGGTGAACGCTACAAACGCCACCCTTGGACCCTGGGTCAGCGCAGCAGGCCAGAGCTTGACCCTCACCGCTTTGGGCGACCAAGTGGTGCCCAACAACGCCTACTCTGGACCGGCGGCTAACTCTGCTCCGTACAACCAGAAATTCGTCACGCGCCACTATGGTTTTGGCGCTGGCGCCCACGTAACCATCGGCGGTGTTGCCGCGACTTGCAGCGGTGGCGACCTCACGATGACTTGCGCGGTGCCCGCAGGTGTAGCCGCGTGCCAAGTGCAGCAACAGAATGCTTCTACCGGTACCTTCTATTCGGCACAGTGCGGTGAACTGGTGATCACGGCTGCCAACGGCAAGCAATCGGTTGACACCGTGACCGTGACCATCGGCGGCAAAGCTCCCAGCTACGTCGCTGGAGAGAACGCGGGTAACAACGCCATCCAGACCGCGATCGATAAGGCCCTCCCCGGCGACCTCATCATCGTGGGTCCGGGAACCTACAACGAAATGGTCTTGATGTGGAAGCCCGTCCGGCTGCAGGGCGTGGGCGATGGCGTCGTTACCATTAACGCGAACACGCACCCCGCCGGCAAGCTGCTCGAGCCTTGGCGCCAGAAAGTTGACTGCCTGTTTGGGTTGGCACTGAACGGCGGTTACATCAGCGTCGCGAACCCCTATGATCCGAGTCCCAATCCGGTGCCCTGCAGCGCACAAATGCAGGGTACGGTGGATCCGATACTGGGAGAGCCGGTTGTGGGTTGGGACGCCACCCTCAACGGCAATATTGCCGAACTCTTGCAGGAACCGACGCTGATGGGCGCGTACGAAGGCGCGGGCATTACCATCCTCGCGAAAGGCATAGAGAACCCCAATACAGTGAACTGCACCCCGGAGGGCGTCGCTGGCTGCATTCCTCTGAACGCCAGTACCGCTACGGGCGGGGACTGCAACCGCTTTTCCCAATTCTACCAGTCCAACTTCCTTTGCAACCCATCGCGCGTCGACGGCATAAGCGTCACCAACAGTTCCCAAGGTGGTGGAGGTATCTTCGCTCACGGCTGGACCCATTACCTCGAAGTCTCCAATAATAGTGTTCACGGAAATGGCGGCACTCTGACCGGCGGCATCACCATCGGGCAGATGGAGACTGTGGACCCAACCTTGGTCGGCACGGTCGCGCAACCGTTGCTCCAAACCCACCATACTCACGTGCATAACAACTCGGTCACTAACAACGCTGCCTACGGCGACGAATTGAACTCCACCACCCCGTCGTCTGCCGGCGGTGTGACCTTCTGCTCGGGCTCAGATTACTACCGATTCGACTACAACTGGATTTGCGGCAATTTGAGCACCGGTGACGGTGGTGGCGTTGCTCACCATGGGTTCATCTACAATGGCGACATCGAGCACAACTCGATCATCTTCAATCAGAGCATTAACCCGACGCTGACTACCTACGGTGGCGGCCTGGTCGTCCTAGGTGCCGCGCCGGATGGGGCCGCCGGCGAGGCCGGCATCCTGGGGGACATTGATGTCGCTCCTTCGCTTTCAGACGGCACAGGTCCCGGCCTCATCATTAACGCCAACCTGTTCCAGGGCAACACCGCCGAAGAAGGCAGCGGCGGCGGCCTCATGCTGATGCACGTTAACGGAAATGACGTGCTCAACAACCCCAACAATTCGGCTCAGTGGTACCATGTCTCGGTCACGAACAACATTTTCGGGAATAACGTCGCGGGTTGGACCGGAGGCGGAGTCGCGCTCTTCGACGCCGTGAGCGTGGACTTCCGCAATAACACCGTGGTGTCCAACGATAGCACCGCTACCGCGGGAGTACTCTTTGACACGCTCGGAGCCCCGAATGCCAATCACGCCCCGCCGGGATGTGACCCGACGGCCAATCCAAACTGCGGCGGCTTCTCAGTCGTTTCGTCGAACCCCCAGCCGGCAGGTTTGGCGACAGAGCTTCACAGCTCGAACCTGCTACCCGCGTTCACCAACGCCAACGTGACCTGCCCGCCCGGAAATGACACGGTCCCGCCGACCCATGCCTGCACGCGTTACTCGGTACCGAATATTGCCAACAACATCTTCTGGCAGAACCGCGCGTTCCACATCACCACGGCCGGAGGAGTAGTCCAACTGGCTCCGGCGCTGAACCAAACCGGTACGGGCGCCTGCGCCAGCGGAGCGAATTACTGGGATATCGGCGCCTATAACGATACGGCACCGGGCAACCATGCTTCTGGAGTGACGCTCCATCCGACGTACTCCATTTTGGATGATCCGGGCGACTACTCTGGCGGAAACAACCTTGCCGGGTCCAGCTCGACCGTTACAAGTCAATACTGCGACGGTTCGCGTGTCCCCCCGGAAATTGTGTCGCTAATCTGCAGCGGGCCCCAGGGCAATGCCAACGCTCCCGGATGCATACAGCCAGGAACAGTGGGAGTAGGACACACTGTGCCTGGAGGCGTTCCGGATTCCCTGGTCCCGCCACTCCCGTTGTTCACGCTGACTCCAGCGGCAACGGTGGATGAAGGCAGCAACTGGATCAACATGTTCTACGGTCCACTGTCGTTGAGTAACCCGGTCAGCTACACGACCGCAGGCACCGTGCTGCCCCCGCTCGCTAATTACGCACCCCCGTCAGGCTCGCCTGCCGTCGGTGTCGTCCCGAGCTCTGTCTCGCACCCGGCGACCGACTTCTTCGGTAACCCAAGGCCGGATTCGGGCAGTTGCTTTGACATCGGAGCAGTTGAGATCCCGGCGGGCGCAGACGCATGCGGAGGCGGCGGCGGAGGCACAGCGGTTGTGGGCTTCTCCGGGCCCTCGCCCGCGCTGACCACCTCGCCGGCAACTTACGCCACGAAGACCGGCCTCCTCACCGTGAACAATACAGGTACCGGTCCACTTACGTTCGCAACGACAGGGGCGTTCACAGTGACGAAAACGAGCGGTCCCGGATCGTTTTCGCTCACCCTATCGGGAGCGACAGCGGGAACATGTACAGCAGGTGGAGTAGTTGCGGCGGGCGGTTCGTGCACGCTGCGTGTCAACTACGCGCCGCCAGCTTCGCCGGCCTCTCTCGCCACTCCGGGGGTAGCGCATGTGACGCTCACCGACACCGGAGCCGCAACGGCGAGCCAGAACAGCCCTAACTTTAACGGCAACTAAGCTAACCTCTGGGGGCGACCGTAACGGTCGCCCCCCAATACTTAACCGGGCCCAAGCATTGCGAGCCCAAGAGACCGTCAGGAGTGTTCCGTCCATGCTAAGAAAAGTGTTTTTGTCGTGTATGGCGATGTCGGTTTGCATGCCCCTAGCGATGATTGGCGTGGCGAACGCCCAGGCGCCGGCCAAACTTACGGCTGCGCAGATCATCGAGAAGAATGTCTCGGCGAAGGGGGGCCTCGAGGCTTGGCGCGCGGTTCAAACCATTTCCTTCACTGGGAAAATGGAAGCCGGGGGAAAGCAGAACACCGAGCTGCCGCTTCAGCTTCAGCTGAAACGGCCTCATAAGTCACGGATGGAGTTGGAGTTTCAAGGCACCGCGGTGCAGGTCTATGACGGCACGAACGGCTGGAAGCTGCGGCCCTTCCTGGGACGCGACACCGTGGAACCATACTCGCCCGAGGAGCTCAAATCGGCTTCTCTCGAGTCAGAGCTTGACGGTCCGCTGGTTGACTACGCGGCCAAAGGCACCCAAGTGGAGCTTGAGGGCGTCGAGAAGGTTGAAGACCACGATACCTACAAGCTCAAGCTCACCATGAAAGGGGAGCAGGCCCGGCATCTGTGGATTGACGCGGAGACGTTCCTTGAGGCTAAGATCGAGGGGACCCCCAGCCGGATGGATGGCAAGATGCACCCCGTGGAGATCTACTACCGCGATTACAGGTCTGTCGACGGTCTCATGATTCCCTACGTTCGCGAGACGGTCGTGCTGGGGTTAAGGCAGCCGTCTAAGCACAAGATAAGCATCGAAACTGTTGCAGTGAACCCTAAGCTGGAGGAATCTGTTTTCGCCAAGCCTTCGCCGCAGCTCCAAGCACAAGCTAAAGCTGAGAGCAAGTAACAGCACTTAGACGCTGGCTTCATGCACGCACTAAGTCTGTGCTTCACAGCTCTCGGCTTTGCCCCTTGGCCATGGCCAGCCGGCGATCAGCCATGTCAGAGTTTTATCGGTGAAGGGCCACTACGAGTAAGCGGCCCGGAAAACCCCACCCCTCCCAGTTCGGCAAAGTTGATCTCCCGCGAAGCGCCAATCTACCCCGAGGAACAGTGCATGTCTTGGGTGCGGCACCCAGATCACGGAGCTGGTTAGACGCATCAGATTGCGCGTGATATGAGGTGGTTTCGCGTGCCGACGGGATCGTCCCTGCCGGCAACGTGTCAACCATTATTGTTGATGAGCTTGGCTCGGCGGGGACCAGACGCCGGAAGAGCCGCTCGGATGAGTAACTCCAAGTACAACGTCGTGGCGGAAGCGGCTGAGCTGCGTTAGTCTGAAACTCGTATTTTGGGAGACGATTCATGAAACCGCTCGCGCTGCGCTTGGCCTGTGTGTTCCTCGCAACGGTCTGTGGGGCTCAGAATCCCGCAGACCAGCCACCGACGAAGGACGAGATCGCGAAGTATTTTGAAGTAATGCACGTTCGCGAAAGCATGAAATCCGTCCTCGAATCGGTCTCGAAAGAAACCAAGCAGTTGATTCACGAACAACTGAAGAGAGAGGCCCCGAATGCCACACCCGAGTTCAATGCGCAAGTGGATGGGATGCTCGTGCTCGATGCCGCGACGAGGAAACAGCTCATTGAGGAGATGCTGGCGAACATAGTGCCCGTTTACCAGAAGCATTTCGCCAAGGGCGATCTAGCTGCGCTCCTCGCATTTTACGATACCTCGACGGGGCAAAGGTTGCTCAAGGAGATACCCGCGGTCACCCAGGAGTCGATGCAGGCCACCCAAGTATTGATGCAAAGGAAGACGAACGCGATCATGCAGCAGGTGCACGAGCAAATCGTGAAAACACAGAAGGAAGCCAAGCCCAAGGCCGATCAACCAGCTGCGCCATTGACGCCTTCAGCACCACCAGCACCAAGCTCGAATTGAGGGGCGCCCAACTTGCAGTAAGGACTCTGAGAGAAAGGCAAGAACGACTGCAGCCGAGCACAGGGCCACAGAGGACGCCGGGTAAGAACTAAGAGCTAAGAACGGAGAAGC
>Ga0137399_10000532_pt1 | contig 15317 bp, 18 predicted proteins | sample czorhiz316metaG_FD_104810 | JGI IMG/M metagenome (GOLD analysis project Ga0137399, IMG submission 104810) | Vadose zone soil microbial communities from Angelo Coast Range Reserve, California, USA - czorhiz3.16 metaG | ecosystem: Environmental > Terrestrial > Soil > Vadose zone | place: USA...
ATGGTCCATGGCGGTGACCACGACCCGGTCGCCACGTTGCACGTTGGTCCGGCCCCACGAGGAGGCCACCAGATTGATCGACTCCGTGGTGCCGCGTGTAAAAACCACGCCTTCACGGGCCCATGCGTTCACGAAGCCGGCGACGGCGGTGCGCCCGGCTTCGTACGCTTCGGTGGCCTCAACGGCCAGCGTGTAAGCGCCGCGATGCACGTTCGCATTGTGGAAGTTGTAGTAGTGCTGAATCGCGTCGAGCACCTTGCGCGGCTTCTGGCTCGTCGCGGCGTTGTCCAGGTAGACCAGGCGTTTGCCGTTCTCTTCTCGCGCGAGAATCGGGAAGTCGGCGCGCACGACCACGGTGTCGAGCATCAGTCGCTCGGCGACTCTGTGGTCACGGGCTCGCCGCTCTTCTCGAGCGCGGCACGCAGCGCGTGCCACGACAGATTGGCGCATTTCACCCGTGCGGGAAACGCTCTCACACCGGCGAAGGCCGCCAACTTTCCCGGCGCCTTCGGGCCACCGGTGAGCATCTCATGAAACGCGCGAAACAGCTCGTTCGCTTCCGCGGTCGTCTTGCCGTGAACCGCGCCGGTCATCAGTGAGGCGGCCGCCTTACTGATCGCGCATCCCGATCCCTGGAATCCGAGGTCCCGGATGACACCGTCCTCGACGCGCACATCCAGACTGATGCGATCGCCGCACAGCGGATTGTAGCCCTCGGCGTGGCGGTTCGCCCCGGGGACCGTGCGAAAGTTGCGCGGGTTGCGGTTGTGATCGAGAATGACCTGCTGATACAGCTCACCCAGGTCCGTCATACCGCCGCCAGCCGATCTCGCACGATCCTATCGAGCTGCGCCCGGAGCGGCGCGACTTCCATGCGGCCAAGAATTTCGGCAGCGAATCCGTAGGTCAGCAGACGACGGGCCTGGTCTTCCTTGATTCCGCGGCTGCGCATATAGAAGAGCGCCCGCGGATCGAGCGGCCCGACGGTCGACCCGTGGGTACACTTCACATCGTCCGCGTAGATCTCGAGCTGCGGCTGGCTATCCGCATGCGCGTCGCTCGACAACAACAGGTTGTTGTTCGTCTGCTTGGAGTCGGTCTTCTGCGCGCCCGGCCGGACGATGATGCGCCCCGTGAACACGCCGCGCGAATGACCGTCGAGCACGCCATTGAAGTACTCGTGACTCTCACAATGGTCGGCGGCATGGTCGATCGTCGTGTGATGGTCCGCGTGCTGCCGGCCGGCGAGCAGATACAGCCCGTTGAGAATCAGCGTCCCGCCCGGTCCCGCCAGGACGGTCCCGATGTCGTGGCGCGACAAGGCGCCCCCGAATGCGACGGTATGGAGATGAATGGTGCTGTCCCGGCCCTGATGGGTCTGCGTCGCGGCGACGTGATACGCGCGAGCACTCTCGCGCTGCACGCGATGATAGTCGACCCTGGCTCCATCGCCGACGACAACCTCGGTAACCGAGTTCGTCCAGTAGACGTCAGACTCGAGAGCCGCGTACGTCTCCACGACGGACGCGCGAGCCTCGCGTTCGATAAGCACGAGGTTCCGCGGATGCATGACGATCTGCTGAGTTTTCCCGGGGACAGCGAGGAACAACAGTTGAATTGGCTTCTGGACCACGGCCTTCGCGGGAACGTGCACGAACGCGCCTTCCCGCACGAACGCGGTGTTCAATGCGCAGAACGGACGATCCTGAGAGAGGGCGTACTTGCAGAGGTGTGCTTGAACAATCGCGGGCCGATCGAGGACTGCCTGCGCCAGACTCTCCACGCGGACGCCGTCAGAGGACACCAGCGACAGAGACGGCGCGAAGAAACCGTTGACGAAAACGAGACGATGCGACGTTTCGTCATCGAGCAGGAACGGCGCGATCGCGTCCAGCGACGGAAGAGCGGACGCCGGCTTTGCCAGCTCGAACGAAGACTCGGCAATCGGCGCGACGCTGGTGAAGCGCCACGCCTCTTGCTTCATGTTCGGGAAGCCGAGCTCGCTGAAGCGCGAGATTCCACTATCGCGGAGGGTCTTCAACCACGCGGGCGCGTTCGACGCTCCGTTCGAAGCCCACGCATGGTACGCACCTACCAAATGTTCAACTGCCATCGTCACGACACCATTACGCCATCACGCAGCCAGTCGTAGCCCTTTGCCTCGAGTTCCTGGGCCAACTCGGGACCGCCCGACCTGACGATGCGCCCGTCCGCGAGGACGTGCACGACATCGGGCGTGATGTAGTTCAGCAGCCGCTGATAGTGTGTCACGATCAGGAATGCGCGCTTGGGATTGCGGAGCTGATTCACCGCTTCGGCAACCGTTCGCAGCGCGTCGATGTCGAGGCCGGAATCGGTCTCGTCCAGAATCGCGAGCCGCGGCTCGAGGACGGCGAGCTGGAGGATCTCGTTACGCTTTTTCTCGCCGCCCGAGAAGCCTTCGTTCACCGGGCGGTTCATCATTGAGTCGTCCCAGCCGATGCTCCTGAGCTTCGCTTCCAGGACCTGCAGGAAATCGATCGGATCGAGCTCCGGTTCGCCCCGCTCCCGGCGAAGCGCGTTCAACGCCGACCGCAGAAAGTAGGAATTGGTGATGCCGCGAATCTCGACCGGATATTGGAACGCGAGGAAGAGACCTGCCCGCGCACGCTCTTCCGGCTTCATGTCGAGTAAATCCTTGCCCTCGTACTTCGCGGTCCCAGCGAGCACCGCGTATGCCGGATGCCCGGCGAGCACCTGCGCCAGCGTGCTCTTGCCCGAGCCATTCGGCCCCATGATCGCGTGGACCTCACCGTCGCGAATCGTGAGGTCGACGCCCTTGAGGATCTCGTTACCGGCGACCGCGACACGAAGCCCCTTGACCTCGAGCAGTACCCTTCCCGCTTCCCTCTTCCCGCTTCCCGGCATTACCCGACACTCCCCTCAAGACTGATCCCAAGCAAGCGAGTGGCTTCAACCGCGAACTCCATCGGCAGCTCTTTGAAGACCTCTTTGCAGAAGCCGTTCACGATCATCGAAACCGCATCCTCCGCCGACAGCCCGCGCTGGCGCAGGTAGAAGATCTGGTCCTCCCCGATCTTCGAAGTCGACGCCTCATGCTCCATGATCGCCGTGCTGTTGCGCACGTCGATGTACGGGAAGGTGTGCGCCCCACACTTATCGCCGATCAGCATCGAGTCGCATTGCGAATAGTTTCGCGCGCCTGCCGCACCCTTCATGATCTTCACGAGACCGCGATACGTGTTCTGCCCTCGCCCCGCCGAAATTCCTTTGGAGACGATCGTCGAGCGCGTGTTCTTGCCGAGGTGAATCATCTTCGTGCCGGTGTCGGCCTGCTGACGGTGACTCGTGACGGCCACGGAATAGAACTCTCCAATCGAGTTGTCGCCCTGGAGAATGCACCCCGGATACTTCCACGTGATGGCGGAGCCCGTCTCGACCTGCGTCCACGAGATCTTCGAATTCGCGCCCGCGCACTTGCCGCGCTTGGTGACGAAGTTGTAAATGCCGCCTTTGCCCTCTTCGTCACCGGGATACCAATTCTGAATCGTCGAGTACTTGATCGTCGCCCGATCGAGCGCCACGAGCTCGACCACTGCAGCGTGCAGCTGGTTCTCATCGCGCATCGGGGCCGAGCAACCCTCGAGGTAGCTCACGTAGCTGCCTTCGTCAGCGATGATCAGCGTCCGTTCGAACTGGCCGGTCGAGGACGCATTGATGCGGAAGTAGGTCGACAGCTCCAGTGGGCAGCGCACACCCTTCGGCACGTAGACGAATGATCCGTCCGTGAAGACGGCGGAGTTCAATGCCGCGAAGAAGTTGTCGTTGTAGGGGACGACGGTGCCGAGGTACTGCTGGACCAGGCCAGGATGCTCGCGGATCGCTTGCGAGATCGGACAGAAGATCACGCCGTACTTGGCGAGCTCCGCCTGAAAGGTGGTCGCGACAGAGACGCTGTCGAACACGGCGTCCACGGCGACGCCCGTGAGTCGCTTCTGCTCCTCGATCGGGATGCCGAGTTTTTCAAACGTCGCGACCAGCTTCGGATCCACCTGATCGAGCGACTCGAGCTTGGGCTGCTGCTTCGGCGCGGCGTAGTAGCTGATCGCCTGGTAATCGATCGGGCCGTACTTCACGTTCGGCCAGTGCGGCTCCTGCATCTTGAGCCAATTCCGATATGCCTTGAGCCGCCAATCCAGCATCCATTCCGGCTCGCCCTTCTTCCCGGAAATGAGGCGGATCACGTCCTCGCTCAAGCCGGCCGGCACCACCTCGGTTTCGATGTCGGTGACGAAGCCGTACTTGTACGGTTGCTGGACGTGAGCTTCAATGCTGGTCATCGCGCTCCCGGAAGTCCTTAACGGACATGAACTTGGCGGCCCAAAGAACCACCTAGACTTGGAATCCTAATGGTTTTGTCGGGATTGTCAATAAACCAATCAGGAGCGTCAGTAAATATCCCGATTCCATTCCCTTATGAGCCTCTCGTAGTCCTCGGGCGCATTCACCTCGTCAATCACGGCGGGGTCGTCCACGGCGACCGTTACGAGCTCCGTTTCGTGCTTGTGTAGTACCGATCTGGCACCGGCTCGTGTGGCCTCGGGACTCTCTAGTAGCTCGCCGAACAGCGCCGATCCCCAGATCACGGGATGGCCGCGGCGTTCCCCAAACATCGGCACCACGGCCTTTCCACCCGTACGCCTGTGGGCTTCCAACACCCGCTCGACCGTCGTGACGCGTACGTGAGGAAGATCGACGGGCCAAACCAGCACCGCGCTCGGCTGCAGCGGCTGCAGCGCCCGAAGCGCCCCGCGCAGTGACGCGATGGGGCCGGTTTCGGGTTCGGGATTCTGGACGATGATGCAATCGTGGCCGGCGATGGCAGGCTGGATTCGGGGAGCATCGGGACCGAGAACGATGACTCGCGTCTTCACTTCGAGCGCTTCCAGCGCCTCCAAGATCCTGACGGCGAAGGGAAGGCCGCGGAAGTCCAACAGGGCCTTGGGAGAGCCCATCCGCGCCGAGCGGCCGGCTGCCAGGACGATGCCGGCTAACGTCATAGGGGCTTAGAGACTAAGGGGTTGCACGGAGGGCCGAAACCCCCACATTAGGCGCGCCTATGGCCGCCCGACGTATTCGCCAACTTGGCGACCCGATTCTGCGGATCCGTTGCACTCCGGTCGAAGATCCAAAGTCGCCCGCCGTGCGTCTGCTTTCCGACGACTTGCGTGACACGCTTCGCGCGGCGCGGAAAAAGTACAACATGGGCCGGGCGTTGGCGGCCCCGCAGATCGGCGCTCCGGTGCGCGTGGTGCTCGTCGAGATCGGCAAATTCCGCGCGACGATGGTGAACCCCGAAATCACGGACGTCGGCTCCGAAGACTTTCATGTCTGGGACGACTGCTTCTCGTTCCCGAACCTGCTCGTGCGCGTGACGCGTGCGCACCGCGCGACGGTCCGCTACACGGACATGAAAGGAAAGGTCGTGACGATGGAGCTCGAGGGACCGATGGCCGAGCTGTTGCAACATGAGCTCGACCATCTTGACGGCATTCTCGCTGTCGACCAGCCCACCGGGCTCGATCCCTTCGCCTACAAGGCCGAGTGGGAGAAGTATCACAAGCCCTCCGAACGCTACGGCCCCCCCCGCCCGCGCGAAGTCTGAAGACCGAGTAGATTCCAGCCATCGACAGGGGTGCCCCGGCGCGTCGCCGTGGGCTGAGATCACACCCTCAGAACCTGATCCGGTTCGTACCGGCGAAGGGAGCTCAGCATGACCTGCCGCACTCAGATGTTCTTCGCCCGTCAGGGCACAATCACTCCGGAGATGCATCGCGTCGCCGAGCGGGAAGGATTGCCGCCGGAGACGGTTCGCGACGAAGTCGCCGTCGGCCGCCTCATCATTCCGGCCAACGTCAATCATCTTGCGCAACGTCTCGATCCAATGGCAATTGGGAAGGTCGCCAGCGTCAAGATCAACGCCAACATCGGTAACTCCGCCGTCGAATCCGACATCGACGGAGAGCTCGAGAAGCTGCATCACGCGGTGCACTACGGCGCCGATACCGTCATGGACCTCTCCACGGGCGGAAACATCGACGCAATTCGGGAAGCGATCATCGCGGCCTCCCCGGTCCCGATCGGCACAGTCCCCATCTATCAGGCGATCGAAATCGCCGGCGACGTCACAAAGCTCACGGCCGACGACATCCTCGCGAACATCGAGCACCAGGCGCAGCAGGGCGTGGACTATGTCACCGTTCACGCGGGGGTTCTGCGCGAACATGTCGGACTCGCGCTCAGCCGAGTCACGGGGATCGTGAGCCGTGGCGGGTCACTGATGGCGTACTGGATGACACAGCACGGCAAGCAAAATCCGCTGTATGAGCACTATGACCGCCTGCTCGACATCGCGCGCCAATATGACGTGACGCTGTCACTCGGCGATGGACTGCGACCGGGATCGATCGCGGACGCGACCGATAAGGCGCAGCTCGCCGAGCTGACCGTGTTGGGCGAGCTGACGGAACGGGCGTGGAAGAAGGACGTGCAGGTGATGATCGAGGGACCGGGACACATCCCGATGCATCAGATCGAAGTCAACGTGCGGCTCGAGAAGGAGCTGTGTCACGAGGCGCCGTTCTACACGCTGGGGCCTCTCGTCACCGACGTCGCGCCCGGATACGACCACATCACGTCGGCGATCGGCGCCGCGATGATCGGATGGTTCGGGGCAGACATGCTCTGCTATGTCACTCGCAAAGAGCACCTCGGTCTCCCGAATGCCGAAGAAGTTCGCGAAGGTGTGATTGCCTACAAGATTGCGGCGCACGCGGCCAACATTGCGCGGCGGCGGCCCGGAGCGACCGAACGGGATGACGCGCTATCCCGCGCGCGCTACGCCTTCGACTGGAACGAGCAATTCCGGCTGGCGCTCGATCCAGAGCGGGCGCGCGAGCTGCACGACGAGGCCTTGCCCGCCGAGTACTTCAAGAGCGCCGAGTTCTGCGCGATGTGTGGACCGAAGTTCTGCTCGATGCACATCACGCGTGAGATCGAGCGGTCGCTGGGCGTGAGGGAACCGCTCACGAAGGAGAAGCGCGAGGCGGTTGGAGCCGATTAGGCGATCGCGAACGCTCGCACCGGGAAGCTCCCCATCCCGCGCACCTTGGGCGGAACTGCAAAGAACCGGAAGCTTCCATCGGGCAACGCACCCAGATTCGTCATATGTTCGACGATCGCGACACCCGCGCGCAGCAGAATAGTGTGTGCCGGTCGAGTGCCATCTTTGTCGTCGTCGATGTTCAACGAATCGAGGCCAACGAGGGCGGCTCCACCGCTGACAAGGTGCTCGGCGGCATCGCGAGTGAGAAATGGATGCTTGCCGGCCGAGTACGCGTCGGTGCGCCAATGAGCATCCCAACCGGTGTGCACGAGCACGGCCCTTCCCTTTACCTCGCGTGCTCGAAAAGTCGAGGCGTCGAGCGCCCGATTGCGGTGATCCGTTGCGCGAATAACAATGCCGTGCAGGTCAGCGATTGCTTCGAGCGGATACCCAGCGACGTCACGGCCGTCGTCATAGCGATGGAAGGGGGCGTCGATATAGGTACCCGTGTTCGCCAGCAACTCGATCTTGCCGATCTGGAAGGTCGTGCCTTGCGCGTAGCGGGCAGCCGAGGCGTCCCGGGACAGCCAATCGCTGATCGTTGGCGCGGGCAGGCCGCGGTAGGTCTCCATGCCATGTTCGATTTCATGGCTGAGGTCGATCAGGCGGGCCATAGACGGGCGAGCGCTTTGAGAAGCTGACTTTCGGGGGTGGCTCCATCGGGTGCTTCGGCAAGGACGGTGGCGAAGCGGCGCCGGAGGAGTGGATCGCGGGTGGCTTGCGAAGCGAATTGGACCGTGAGCGGAATGAACCAGGGAGCTTGGCGCGCGCCGGCACCAGCGCGAGCGACCGCCGCATACTGCTCGAACAGGGCCAGTAGAAACGCGCCCTTGGAGGGAAATTGACGGTAGATCGCGCCCTTGGTGAAGCCAGCCGTCTCGGCGACGTCATCCAACGTGCCGAGCTCGAGCCCACGTTCGGCAAACAGCCGGAGGCCGGCCTCGACGAGCAAGGCCCGGGTTTCGTTCTTCCGGCGTTCGCGAATGATTCCCACGGGTATCTAGGATACGCTTTGGTACCGAACTGGCAAGCTTCAATCGGGAAAAACAGGCAGTTAGGATACTCGTGAGTATCTTAAGTAGCTGGTTTGCCTGGTACGGCGGGTCGAAGGTATCGCGTAGTGAGGTAGGTTTGGCTTTCGCACTCGTCACGCGTTTTGGAGGAGAGTGAATGCCGTACGTCATTGCCGAGCCGTGCATCAACGTCAAAGATCGCTCGTGCGTCGACGTGTGTCCGGTGGACTGCATCTATGAAGGGCCGGACATGCTGTACATCCATCCCGACGAATGCATCGATTGCGGCGCGTGCGAGCCCGAGTGCCCGGTGACGGCAATCTTTCCCGAGGAAGATGTCCCACCGCAATGGAAGGATTACATCGCGAAGAACCGCGATGTCTTTCAGAGTGAGAACCCGCCCGGCAAGCCGCAGCGCAAAGGCTCTTAGCTCAACTTCGTAAGAAAATCTCCCACCGCCCCGCTCAGCGGCAAAGGCTGCTCGAGCGGGGCGACGTGTCCTGCTCCGGTGATGAGCGCAAAGCGCGCGCCGGGAATGGCTCGAGCCATTTCCTGCATTCCCACGGCCGGCGCGATCTGGTCGTCGTCGCCCGCGACCACTAACACCGGGACACGAATCTGTCCGAGCAACGGCGTCGAATCGGGCCGATCTCGCAGCGCGCGTAACGCGCCGACGATACCCGCGACCGGCGCCCGCTCGATCATTTCGCGCACTTCCTTTACAACTTGCGGCTGCTGCTCGAGTGTCGCGCGAGAGAACAGCTTGGGCACGAGCTTTTCGGCGACAGCACCTGCGCCTTCCAGCTGCGCCAGAGCCGCCATCACATCCCGGTCGTGTTTCGCCTCCGCGGAATCGGCGGGCGTTTTGGTATTGCAAAGAATCGCCGCCCGGATGCGCTTGGGCGCCCTGCGGAACAGCTCGAAGATGATGTATCCTCCCATCGACTGGCCGCACACAACGACCTCCGAGATGTCGAGAGCGTCCAGAAGCGCGAGCAGATCGTCCGCGTACTGACCGACGGAGTATCCGTCCGAAGATCCCGGCACGCTCGACATTCCAGCGCCGCGGAGGTCCGGTGCGATGCGGTGCCAGCGCGACAACGCCGCGATCTGGTGACGCCAGAGCGTATGATCGAAGGGGAAACCGTGAATGAACAGCACTGCGGGGACGCCGTCACCGCGTACCTGCACGGCGAGCTCGACGCCCGCAACCGTCACGCGAAATAGAGACCGAGGTACACTCACGGCCAGGCAAACGTATGCCAGAAAACTACGCGCTGCACGTTCGGGATCGACGGCCCGACCAAAGCGCTGAATGCCTTGGCGCCGTATGTCGAGTCGAGCCGCAAACCATGTTCGGCCGCGACCGCGCGCGCTCTCTCACCTTCCGGAGTCGGATAGCCGTAGCCCTTCCCCATCGCGTGCACGACCTCGATTCGAATTGATGATCGCGGAAGAACGAACTCTACGCCGCTACGGCGCAACAAAGCGGCTGTCTTCCGCGCCAGCCGCAACGTGCGCCAACGATTCGCTACAATGCGCGGCGCGACACGAACCGCGAGCACCCGAGTCGACCAACCGAGCCACGCGATGCCCAAGGCGATGCCCGCGGCCGTACCCCCTGTGCCGAGCGGGACGACGATTGCGTCCGGCGGCGCATCGAGCTGTTCCTGCAACTCGAGTGTCGCGAGCAGGTGACCGGCGATCGCACGGGGATCCGCGCCCCCGCCGGCAATCCAATGCGGCTTGCGGCTGCCAAGACGAAGGGCGGCGCGCCACGTCCGCAACACCGTCCACGGCAGCGTCAGGCGGCTGGAGGCCCGAGCGACGAGATCAGCGGTCGCAGCTATCGCACGCGCGACGCTTTTGCTCGCCTCGGTCTCCGGTTGCGGGAACACGGCGATTGCCGTGCGGCAGCCGAGTGACTTTGCGAGACGCGCGGTGGCGAGACAATGCGTCGACCCCGCACCTCCAACGGTGACAAACACCGATCGCGATGCAGCGCCGGCCAGCAGAAACTCGAGCCCCCGGACCTTGTTGCCACCGGCCGCGTCCTCGCGTTTGAGCCAGAGCGCGCGCAGCCCCAACGCGCGCGCCAGCGCCGGGTGCGGCTCGAGTGGCGTGGGCCACTGCGCGAGACTGCACGGCGCGAGGGCGGCGCGTATCTTTGTGGCCAACGCTGCGGAGCGATCCATGCGAGTTGCCACCGATTACATCCGTCATGCGGCGCGCGCCGCGCGCAAGTGCGCGGACGATCCGCTGGGCGGAGCCCCTGAGGCTCCCGATCCGGAATTCTACAGAACCCTTGCCAAGGCATTGGAAGAAATCGCTGCCGGCCTGGAGGCGCTAGGGAAAGAGGAGTGACGGAGGCGCCCGGGAGCGCCCGCTATATCGCTACGGCGCCGGCGCTGGCCGACCTGATTGCGGAGCTGCGCCGCGCGAAACGCGTCGGCGTCGATACCGAAGCCGCGAGTTTCCACCGCTACCGCGATCGCATTTACCTCGTCCAGGTCTCGAGCCCAACCGAGACCGCGCTGATCGATCCCCTGGCCATTGCCGACCTAACGCCTGTCGGCGCGCTGCTCGCGGATCCACACACCGAAAAAGTCTTTCACGACGCCGATTACGATCTCCGCGTGCTCGACCGCGACTACGGCTTCCGCGCCGTGCACCTCTTCGATACGCGCATCGCCGCTCAGCTGGCGGGAGAACCGGCCATCGGATTGGCGGCACTACTGGCGAAATACGCCGGCATCAAGCTCGACAAGGAACACCAGAAAGCCGACTGGTCGCTGCGCCCGCTCCCCGCGGCGATGCTGGCGTACGCCGCCGCCGACACGCACCATCTCTTGACGCTCCGCGACGCACTCGAGCAACGGCTGCGAACGCTGGGCCGCTTTTCCTGGGCGGCCGAGGAATTCAAACAGCTGGAATCATTGCGGTGGACCGGCCTCGCGCCGGGAACGGACGAAGCCGGTTATCTCAGAATCAAAGGAGCAAAGGCACTTCCACCGCGGAGTCTCGCCGCGCTGCGCGAGCTGTATCGCTGGCGCGAACGCGCCGCTGAAAAGGAAGACAAGGCTCCATTTCGGATCATCGGGAACGAGGCACTGGTTGGTGTCAGTAGAGCCCTGCCCGGAACGCAGGCTGATCTCGGTCACATCAGGGAGCTGCCGTCGTCGCTGGCGCGCCGGCACGGCGATGCCCTTCTCGATGCCATGACTCGCGCGAAGCGACTGCGCGAAGCCGAGCTACCACATCCCGAGCGGAGCGTGCGTCCGGTGAAAGATCCCGGTTTCGATGTTCGACTCGAGCGGCTAAAGGCCGTCCGCAATCGCATCGCTTTGGAATTGGGAATTGACGCAGGTGTGTTAGCTGGCAGGACCACGTTGGAGGCGGTGCTGCGGAGCCGGCCGGCGGATCGCGTCGGGCTCGAGCAAATTCCCGCACTCCGGCGCTGGCAGATCGACGTCCTGGGCGACGCCATGCTCGAAGCGCTGCGCTAGAACCCCATCATCGCGCGGATTTTCGGATCGATGCGGTCCGGAGTCCAGTACGGCTCCCACACGATGTCGATATCCACGTCTTTCACCCCTTCGATCGCGCGCACGACTTTGTAGATGTCGTTCGTGATCATCGGGCCAGCCGGACATCCCGGCGACGTCAGCGTCATGTTGACGCGGACCAGACCGTCATCGACCTCGATGTCGTATACGAGCCCGAGATCGACGATGTTCATGTCGAGCTCCGGATCTTTGACCTGGCGCAGTGCCTGACGGATCGCGTCGGCGTTCAATACGGCAGTGGTCACGTTCGCAACTCCCTCTTCGCGAACCTAGCGACTCGGCATCCCGCGCACCAGACAACGCCGTCGCGCGGCGATCCGGGCGTAGATCCGCCGGGCGAGCGGTAAGACGCCCGGGATGCGAAACAATGGAGCGAACCAGCGCCGGCGTGGCAGCAGCCGCAACAGCTCCGGTACCGCATCCGCGCCGGCGTACACTCTGCCGTCAGGCAGAATGACGTGCATCGCCGCGGCCAGAGCGGGGAGTGCGATCCCGAAGCTCGCGACCGCGGCTTCGTCCTGAAACGGAACAAACCGAAGCACGTGTTCCCGGTCCCAGCGGCGCAGAATGTCGACGGCTTGCTGGCACAGCCCACATTCGCCGTCGTAGATCAACGTCGGTGATTCCTTCAATGGGAAGCATCCGCGGCGCGCGCCGCGGCATCGGCGACCCGGCCGCGTATCTCGTGCAGTTTCGTGAACGAGCGGCGCGAGCGCGGGTCAAACGCGCGATTCGTGAGTAAGAGAATAAACAGGTCGCGGTCGGGATCGATCCACAACGACGTTCCCGTCCAGCCGGTATGTCCGTAGCTCCGCGGACCGAGCAGCGTGCCGGCGCTGGAGACCTCCTCGCCTGTCGGCAACGCTTCCCATCCCAGCGTCCGTGCACCGGCGCCGCGCCGCGCGCCCACCGCCACTTGCGTGAATTGATGCACGGTTTCGCGCTTCAGTATTCGGGGACCACCGGGCGCGCTTCCCTCACCCAGCGTGAATTGCGCGTACCGGCCGAGCGCTCCGGCGGTGGCGAAGAGGCCCGCGTGCCCGGCCACGCCGCCGAGGCGCGCCGCATTGGGATCGTTCACGATGCCTGCGACCGGATGGCCGTGCCACAGCCCCGTCGGCGCAATGCGCGGCGCGAGCCGTTTGGGCGGCCGAAACATCATCTGTTGATCCAGACCGAGAGGCGTGTAGACCTCGCGCGTGACGAATACGTCGAGCGGTTGCCCGCTGACACGCTGCACGATCTCGCCCAGGAGAATCGCGTTGAGGTCCGAGTACACCATCCGCGATCCGGGGGCGACAACCGGCGTGGTCGTGAAAACCATTCGGAGCGCGGTCGCGCTGTCGGGCGCGTCGCGCAGCGGCAGCGTGCCACGGAGCCCCGAGGTGTGCGTCAAGAGGTGACGCACCGTAATGGCAGCCGTGCCAGGACCGTTGAATTCCGGGATGTAGCGAACGACGGCAGTATCCAGTCCGACTGTGCCATGCTCGACGAGGAGCATGAGGGAAGGCACGGTCGCAACAACTTTCGTGAGCGATGCGAGGTCCCAGAACGTGTCGTTGATGCTCACCGCCGGACTCTTCGATCGCCACGTGAGATGACCGTACGCCCGCGCGAATAGGACCGTATCGCGTCGGCCGACCACCAGTGCGGCGCCGGGGTACACGCCTTCTTCAATTCCGCGCATCACCAGCGGATCGAATGTCTGACTGTCGAACGCGATGTGTTCGGCGGAGAGTGTGCTGACCCCGGGCCGCTGGCCCGGGCTCACTGAAGCCTGCAGAAGCAATAAAACCGTTACGACCAAATGCCTGGAATCCGCCGGCTGCAAGAGGGACAACGACCGTCGTTTCCGACGCGCTGTTGCTTGATGACGTAACCGTATCGTTCGATCACCAGATCGCCGCAATCAGGGCAGTAGGTGTTCTCCCAACGTCCCACGCGCCCGGGGAGATTGCCCGCGTATACGAATTTGAGCCCGGCGCGCACGCCGATTTCGCACGCATGGACCAGCGTCGCCGCCGGCGTGTTCGCGGGATCGGTCATCTTGTAGTCCTTGTGAAACGCCGTCACGTGCCAGGGAATCTCCAGCGAAACCGCGGCGATCGCCTCGGCCGCGCGCGTGAGCTGTGACTCGTCATCGTTGAATCCGGGCACGATCAGCGTCACGATCTCCAGCCAGAAGCCACGCTCATGTACCATGCCGATCGCATCCAGGACGTGCGCCAGGACGCCACCGAGCTCGCGGTAGCGTTTGTCGTCCATCGCCTTGAGATCGATCTTATAGCAATCGGTCCAGCGGCGGATGTAATCGAGGACCTCGGGCGTGGCGTTGCCGTTGGAGATGAACGCCGTCTTCAGACCGGCGGGTCGCGCGGCCTTGAACACGTCGACCGCCCACTCGGCCGTGATCAGCGGCTCATTGTAGGACGATCCCACCATGCGGGCGCCCTGGCGCACCGCGAGTCCCACCAGCTCGTCGGGAGTGACGTCGCGGGGCATGACACCGGCGGTTTCGTCACGCAGCGCTTGCGAGGTCAGCCAGTTCTGGCAATACCCACAGTGGAAGTCGCAGCCCAGCATGCCGAAGGTGAGGGTGTCGCTGCCGGGCAGGCAGTGGAAGAAGGGCTTTTTCTCGGTGGGATCGCACTGCAAGGCCGCGACGTAGCCCGCCGGCGCGTACAGCATCCCTTCCTTATTGAATCGCACCTTGCAGATCCCGCGGCGGCCCGGCTTGACGAGACAGCGGTGTCCGCAGGCAAAGCAGCGAATCGCTCCTGCATCCAGTCGTTCGATGAGCTCCGCTTCGCGCACACGCGCATCCAGCGCCTGCGCCAAGGGCACATCGGGGGGGGGGACCTCATGGTCGAGAAACGACGTGATGCTGCGCGGTCTCAACGAAGGCTCCCCGGCGTGAGCTCATACAGCAGACGGACGGTGCGGACGTCACGGTCCGACAGGTCTCGCACCTTTGCGGTCGGAAACATGATGTCCGTCGAATCCTTCGAGTGATCGAGGCCGAGCACGTGTCCGACTTCGTGCATCGCGACGACGCGGATGTCGTCCGGCTCCATGGGCCGACCCTTGGGATCGAAGGTCGCCAGGGTTAGGACCGCGAATTGAATGTGGCCCTGGTCGTCCCACGTCACGTCGGTCTGGCCCGTGCGCTCGATCTCGAATTGAATGCGCCATTTCACCGTGACCTCGGCCTGCGTCGAGTCGGCGACGAAGTCGAAACGGATGGGGACACCCGCATTCACCCATTCGCCGAACGCGGCCCGGATCTGATCGAGGAAGGCGGGCTTGAAGTTCGCGGCGTTCGTATGGGCAAACCATACGCGGACCGGTGACTGCTGTCTGTTGTCCCAACGGCGGAGCATCGAGTCTTCGCTCGCCGCCAGCATTTCGCCCAGGTACGTACTCGCCCCAGTCAGGCGAATGCGGCGTCGCGTTTCCGAACGGGCGAGGAGATCGAAGTACGTCGGTTGACGCCCCGCTGGAACTGTCGGGCCCGCGGTGCCCTCGGAGGTCGTCGTCGCCGGCGCGACCGGCTGTGGCGCAGCGGGCGGCGGC
>Ga0137399_10000533_pt1 | contig 15316 bp, 10 predicted proteins | sample czorhiz316metaG_FD_104810 | JGI IMG/M metagenome (GOLD analysis project Ga0137399, IMG submission 104810) | Vadose zone soil microbial communities from Angelo Coast Range Reserve, California, USA - czorhiz3.16 metaG | ecosystem: Environmental > Terrestrial > Soil > Vadose zone | place: USA...
AGCCCCGGCGATGTACAGCATCGAGCTCAGTGACGGCTACGTAAACAGCGGCAAGCTCTTGGCGGGGTCCGTCACCCTGTAGTCACCCTCCCGACCCACTCAGAGGCCGGCTCTCCCCTGAGCCGGCCTCACCCCCTGCAGTCGTCGGTGAAACAAGGCAGCTCTTTGGAGGGCCAACCGGGCGCGCGCGCGAATGGGCAGGCGGCTCAGGACCTTTCCGGCAGCCTTACCGCGCCCCTGGGTGTAACCGGCCTCCCACGGTGAGGTCGCAAGGCCGCATCAGCCGTTGCAGGCCAGCCAGTGGAGGCCGGGTGGGGCGTTGTGCTTCATAGCAATGGTCTGGGCGATCGTCTTGACGTTTCTGCTCTGTCTGACGCTCGCCATCCTGCTCGCCCTGGTCGGCTGGGTTGGCAAGTCGCGCGAGCGGGTGCACGTGCCCAAGGCCGTTTTCTTCGCCCTGTTCAATCTGCCGAACCCCGCCTACCAGCACGACGGTATGGCACGGCAGTGGCAGGCCGATGTCGCCGAGCAGGAGGCCGTCCGCACCTTCAAGCGCCGCCGCACGATGGCCGACTACAGCGACCGCGGCGAGCTGGCCGCGTAGCCAGAATCCGGGCTTAACTCAGCATTTGTTGGTTGCTGAGACACCCCCACCCCTGCCCCTCCCCGCAGGGGGAGGGAGAGTTTGGTGGCACTCAGCGCATGGGAATTCGCGGTGGCTTGATACACCCCCAGCCCTGCCCCTCCCCGCCGGGGGGAGAGAGACTTTGGGCTTAGCTGAGGCGCTGGACGCGCGTCAGGGCAGCGCGCACATGAGCTCCGGCTGATGCGGATTGGCAGTAGGGGAGCCCAGGCAGCGGTCAGTGGGGGGCAATGCCGGGCGTGGTGCAGAGCTGTCCGTCGGGCCAGTGCCGGGTGCGGCCGAGGCTGAGGGTTGTGCCGGCCGGGACTGGGGCGCTGGCCGGGTGAGTGGGACCCGGATGATGGGCGCCACGCTGGGCCGAGCCTGGGGTTCGGCCTGGACCGCCGCCCCGGGCTGCAGCCGCAGGTTCACCGACCCAGCCGAGGTCGTACCTGTGCCATTGCCGCCGGTAAGATGGCTGGGGGCGGTGGCGCACGCGGCACCCAGCAGGGCCGCCGTGGCGACCAGAATTGAAGCCTTCCGCATCATCTGTCCATAACGTCCAATAAGCGTTCCACTGACGGGTCAAACTGGTTCCGGGCGGGCGCCCGGATTGCGGCTCAAGAAGTATTCGGGCACGGTGACCATCGGTGGGCGCTCCATGTCCTCCAGTTCCATCTGCTCAATCCAGTAGCGCTCGTCCTCGTACTGGATCTGCTTGATGGTGCGGTTGACCTGGTCCACCAGCTGGATGCGATGCCGGTCGCCCAGATACTTGAGGCACACCTGCAGCTGGGCAAAGGCCGTCGCCCGCCGCTCCGCTGGATCCCGCGGGGCCCGTGGCCCCACCTCGACCTGGGCCAGAGCGCGCGGTCCGTGGGCACTGGCGATAGCCAGCAGCAGCCCCAGCGCCAGCCCCTGGCCGGTGAAAAACGGGACGCTCTCCAGGACGGCGCGGCGCCCGGCGTGGTCAGGGCTGAGCGGATCGATCAAGCCGGAGAGGGCAGGGAAGAGGAGGTTGAGCAAGGGGCGCACCGCGAAATCCGTGAGTGGATCGATGGCGGTGGGTGGCCGGCGCGAGAACGCCGTCACGTAGGCAATGTCAGGGTCGGTGAGCAGGGGGCCGAGGAGGCCGGCTACCAGGCGGGGCTGGGGCGGCGGACCCGCCGGATCGATCCAGCAGATGAGGTCGCCCTTGAGCACATGCAGGCTCTTCCACTGGGCTTCCCCCGCGCCCGGAAAGCTGCCGTAGCGGGACAGCACGTCGGCCGCGCGCAGGACCGTGACGCCGGCCGCCCTGGTCGCCCGCTCGCTCGCGGCCGAGCCCGAGATCTCGATCACGACGATCTCGTCGAGCAGGGGCGTCCGCCCCATCAGGGCTTGCTTGAGGCCCCGCAGCGGCGCGCTCAGGCCGGTGGCGCCGGGCAGCGCCGTGACCGCCAGGCTGATGGTGAGATCCTGGCGCTGCTTGCGGTCCAGCAATCGCTGGATGTCGTCGAACTCGCGGGAGTCGAAGGTGTTTTCGGTCAGCCATCGGTCCACCTGCTCCGTGATGGCAGCCCGTGTCTCGGTGCGCGCCGGCGCTGGTCGCGGGGTGGGCACCCCCGCTTTCTTGACGATCATCACCGTGCCGGGCAGACGGCGCAGCATGCGCTGCAGCGGGGCACCCAGCACCATGGGCCGGTGCATGAGCGACCGAGTGGCTCCCAGGATGAGCAGCTGATGCCGCGGCGCCTCCTTGAAAATTGCCTGGCGCACGTTGGTGCTGGAGCCCTTGAGCTCGATGACCGGGCCGTTCACCTGGGCAGACAGGCCGGCGAACGTCTGCTCCTCGCGGGCGCGTTCCTCGGGTGACTGGCGGGGGTCGAAGATGTGCAGCAAGGTCAGGGTGGCGCCAGTGCTGGTGCGGATGCTGCGGGCCAGCTGCACCGCCAGCTCGGCGCTAGGCCCGCCGCGGACCGCCAGCAGGATGCTGGTGATTGGCGGGGCGGCGGCCTCCGTGCGCAGCAGCGCCACGTCGCAGGGGGGATCGTAGAGAAGATCCTCGAGCGCGTTGGTCCACAGGCCGTCGTCGCGGGCTCCGCTCTCCAGCAGGAGCAGGTTGCTGCCGGTTTCCAGGGCGGCTTCCCGAATGCCCTGGGCGGCGACGTGGGCGATGCGCACCAGGGGCGCCAGGGGCGTGGTGGCGCGGGTCGCGATTCGGGTCGTCTGGGCCAGCAGGGTGCGGTAAGCCTCGCCCGGGACCGGCGGTCGGGCCAGCGAGTGATCTGGCGGCACCTCGATGATGCCCAGCAGCGTCCCGCCCGACTCGGGCGCGGTCGTGAAGCTGCTGGCCAGCCGGAGCAGCTTGCCGGCCTGGGCGGGCGCCAGCGTAGGGATCAGGACGCGGTAGTAGCTCACCGTTGGTTTCAGTATCAGTCGGCGGCCGGTGGGTCGTCGAGAATCACGGCCATCCCGTCCGGGGCATCGACGATGTCCACCTCGGGCCGGCCGCCGTCGTACGTGACGCGGAATGACAGGTGGCCGGTGCCCACCCGCATGCCGCGCACCTCCACGCTGCGGGCCAGCGGAATGGGCATGGGCGAGAGGAAGACCCGGTCCGCCGTGGCGTCGGGGAAGACCCCCAGCGCGGTTTGCAGCAGGTGGAAGGCGGCCCCGGCGCCCCAGGCCTGCGGGTTGCACGACACCAGGTACTCGGCGGGCCCGGTGCCAAACCGGATGTCGCGGCCGAACCCACAGAAGAGTTCGGGCAGCCGGAAGCTGGGCATGCGGATGCCGGCTTCCAGGATGCCGGTGACGACTTGTTGGGCGGCCTCGGTGTGGCCATAGCGGCGCAGCCCGGCGGCGATCAGGGAGTTGTCGTGCGGCCAGATGGTGCCGTTGTGGTAGCTCATCGGGTTGTAGTGGGGCGAGCTGGCCGACAGGGTGCGAATGCCCCAGCCGGAGAACATGTCGGGCGCCAGCAGCCGGTCGGTGACGATGTCGGCGCGTTCCGAGTCGCAGATGCGTGAGAACAGGCAGTGGCCCGGGTTGGAGGTGATGGACGGCACCAGCTGCTTGGCGCCGTCGAGCGCCTGCGCGTAGAACTGGTGGTCATCCTGCCAGAAGTGCTGCTCGAAGCGGCGACGCAGGTCACCGGCCTCGATGGCCAGCTGCTGCGCGGCGCCGGTCTCGCCCAGGCGGTCCAGGATGCGGGCCAGCCCGGCCTTGGCGTGGTAGACGTACCCCTGGACCTCGACCAGCGCGATGGGCCGCTCGGCGGGCTTTCCATCCGGCATCAGCAGCGAGTCGTGCGAGTCCTTCCACCCCTGGTTGCGAATGCCCCGCGGGGCATGGTCGCCGTACTCGACGAACCCATCATGATCCAGGTCCCCATACGTGTCGATCCAGGCCAGCGCCGCGGACATGGCCGGCAGGAGCTCGACGAAGAGATCGCGGTCGTTCACCCAATCCATCAGCTCCACCAGCGTCACCAGGAAGAGGGGCGTGCTGTCCACCGAGCCGTAGTAGGGCGTGTGCGGGATCTGCTTGAGGTTGGCCAGCTCGCCGAAGCGCCGCTCGTGCAGGATCTTGCCCGGCTGCTCGTCGCGGCTGGGATCGACTTTGGTGCCCTGGTGGGCGGCCAGGTACCGCAGTGTGCCGCTGGCGATGTCGGGATTGAGTCCCAATGTTTGGATGGACGCGATCAGGGCGTCGCGCCCGAACGGGGCGCTGAACCAGGGGATGCCGGCCATCGGCAACAGCCCCGTGTCGAACTCCTCCAGCAGAATGCGGAGGTCCTTCGAGCTGCGCTGGAGCACCCCCCGGTCCAGGAACGCGTTGTCGGTGGCGATTCCGGTGGTGCTCTGCTCCCAGGTACGGTAGGACTGCTGCAGCGCCTGCAGGGAATCGTCGTAGAGGTAGTCGAGGTTGGAAATCTCGCCGCCCAGTTCCGGCACGATGTTGATGATGAGGGTGACGGTTTGGTGGGGCTCGAGGTGGTACTGGTAGCGCACCGTCCGGTCGTGCCGGTAGTTCGGCTTGGCCTCCAGGATGATCTCGGTGCGACGGCTGATGTGATCCAGGCCCTGGTAGCTAAAGACCATGCCGTAATCGTGGGCTTCGAGGGGCAGGCGCTGCCCATAGAAGTTGAAACTCATGCCGCGGACGTCGAACATGTCTTTGAAGTCGGCGTCGAACGTGAACGAGCACTCGATATCCACCGCCTCGGTGCCGCAATTCTGGATCCCGATCCGTTCGTGGAGGCCGCCGTAGATGAACCGGCTGCGCCGGATGCTGAGGCTCTGCTGGGGGATGGTGCGCTTGCCCTCGTCCACGATGAGCACGGGATTCACCATCTGGAAGAGGGCGACGTAGCTTTCCTCGGTCGAGGCTGAGAGCAGAATCGGCTTGAGCCCGTTGAGCCGGAACTCGTAGGCCGAGAGGAAGCGGGTGTCCTGGAAGTAGAGGCCCAGGCCCGAATCGTTGTCCTGGGGGATGTCGCCCAATGGGTCCGAGACGACCATGATGCGATTCTCTTTGAGGACCACGCGGCCGTCCGGCACGGTGCCTATTATATGGACGCCTGTCGGAATCCTTTCGCGATTGGGTATACGTTTTGTGAGGTTAAGACATGGCGACTCCCTTTGTGGCGATTGTCGGGCGGCCCAACGTGGGCAAGTCCACCCTGTTCAACCGGCTGGTGGGCGAGCGCCGGGCGATCGTCGACGCCATGCCGGGATTGACGCGCGACCGGCTGTACGGGGAGGCCGACTGGCGAGGCCGGTCGTTCGTGGTGGTGGATACGGCCGGGCTGGTGCTCGGTCGCCTTCGCGATGAAGAGGTAGGCGTCCGCGAGCTGCGCCGGAGGATGGAGGCGCAGACGCAGGAGGCCGTGGCGGCGGTCGATTGTGTGTTATTCGTCGTGGACGCGCGCGAAGGGTTGAATCCCATCGACCGTGACATCGCCGAGTTGCTGCGACGCTCCAAGGTCCCGGTGATCGTGGTGGCCAACAAGATTGACACGCGGGGCGCGGAGGTGTCGGAGTTCTATGCGCTGGGATTGGGTGAGGTGTTCGGTGTGTCCGCCTTACACGGGACCGGCAGCGGGGACTTGCTGGATGCCGTCGTTGAGCGACTGCCGGCGGAGCCGGACGCCGGGGCTGAGGTGGCGACCGCTCGTGTCGATGCCCGGGTGGCTGTGTTGGGGCGACCGAACGTGGGGAAGTCGTCGCTGGTGAATGCGTTGCTGGGGCATGAGCGATCGCTGGTGGATGCGGTGCCCGGCACGACGCGTGACCCGGTGGATACGACGTTTACGTTTGGCGGAGGGGATGGCCAGGCAGACGGCCGGTCGGTGATGCTGGTCGATACTGCTGGGATCCGGCGGCCCGGGCTCACGCGAGGGGTGGAGCAATACTCGCTGCTGCGCGGCCTGCGCGCGATGGAGCGGGCCGACGTGGCGCTGGTGGTGATGGATGCCCGGGAGGGAGTGACCGCGCAGGACCGGCATATCGCTGGGTATGTGGTGCAGGCGGGGCGCGGGCTGGTGCTGGTGGTCAACAAGTGGGACCTGCTCTCGCCAGAGGAGAAGGACGAACGCGTCTGGCGCAAGCGATTGAAGGACGCGTTCGATTTTGCCCCGTGGGCGCCAGTCGCTTACGTGTCCGCCAAGACCGGGCTGCGGGCGGATCTGCCGTTGTCGCTGGCGCTGCAGGTCGTCGCGTCGCGTGCGCGCCGAGTGTCGACCCCGGACCTGAACCGATGGCTGCGGACCGTGCTAGCGGAGCGTGAACCGCCGAGCCACAAGGGCAAACGGTTGACAGTGCTCTATGTGAACCAGGTGGAGGCGGGGAGTCCGACGTTCCTGGTGTTCGTCAATGACCCCGAGCTGGTGCATTTTTCGTATCAGCGGTTTCTGGAGTCCCGGCTGCGCAAGGCCTTCGGGTTCGAGGGCACGCCCGTGCGCTTGCTCTTTCGCGGACGCGGGAAAGGCGATGAGTCCGACGTGCGGCCTCGGCCGCGCGCCGCGCGGGGGAAGCGCCCAAAAGGCCGCCTATAATAGGTCGCGCGTCGGGGAGTGGCGCAGCCTGGTAGCGCACTTGAATGGGGTTCAAGGGGTCGCAGGTTCAAATCCTGTCTCCCCGATAGCATCCCTCGACGAGGCGAAGCTCGCTTAGGGCTTGGTCTTCAGCAGACGCTTGAAGTCGAGCTCGGGCTCCTGGGCCAGCAGCAGGTGCAGGTCCAGCAGCTCGTCGGCTGAAATGACCGGACGCTTGCCATTTGCCCGGGTATGCAGCTCCAGCTGAAGCTCGTACATCGCCTTGCCGTCTCGGGGATTGATGCCCAACATTTGCTTATAACCTGATAGCTCTACTATCACTAGTTTATGGAGGGCCATTACCCTGTGTCAAGTTTCGGGGGCGGTCGGCCGAATTAGGTCTGGTGGCTCACCCGGCGCACGCTCCGGAACGCCAGACCGGCCCCGCTGATGAACAGCACTCCGCCCAGGGCAATTAGCCCAACCGTGATCGGGAGGAAGAGGGGGTTGTCCAGATCGTTCTCGGCGTATCCCAGGAACACCATCAGGAGGTTGGTCACCAATCCGGCGAACGCGGCCCCCAGGAACAGCCAAAGCTCGGTCGATGAACCCGGCGGGACCTGCGAGGTCGCTCGGGGCGCCATCAGCCCGGCGCGAACGCCAAAGGCGATCAATCCCAGGAAGGCCAGGCCGGACGCAGCGGTAAAAATCACCACCACGACCAGCACCGAGAGCACGCGGTCCTCGATGCCGGCGAACCCGTTAAAGGGGACCATTCGACGGGATTTTACGCCTTGTCTACGCCGCCCAGCGCCTGGGCGACCAGGCGTTCCTGGACCACCTCATGCGCCCCGGCGTACCCCTCGCTGGGACTCGCCCGCTCGGGGCGCCCGACATACTGCAGCGACAGGCCCTCCGGCAACCGGCTCTCCAGGTGGAGATGCACATGGGTCCATCCCCCCATGTTCATCGGCTCCTCCTGGACCCAGGTCACCTGGCGCAGGTTGGGATAGGCCCCAATCAGTCCCAGCACATCGTCGATCCGGAACGGCTCCAGCAACTCCACCCGGGCGATCGCGACGTCGGCCGCCTCCGCCCGCAATGGACTCAGCGACAGATCGTAGTAGACCTTCCCCGTGCACAGCAGCAGGCGATGCACGGCGTCGCGCCGACGAGAGGCCTCGGGATCATCGATCACCCGGCGGAAGCCGCCCGACACCAGGTCCTCCAGCTGCGAGGCCGACGCCTTCAACCGCAGCAGGCTCTTGGGCGTCATCAGCACCAGCGGTCGCGGACGGGAATGCAGGGCCTCGCGCCGCAGCACATGAAAATACTGGGCGGCCGTGGATGGGTAGGCCACCCGGATGTTGCCCTCCGCGGCCAGCTGCAAGAACCGCTCCAGGCGCGCGCTCGAGTGCTCCGGGCCGGACCCCTCATAACCGTGCGGCAGCATCAGTGTCAATCGCGACGCCTGCCCCCACTTGGCCAGCCCGGAGACGATGAACTGATCGACCACGATCTCCGCCCCGTTGATGAAGTCGCCGTACTGGGCTTCCCAGCAGACCAGGGCTTCAGGCGCCTGGGCGCTGTAGCCGTACTCGAAGGCCAGCGCTCCGTACTCGGAGAGGGGGCTGTTGGCCAGCTCGAAGGTGGCGGTCGCGCCCACCAGGTGTTCGATCGGGATCCAGCGCCGACCGTCATTGACGTCGTGGATCACCATGTGTCGCTGGCTGAACGTCCCGCGCTCCGTATCCTGCCCGGTCAATCGCGCCGGGACGCCGCCGGTCACCAGGCTGGCGAACGCCAGCGCCTCGGCCTGGGCCCAATCGATCTCTCGGCCCGCCAGCGGCTGCCGGCGCCGCTCCATCTGGCGCAGCAACTTGGGGTTGACCGCGAATCCCTCGGGCACCGATAACAGCTGACGATTCAACGACTCGAGCACCTCCGCCGAGACCGCTGTCTTGATATCCGGTTCGGGGCTGACATCCATCACCGGCCGGGCGGCTTCCACCACCTGGGCCGAGCGTTCCTTCACCCGGGTATGCGCGCTCGCCACTCGGTCCTCGGCGGCAGCCACCATCGCCTCGACCTCATCGGCGGTGAGCAAGCCGGCTTCGATCAGTTCGGCGGCAAACAGCTCCCGCACCGGGGGATGCTCCCGAATGATGCGGTACATCAGCGGCTGGGTGTAGGCCGGCTCATCGGTTTCGTTGTGGCCGAACCGGCGGTACCCAATCAGGTCCACCACCACGTCGCGTCCGAACTTGCGCCGGAAGGCCACGGCCAGCCGGATGGCCGTCATGCTGGCGGCGATATCGTCCGCGTTGACGTGGATGATAGGCAGGTCGAACCCCTTGGCCAGGTCGCTGGCGTACCGGGTGGAGCGCCCCTCGTCGGGGTCGGTCGTGAAGCCCAGCTGATTGTTGGCGATGATGTGCAGCGTGCCGCCGGTCGAGTAGCCGGCCAGCTTCTGCAGGTTCAGGACTTCGGCCACCACCCCCTGCCCGGGAAATGACGCGTCCCCATGGATCAGGAAGGGCACGGTAGTGGTCTGATCCAGGTGCACCTTCGGGCCCTTGCGGCGGGTTTGCTGCGCCCGGGTCCAGCCCTCGACCACCCCGTCGACGGCTTCCAGGTGCGAGGGATTGGCCAGCAGGGTCACCGAGACCTGCTTGCCGTTGGGCGTCACGTATGTCCCCTCGGCCTCGGCGTGGTACTTGACATCGCCGGACACGTCGCCGGTGGCTACCCGGGCCTTGCCCTGCTCGAACTCCACCAGGATGGACTCGTAGGGTCGATTGACCACGTGCGCGATCACGCTCAAGCGGCCGCGGTGCGCCATGCCCATCACCACCTGCCGGGTGCCCTCTTCGGCCAGCAGGGAGATGGCCTCTTCCAGCATGACCACCATGGCGTCCAGTCCCTCGATGGAGAACGTCTTCTGCCCCAGGAACGCCCGGCGCAGGTAGCGCTCCATAGCGTCCACCTTGGTCAGCCGACCGAGCAGCTGGCGGGCGCGCTCGGGGGATAGCGGCTGGCGGTAGCGGCCGGACTCGATCCGCTCGCGCAACCAGTTGCGCTGTTCGTGGCTGGAGATGTGCTCGATCTCGTAGGCGATGGTCGAGCCGTAGGTCTCGCGCAGGTTGGGCAGGACTTCCGCCAGCGTCTCGCCCGGCACCCGAACACGCAGCACCGAAGCCGGCACGGCCCGCATCAGCTCTTCGGTCAGGCCCAGGTTCAGCGGATCCAGCGATGGATCGCCGGGTGGGGCACTGCCCAGCGGGTCCAAGCGGGCCGCCAGGTGGCCATGGCTACGATAGGCGGCCACCAGCGCCACCCCGGCCGCCACCCCGCGCACCAGTTCCGCCGCCTGCGTGGGCTCGCCTTCGCCGACGCTCTCGGGAAGGGCGACCAGCGCTCCGCCGCCGGCCGCCACCTCGGCCGGCACCGGCAGTCGGAGCGAGACAAAGATCGACTCGTAGAATCCGTCCGCCCCGTTGAGCAGGTCATCGATGCGGCGCAAAAACTCACCCGACTCCGCACCCTGGATGACGCGATGGTCGTAGGTGCTGCTCATGGTCATCACCTTCGACACGCCCAGCTGGCGAACCGCTTTCTCGGACATTCCCGAGAACTGCGCGGAATACCCGATCGCGCCGGTGGCGACGATGGTTCCCTGGCCGGGCATCAACCGGGGCACCGAGGCCACCGTCCCGATGCCCCCCGGGTTGGTCAGGGTCATGGTCGCCCCGCGGACGTCGTCGATCGTGAGCTTGTTGGAGCGCGCCTTCGCCACCAGTGTTTCGTACCGGTCGCGGAAGGCGGCGAAGGTCAGCTGGTCCGCGCTCTTGATGACGGGCACCACCAGGAAGCGTCCTCCCTCGGGCCGCTGCAAGTCGACCGCCAGGCCCAGGTGCACGCCGCGCGCCACGCGGTGCGGCTTGCCCTCCACACGCTCGAAGGCGACGGCCATCGACGGCACTTCCTGCACCGCGCGGACGATGGCCCAGGCGATGACATGGGTGTAGGAAAGCTTTTCGGGACGCCCAGCGGCCTGCAGCGCCTGGTTCAGCTGCTGACGCCGGCGGTCCAGCACTGCCACCGCGACCGTCCGAAAGCTGGTAGCGGTCGGAATCGCCAAGCTCTCTTCCATGTAGGTGACGAGGGTGGCGGCCGGGCCCCGCAGCGGCATGCTGCCGGCGGCCAGGCCGGGCGTGGCCGGCGCCTGGGGCGCGTCCACCGGAGCCGTCGGGGCGGACGCCTCGCCAGCTGGAGCCGCCGGGGTCACTGAGGTGGTCGATTTCTCTCGATCCTCGATCGCCTGGAGCACGTCGCGCCGGCTGACGGCTCCGCCACGGCCGGTGCCTTTCACCGATTGCAGATCGATACCGCGCGCCTCGGCTAGCAGCTGGGCACCCTCCGACACGTCGGCGGTGGGGGTGGGCGGCGGGGGTGGCGTTGCGACTGACGGGGGAGCGGCCGGAGTCGCAGTGGCCGGTGGGGGAGAGGCCGCTGCCGCTGCCGGCGCCGACGCCCCGTCCCCGTCGCCAACCGCCAGCTCCGCCAGCGGCGAGCCGACGGCGATGGTGTCGCCGGTGTTGGCCAGGATTTTCAGCAACCGTCCGGACATGGGCGCTGGCACTTCGGCGTCGACCTTATCGGTGGTGACCTCGACCAGACCTTCCCCCTGCCGCACGGTCTCGCCGACCTGCTTCAGCCACCTGGCCACCGTCCCTTCGGTGACCGATTCGCCCATTTCAGGCAGGGTCACCTGAACGGTCGATTGGGGCACGGTCAAATTCTACCCAAGCGTCTTTCAGCCAACCTCCAGGCCGTAGAACGCGATTGATAGACTGACGCTGCGGGAATGAGCTTTACTGCCAAGCTCGAAGCCAGCGAGGAGCGCACGCACTCGCTGCTTTCGCTGGGCCTCGACCCGGATCCCGACCTGCTGCCAGCCGGACTGGCGCCCACGCCGGGCGGCACCCTCGAGTTCCTCCGTCGCGTGATCGAAGCCACCGCCGGGCTGGTGGCCTCCTACAAGCTGAACCTCGCGTTCTACGAGCGGTGGGGGAGAGAGGGGAGCGGACTGCTAGCCGACACGCTGGCGCTCATTCCTCATGATGCGCCGGTCATCCTGGATGGCAAGCGGGGCGACATCGGTTCCACCGCGGTGGCCTACGCGCACGCGCTGTTCGAGGCCTGGCGGGCTGATGCCGTGACGGTCAGTCCCTACCTCGGCTACGACTCGGTGGCGCCCTTCCTGGCCCACAAGGACAAGGGCGTCTTCATCGTATGCCGCACGTCCAACGCCGGCGCCGCCGACTTCCAGCAGTTGCGCAGCGACGGCGAGACCCTCTACCGGCACGTGGCGCGCCGGGCGGTGAGCTGGGATCACCACGGCAACGTGGGCCTGGTCGCCGGGGCGACGGCACCGGCCGAACTCCGTGACATCCGGCAGATCGCGGAGCACCGACTGCTGCTGGTGCCCGGGATCGGCGCCCAAGGGGCGGATCTGGAGCGCGCCGTCCGCGCTGCCCTTCGTCCGGATGGACGCGGGGCACTCATCGTGATCGGGCGCGGGATCCTGTTCGCCTCGTCCGGCCGCGATTTCGCCGAGGCGGCTCGGGCGGCCGCCACGCGCTATCGGGACGCGGTCAACGCACTGCGGAGCGAGCCCGCGGGTCTGCGGAGCTGATCGTGCCCGGCATCATTGCCGGCGCCCTGATCGCGCACCCGCCGATCCTGCTACCCGAGGTCGGCAGCGAGGCGTCCACCCAGGTGGCGGCTACGGTGGCGGCCATTCGCCGACTCGATGCGGTGCTGGCCGGGCATGCGGCTGACCTGGTGGTCCTCTGCTCGCCCCATAGCCCGGCCGGGTCGGTGGCGATCCCAGTCCGTGGTGGGAAGGTGGCCGCCGGCGACCTCTCCCGCTTCCGCGCGCCCCAGGTGCGCGTGGCGGTCGCACTGGACGAGGCGGTCACTCATCGACTGTTCGAGGCGGCGATCGAGGCCGGCTTCCCCATGGTCTGGGCCGAGGACGAGCCGCTGGACCACGGCGTGGTCGTCCCGCTCCACTTCCTGGAGCGAACGCGAGCCAACAAGCCATTCGTCTTGCTCGGCCTGGCCGGCTGGAGCCTGGACGACTTCGTGCGATTCGGCCGCTGGCTGCACCGCCACCTGGAGGATCGGTCGGTGATCTTTATCGCCTCCGGTGACCTGTCGCACCGGCTGATCCCGGGGGCGCCGGCGGGTTACCGCCCGGACGGCCAGGTCTTCGACCGGGCGGTGATCGACGCGCTGCGTTCGAACCATTGGGACCAGATCGAGCGCCTGGATCCCGTCTTCGTCGACGAGGCCGGCGAGTGCGGACTTCGGCCGCTGGCCATGCTGCTGGGAGCGGCCCGGGCCGCCGGGATCCCGTCGACCGTGCTGCACTATGAGGGCCCGTTTGGCGTAGGGTATCCGGTCGTGCAGTTTGGGCCCCCGGCCGCTGGGCAATCGGCCGCCGTGCTGGCTCGCGAAGCGATTCGCTATTACCTCGCCACCGGGCAGTTCCTCGAACCGCCCGAGCCCATCACGCCCGACCTGGCCGGGACGGCCGGAGTCTTCGTCACGCTCACCCGCCTGGGGGACCTGCGAGGCTGCGTGGGCACCATCCATCCGACGCAGCCCACGGCCGCCCACGAGCTGGTGCAGAGCGCCATCGGCGCCGCCACCCGCGACCCGCGGTTCGACCCGGTCAGCATTGCCGAGCTCCCGGACCTCGAGGTCCACGTCCAGTTGCTGGAAACGCCCGAGCGGGTCGAGGGCCCAGACGACCTCGACCCCTTGCGGTACGGCCTGATCGTCCGATCGGGCGACCGGCAGGGGCTGCTGCTCCCCGGTCTCGACGGGCTGAGCACCCCGGACGAGCAGATCGCGGCCGCCTGCCAGAAGGCCGGCATTTCGCCGTATGCAGCCCTGGAGCTGTTTCGTTTTCGCACCCGCGATGTCGCGTGACGCCCTGCGCCCTGCTCGTCAACCCCGAACACAAAGCGCACGCGCTGGCCGGTCATCCTGAACGCCCCGAGCGGGTCGACGCCATCCTGGATGCGATCGCGGAGGCCGACCTCGGCCTGACGCCGGAGCCCAGCCCGCCCGCGTCCGAGTTGCTGATCACGCGCGTGCATGACCTCCGCTACCTGGCCGCGCTCGATGAGGCAGCGGCCGCAGGCGGCGGGATGATCCCGCCGGACACGTACCTGCGGCCCGGTTCGATGCACGCCGCGCGGACGGCGGCGGGGGCCGTGGTGGAGGGGGTGAAACGGGTGCTCCGGGGCGATGTCCAGCACGCATTTGCCGTGGTCCGTCCCTGTGGTCACCACGCCGAGCGCGCGACCGCCCTGGGCTTCTGCCTCATCAACAATGTGGCCGTGGGCGTCTTTGCCGCCCGCCAGTTGGGCGTCCAGCGCATCGCGGTCATCGACTTCGACGTGCATCACGGCAACGGCACCCAGAACACGTTCTATGAAGACCCCGATCTTCTGTATTCCTCCACCCACCTCTATGGCCCGTGGCGGGGACAGACATTCTTTCCCGGCACGGGGGCGGCGACCGAGCGTGGGCGGGGAGCCGGGACAGGCACCACCCTCAACATTCCATTGCCCGCCGGGACGGGCGACGCCGGGTTCCTCGCCGCTTACCGCACCCAGGTGGCCGCGGCCGTCGAGAGCTTCAAGCCGGCCCTGATCCTGGTCTCGGCCGGCTTCGATGCCCACGCGGCCGACCCGCTGGCCGGTCTCGAGGTCTCGACCGAAGCCTACCGTCAGCTGGCCGAGCTCATCACCGGTTGGGCGGAGCGCTTCGCCAGCGGCCGCACCGTCTGGGCCCTGGAAGGCGGCTATGATCTCAAGGCATTGGGCGAGTCGGCAGTCACCTGTCTGCGAGTCCTCACTTCACAAAAGACTTAGGTGAGTCACCACGCGACGGATCTCCCTCTTCGGGTTTGAATCGCGTGACGGACCACGAAGCCGGCCGCCACGACATCCTCGATGGCCAGCCCCAGCGACTTGAAGAGGGTGATCTCCTCGGGCGACCGGCGCCCCGGCTGCTTTCCGGCCACCACCTCGCCCAATTCCGCCACGATGTGATCGGCGGTAATGGCCCCTTCCTGGATCGGGATCAGGAGGTCGCCCGCCTCGGCCACGGCCGATTCGCGGCTATCGACGAACACTCGGGCGGCGGCCACGGTGGCCGTGTCCAGCTCGCGGGCTGCCGGGGTGGAGGAGCCGACCGCATTGATGTGCACCCCGGGCTTCACCCACGAACGGCTCACCACCGGTTCGGGGCTGGCCGTTACGGTGGTGACGATGTCGGCCTCCCGCACCGCCGCCTCCGCCGTTGGGACGGCCTCCACCGGAAATCGGTATTTCGAGCGCTGCAGGGCCACGAACTCGCGCGCTCGTTCCGGCCTCCGGCTCCACACCCGCACGCCCTGCAGCTGGCGGACGGCGGCGAGCGCTTCCAGGTGCGTGCGCGCCTGCACCCCCGCGCCCAAGATGGCGGCGGTGGCGGCATCCTTCCGCGCCAGCCGGTCGGTCGCCACACCCGACACCGCCGCGGTCCGAATGGCGGTGATGGCGCCCCCGTCCATGACCGCCCGCAGCTCGCCGGTGTCCGGGTCGAGGAGCGCG
>Ga0137399_10000534_pt1 | contig 15315 bp, 15 predicted proteins | sample czorhiz316metaG_FD_104810 | JGI IMG/M metagenome (GOLD analysis project Ga0137399, IMG submission 104810) | Vadose zone soil microbial communities from Angelo Coast Range Reserve, California, USA - czorhiz3.16 metaG | ecosystem: Environmental > Terrestrial > Soil > Vadose zone | place: USA...
ACGAACTAGCGCGCAGCGATTTTGTGTTTTGACGATCTTGCCTCCGGTTACCGCACTCGCGGTTGGGCTACCCGCGCAGCGGGCTATCGCGCAGCGATTTCGTGCCATGGCACTTTTCGGACGTCCAGCCGGACTCAGGAATGTCTGCCTTTCGGGGAAGAGCGGAAGGCGTGATTGCGTCACCCGACTACCGAGTCTGACCCTCAAAGCACATAGCGACGATGCGGACAGTAGCGTGAACGTCGGTGCCGCACGACAGGGCCCTCATCTAGGGGGCGGCGGCGAAAAAGGGGCGACCATCGTATTGTGGAAGGCTGCGATCTGCCATATCCCGGCGTCCCTGACGAAGACACGCAGGCTTAGCTCCTGATGTGAAGGCAATGCATGCCCGTCTGGAGCTACCAGGCCGCTCAGCTCATTGGTTACATTCGCAAGCGCGACATCGGGCCGTATGAATCGAACCGTGACATCCATCGTTCGCTGCGTGGCGTTCTTCGCCCTGGTCGTCAATATTGCCGACAGTCCCTTCTCGATCCCGGCTTGACCGTTCATCATGTCACCGCGGACGCTGACAAATCGGGCGTCCCCGGTGTACATGCGCGCAGCAGCCTTGCCGTCGTGATTGTTGAAACCATCGGTCATTTCCACAATGACTTTGCGAATGGCCGCTTCATCTTCGTTGCTGCCGGCTTGCTGCGCACCAGACATCGATGCTGTGCCCAACGCAGTCAAACAGACCGCGACAATGACGGCGAAAGCATTCATTTGATTCATTTCCGCTCCTTCGTCGGCCAAATATCTGTACAGTTCCAGCTTCGGCCGATGCAGGTGCGCGTGTAGCATGAGGTGTCGGTTGGCAGGAGCCGCAAGTCTGCGCGTCGGTTTGGCAAAAATGCGGGTTGAGCGGATGTTCGATTGGAACGACCTTCGTTATTTCCTGGCGATCGCGCGCGGCGGCAGCACCGGGTCCGCGGCAAAAGCCTTGGGCGTCAATCAGTCGACCGTTCAACGGCGCTTACGGGCGCTCGAAGCGGCGCTCGACTGCTCGCTTGCCGAACGGCAGGCCGGTGGATACCGACTGACACCGCATGGCCAGCAGCTGTTGGCCTATGCAGAACAGGTTGAAACGACCGTCAGTACCTTGCAACGCCAATCGGCAACGCTCGACAACCGCGCCACTGGCCTGGTCAAACTGACCAGCCACGTGACGGTCGGGCAGCGCATCATCAAATCCGGCTTCCTTGACAGCTTTCATTCGGAGCACCCCAGCATCACTATCGAGTTGATCATGGAGCAGCGGGCTCTCGATCTTTCCAGGGGCGAAGCCGACATTGCGATCCGAGGCGGCCCTCTTGATGATGACCCTGCGCTGGTTGGGCGGAAAATTGCGGAGGTCCCCTGGGGAATTTACGCCAGCCATACATTTGTCGAACGCCACGGCCGGCCGTCCACGCCTGCGGACATCGACGGGTTCAGCATTATCGAGCTTGTTGACGAGATCGAAGCTTTGCCGGCCGCGCGGTGGATGAAGATCCACGCGCCAACGGCGAGGGTCGCCGCACGATGCAGCAATGTTCCCAGCGTCCACCTGGCAATCAAGTCCGGCGCCGGCATAGCGCCCTTGCCGGCGGTATACGCGGCTGCAGACAACGAGCTTGTCTGCGTGCTTGGTCCGTTAGCCGAATTAAATTATCCAATGTTCCTTCTTGCCCACCGGGATCTTCGTAAAGTCCCGCGCGTCAATGCTGTCTTTGAATTTTGCCTCCGCGAATTGAAAACCGTCCTGATGCGAGGCGAAATGAAAAAATGACTGTTGTGCGACTTCCGTTCATGGCACATACCCGAAGTGCCGGAATGTCCGTTATACCGCCGCTGTTGGAGGATAAGCGGACGTCGCGTGGAGAGCCCATTTCGGTAGCGATTGACCCGAATGAGACATTGAACCCGGCCAGCGTCTTGAACTGGCAGATGCTATTTGTCCCTCGCTCAACGTTCGAGGTTGCTGTAGTTTGGATAATGCGTAGGACACCTTCTCAGGCAGGTCAGATGCGACGGCGCGATTTCATCACGGCACTTGGTACCGCGGCTACATGGCCACTCGCGGCCCGAGCGCCACGCCCTTGCCTGGCGTAGGAGCACGCGACGTCAGAGAATTCGCCTTCAAAAGTCGCAGCGAGCAGACGCCACTGGCGAATTTCAAGACCCGTGGAGGATTCTGACGATATCGACGATGAAATACGACTCGCACACTAGGACAAGAGCAATGGTCGCTCGGCCCGCCCACATCATTAGTTTTTCACGCGATCTTTCGAAATCTCGGACTGTGTTGTAAATGCGCGGTTTAGTTTGCATAGGTGCCTCTGCTTGGGTCACCACATTGCTAATGTGAAATTCAATTTTTGAGTGTGATGTACTTCACAATTGGCGAAGCGGTCATGCTTGACGCTTCTTTCGGATATGTTCAACTCGTTTGCCTGAGCACCTCGAACTTGAGAGTGAGAGCATGGCATATTGCGGATTGATTGGTGCCGTCCTCTACGCCAAGGACCTTGGCCGTCTCGTGGAATTCTACTCTTCGGTCGCGGGCATCGAGCCGCAGGCGTTTGAAGAAGGGTTCGCCGTCCTCGGGCACAAACCGTCACAATTCCTCATTGTGCGCATGCCAAAGCGCATCGCAGAGACAATTGACATCATTGCGCCCCCGGAACCTCGCGAAGATACGCCAATTCAGCTCGTGTTCGGTGTCAAAGACATCGCACATGCGCGAGACCGTGCGGCAGAGCTCGGTGGCGCCATGAAGGCCTTGGAACGCGAGTGGGAATTCGAAGGCGTCAAGGTTTGTGACGGACCATGATCCCGAAGGCAATATATTCCAACTCAGGCAGACACGTTGAGGTTCGCGGGCTGCAGGATCTGCCGAGCACTCTTCAAGTCGTAGGCACTACTCGAACGTACCCGAACATTGACTGCGCTCCGGCTACGCGCTCCATGTCCGAGTCGGGTCTCTAAAGCAGACCTCGAGGGAATGTCCGGTTCTGGGCGGATAGTGTTGCAAAAGTCGAAAATCGAACGGGACCAAAAATTCCGCGAAAGTAGATTTTTTGACGTCTCTACCGCAGCGAAGCCCCGTAGCGCCGATACGATGGTCCGTGGTCGTTTTTTGTGTGAAAGGATGTGGTCCCTCGCATCACCGCTTGCGAGACGCATCAGCGGTCCTAGAAAATTTTGCTCGTCACCCAAAAAAGACTTTTTCAACACTATCGGGCGCAAAGCGGGCGTTCGCCAAACGAAGATGTCATCCTAGGGTCGGTCGGGAGCAAACATCCCGGTGCTGCCCAGGCAGGCGGATGCTGCATGCAGTGGAATGCAAACGCGTTGAACGATGACGCTATGGCCGGGCATTGGGCGTCATGGTCCGGTCGATCGCCGGCCACTGTTCAGAGAACTCGGGCAATACTCGCTCCTTGCCGGTCATCCGCTCGGCCGGCATAGACGGTGATCGCATCGAGCCGCGGGAAAAAGTTCGGGTCGAATTCGGCTTACCGTCGTGCTCCACATTACGATTGTAAGCTTTCCCGGCCACCGCAACATCTACTCGTAATCTCGGCTCTGCAAAGGTGAACGCCTCGGACCACACGTCGGTCACGTCGCGAACACGGCGCGCCGATATCAGGAGAGGTAATGATGCGAAACTTCATCAAGACGGTAGCAGTGTTGGCTTTGCTTGGCGATCGCGCAGGCATTGCGCAGACGTTGGAAACGGCAAGGTCATCAGTAGGGTATCCAACTGCCCCGGCGCCCTTGCGGCTGACGCAGGACACGCGATTGAGCGCCGGTGCGCCGGTCGGCCACCGTCAACCGCTGGCGCGCGACGTACCGTCGCAGAATCCCAGCGATCTCGAGCGCCTCACGGAAGAGGACGCCGCAGTCGATCGCAAACTCATTATCTGCCGCGGCTGCTGAGTTGACTGCGGCGCGAGTGATGAACGGGGGTGTGTTCACAAGACCACGCCATGTATTACAGCCGTAACCAATTCGCGCCGCTTTCGAAGCCAAGGCGTAGCCGCGCTCCTCCGATATTGATCGCTCGAACGCAGCGAAGGCGCCGATGGCGGCTGCCTCGAAGCTATCAGTCGTCGCTCAAATCGTAGGAAATTCCGCTCATGCGTCTTCCGCCCACTTCCATGGCATTCACCTTGCTGCTCGGCTTTCTCGTTGCGCTCCCGTCCTTCGGCATCGACATGAGCCTGCCGGCGCTCACGTCCATGGGGGCCGCGCTCGGCGTCGCTCCAGAACGCGCCGGCCTGATGATGAGCCTCTTCATGCTCGGGTTCGCTATCGCGCCGCTGTTCTATGGACCGGTGTCTGATCGATATGGCCGCAAGCCGGTCGTGGTGTTCGCCTGCACGCTATTCGCTATCGCCGGCATCGGCTGCGCCTTTGCGCGGTCGCTGCCAACACTATTGGTATGGCGCGTCGTGCAGGGTGCCGGTGCCGGCGCCAGCATGACGATCGCGTTGGCGATTGTCCGTGACCTGTTCGAGGGGCAGGCGGCGCGCACCCGGCTGTCCTATGTGGCGATCGCCACCATGATCGTCCCCATGATTGCGCCGAGCGCAGGAGCCGCATTGCTTGCGCTTGGCGGATGGCGTGCCATTCATGCGGTGCTTGCTGGGATCGGCCTATTGCTGCTGCTGGCGATGCTGATCGGCTTTGCCGAGAGCGCGCGGCTGGATCCGGCGAACCGGTTGGTGCCGTCGGTCATCGCCAATAATTATCTGAGGGTCCTGACGCATCCGCTGTGTCTCGGATACATCCTGATCAACGCCGCCGCGTTCGGAGCGCTGTTTGCCTATGTCAGCGGCTCCTCGCTGTTTTTGATCAACGTCGTGGGGCTGGGGCCCGGCCAGTTTGGCCTGGTGTTTGCGGCAACCTCGCTCGGGATCATGGCAGGTGCATTCCTCAACGGCCGGCTCAGCGCGTGGGCCGTCCTGCCGTTCTATCCGTTGACGGTCGGCCTGGCGCTGGCGGTAGTCACCGCATTGGCGCTGTTGCTGATGACATTGGTCGGCTGGATGCCGCTCGCTCCGGTCATTTCACTTCTGATCGTTGGCAACTTTGCCTTCGGGCTGATCGCGCCGAACGCGATGCAGGGGGCGATGCAGCCCTTGCCGCAGATTGCCGGCGCCGCCGGCGCCGCGACCGGCTGCATCCAGATGACGACAGGTGCCGTCGTCAGCGGGCTCGTCGCGATGCTCTATGACCAACACTCGGCGCTCTCGATGACCGCGCTCATGGCCGCGTGCTCGCTTGTCGCCCTTGCCGCCTATCTGCTGCTGGCCCGTCCCGCCGAGCGGGCGACCATGCAAGCCTGAGCGCGGCCGCCTTCGTAATGCCATCCCACATTGCAGCCGTAACCATTTCGCGTGGTCTTCGAAGTCGCGGCGTAATCGCGCGGCTGCAACTTGCTCTTTGCTTGAGCCGACCTCTCGGACGCCTCCGACGGGTTGACGGTTTCACAAATGAGAGTGACAGGTCACATGAAAATCCTCCTCGCTTCGACCCCGGCCACCGGCCATCTCAATCCGCTGCTTGCGATTGGACGCTTCCTGATCGACGAAGGTCACGAGATCGCCTTTCTATCGGGCAGTGCTCTGCGCAGCCCTATTGAACGCATCGGCGCGACCTTTTACGCGTTTCCGGCCGGCGCGGACTTTGATCTGCGTGATTTCGCGACGGTGGCTCCCGAATTGAAAACCATTCCTCCGGGACTGGAATGGTTCCGCGTTGCCATGGAGCGGGTGTTCGTCGATGCCATTCCGGCCCAGCACGAGGGCATGCAGCAGGTGCTGCAAGACTTCCCAGCCGACATCATTATCGGCGATGATATGCTGTTCGGAGTGTTGCCGATGCTGCTCGGGCCGCGGTCGAAGCGGCCGCCGATTGCGCTGTGCGGCACGTCGTTCCTGCACTGGCGCCGCGAAGATGGCGCGCCGAATTTTGTCGGCTTGCCGCCGGCAACCACGCAGGCGCAGCGTGACGACTACGCAGTGGCCTATCGTGAGCATGACGAGCAGCTCTATCAGCCGGTGGCCGATCGCCTCAACAGATCCTTGCAGACCATGGGTGTCGGGCCGCTGTCGGTGCCCATGTTCGATTCCGTCGTCGAGCTCGCCGATGCCTATCTGCAGCTGACCGTGCCGAGCTTCGAGTTTCCACGCGCCTTTCCAGCCTCGGTGCGTTTCGTCGGCAGGCCTCCGATCATTCCAGGTCAGGTGCCGCTGCCGCCCTGGGCCCACGAACTCGATGGTTCGCGCAAGGTGGTGCTGGTGACGCAGGGAACATTGGCCAATCACAATTTCGGCCTGCTGATTGCGCCGACACTGGCGGCGCTCGCCAACGAGCCTGACCTACTTGTGGTTGCCACCGCAGGCGGCCGCCCCGTCGACGCCATCCCGGGCCCAATTCCGGCCAACGCGCGCCTTGCCCAATACCTGCCGTTCGAGTGGATACTCCCCAAGGCCGACGTATTCGTGACCAATGGCGGCTACGGCAGCGTGAACCAGGCGATGAGCTTTGGCCTTCCGCTTGTGACCGCAGGGTTGACGGAAGACAAGGCCGACGTGAACGCGCGGGTCGCGTGGTCTGGCGTCGGGATCGATCTGGCAACCAATGAGCCGACGCCGCAGGCGCTGCGCGAAGCCGTCCGCACCGTGCTCGATCGTTCGGCTTATCGCAGGCGGGCGTCGTCGATGGCGGACGAATTCAACGAGATCGACACGCGAGCCGAAATTCTTCGAATCATTGGCGATCTTGCGCATGCACCGAAAGAAGCGGTCGCGCGGCAGGGCGCCACGACAGAGTTCGCTCGCCGCCGGCGTGTCGGCAGTCGGTAGGCTTCCGGCACCCCCTTGGCGATGATATCGGCTGTAACGCAACGTGCGCCCAATCGTCACCGCTTCGCATTTTTCCGGCTGTAGGGCTCCGCTGGCGCGCCGTTATGCGCGCCCGCGGATGGCCAATTTTTCTCCGTCCTGTTCTGCCCGATAGATTGTGGGATGTACCATGCTTGATTTTCTCGGCGTCGCAGTATTGATCATCGTTGCCGGCCTGTTCGGTTGGTTAAGCCTTCGCGCTCGGCAAGCAAAGAGCGCCCTCATCAAATGGGGCGGCACAGGGCTGGCGGTTTCCTTGTCAGCTCTCGTAGGCCTAGTGGCGCTGATCACGCTGAATGGGCTGTTCAAGCTACATGCCCGCAGTGCGCCGGCGCCTATCACGAAGCTAGCAGGCACGGCCCAGCAGATTCAGCGCGGAAAAGCGATCTCGGACGGCTTCTGCAGCGCTTGCCACTCAAAGACCGGTACGCTCACCGGAGGCCTCGACATCGGCGAGCACTTTCCTGTGCCAGTCGGTTCGTTCGTATCCGCCAACCTGACACCTGCCGGTCGACTGAGTCGCTGGACTGATGCCGACATCTTTCGGGCCATTCGCAATAGCGTCGACCCGGACGACCGCTGGCTGATCATCATGTCCTACACCAATGCCGGAAAATTGAGCGATGAAGATATACGAGCCGTCATCGCCTATATCCGCAGCGTGCCGGCCGCCGGAAAGACAACCGACGACCAGCCGGATCATCTCAACCTGTTGGGTATCGCGATGCTGGGCGCCGGCATGCTGCCGGAGGGAAAGCCGGTATCCATCGGCCCCATCGCCGCACCGCCTGCGAGTCCGACATTGCAGTATGGCGAGTATATCCTGTCTTATCAGGATTGCCGCTCGTGCCATGGCGCGAAGCTGACCGGCGGCGTGCCCGGTCAGCTTGGCCCGCTCGGGCCCGACCTCAATCTTGTGAAGAGATGGAAACTTGAGGAATTCGTCGCCACGATGCGCACCGGCGTCGACCCCAACGGCCATGAACTCGCCAGGGATATGCCGTGGCAGCCGATCGGAAGGATGAGCGATGAAGAGCTCAGCGCAGTTTATGAGTATCTGACCCACTTGCCCGATGCCTGAAGGTGTCCAAAAAATCGGAGTTGACGATGCGTGACAGCGACGATTTGCCCAGCAGATATGGGACTCGAAATCAAACGAGTTCTGCCGTCGAGACCATCGCCGGCGCCTGCGAAGTCGATCGTGCCATCGCCAAGCTCGTTCTGGCCTTTGGCACTGATCCGGTCGCGCGATGGATGTATGACAACCCGCATGAATATCTGCTGCACATCCCTCGACTGTTCCGAGCCCTCGGGAAAAGCTCGTTCGAAGCAGGGGCTGCGCAACGCACCAGCGACGGCTATGACGTCGCGCTCTGGCTTCCGCCCGGCGTTCGCGGTGACGATGGTCCGCTCGAGGCGGTCCTTGCAGAAAGCATTGCTGGCGGGAAACTGGTCGATGTCGGCAGCGTCTTCGAGATGACCGAGCATTACCGGCCAACCGAGCCGCATTGGTATTTCTCGCTGATCGGTGTCGAAGTGTTGCACTGGAACGAGGGGTGTGGGGCTACCCTGCTGCAGCATGGCCTTCGCCAATGCGACCGGGAGCATCGCCCGGCATATCTCTGGTCCTCGAACCCGCAAAATACTTCTTTGTACCGCCGGCATGGCTTCGAGATCATGGATACGATCCAGGTCGGCTCGTCGCCTTCCATCTTTCCGATGCTGCGCCAGCCACGCTGAAGGAACAACAGCGCTCGCCCCATGCCGGCCAAGGGCCACGCTACGGATGTGACCACTGACATCAAGACTGCCATCTGGTCGTAACCCAGTTCGATTTGACTGCAATGCCCAATCAAGAGGAGCAGGCGATGACAGATCTGATCGAGACCACTTTCCATCGGCTGGACCAACAATTGTCCGGTCGCTTGTCGAGGCCGGGTGATGACGGCTACACCGCCGCGACGGCGATTTGGGCGAAGCCGGTCGGCCCGATGCCGCGCGCTGTCGCGCACTGCCGCACGGCGCAAGACGTGCAGTCGGCGATCCGGGCTGCGCGCGACTGCGATCTTCCGCTTTCTGTGCGTGGCGGCGGTCACGACTGGGCCGGTCGCGCATTGTGCGGCGGCATCGTGATTGATCTGACTGCGATGAACGATGTCACGTTGGGCCCCGACAATCGCTCCGCACGGATTTCGGGCGGCGCCCGGGCTTCGGACGTTTTCGCGGTGACCGATCCGCGCGGGCTTGCGGTGGTCACGGGCTCTTGCAGTTCGGTGGGCATGGCCGGGCTGACGCTCGGTGGCGGTTACGGATCGCTGATCGCCCGCTTCGGGCTTGCGCTCGACAATCTGCTCGCCGCCGAAGTCGTGCTCGCGGATGGGCGCACCGTCACCGCGAGCCCCAACAACGAACAGGAATTGTTCTGGGCGTTGCGCGGCGGTGGTGGCAATTTTGGCGTGGTGACCGCGATGCAGCACCGGACGCACTATTTGCCCAGCGTCCGTTCAGGCATGCTGCTATTCCCGTTCGCCGAAGCCAGAGCCGTTCTCGAAGGTTGCCTCGACATCATGGCGACCGCGCCCGAAGAGCTGACGGTCCAGCTCGGGCTGGTTGGCACCCCGGAAGGCGTTCCGCTGGCCATGGTTGTGCCGACGTGGTGCGGTCTGCCGGAGCAAGGGGAGGCGCGACTGGCGCCGTTCCTTGGTCTCGGAACGCTCGTCACCAGCACCTTGGCCGCGACGGCCTACGGCACCTCGCTCGCCATATTCGATCCATTTCTCACGACCGGACAACGCGTGGTCATGGAGACGTCCTGGCTTCCAACGCTCGATAGCCAGGCTATCGACGTCTTCATTCGTGCGATGGCGACTGCGGCATCACCCGGCTGCGCCATCATCACCCACGAGTTCCGGGGCGCCGCCTCGCGCGTGCCGGCGGCGGCGACCGCTTTCGGCCTTCGCCGCGATCACGTGCTGGTCGAAATCCTCGCATCCTTCACCGATCGGTCGGAGCCGCGTGACGAGCATTGGAATCGACGGTGGGCGCAAGCCACGCTTCGGGCCTTCGACGGCATCGCGCTTCCGGGCGGGTATCCGAATTTCCTCGCCAGTGATGAGGCGGAACGCGCGGCAAAGAGCTACGGCGGCAATGCCGAGCGGCTGATCAAGGCCAAGCGGCAATACGATCCCGACAATACTTTCAACTCAGCCATTCCGCTGCCGGCCGGTCAGCGCGTCCTGGCCGCCGAATAGGAGCACTCGTCATGGATAAGGAACTCGACGTCGTAATCGTTGGCGGCGGCCCGGTCGGGCTGTGGCTCGCTTGCGAGCTCGCGCTGGCGAAGGTCAAGGTCGTCGTGCTGGAGCGGCGCACCGAGCGCGTCGTCCAGTCACGGGCACTCGCCATCCATGGACGGACCCTTGAGGTGTTTTCCCTTCGCGGGCTCGCCGACCGGTTCCTCGCCCGCGGCCGCCCGGTCCCGTCCATGCATTTCGGCGCGCTCGATACGCGGCTGGATTTTTCGGTCATCGATACACGCTTTCCCTTTATGCTGCTCTTGCCCCAGGCGACGACGGAAGGTCTTCTCGAGGAGCGAGCGTTGGAAATCGGTGTGAATATGTGGCGTGGCCACCATGTCGAAGCGGTGGAACCGCATGCCGACGGCGTCGTCATCAGGGGTCGGAACGGCCAGGGACCATTCCGGTTTTCAGCTCGCTATGTCGTCGGAGCCGATGGGGCTCGCAGCATGGTGCGGCGTGTAGCCGCCATCGATTTTGTCGGCCATCCGCCACGGCACACGATGATGCTGGGAGACGTTGTGCTCGACGCGCCACCACAGCGCCCAATGGTCACGATTGTAAACGAGGCCGGTGGCCTGCTTGTCGCACCGCTGGGTGACGGCCTTCACCACAGGATCGCCCTGATGGATGCTGCGGCAGCCACTCTGGCGTCCTTTGAACCCCTGTCACTCGCCGAGCTTGCGGCCGCTGCGGCTCGCATAGCGGAAACGGATTTTCGCCCGCGCGATCCGATCTGGCTGTCGCGTTTCACGGACGAAACGCGGCTTGCCGAACACTATCGGAAAGGGAAAATTCTGCTGGCGGGCGATGCGGCCCATATCCACGCGCCGATGGGTGGCCAGGGCATGAATGTCGGCATCCAAGACGCGATGAATCTCGGGTGGAAGCTGGCGAGTGTCATACACGGCAGCGCGCCTGAAGAGTTACTCGAGACATATGAGCGTGAGCGCTGGCCGGTCGGCAAGGCGCTGAGCCGCAATACGCTGACGCAGCTCAGGCTCTTTTCCACTTTCGATCCTTCGACGCTCGCGATGCGGCGAACGTTCGAAGAGGTGCTGCGGGTGCCCGCGATCAACCGTTACTTCGCCGACGAGGTTTCCGGCTTCGGTGTCGCCTATCCGGAGCCGCTGTTCGCGCCGGATGGCAATTGGGAGCACCGGGATGGCGTGAGCGGGCATCGTCTTCCCGACATGGAACTCGTGCTGCAAGACGGCTCACGGACCACGCTCTATCGCCTCCTTGAGAATGGCCGTTGGGTCCGGTTGCAGCTCGCGTCCGACGAAGCAGTTATTTCCGATCCGATGACCGTTGTTGCTTTGGCACCCGGCGCCAATGACAGGTTGTTCGCTAGCTTCGCGTCCGTGCTCGTGCGCCCGGATGGCTATCTCGCCCACGTGCGCCCAGCGGCCGATGCTCGCGATACGGAGAAGGCTGCGGCCTAGACTCAACGTTTTTCGCCTGCTCAGAAAATCGTTGAATCAGCCAGGCAGCCGCAGGTCCCGGCGGCGTGTTGGTGCGATAAATCGCCTCCAAGGCGTAGAAGCCGCCGCACCCATCACGAAGATCCAGAGGCTTCAAGCGCCCGGCGGCGAGGTCATCGCGAACGATCGGCTCGGGCATATTGCCCCAACCGATGCCCGCCAGGAGCAGGGCATGCTTGGCCCCAAGATCCGCCAGACGCCACGACCTGGCGCCGATCACGCCAAAATCGCGACCTTCGGTCAGCGTCGAGCGATCGGTGAGCACTAGTTGCGTGTGGTTTCGCGCGGCCCCCGGCGCGTTCGGACCGATCGTCAACGGATGGCTGGGCGCCGCTACCGGTAAGAGCTCCACGCCGCCAACCGTGATCCGCTCGAGGCCGGGGACGCTGGCGTGCCGAGGCTCGCAGATGCCGATGTGAGCAGCGCCTGAGTGCACGAGCTGGGTCACGGCGCCGAGAGCCTCGACATGCAGCCGCAGAGTGACAGTCGGAAATGCCACGTCGAACGCCTGCATCGCGTCGACCAGCCGTGTAGTCGGCATCATCACGTCGACGACGAGAGCGACCTCGGCTTCGAGCCCCTCGAGCAGGCCTTTGACCTTGGCGCGTAGATTGTCGACACCGACTCGGACGGCGCGGGCCTCCGAGAGAACCGCGGCGCCCGCTTCCGTCAGTGTGGGTTTGCGCGTGCGGTCGCGATCGAAAAGCGGCACGCCGAGCTGCAACTCGAGATTGGCGATCGTATAGCTGATCGCAGAGGTCGCCCGTCCAAGCCGGCGGCCCGCGGCCGCGAAACTGCCCGTCTCGACGACGCTAAGGAAGACGGTGAGCTGGTCAAGGCTGGGTAGACCCGGTCCGCGCATTTCATATTCCTTGAACGTTACCCTCAGCCTTTTGCAGGTATTCTATATCAGCATGTGTGGTTAGTTTTCGGCGGCGCAACAGAAAATGGAGCTCTCCGCGATGCCGAAAGTGCTCGTGCTATACTATTCGGCCTACGGCCACATCGAAGCGATGGCGATGGCGATCGCCGAGGGGGTCAGATCCGCGGGCGCCGCCGTCGATATCAAGCGCGTGCCCGAGACGGCCCCTGAAGAGGTCGCCAGGGCGGGCCACTTCAAGCTCGACCAGGCGGCTCCCGTCGCCCATATCGACGATCTCATCGAATACGACGCAATCATCGTTGGCACCGGGACACGCTTTGGCCGCATTTCCTCTCAGATGGCAAGCTTCCTCGATCAAGCGGGCGATCTCTTTATGCGTGGGGCGCTCAATGGAAAGGTTGGCGGTGCCTTCACTTCGTCGGCGACCCAGCATGGAGGGCAGGAAACCACCCTGTTCTCGCTAATCACCAACCTCCTGCACTTCGGGATGGTCATCGTGGGCCTGCCTTACAGCTTCCAGGGCCAAATGAGACTCGACGAGATCACCGGCGGAAGCCCCTACGGAGCCTCCACCATCGCAGGCGGCGATGGTTCACGCCAGCCGAGCGAGAATGAATTGGCGGCCGCCCGTCATCAGGGCGAACTTGTCGCTCAGACGGCGAACAAGCTCTTCGGCTGATCCCATTTCAACTCGCGGAGATGTGATCATGAGAACCGCAGCCGAACTTCTTCAAGCCGACTTCCACGACATGAAGGCCAACTTCGGCGCATCGCGCGCGCTCTGCATGGAAAGCTTGCGTTGATACCGTAAAGCTCCAAACAACGAGAACAATCGATGAATACGTTATCCGTAAGTGAAGCCGCCATGACAGTCGTCCGGCGAAATACCGAAGAGGTTCAGACCAACGGGCGTTTCGATGTATTCGACGAGTTGTTCGCCGACGATTTCGTCGATCACTCGCCGCAACCAGAGAGCGGCGCTGACAAGGAAGGCGTGCGCGGCCTCTACAAGATGCTTCGCGCCGCCTTCCCGGATTTGCGCGCGGAGATACATTGGCAGCGTGCCGACGGCGACACGGTGACGACCTTCAAGACCTACTACGGGACCCACAAGGGGCCGTTTCTCGGCATCGCGGCTACCGGCCGGGAGATTCATTTCGAGTCCGTCGACGTAGTAATGCGCGTGCAAAACGGCAAGATCACTGACCACTGGGGCGTAGGAAACCTTCTCTCCGCGGTGATTCAGCTTGGTGCCTTAAGCTATGTGCCCCTCCTAGAGCTCCGCACATGAATTCGTCATTTCGCGACTCGCGGGATCCGTTAAGGACCACTCAGAAGACACGCTGCCTTCTCCCAGGAATAGGCGGCGTGGGGTACCGCAGATTGCGCGCATGGCATGGTTTTCGTCACACCAATCGGAAAGTCGGGTCGCTTCAGGCGTCCCGCCGCAAGATCATCGCCACTGCCGATGGGCGTATCGTCCCAGCCGATGCCGGCCCGATGCGAAGTGTGCTTCGCATTACGGAACTTTGGATCACAATTCATCACGTCTCCGAGACTTCGCCGGTTCGGACCGCAGCAAAGACTCAATCGGAGGTTTTACGGCAGCGCCGGAATTCGGAAGACTCCAAAACGGAGAACATGATGCTGCAGAACAACGGTGTTCCCGGCGCGCCACGATTAGATTTTGAGGCGTGGAGGGTTTTGCTCCGGTCGAATTGCGGGGGCGAGGTGGACGTCACTGCCCCCAACGCCTTTGCCGGTTGGATGGGCCCGATAAGTGTATGCGGGCTCGCGGCGAAAAGTTTCAACGGTAATAATGGCGACGAGGAAAGCCACGGACAACCTTTAATGTGCACCGAACGCAGAATGCGCGTTGCGCTTGGCTCAGGCGGCCTTCTCCGACTCTTGCCGCAGGATGGAGGGCTTTTCTAGTGGTATCGCAACTGGTGTTGCACCCACCCAATTGCGGCGGCGAACACATCGTTCCCGATGGCTTTTCGAGGAGCATCCGGCCCTCCGCCGCTGTCGCCGACCTCGTCGAGGCGATCTGGGATTGGGACATTCCGGACGGCGATGCGGCGACGGGCCTTACGATCAAGATACCGCCGAGCACCGCGCCGTATTTCGTCGTTCAATACCGTACGCTGACGCATTGCAGATGGCAGCTCGGCGCCGACAGCTATGATCACAAGAACTACGGTCATGTGTTGACCCAGACCCAGAGCGGGACCTTTGCGGTCCGTCCTCGCGGTCCGCTTGGGGTTATCACCGTACGGCTCAAGCCCGAGGGCGCCGCCAGGTTGGCGCGGGCGTCCATGCATGAGCTCATCAACGTCAAGATCGGACTGCGCAACATTTTCAGGGATCACGATATCGCCCTGCTCGAGGAAAGGGTGATGGAGTCCGGCAGCAGCAGCGAACGGATCGCGTGCGTCGAAAGCTTTCTTCTTGAGAATTTCCGTGAAGATCGCGAGGAGTCGGTTTTCTCCCGCGCTTCCTCGTGGCTGCGCCGCAATCCCGGCCTGCGCATGGGAAAGCTCGCCTCGGGATTGGAAATCAGCGAGCGCCACCTGTCGCGCGGCTTTCGCGCAACATTCGGGATCAGCCCTAAACAATATGCGCGACTGGCGCGGATCGAAAAGGTCATCGCTGCGCGGAAGAGCGGCCTTGGCTGGGCGGATGTCGCATACGCCTGCGGCTTTACTGACCAGCCG
>Ga0137399_10000535_pt1 | contig 15305 bp, 10 predicted proteins | sample czorhiz316metaG_FD_104810 | JGI IMG/M metagenome (GOLD analysis project Ga0137399, IMG submission 104810) | Vadose zone soil microbial communities from Angelo Coast Range Reserve, California, USA - czorhiz3.16 metaG | ecosystem: Environmental > Terrestrial > Soil > Vadose zone | place: USA...
ACCAGTGTCCCCGTCAACGCGGGCTCAGCTGGAACTTCCACGATAACAATCACGCCGCTCAACGGATTCACCGGCACCGTCAACCTAGCAAGCAACAGCACCGCGTGCACTCTCAGCCCAACGAGCGTCACAACATCCGGTAGCTCCACGCTGTCCTGCACCTTCGCAGCAGTCTCGACAGTTCACGTGACTGTCACTGGAACTAGTGGAACAATTTCGCACTCTGCAACCGTCACTTTCATCGTCCAAGACTTCACAATCACTGCGAGTCCAACATCCGTAACTGTGAACGTCAACGCGCCAGGCACCTCTACAGTCACAGTAACGGGTTTGAACGGTTTCGCGGGCATTGTCAGCCTCTCCGCCAGCAACGCTGCATGCACGCTCACTCCATCCACAATCACAGGTTCAGGCTCCAGCACCCTCTCGTGCACTTTCACGAGCACCGGCACGTTCCTGGTCTCCGTGACGGGAATGAGTGGTGGACTATCTCACACTACCGGACCCATCACGTTCACCGTCCAGGACTTCACAATCAGCGCAAGCCCAACCTCAATCACGATCAACGCGGGCGCTTCTGGAACCGCAACGATCACAGTGGCACCGGTCAACGGGTTCGCAGGCACGGTGGCCTTGACCACTAACCCGAGCGCTGGACTAACCGCTACCGTCAGCCCAACAAGTATCACTGGAGGATCTGGCACAGCAACTCTGACAGTCACAGCTTCATCCGCAGGAACTTACACTGTAACAGTCACTGGAAAGAACGGTGCACTCTCTCACACAACACAGACCATAACGGTCCAAGTGGTCGACTTCCAAATATTCGCCAGCCCGACCACAATCAACACTACCCCAGGCGTCGCAGGAACCTCCACGATTAGCGTCATAGGTCTCAACGGCGGCACTGGCACTGTCAATCTATCCTCAAGTATATCCCCAACAACCGGACTCACATGCACCCTCACTCCAACCAGTGTTACGGGATCAGGCAACAGCACGCTCAGCTGCACTGGCAGCGGTGGAAGCTACACCGTAACAGTCACAGGCACAAGCGGATCTCTCTCGCACAGCACAATGGTCACTGTCAACGTCCAGGACTTCACGCTCTCATGCGCGCCGAGCACGATACCGGTCGCCCAGGGTAGCTCTGGAACGAGCATCTGCACCATAACTGCAGTCGGCGGATTCACAGGCACAGTCAACCTTAGCGCGACCGCGACAACTGGACTAACAGCTACGCTCAACCCAACCAGCGTCATCAACTCCGGCTCCTCAACTCTGACTGTCAGTGCGTCCTCTACCGCGGTGAGCGGCAATGTCAATGTCACCGGAACGAGCGGTAGTCTAAGTCACACCTTCAACGTCATTGTCACTGTCAGCGGCAACGTAACAACACCGCCTCCTCAACTCTCGCAGGATACGTGGAACCACAGGTTCAGCCTGTCAAAGTACAACAATGTCCAGACATGGAAGACAGGCGTCTTCAACCCATCCACCGTAACAGAGTACGTAAGCATCAAGATCGTCGCCACGGACGGCGCGGGAGTGACCGGCTTCACGCTGATGAGCCCAGTCATCACACTCGCACCAGGCCAGAACGCGAACCACATATTCCTGACCAGGACCTTCAGCACCGCTGACATCGGTGAGACGTTCGCCTTCACGGTCTCTGTCCAATGGGGACTAACGCCGACCACTGATCCCAGCACGCTGCCGTTCAACAGTACGGCTAGCATTAACGGTGCGCCGACAACTGGCTCCTTCACCGTCCTTCCGTAGGACAGGAAAGAGTCAGTCCCCTCCCCATTCTCTCCATTCTTTCTCTCACTCAACGGGTCAGCGGAGCAACAGCGAATGCGCATTCAACAACTAAGAGTGGGGGTCTATTGCTCAAGCTGTCGTTAGGGATATCGAGAAGGCTGGGGCTGGAAAAGGGTCTGAGAAGCTTAAATCCACTGAGGATCGAAGCGCAGACCGAAGGCGCACACGCGGGAGAGAGATAAACCATGAAGAAATTCTTGGGAAGAAATCGGCTACTCAGCGCCATTACCCTAGTCATCCTAGTCACTCTAGGAACATTCCTCAGCTTCACCCCGGTCCGCGCAAGTCTAGGCTGGTCCAGTCCGACCATCGTGGACACTCACACCGGCACCGATATTCTGCCCAGCGGGCTCCAGGCCAGAAATGGAACGCTCTGGTTGGCATGGCAGTCCAACCGGTATGGCCAGACGACTGGTCGGCCCGACATTCTCTACAAGACCTACACCAACGGAGTCTGGTCCGCCGACCATAACCTGACAAGTTCAGGGTGGAACTCGGCCCCGGACCTAGTACAACTGTACAACGGGACAATTCTCGCTTTCTGGGTCATCAAGTCCGGAACCAGCTTCCTAGTCTACTCCGGAACCACCAACGGAGGCTCATGGTCCAGCCCAGTCCAAGTCACCACAACTACACTGAATGATACTCAACCCTCGGCCGCAGTGGCTCCCGATGGATCGATCTGGCTCGTCTGGACCCGTATCAACACAACATGCGGCTCATGCACCGCCATCAAACAGCTCTACTACAAGACCTGGAGATCAGGAGTCTGGTCACCCGAGATACAGTTGACCACTGACTCGAACCAGAATTATGGCTCTACAGTTGCAGTAGGTAAGGATGGAATCGTCCGGGTGACCTGGTCGAAAGGCGCGGCGGGCAGCACCTACCAACTGTTCACCAAGACATACAACGGAGTAGTATGGAGTGCTGAGACTCAGATCGTCAGCTCAACATCAACGGACGAGCGTCCTTCGATGATCCAGGATCGCAATGGGACACTCTGGCTCTTCTGGGGAAGACTCGTGGTCGTCTCCCTCTTGGTCCAGTACTATGAGGTCGTCGGAAAATACTCGTATGATCTGGGAAGCACCTGGTCCTCGGAAATAATCCTGACCAGCACCTCAACAACGGTTGATAGTTTCATGCCCAGCGCCGTCCAGTCCAACACTGGAGTCAAACCGCTCTGGGTCTTCTACTCGTCCAACCAGAACGTTCCGGACTATGACATATTCGCCGTCACTTCCACCGGAGTCAATCCTGTCCACGATGTCAAGATTACCGGAATCACCGCGTCCAGCAATCTAAACACAAACTGGCAGTATCCCGGCGGATTCAAGGCCGCGGGACAGACCGCGATCGTGACCGTCGTCGTCACAGTAGCCAACATCGGCGATTATCTCGAGAACGTCTACGTTACTCCTAGCGCGACAAATAACACATCGATCAGTCTCGGAACCCACCACAGCCTTGTCGGCCCTGGCAATACAATGAATTTCTACTTCTACTGGAACACCACAAATATTACGCCGGCACGCTACGGGTTCTCGGTCAGCATCGCTCCTCTTCCCGGAGAAACCGCGGGAAATATGGGAGATAACAGCTACAGAGTGACCAACTTGATACATATCCTTCCCTTCGGCGATGTTGACCAGGACGGCTCAGTCACCATAATAGACGTGACCATCTTCTTCCACGACTATAACGCGCCGATAGGAACGCCGAACTACAACCCGTACTGCGATATCACCAACACTGGAATCATCAACATTATCGACGTGGGTATCGTCCTGAACAACTATAATACGTTCACATAACCCGTTCATGAGACCGAAGAGCCCGGTTTTCGTGAGAATATTCGTCATATATTTCTGGAATACTGCGGAAGTCTTTCTCAATCTCAAGTGTCTCGGGGCTATAACCGTCGACTAGGCGTCCGAAAACTCTTATATTGAGTGCAGAGCGAAAGCATACTTTGGAAAAACGGGTGCTAAAAGTAATTGAAAAAAATTAGCATACTACTACTGATATCTACAATGCTATTCAGCACACTCTTCATCGTACCATTCGTCCCACAAGCTTCCGCAGCAGGCATAGTCTGTCTTGCCCCGAATGCACAAACCACTTGTCCAGCCTCGCCCCAACTGTTCGCTGGAGCAGTAGGCTCCACAGTTAGAGTAGGCGTCGTGATAAGCGGATCCGGAATGATTAACGGATTCGACATTTCAATCATAGCCGACAGAGGTTTCATTGCAGCGACCGGCGCAGATCTCACCGGTTCAGTCCTCGGATCCGGATCGACTATCCTGCTCGAGTGCATTGACGGTGTAATTATCACCGGCAACGCTTGCAGCACGACAACCGACGGACCCGGCGTCCTACACTTCGCAGCCGCCACATCTCCAGGAGTAAAGGTCTCCGGCAACGGAGTTCTCTTCACCGCAGTCTACAAGGTCACCGGTAGCACAACCGGAATCTCAATGGACTACCAGACTGGTTGCACGGGCACAAGCTCGGGCAGCAGCTGCGTCACCATCACTGATGGTAGCGGTACTCCAGTCGCTGTTGCGCTCCAAGGCGGAACTTTTGGAAACCTGCAAGACTTCACCATTGCTGCATCGCCCAACCCTGTCCAGGTATCCCCTGGCGCCACCTCAACCTCTACTCTCACATTGAACTCTGAGGGTGGATACGCTGACCTCGTCAACCTAGCAATCACCGCCATGAATCTACCCGCGAGCGTCAGCCCGAGTCAAGTTGACCTAGCGAGCTTCACGACCAACACCGCAACCCTGTCCGTCGGTCCCGCTGCGGCTGGTGTATACCATGTCACAGTGACCGCCACCGGCAGTGGAAGCTTCATGCCAGGCTTTACTCCATCTCATGCGGTAATTGTCGAAGTTGACGTACACGCCACTGACTTTGCAGTATCAGCAAGCCCACTATCTCTGACCATACCCCACGGCTCATCCGGCACATCTACTCTGACCGTGACTGCCATAACAGGCTTCACGGGCACCGTAGCACTGTCGGCTGTAGGATCGAACCCAGCTATCACTGGCTCTGCAAGTCCAAGCTCAATAACTGGCAGCGGAACTTCTACGCTGACAGTGAGCGTTGCTTTCAGCCTATCGCCAGGCAGCTACAGCATAACCGTCACAGGAACAGGTCCCAGCACTTCGCATTCAGCCATCATTGGCGTCATCGTGCCAGGTCCATTCTTCACCGTTAATGCAGTCCCCAATGCTATCACTGCTCCACGAACCGGCGCTGCAACTACCCAACTCACCATATCTAGCATCAACAACTTCCAGGGAACAGTATCCATGAGCGGCGTGCTGACCTCGTCCTTCACGGACGGGAATGGTGTTGCTCCAGGATTCACACTCGCCCCGACCAGCGTAACGCTGTCGCCGGGAGGAGTGCTCACGTCCCTGTTTGAGTCTGACTCGTTCTCGACCACCGCAACCGGCAACTACACCTTCACCCTCACAGCAACCAGCGGATCGCTCACCCCAGTCACCCTCACCATTCTGGTGAACATCATAGACTTCGTGCTAGGCCCATCATACTGCCCAGGAAACACGACAGTCTACACTACACCTAACACCAACTATATCACCGTCGGCGTCGGTCCCCAATGCAACACTCTACTCATCACTACCCAGACAGGCGCCCAGGGCGGAGCCCCAGGCACACTCTGGCAACAGATCAACAGTCTCAGCGGGCTCGCGAGCAATGGAGTTGCGGGCACAGGCTATATCGGCGCATTCAACCCAGACATTCCATCCAGAGGAACACGTGTTCCTGAACTGGGATTCAGTGTCTGCTTGTTCAAGACCTTCTGGGCTAACGGAACCCAGATACCCTACTCTTACATCAAGGCTAACGGACCCATAGTTAGAGCCGGCGCGTTCAACGGTTGCAGGTTCGACGGATCCACGCTTCCCAACGATCTGGGCGGCGGTTTCGCCGGAGTACTTGATCCGCCTGCTCCACAAGGACCATTCAGCAACCCTGACTTCTACGCTATAACAGCAGAAGCTCTCAGCCACACACTCACCGGCACTTACACCTTCCAGATGTGCGTCCAATCAGGGATTCTAGTCCACTGCAGGACCTACACTCTAGTCGTCATAGCGCCACCCTTCATACACCAGTTTGTCATGCCAACCACAGTCTCGTTCTCGGGAAGTGGTGGAGCAGCAAACGGCAAAGTGGGAATCAGCAGCCCATCAACCGCTGGAAGCAGCTTCCCAACTTTCGTACAACTGACCCTGTCCGGAATCGGAAGCTCGGGAGACACGTTCAGCGTCTCGACTTCAGTGTTCCAGACCAATCCGGGTGGAAACATCAACAACATCGCAATCTCAATCCCACTAACAAGAGCGATGATAGGTGAAACATTCACCTACTCGTCAACAATACTCGTAGGGCTCACAGCAGACGGACTCACAGGCACAAGCACTGTCTTCACAGTAAGCGCCACACTTACCGTAACAGCATAGAACCAGTAGAATTCCAAACTCCCTCTCTTTTCTTTTTTCTCTGACCCACTGGACAGTCCGATCTGAAGGAAGTTGCTCTCGCATTCCCGGGCCAGAACCGGAAGGCTGGAGTGGTAGCCTTCTACCTAAACCAAGCCTGAGCGAGCTACAACTCTTATATCGTCTAAACGAAGGTACCCTTAGATGGCTGGACATGTTGTCCAGGCAACAACCAGGGAGATTGTGTAAGGTCAGAGACTCGTGAGAAGAGTACTCGTCACTTTCTCATTGACGTTAATGTGCCTCGCGGGGTTTCTTCCAAATTTTCAGGTTGCAGCGACCCCAACATGCTCGGCTTCGGCCTCTCCACCTTGGCAGATATGCGGGCCAATTGAGGCCTTCACCGGCCTGGATATTCAGCCAGCGATCATGCAAGCTCAGGACCAGACGTTGTCGCTTGCATGGACAGCGAATCATGATGCGAACAGCAAACTGACACAAAACTTCAACATTCTGTACGACACAAGGTTACCAAACGGGACTTGGCTCCCCGCTTCACTCCTGACCAACCTCGGAGGGAAAAATCAAAATCCGGCACTAGCTCAGACTGCAGACGGGACAATCTATCTCTTCTGGAGCTACACTTCTACGTCAATGACCCATTCATCGATCTATTATCGAACCTTCAGAGCGGGGGCTTGGTCCAGCTACACTCGAGTTACTTCTCCAACAAACGGATATAACGACACCGGGCCATCTTCGACAGTCGCCAGAGACGGCACGTTGTGGCTCGTCTGGACCCGGGACAATAGCACGTCAATAGGGACGGCTCCTGTTTTCAGACAGCTTTGGTACAAGACTCTGAGTGGAGGCATCTGGTCTACAGAGACAAACTTGACTTCTACTTCAGATATCAACTGGAACTGGCAACCGTCAGTTACAGTTGGAAAGGACAATGTCGTCAGACTTGCATATGCCAGAGGACAAGCAACCCTGAGCAACTTCCAGATCACCTACCTTAATCGCACAAATACAGGATGGAGCTCGCCGACAACGATTGTAAGTTCTACATCATCGAATGTCAATCCATCGCTCATGCAGGATCGCAATGGTACGATCTGGATCTTCTGGAGCAGAACGGTACCTGTCGGCACTCTGAACGACTATGTCATTTATTCGAAATTCTCTGTCGACAACGGGAATCACTGGGGTACTGAGAAGGCTCTCACCTCGATCTCGTGTGGCCTGTCGACCTGTATTGATAGCCAGAATCCCGCTGCCGTGCAAGCTGCAGTGCCGGCCAACACCACTACTACTACTATAGACTTGAAGATTCACGTGTTCTATGCGACCGATCCTTCAGTAACAGGATTCGACATTTGGAGCCTTGATTCCGCTCCTATAGCGCCCGTCCACGACGTAGCAGTAACGGCCTACAGTCCTTCTAGTGCGCTTCAATACCAGGGAGGGCTCGCTTCTATTGGTCAGAGCTCGAACATCACAATTAGCGTTACTGTGACTAACCCAGGCGATTTCAACGAGAGTGTCACGCTAACTCTGACTGCGACCAACGCAACTAACTACCTTGTCGGAGTGAAAACTATGCTCGTTCTTTCTCGGGGTGGGACAGTGTTTCTTTTCAACTGGAACACAACAGGAGTCACGCCTGCCAGGTATGGACTTTCTGCAGTCATTACCCCTGTCTCTGGAGAGACTTTGGGAAATCAGGCTGATGATTCGTTGAAGATGACCAACCAGATTCACATCTTGCCCTTGGGAGACGTGGATCAGGATGGGTCAGTTACCATCATAGATGTGACAACGTTCTTCTACGATTACAATGCGGTTAGGGGAATGCCGGGATCACGCTACAATCCGTACTGCGACCTGATCAATACTGGAATCATAAACATAATCGATATCGGAATAGTCCTAAGGACCTACAACACATTCACCTGAGCCTTACCTCGATCTTGGCCATGGTAGGGCGAAGGCAAAGATTGCTCGGGCTTTCCTTGACAGTCTCAATCATGCCTCAGATGTATTTCGATCATGTAGCTTCTAGGATAGGTTTTTACGCTGAGGAGGGCTGATTCCACCGCTTGAGAGTTTTGATCACAAAGTCGTATTTGCAGCTGATTCTTGTTTTCGCGGTTGCCTTTTCGCTCGCAGCATTACCGCCGCCGATCTCTAGGTCCAGTCTCCCTTCTGTACAGTTGGGTCACGCCGTCTCAGCTCCTTGTCCAACTCGAGGCGCTTCAGGTGCTTGCTCAGAATACTGGATTCCCGCGGGGCCAGCCATGGACAATGAGCTGGCCAAGGTTTTCTCAGGTGAGTCCGCTGAATTCGTCGATATTCAGTCTCCAAATCCGACTATCGATCTCACAGACTTCAGGCTGGATCCAACATTGGTCCCCACTTTCACAACCAGTCCGAATTTCTACGTTACAGCCCCGATTTCCGAGCATGGCTACTTTGAGATACAGTTCATGATGGCGAACAATTTCTGGGGTGTCAACTTCAACTATGGTAGCGATCCTAACGGGCTTCAGATTCGTCAGGGAATTGCCCACCTGATTGACAAGTCCGTCTTCGCTGCTAGAGAGCCCGCGATCTCAGGCACTGCGAGCGCCATCGATAATCCGGTAGCCCCCAGCAATGGAGGCCTCCCGGGGCCTAATCCCTGTAGCTGGGATCAATCTTTCATCCTTACCGGCCCCAACTGTACTGTTGGCGCTCCGGGTGGGACTGCCTATCACAGAACCAGCGCGACAGGCGTCAACTATCTCTGGCAGCCTGCGTTGGGTAGCGATGATTTCTGCGCTGCCGCCCGGCACTTTGTCAATGCGGGAGTCGCGACCGGGTTCAATCCTACCACGTGCGTTCTAACTGGCATCTCCTCCGCGGCAAGTTCGCATACAGTGAACTTCTTCGTCAGAAGCGATGATCCGGCGAGGCTTGATCTCGGAGACAGTATGGCCCAGGAGATTTGCGCATTGTTCACATCAACATTCTCTACGGGATGTTCGCCGTATCTCACTGTCTCGGAGGCTCCGATAACTGCCTTCCCCGGCTTCCAGACCTCTCCAACCACGGTCAACATGGATTGGTGGATTTACACGGCAGGATACCTCTTTGAGTATCCGTTTGATCAAAGCTTCTACTTCACCTACAACAGCCATTTTGTCTCGGGCATTCCTTCAATCCAATCGCCGACGGGTCAATGTTCGGTGACCTCTCTACCGAGTCAGAGTGCTGGCGACTACATGTACATCTGTAGTTCGAGCTATGACGCCCTTTCGAACAAGATGGAGTTTGCACCCTGTCTCGCCGCAGCTGGAGATCCCTCTCCGGGACAGGTGACGCCGACCTTTGCAAACTGCCCTGGGACTAGCAACTCTACTGCGATTAGTGCAGGATACCAGGCCGAGGACAAGTTTGGGCAGAACGCCTACACAATACCCGTTTTTGCTACTTCGGACCAGTATGGATATCTCCACAACTGGCAGAGAGTAGTCAACGCTGATGGCACCGGGATTGCCGGTTTCTTCACCTGGCTGAATGCGTACAGCCCGAATCCTTCCTTGGCCGGAACCCTCCGCCAGGGATTCAAACAGTCCACTTCGAGTCTAAGCCCGTACCTAGCATCTACTGTCTGGGATTTCTACGTCCTCGGAAATATCTATGATAGCTTGGCCGTTCCGAACCCGCTCTCGAACGGTCAACTCCTCGACTGGATGGCCGTCTCAAGCCAGCAGCTTCCCAACTCGCAGCTATCCTATACTCCTCCTCCCGGAACAGTATCCACATTCAGATATACACTGAGGAGTGACATGTACTGGCAGGACGGTCAGAAGGTGACATCGTGGGATGTCAAATTCAGCTTCCAGACGCTTCAGTCTACAGGCTCCTTCCAAGGCGCACAGGTTGCACCAATGGTAGGAGTAACTGTGCTGAGTCCGATCCAGTTCGATGTCAACGTCAACGCGTTTGGACCCTTCACGAAGCTCTCGCTCAGTTCGCCGACAATATTTCCTGGTCATCTCTGGTCAGCCTGCTCAGCGGCGATATGGAATACTGATGCGAACAATGGTAATGTTCCAATCAGCTGCATGAGTCCCGATTCTGCAAAGCTAGTCGCGACATTTGACCCGCTTGCTTCCGGAATCATGATCGGTTCGGGAGCTTGGCAGTGTGGAAGCGTGAGCTCGGGGAACTTGGGACGCGGATGCTCGTCTACTGGGAGAATGAACCCGGGAATATCAGGAAGCTATATCCTGACCCGTTTCGGAAAAGGTTTCGCTCCCAACGCACCTCCATTCGACACATACTTCAGGAGCGCGGGCAACCTTGCAATGTGGATCTGGACTAAGGACAAGGGAGTCTTTACCCAGGACTTTGTCAACTTCACGACGATGGCTGCCTGCTTCAACCTACCAGTAACGACTTCGCCTCCATGCGCTCACTTCCAAACCGGATTAGGCTCGCCGAACGGTACTTCTGGACCGCCTGCCCCGGTAGGGATCAGCCAGGTGCTCGCCGTAAACCGGTTTGTAGGGGTAAATTGGGTTAGCCCGTACGGCTGGAATAATGTACCGCCAGTGGGACTCGCACCCTTGGCTCCAGTGCTCTACGAAGGAACAGCAACTTTGAACCCGTGTGCGATTGATCCCATCCACGGATACGACTGCTAACTTGCTTCTTTGGGATTAGAGGGTGGCACGTTGAACCGCCTAACAGGTCAAACGTCGAGTTGCCTCTCGAACCGCGCCCCTCAATGCAGGCCTGTTGCATGGAAGCATCGACCAACCTGGACCAGGTTCCACTAGACATCCAAGCTGTGATCAGAGTGCATCGGACTTCCGATCTGTCGAATTCTTCAGCCGTCTTCTGGATAACCTTTTAAAACGCGCTGGACTTTTTTCGGTTGCTACTATTGCACGTGAAGTTGTGACTTGGCTTATAGAGTAGAGAGAGAGCGGCTCTTAGCAAGACTGCTAGTTCCGGCATTTCTGATCCTCATGATCAGTCTCTCATCAGGTCATCAACCGCAGTCTCCCATAGCGCCATACAGAATTGGGCAAGATCCCCCTATACAGCCCTGCACTCACGTGGGAGTAATCGCAGTCGATCCCCCTAGCAATGCGAGCTTTTCTCTTCAGCCGCCAAAATTCCTGACTTTCAAAGTCAATGTTACCAATTCTTGTCCGATCACAGGATTTTCGGTCTCTCTCAAATACAACGATAAGGTGTTGAAGTTTTCTTCACTGGATCAGCCTGCTAAAGTGAGCGCAGGTTATTCCGGAAGTGTTCTTGGGCCTCAGGCCCAGGCTCAACGAATTTGCATCGACAATGCACCCATCGAAGGTGTCTGCCAAGACTTTGACGGCTTCGGCATTGTCTCTGTTGCATTGTACCTCTTGGCCCGTCAGCCCACGGCTGACCCTACAAATGGGCTCTTGTTTCAGGTGACATTTCAGGTTTTGAGTGTGGGCTATTCCCAGTTGCATTTTTTGGGGCAGAGCGTCCTCAGTAATGCTATAACGGATTCATCGGTTGGCTTCCTGCCGTCAGACGGGTACTTTACAAACGAGAGTTGTTCGACGGGCACTCCTAAACTGTGTACTCCACCGGTTGTCAATTTTGTTTCGAATTCTAATCCACTATACCTCAATAGGCCTGCAACTTTCAACTCGACGGGCAGCAGGTGCACCAACCCAGGGTGTATCCTCCAGAGCCACACGTGGGAGTGGGGAGATACGACTCTAGTGCAAGTCAACAATCTGACGTCGATCATCCACAATTATTACGAGCATGCCCGACCCTACACTCCGACTCTGACTATCAACGATTCGTACGGGGTTCTAGCCTCGAAGACGATTCTTGTGAACGTGATAAGCAACTGGATTGAACTCTCGGTGGGCGATGTTTCGATAGACCATGTGAGACAGGTCTATCCGGGAACCGTAATTCATATCCGATCAAACATAATCAATAACAGTAGCATCGCTGAAAACGTGACATTTTTCATAAGTTTGGAAGACAAGCCTCTGAACAACGTGACTCTTCCGCTGAATCCGTATCCATTCGGAGCAACAGGAAATCTGACTGCGACGTGGGACACTACAGGATATTCGACGAGAGTTTACAGGATAGACGCGTACGCTCTTCCGGTCTCCGGTCAGAACAGTACAAAGCATATCAAAGTAAGTAGCTACGTTCAACTGGTAATTCCTCTGTCCACAGGTACTCTAAGTCTGAGCCTCTTCCAGACTACGGGACTCGGCGTCATTGTGCTCGTAGCTATAGCATTCCTGGTCTCTCGTCTAAAAAAGCGGCCGAGCTGGGAGACTGAACCTCTATGAATTCGAGAGTAGCGACGTGTTTATCGAGAATGTTCGGGTATTCTGCGAATATCCGAATCATGCTCTAGATTTACGGTGAATTCGTGCAGAGGATAATCTTTTAAGGGTAAACGCCCGGAACCCTCTTTTGAGAAAATTGAGAACAATTCCCATAGTCAAACTACTGCTTCTATTCGCCGTCGCATTCTCGCTTGCTTCGCTTCCAGGAGTACTATCGGCAAATCTTCACCTTCCTACCGTGCCTCTAGCAAGAGCCATTCCAGCGCCATGTCCTACTCATGCTTCGACGGGTTCGTGTTCGGAATACTGGGTCCCTGCGGGTCCGCAGATGGACACTTTCATTGGTAAGGTGTTCACTGATGAACCCAGTGAACTCACCGACATCCAATCCGCCACGCCCAGCATTGATATTGCTGATCCGCCTCTAACACCCGCTGTAGTTCCTAACTTCCAGCAGAGTGCTGGTCTCTACATCACCGGTGCAGTTGCGGAACACTCCTACTTCGAAATCCAGTTCCATCTCGACAACAATTTCTGGGGTGTCCCGATGAACTTCGCGAACGACCCGAGCCACGCAACGTGCGTAGCAACCCCGACTCTGCCTGCATGCGCAGGATTGAACATTCGCCAAGGAATCGCTCACCTCATAGACAGAGGCACTTTCGCCGTCCATGACCCATCCATCATCGGAGGAGCCGGTATCGACAGCCCAATTCAGAAGAGCAATGGTGGACTGCCATCAACTAACCCGTGCAACTGGGACATTCTGCCAAATGGTAACCAGGCTGGCGCTAACTGTGTTCAAGGAGGTCCCGGTGGGACCGCCTGGCACGTGTCAGCCGTAACCCATGCCGGTCCAGGTGGAGCCATATTCCTCGCAGACACTCATGACACCGACTTCTGCATAGCAGCTCAACACTTCGTCGACGCTGGACTCGCAGCCGGATTCAACGCGCAGACCTCACCCACAGGGTGTACCTTGACAGGTATCAATCCCGCGGTAGGTACACACGTTGTCAACTTCTTCATCCGGAACGACAATCCACCCCGACTCGACCTAGGAACTGGTCTTGCACAGGCAATCTGTGCCCTGTTCGGAAACGGGTATGCAACTACATGCCCACAACTGACAGGCACTCAGGGCCCAATCACCGCATTCCCAGGCTTCCAGACCTCGTCGACCACCGTCAAACAGGACTGGTGGATGTACACAGCCGCGTACATCTTCACATTCCCGTTCGACGTTGGCTTCTACCTCACATACAGCAGCCACTTCGCCTCAGGCATTCCTTCGATCATTGCCCCTGCTGGACCTTGCGCTAGCGACGCCAATCCAAGTAACAGTGCTGGCGACTACATGTACATCTGCAACCCAGGCTACGATGCGATTGCCGCTAAGATGGAGTTCGCTCCATGTCTCAGCGATCCTAGCAACATCTGCCCAGGAACTAGCCAGCCCACTGCTATCGCTGCTGGTCTTCAGGTAGAGGACTACTTTGGCAACGAGACATTCACAATCCCCGTCTTCAGCCAGACTGATCCGTTCGGATACCGGAGCAACTGGCAGGGCGTTGTGAACAATGAAGGCTCGGGAACAGCTTCCGGCGGATTCGAGTGGCTTAGTGCTTACAGTGCCACTCCAATCAACGCGGGCGCGGTTACCCAAGGCTTCAAGGCTTCAACAACACAAATCAACCCATACCTCTCTTCAACAGTGCTCGATGCATACATTACTGGCAGCATCTATGACAGTCTCGGCGCAATCAACCCACTTCAGAACTCTCAGTACTTCGACTTCATGTCGGTCAACAGCGCGCAGCTACCGAACAGCCAACTGACGTACGTGCCACCCGCGGGTACAGTCTCGACATACAGGTTCACGTTGCGCAGTGACATGTACTTCCAAGACGGAACTCCAGTAACGGCATTCGACGTTGCCTACAGCTATCTATCCCTGAAAGCAACAAGCTCGTTCGTAGGTGCCGGGGCCAATCCAATGAGCGGTGTGACCGTCCTCAGCAAGAACCAGATAGACATCAACGTAAACAACTTCGGACCCTTCACCAAGAACACTCTAACAGGGCTGTACGTCATGCCAGGCCACTACTGGAACGCTGCGGGTACTTCTTCGTGGGACAGTGCGAGAGCGACTTGCACTGGCTCAGGAGCTTCCGCATGCTATCCAGTACAGTACACACTCGGCGCTAAGACCTTCCCGGCTGGTTGCGGTCCTAACCCAGGTCAGACTCCGTGCATACCTGTAGTTGTTGCTTCGCTCAACGGAGCAGGCAGCTTCCCATCGACCAACATGAACCCTGATCCCGCAAAGATTGTTGCAACGTATGATCCTCTAGCGAACGGAATCCTGATCGGTTCCTCTTCGTGGGAGTGCAACAATGCTGCAGGGACCAGTCTAGGTACTGGTTGTGCACCGGGTAACAAGATGAATCCTGGAATAGGCCAGAGCTATGTGCTACAGCGCTTCGGCAAGGGCTTCGTTCCGAATTCGCCCCCGTTCGACGTATGGTTCCGCAGTAACGGCAATCTTGCTGTCTACTTGTGGAGCAAGGATGTGGGTGTCTTCACACAGGACTTTGTCAACTTCACCACCATGGCTGCATGCTTCAAC
>Ga0137399_10000538_pt1 | contig 15295 bp, 17 predicted proteins | sample czorhiz316metaG_FD_104810 | JGI IMG/M metagenome (GOLD analysis project Ga0137399, IMG submission 104810) | Vadose zone soil microbial communities from Angelo Coast Range Reserve, California, USA - czorhiz3.16 metaG | ecosystem: Environmental > Terrestrial > Soil > Vadose zone | place: USA...
AATTGCCCCCGGTGACCAAATCGACGACGGCCACGATGGCGGCGAAGCCCAGGGTGAGGAAGAAGATCCTGGGCACGGATCCCGCGCGTGGCCGCAGTCGGAGGCCGATCACGAGAAAGAGCCCGGCCAGGACGACCGCCCCGTGGGTCACGTAGAACTGGAGGTAGGGAAAGCTGGGAAAGTGGTCCGCCAGGTCCGGGGTGAGCAGCGCTTGGAGGGTCCCGCCCAGTCCCCAGAAGTAGGCTACCTCGACCAGCAGGGGCTTGCGCCACCAAAGGGCTGCCGCGGCGACAAAGCCACCCACGTCGCAGAGCTGCACCGGAAGCGCAATGGCCGGCGACCAGCGCCCGTGGAGTAGGAGATACGGCTGCCAGGTGAGCAACGCTACGACGATGACGACCGCCAGGGCCCTGGCGACCACGTCCCGCCAGCGTCCCGGCCAGCGCCGCGCGGCCCCGCAGAGCGCTACGGCAACCACGATCAACGCCGCCAGTGGCACCAGGTGCTCGGCACTCACGAAGCCCACGGGCCCTTTTATACGCGCGGCCAACCGATGGCCGCCACCTAGCCCGAATCCGGGGTTAGTCTTCGGGGCCGACCGTGTCCCGAAGCCGGTTGATCTCCGCCGTGATCCAGTCCGGGGTGACGTCCTTCTCCTTGAAGACGGCCGCCGCGGCCCCGTCGGCCTCGCTCACCAACCCCATCAGGAGATGTCCCGTCCCCACGTAGCGATGGTTCCACTCGCTGGCGAGACGGAAAGCACTCTCGATCACCCGCTTGGTCCGTGAAGTCGGAATCAAGCGCTGGATCGGCGATTTTTCCGGGAGCGATTCGAGATGGGCTCTCACCAGTGCCGCGTCGATCGCGAGAGCAGGTAGAACGGCCGCCGCGAACCCCGACTTGACCCGGAGCAGTCCGAGCAAGAGGTGCTCCGGACCGATGTGGCCCTGGCCATCCTTTTGGGCCTCTTCCTGCGCCATCAAGAGAGCCTCCTTGGCCTGGACGCTAAAGCGATCAAAGGGGAAGGTGCCCTTGCGCATTCCTGGTGGAATCAAGGGCTTCCCCCAGCCCCGTCCCGTAGCCAGGTCGAGGACACCAGCGGGTGGTTCCGCCTGATGGGCATCGAGCCACTCCAGACAGGCCACCACCACGATCGAGTTGATGGGCAACCCGGTCAGCTCACCGGCCGCCTCCAGCCGCTGGTACATCGATTCGGAAAAGCGGATGGTAGTGGCTCGCTCTCCAGCCATTCTGCCATCATTTTGCCATCGTTTTGACGGCTGTCAAGGCGGGCACTAGACTCAGATTCGTGCCCGCCAAGGGAAACGTCTTTCGCACCACCCCGGCCGGTAGCTGGTCGTGGATCAAGCCGGACATCCCCACCCGGCTGGTTCCCCTGACGGTCGCGCCAATCCTCTACCTGTGGCTACGCCACCGGCCGGCCAGCGACTTTGGCCTGAGCTTCTCCCATGTGGGGCGCGACCTCCTTCTGGCCGTGCCACTCGGCCTAATAGCATTCGCCATCGCGGTGAGCTTCCATGAGTACCTGTCCCGGCGCAGCCAGCGGTGGTTCGTGCCCGACGAGCCCGACCTGCTGGTGCAAAGCGCGTACTACGTCCTGCTGAACGCCCCCATCGAGGAGTGGTTCTTCAGGGGCTTCGTGCAGGGCAGCCTGATCCAGTGGTCGCGCGCTCCGGCGGCCGGGCTCCTGGCGACCACCGCCATCTTCGGCGCCTATCACTTCCTGGGCCGCTGGGGCTGGCGGCAGGTGGCAGGCACAACCGTGGCCGGCCTGGGGCTGGGTGTGATCTACCTGTGGCAGCCCGCTCCTCCATCACTCCTCCTGCCCACCATCGTCCATGCCGCGTTCACCTGCGGGTTCCTCAGCCTCGGCCCGTATCTGATCTTTTCGTATCGCCGGGCTCGAGGGCGGTTCCGACCGCATGCTGAGGCCGCAACTCCCGTTTCTTAAGTACCCTTTTGCGACGCTGAGGCGAATTCGCGGCCGTGAGACAATGAAGTCCAAATGGTAGAGCCCGCCCCGATTCTTCCCAAGGCCGACTCGCCGGCGCAACCGGTGGCTGCTGGTTTCCGAGCCATGACGCCGATTCTCGCCGCCATCTGGCTCCTCTCCGGCATCACGATGTTTGCCTTCCTCAATTTGCGGGGGTATGCGCTCCGGACTGCCATCCTCCTGGCAATCGCGACCCTGCTCTACGCCCGGGGCATCTTTACCATTCTTCGCCGCTGGGCGGTTGACCGGGAGATTGTCCGGGAGCGGAAGTCCCTCTCGGGGCGCATCGTGGACGTCGGGCGAGCCAGCACCTGGCGCCGCTTCCTCTGGCTGTCGGTAATTACAGGCGCCTACTTCGGGGTGACCGTGCTGGTCATGAGGATGGACCCGCAGGATGCCGCCCTGCAGTTACCCGGTCTCCTCCTGACGGTCGTGACAACCGTCGGATACTTCCTGGTCATCATGCTCGCCCAGTTCTCCATCTTCTTCGGCCCCTTCCTGCTATATGCCCGCATTGGCCTGGATGCCACCGACCCCGGGGATGCTAGCTGGCAGGTCAAGATCTCGGATGTGCGCGGCCAGCAAGCGGCGGTCGAAGAAATGAAGAAGATCCTCCACCTCATCGAACAGGGGCGGAAGTATGTCCAATCGGGCGGGCTGGTGGAGCGCGGCATCCTGATGGTCGGGCCGCCCGGAACTGGTAAGACCATGCTGGCCAAGGCCATCGCCTCCAGCCTGCAGCTGCCAATCATCACGACCTCCGGCGCGTCCTTCGCAGGGATGTTCCTCGGGATGGACATTTTGAAGGTGCTGATGATGAGCCGGATGGCCAAGAAGCGGGCCAAGAAGTGGGGCGGCTGTGCCGTCTTCATCGATGAGTTCGATGCCCTCGGCAGCCGCCGGGCCGGCATGGGCGGCGGCGGGATGATGGGCGGCATGTTTGGGGGCGGCATGATGGCCCTCAACATGCTGCTGGTGGTCATGGACGGCCTGGACAACCCCGGCTGGACGCGCCGCAATGCGCGCAAGCTCGTCAATAGTCTGCTCGACGCCAGCTTCGTCATTCCGCAGCGGGTCCCGCTGGGTGGGAAGCGCTCCATTCCCCTGCGCATCGCGCCACTCAAACCACCCCGCTACAACATCTTCTTCATGGGGGCTACCAACCGCCCCCAGGTCCTGGATGAGGCCGTCACGCGGCCCGGCCGGTTCGGCCGGCAGATCATCTTCAAAATGCCGGACCTGGACGATCGCAAGGACATCGCCGACCTCTACTTCGCGCGGATCCGGCACGATCGGGCGCTCGACTCACCGGAGCTCCGCCAGGAGTTCGCCCTGATCACCAAGGGGTACTCGCCGGCGATGATTCAGCAGGCCCTCTCCGTCGCCCTCATGTACGCCTTCGAGCACGGCCGCGAGGGCGTCATCTGGGATGACCTGCGCGAGTCCATGGCCAACATCGAGGCCGGCCTCGCCGAACCGGTCAAGTACACCGAGAGGGAGGCGCTGGCCACCGCCCGCCACGAGGTCGGTCACGCGGTGGCAAACCGCTTCTACCTCCCGTATATGAAGTCCGTCCGTTTGTCGATCCGAAAGCGTGCTCGTACCCTGGGCCACCATCAGGCGGTCGACGCGGAGGAAAATTTCTCCAAGTTCCGGTCCCGGATCGCGGGCGAGATCCGCTGGGGCCTCGGGAGTATCGCCGTCGAGCGGGTCTTCTACGGCGAGAACACCACCGGCGTCTCCATGGACCTGTTGAGCGCCACCACGGACGCGGCGGAGATGGTCGGGCTGTACGGCATGGGACCGGACAATCGGGACGACCAGGATAGCCTGCGGGCTCAGGTCATCGGGGAGCGCCTGATTTCACGAGCCGCCGCGGCGTCGGGCCCCGGAGGCGAAACGAGCGTGTTGAGTGCGATTCTCAACAACCCCAGCAAAGCCAAAGACGTGGCGCAGATCCTCGGGATCGCTTATGTCGACGTCTGGCGGCTGATGTCGAAGAACAAGGAAGCGATCGACCACCTGGCAAGAGTGCTGGTCGAGAAGCAGGAGCTGGTGGGGAAGGAGATCGACGATCTTCTGAATACGGTTACGCTGGCTGGCCCTGAGCACGCGGATGCCTGGCCCGACTTCGTCTTCTCGGTGGACGGCGGACAACGGCTCTGCCCGCGTTGCCACCGGCTGCTGGCGGAGGGCTCGCGGTACTGCAACAACTGCGGCGAGTCGCTTTTCTCACCATTCAACCCCGCCGAGAGCCAGACGCGCGTCCCGACCTAGACCGTGCCCGGCCCCTGGGCTGGCAGCCAGCGATCATTGCTGATTTTTTTGCCGGTCTCGGGGTATATGTCGGGTATCCCCTCTTCAGGCGGTGGGACAACGTGATGTCCCGCCGCTCTCGTCTTTTCTAGGGGGCTATCCCTCGGGCAGGCCCAGCCACTCCCGCTGTTTGTACGCCCAGTGATGGCGGGCCTGGATCCGGCGCACGGTGCCGGACCGGCTGCGGGTGACCAGCGATTCGGTCTCGGCCCAGTTGGTGTGGTATTTCACCCCCGTCAGGACTTCACCGTCGGTGATCCCGGTCGCGGCAAAGAACACGTCGTCGCTGCGCACCAGGTCGTCGATGGTTAGCACCTGGTCAAAATCCGCCCCCATCTCCAGGGCACGGGTGCGCTCTTGCTCCGTCTTGGGATAGAGCTTGCACTGGATCTCGCCACCCAGGCATTTGAGGGCACAGGCGGCCGTCACCGCCTCCGGGGCGCCGCCGATGCCCATCAGCACATCCAGCCCGGTGCCCTCGATGGCCGTCATCAGGGCCCCGGCGATGTCGCCGTCGCTGATCAGCTTGATCCGGGCTCCCGTCTCGCGGACCTCCTTGATCAGCTCCTCATGCCGCGGCCGGTCCAGGATGACCACCGTCAGGTTGCTCACTCGCATCCGTTTGGCGCGCGCGATGCGCTGGAGGTTGACGCTGACCGGGTCGTTGATGTTGAACGATCCCGCGGCCTCGGCGCCGACGGCCAGCTTGTGCATATACGAGACATGCTTGGCGTCGTAGAGAGAACCGCGGCCTCCAGCCAGGGCGATCGTAGAGATCGCGTTCAGCAGGCCCTTGGAGAGCAGCGTCGTCCCATCGATCGGGTCGACCGCAATGTCGACCTCGGGCGGGTCGCCGGTGCCCAGCCGCTCGCCAATGTAGAGCATGGGCGCCTCGTCCTTCTCGCCCTCACCGATGACGACGACGCCGTCCATCTCCATGCGCTGGAGCACCCGGCGCATGGCATCTACGGCCGCCCCATCGGCCGAATTCTTGTCACCTCGCCCCATCCAGGCGCCGCTGGCCAGGGCGGCGGCCTCGGTGACCCGCACCAGGTCCAGGGCCAGGTTCCGGTGAACCGGCAGCGCTTCCGGCGAGGTCGAGGCCACGGCTTTCGCCAGGTTGCAACTCCTTCGCGCCGGGCCTCCGGGGCCGGGGCACAAACGGGGTCGATCGCTTCTGCTACTTTACCTGCCGAGGGGTTGGGCATGGTGAGTGCGCCGGCTGATGTTGCCGCGTGGGCCGCGGCCCGGAGGGGCCGCCGGACGCGGGCGCTGCTGCAGAACGCCATCATCTTTCCGCTCCTGAATGCGTTCTGCCGCGTCGAGGTCCACGGGCGAGAGCGGATCAAAGCTTTTCTCGGCCCGGCCATCTTCGTGTCCAACCACGCCAGTGCCCTCGACGGCGTGGTCATGGTGCAAGCGCTGCCCCGCAAATACCGCCAGCGATCGGTGGTGGTGGTGGCTGCCGACTCGATCTTCAAGCACAAATGGGAAGCGAAGCTGGCCCAGCTCACCGTCAACGCGTTTCCCATTCCGCGCGGTGGCGGCGCTCGACCCGCACTCGACCGGCTGAAGGAACTCATCGCCGATCGCTGGTCGGTTGTGATCTTCCCGGAGGGGCGTCTTTCGGTGACCGGGGCCATCGGGACGTTCAAGAAAGGCGCCGGCATCCTGGCCATCGACGCCGGCGTGCCCATCGTCCCCGCCTACACCGAAGGCCTGTACGAGGTGCTGCCCCGGTTTCGCCGGCTGCCCCACCCCGGCACGGCCACGGTGACCTTCGGCGACCCGCTCCTTCCGGCCGTCGGGGAGGATTACGACAGCTTTATCGCTCGGGTGGAGCAGGTAGTCCGCACCCTGGCCGGCCCCAAGGGCGAGGCCCACGACCTCCCCGCCCCGGTGGGCTCCGCGTCGGCGGAAGGACCAAACTATTGGTACTGAGCGGCCCGCTGCCCGACTCAGATCCGGCTCGGCACACCGACAACCGGAGCTCGATGGCCCACCGGACGAGTGTTTCCCGTCAAAATACCGGTTTAGTGCCCCCCGAGCCGACTGTTCGCCGGTCTGCGCCTCCTCCGTCTGGGAGGCGGTAGCGTGCCGCTCTACTTAGACCGCCACGATATCCCCGGGGTCACCGCCGAGGACCTGGCGATGGCCCACGCCCGAGACGTGCAGATCGAGAAACAGTACGGCGTCCGGTACATCACCTACTGGTTCGATCCCACCCGAGGAACGGCCTTTTGCCTGGCGGAGGGTCCGGATCCGCTGAGCGTGGAGGCCGTCCACCGGAACTCGCATGGGCTGGTCGGCTCTCGAATCATTGCCGTCGACGCCCGCTCGGTGGGATCGTTCATGGGCGCCATCCTGGAGCCGGCTCCGGGCGAAGCCTTCGCCCATACCGCCTTCAGGGCAATCCTCTTCACGGACATCCAGGGCTCCACCGCCCATACCATGCGGGTGGGCGACGCCCGCGCCATGGGGCTGCTTCGGGCCCACGATGCCATCGTCCGGGCGGCGCTGAGCGCCCATGACGGGCTGGAGGTGAAGCACACCGGAGACGGGATCATGGCCTCCTTCACGTCCGTCCAGCGGGCGGTGGAGTGCGCGCTTGAAATCCAGGCCCAGGTGGCCGAGCGAAACAGCGCGACCACCGACACGCTCGCGCTCAGGATCGGGGTCAGCTGCGGAGAGCCGGTGACGGAGGAGGGTGACCTGTTCGGCGTCGCGGTTCAGCTGGCCGCCCGGTTATGCGCCTACGGGATGGCCGGGGCCATTCTGGTTTCCAGCGCCGTCCGGGAGGTCTGTCAGGGCAAGGGGTTTGAGTTCGACGACCACGGCGCGGCGGAGTTGAAGGGCTTTGACGAGCCTGTCAGGCTGTACGGGGTCCGGGCACCGGCGCACTGAGGAGCCAGGTGGCGGAAGGCGCCGCCGGGTGATGGCGGGGCGGCCTTTGACCACAGCGGGTGCTCGAGGGATCCACGCCGTTTGATCCCGATCGGACGGGGTAACCCATATCTCGGGGCGGGCCGGGGAACCGGTCGAGGGTGCCCCCTCTCCCCTCCCGGGAACCCGGCCCAAACCCCGATTTCGATCTCAACCCCGAGCAGCCCGGGCCGCCATTTGGTACAGTGAGGCGTCTCTGGAATTCCCAGAGATGATCGCCGCGGCCCTTTTCTGTCTTCTCGAACAGGCCGAGCGTTCGGTCTATCTGGTTCGAGAAGCAGGAGAGAGACGACATGACGAAGGGATCCGTGAAGAAGGTCGTGACCGACCGCGGCTTTGGCTTCATCGCCGCCGAGGACGGGAAAGAGTACTTCTTCCATCGCAGCGGCGTCGAGGAATCACTCGACTTCGACCGCCTTCGTGGCGGCGAGGCCGTCACCTTCGAGATCGAGCAGAGCCAGAAGGGCCCGCGCGCGAACCGCGTGCGCGCCGCCTAGCCGAGCACACAGATCCGGCCGAGGGCTTTCCCTCGGCCGGACCATTTCCCAGAGCCAGTTCGCCTATCGGCGGTGGCTGTCCCGGAGCTTCTCGGGAGTCGGCAGGACCTGCCCGTTCTCGCCGACCAGGCTCGCCTGCTGAGGAATCGTGGCATCGGCAACCGCGTTCTCGCCCACCACGCTCGCCTGCCCGACCGACCCCGCCGCCGTGCTCTGCTGGGCATTCTCGCCGACCATCGAGGTCGGACGATCTGCAGTCACGGTCGCCGCGGCGGCCGATCCCGGATGATCAAAGCCCTTCAGCCAGTAGCCTCCTGCCGCGCCGATGATGGCAACGGCCAACAGGCCACACACGATCGCGACGATCTGGAACGGAAACGGCTTGAGCTCGTAGGTCGCTTGCATCGAAGTCCTCCTTGTTTCCGAGTGGAGTGTTTTTTGAATGCCGTCACTATGCCCTCGGGGCGCCCAGCGAGCTATGCCGCGCGGCACGGACGGCCTGTGTTGATCGGCACGGCCGGGCTAAGCTGGTGACCTGAATGGCGCGACTGACCTTCTGGCTCGACGTTGACAACACGCTGCTCGACAACGACCGGGTCAAGGCCGACCTCGAGCAGCACATCGAGACGCTGGTTGGCCCGGATCGCAGCCGGCGCTTCTGGGAGCTCTACGAGGATGTCCGCCGCGACCTGGATTACGTGGACCTGCTGGAGACCCTGAGACGCTTCCGCACGGCCTTTCTACAGGAGCGCCATTTCCCACACCTGTCGGCCTTCGTCATGGGCTATCCGTTCACCGGCACGCTGTATCCCGGCGCGCTGGAGGCGATCGCGCATATGAAGACGCTGGGAGCGGTGGCCATCCTCTCCGACGGCGACCCGCTCTGGCAGCCGGCCAAGATCGCGCGCTCCGGGCTGGCGGATGCGGTCGACGACCAGGTCCTGGTTTATGGTCACAAACAGGAGCACCTGGATGAGGTGCGAAAGCGTTTTCCGGCCGACCGATACGTGCTGGTTGACGACAAAGCCACCATCCTGGCCGATGTCAAAGGGAGGCTGGGCGCGGAGGTGGTAACCGTCCACGTCTGCCAGGGACGGTACGGCCGAGAGGACGACCGCGACCCGGCGATCGACATTCACCTCGACCGCATCAGCGACCTCACACGCCTAGGCGAAAACTCCTTGCGATCTCGTTAGAATCAGGGCAAGTTCAGGGGCCCGGGGCCTTGCTCAGGAGGTGGGCGATGGACGACGGCGCCTTCATCAACATGCTGACCCAGATCCACGATGAGGTCCTGGAGATGGTCAAGGAGCAGCATCCCACCCACGAGCAGTTCGCCGCCTGGCTGCTGGGGCAGATCGAAGGCCGGGTCCGCATGCGCATCGGGACCATGAAGGCCTAGCGGCCGATTCCCGCAACTCGCAGAAGACGAGACCCCCTCCCCTACCTCCACCTGATGGGGAGGGGAAAGTCCGGAGAGAGGGGCTATCAGATGTTCTCGCCCGCGATCCGGACTGGCTCGATTTTGAACATGATCCGCTGCTCGTCTGGCTCCAGTGCCCGGAAGGGATTCCCTGTGTAGAGCCTCGACAGTCGGTCTATGTGCTCCTCGGCTCCCACCGTGCTCGCCTCGACCAGCCGCCCATCGATCCGCACCCAGCGGTCCGGATCGTCCCGATCGAGCACCAGTAGCGATATCGCCTTGTCCCGCAATACGTTCTTCGGCCAACTGCGACGCGTATGGCTGTTGACCCAAACGTACCCGTCGCGGTACTCGAACCAGGCGGGATTCATCTGGACGGACCCGTCGGCGCGCCTGGTCCCGATGACGGCGAGGAACGGCTGGGCGAGCAGGGCCTGCGCTGGCGGGCTCAACGCGGCGCCGATCGCCCTACTCCCCACTCCCCCAGGAGGGACTGACCCGGACTGGCTCAACCTTCAACGTAATCCGCTGCTCGCCCGGCTGGCTGCTCTGGTACTTGGGATTCCCGGTGTAGCGTAGCGAGAGGCGGTCAATGTGTTCGGCGGCCCCCTTGGTGGTGGTCTCCACCAGCCGGCCGCGTACCTTCAGCCAGCGGAACATGTCTTTGGGATCCAGCAGCAGCATTTCGACCTCGCCGGCCTTTTGGAGATGCTGCGGCCAGCGCCGGCTCGTCGCACTGTTCAACCAGAAGTAGCCGTCCCGATATTCGAACCAGACGGGGATGACCTGGATCGACCCGTTCGGCCGCTTCAACGCAATGACTGCCGGAAAGACCTCATTCAGAAACGCCTTCATCTTGTCGGTCAGCTGCTCCGGCATCAGGTCACCTCCCATCGGAACAGCCTGGCGGCGATCGCCGCGCTGATGACCAGCCAGACGCTACGCTTCATTCAGTCTTCCCTTAAGTGGTGGCCGGTCATGTCGATGAAGACGTATTCGGGATTGGCCCCCGCAGGGTCTGGGCCAGCTCCCAGAGCTTGCGCCGCGCCTGCGGGTCGAGCCCGGTGGTGGGCTCATCGAGAAAGAGGACCCTGGGCTCATTCACCAGCGCCGTCGCAATGCTGAAGCGCTGCTTCTGACCGCCCGACAGCTTGTCGACGGTCGAGTTCGCCTTCTCCTCCAGGTCCACCTTCTTACTCGCAACCCCTCCCCTCAGCCTCCCGCCCAGGGAGGAATCTGACTCGCTCGCGCATTCTAGCGAACGCCCCTAGTTGAGGACTTTCTCGTAGTTGATTTCGATCACGTCGGGCCGAAATCCCAGGGATCGGTTCAGCGCGAGCATGCCTTCGTTGACGGTCGAGTTCCCGGTGTGGACGCGGGCGGCGCTGTGGGCGGCGGCGTACTCCGTAGCCATCAACTTGAGAACGCGAGCGATGCCCCGCCGGCGGTGCGTGCGGGCCGCCCCCGTCAGGCCCACGTCCATGTCACCGTCCGGCCGGCGCTCCAGGCTGCTGACACCAACGATCCGATCGCCGTCCCGGGCGACAAAGATGGCATCGGGGAGAGAGCCCGGTCGTTGAAACCAGCGTGCCTCGAAGAGCGGAAACGCAGGTAAGCCCCAGTCAAACAGGGAAGGGACGTCGTCTTCCATCTCCGTCGCGGCCCGGTGCAACCGATGCCGGTTCTCGGGAGAATCGATGGCGGAGAAGGGGACGACCTCGATGTCCTGCGCCTGGAGGTCATGTCGCAGCCGCGGCAACGCCGAGCGATCCACGGTCGCCGGTTCTTGCACCGAAGTCTGTTCGCGCTCTACCTCGTTGAAGCCGAACCGATCCAGGAACGGCTCGGCACCCTCAAAGTCATCAGTGATGGCGTAACCGACCAGTTTGCGGATGCCACGGTCGCGCGCAAACGCCTCCAGTTGAAGGGCCAGGCGGGTACCAAGCCCTCGCCGCCGAGAGCCTCGCTCCACCGCGACGTTCACAAATGCCGCGTCGTGGATCACCTCGCCCCAGTCGCTGACCCAGAGGTGACCGAAGGCAACGAACCGACCACGATTCTCAGCCACCAGCCGGAGTAGCGGCTCGCCAGCCGGGCGAAGACCATCCTCGAGCTCGATGGACTCGACGTCCGTTTGCCAGTGCGGCTGGAGGACGTTCCAGAGCTCGACCCAGTCCGCCAAGCGCTCGGCGGGAAGAAGCCGGATCTCCATCACACCACGAGGCGGCCGCCCAGGAAGACGGCCTGTGGCGGCTGGCGCAGCAGGCTCACGTCGACCACGGGATTGCCTCGAACGACGATCAGGTCGGCTAGCAAGCCTGGCTGTAGAGTGCCCAGCTCGTGATCGCGGCCGAGGGCGCGCGCGGCCGTCGAGGTAGCGGCGGTGATGGCCTGCATGGGCGTCATTCCTGCTTCCACCATGAGCGCCAGCTCGTCCGCGTTCTCGCCGTGGTAGTTGAACGACGTAGCGGCGTCCGTCCCCATCGCAATCGGGACGCCGGCCTCCATCGCCAGCCGGAACGATCGGCCGGTATGGTCGCGCGCTGCCCGCGCCTTCTCCACGATCTCCGCCGGGATCCCGGGCCCGGGCGGGTCCGCCAGCAGCGCCCCCGCCTTCAGAGTAGGGACCAGGGCAATGCCGCGCTCGGCCATCTGGGCGGCCACCGACGGGTCCTGGTGCAGGTAGGTGCCGTGCTCGATGGTATCCACGCCCGCCGCGACGGCATTACGGATGCCCTCGATCCCGTGGGCGTGGGCGGCGACCCGACGGCCCAACCCATGCGCCGTCTCGACGGCGGCGTGCAGCTCATGCGGCCGGTACTGCGCCTGGCCGGGGCGCTCGTTGGCGGGCGCCATGATGGCGCCGGTGGCCATCACCTTGATCGCGTCCGCCCCCGCCTTGACCTGCTCCCGGACCGCCTTGGCCACCTCCCAGGGCCCATCCGCCTGCCGGTACATGCCCGGCCACATATCGGCCCCGGGTGTGGTCATGCTCACGATCTTGCCGCAGAGCCAAAGACGCGGGGCAATGGCCAGGCCCGCTTCCACCCCGCGACGGAACCCGAATTCCAGGTGATGGCGGCCGCCCACGTCGCGCACGGTGGTGACCCCCGCCCGCAGCGTTCGGGCTGCGTGCTGCGCGAGCCGCAAGACCCGGACCGCGTCGTCCTCGCCAGCCGAGTCCTGTGGATCCGCTTCCCCCACATCGGCGAGGTGGACGTGGCAATCGATCAGTCCCGGGAGAATGGTGGCGTCCGGAAAATCGTATCGCTGCGCCTCGGCCGGCGGCTCCAGCGCCGCGCCGACGGACCGAATGCGATCGCCCTCGATCAGCACCCGGCCCGGTTCGATGGGCGAGCCGCCCCGCCCGTCCACCAGGCGCGCGGCTGCAACGAAAACCAGCGGCATGCACGGAGTCTATCGCGCGTCGGAACGTAACAATCTCCGTTCGCCTTCGACCCTCCCTTCCGGAAACCGTTACGTTACGTGACCCTGTCACTACGTAACCAAACCTAAGCTGGCCCCGGAACACCTATTTCCGGGGAGGTGAGGAGTATGCGCAAATGGTTGATCACCATCGCGTTCCTCGGATTCAGCCTGCTAGTCGGCACCGCCGGCATCTGGCCGGGGCCGTTCTAGGCAGGAAGTTCCCGCTTGCATGTAAAGGGGTTCGCCCGTAGACTGTAGATCCTAGTTGACATGAGGGCGAACCCCAGCAAGCGCTCGGTACCGGTCGCCCGAGCGGGAGAACTCGGAGCCCGGATTCGCAAGGCTCGCCAGGAGCTGGGCCTCAGCCTGGCCGCCGTTGCCGGCGATGATTTTTCGCGGGCCTTCTTGAGTCAGGTCGAGCTGGGCCGCGCCCATCCATCCACCCGGACCCTGCAGATCATTGCCGAGCGACTCCAGCGCCCCATCGAATATTTCCTGCATGGAGAGGCGGTATCCTCCCCGGCCCTGGAGCTGGCCCTGATCGAGGGCCAGACCCGGCTTCGCCGCGGCGACGGCGCCGGGGCTCGGTCCCTGATCGATGACCTGCTGCAGCGACGGCCGCTCTCTCTGGATGTGCGCACGCGAGCCCAATCCATCCTGGCGGAAGCGGTGATGCGGACCGGCCCGGTCGCCGACGCCATCCCCATCCTGGACGAGGCGATTCGAGCTGCCGAGGCCGCCGGCTGGGCCGGTCTGGCCGTGGAGCTGTACGACCGGATGGGAACGGCCTACTACCTGCTGCGCCACCCGCATGAAGCCGGCCGCTGGTTCGAGCGGGCGCGGGCGGCTTATGAGTCGGCCGGGCGGGACGATCCGCTGCTGAAGGCTCGCATCCTGGGCCACCAGGCCAACCTGCACTACGTCGCCGGCCAGCCGCACGAGGCGATCAGCGAATACGAAGCGGCGATCCGGGCCGCCGGCGATGTGCTGGACATGCCACGCCTGGCCGCCATTTATGAAGGGCTGGCGGTTTCGCACCGCCTGGCCGGCCAGCTGGGGTCCGCCCTCGGATACGCCCAGCGCAGCCTGCGGCTGTTCGAAACCCTGCAGGACGTCCGCATGGGCGCTCAGCTGCGAAGCAACATGGCCGAGATCCTGCTGGAGCAGGGCAAGGCCCAGGAGGCCGAGGCCCTCTTCGACGAGGGCGCCGGCCGGCTGGCCGAGGTGGGCGACCGCGAGCTGCTCCCCCACCTGCTGGCGGGTGCCGCCGAAGCCGCCCTGGAACAGGGGTTGCTCGCCCGGGCCAGTGCCCGCCTGGAGCAGGCGTTGCACGCTGCCGCCGCCTCCGGCGACCCTCTGGCTCGGATCAGCGCCGAACGGGTGGCCGGCCGGGTGGCGCATGCCCATAGACGGCCGCGCGAAGCGGGTGCCCACTTTAAGCGGGCGCTGGAGCTCGCCGCCGGGGTGGAGAGCACGCTGGAGCGCAGCCGGGTGGCCTATGACTACGCCAGGGTGCTGGAGGCAGAAGGCCACGGGGCGCTGGCGGCTCGCCAATACCGCCAGGCCTACGAGGCTCGTCAGGCCCGCCCCGCCGTGTAAGTTGATCCATAGAATGGGGTAAGTGGGACTTGACAGTGGCCGACAGCCGCGTCAATAATGCCGTACGATCGTTCACAAGGGGGCTAATGGACGACTATCCACGGCGGGTGGGGGCTCGACTACGTACTCTGCGCCGGCTCCGCGGGCTGACGCTGCTACAGATCGAAATGCTGTCGAGTAAGGCGCTCAAAGGGTCGCTCCTGGCCGCCTATGAGCGGGGTGACCGCAACGTCTCGGTCACCCGGCTCCATCAAATCGCGACCCTCTACAACGTCCCGGTCAGCCAGCTGCTCCCAGAGGAGGGCGAGACACCGCCCGAACCGCCGCTTCCGCCCAGGCTGGTGCTCGATCTCCAGCGGCTGCGGGCGCTGCCCACGAAGCAGAGCGCTATCCTGGCCCGGCACGTGCTGGAGCTGCAGCAGCAGCGGTCGGACTTCAACCCCGACGTGATCACCTTCCGCGCCGACGATCTCGACCGGTTGGCGGCCGCGTACCGGACGACTCCCGAGATGCTCGCGCGCACGCTGCAGGAGTGGGGCGTTTTCCGCGCCACCAGCGACACCGAGCCTCGCCCCCCCGTCACGGGTGCGACGCAAGGCCCCGATCAACCTCCGGAGTAAGTCCGCTCGGCCCGGGCGGCCGTCGGAGTCCCAGATGCTGCTGGTGGCCAGCATGGCCCTGGCGCTTAGGCAGCTTGCCGCCGAGCAGGCGCGGGGCCGATCGGTGCGAGAGGTCCTGCGGGCCACCCTGGCCATGGAAGTCGATGTCGGATCGGGAACCCAGAATGCCCAGACCATTGCCGCCCTGCTGGCTGCGATCGAAATCAAGGACGAAGACACCACCCGCCACAACCTGCGGGTGGCGGAGCTGGCCGTGGCCATCGGGCGCGAGATGCGGCTGGCGGGCGCCATCCTGCGCGTCCTGGCCCGCTCCGGCCTGCTGCACGACGTGGGCAAGGTGGCCATCCCGGATGCCGTCCTGGGGAAGCCGGGCCCCCTGAACGACGAGGAATGGGGATTGGTCCGCCGGCACCCCGGGATAGGGGTGGAGATCCTGGGACGGGCGGCCAAGCTG
>Ga0137399_10000541_pt1 | contig 15251 bp, 17 predicted proteins | sample czorhiz316metaG_FD_104810 | JGI IMG/M metagenome (GOLD analysis project Ga0137399, IMG submission 104810) | Vadose zone soil microbial communities from Angelo Coast Range Reserve, California, USA - czorhiz3.16 metaG | ecosystem: Environmental > Terrestrial > Soil > Vadose zone | place: USA...
GCGATTTCGGCAGAAATGTTTTGATCAGGTGGTTTTGATCAGCGAGCGCCGCAGCGTGGACGACGGCATTTCCCCGAAGACGGTGCGGTAGGTCGCGGCGAAGCGTCCAAGCTCCAGGAATTGGTGGATTCGGGCAATTTCAGCAACGCTTGCCGTAGCCGGATCGGCACGCCGCAACGCTGAGCGCGCCATGTTCAACCGTCGCAACAAAAAGTACCGGGTCGGACTCACGCCCAGGAATTCGGTGCAGCACACTCGCAACGTTCGCTCCGGCACGCCGATATCAGAGCAAAGCGCGGGTATGTTCAGCCGCGGACCACTATGCGCAGCCAACGCATCTTCGAACCGAAGCATGATATCGGCATGGTGCCACCTCGTTTTCGGATTGCCGTCGGCATCGTCGGCCGTCAGGCAATTGACAAGCGCGTAAAGCAATTCCTGCTCGAGTGCTCGCGCGACTTCCGGATTCGCGAATAATTTATGTCTCGTTTCGGCGAGGCGACAGGCCTTCGAATGAAGTCGCAGCAAGCGCGATGCGGCACTCTGCGACGGTCGCAGCACCCGGCCGACAGACGGAGGAGCAATCTTTAGTCCGGTCAGGGCCTTACTACAGGCGGCGAGCTGCTCGGGCGGCAACGATATAAGGCCCCATTGGCTTTCCCCACTGGTCCGCTGATGCGTTCGCTCGCCGCGACCGTGAAACACGACGTCGCCGAACTGCAATCCAGTTCCGCTATATGTTAAGGGCGGGCCCTCGTTCGTTGGAAACGAAACAAACACCTGCGCCGGCGATAAAGAGATAAAGGCAATGCGCGATAGATTTTCGTAGCCACGAAGCACATGGAGATTGCGCAAGTTCAACCACGTCAGGCGCGCATTGAAATCTCCGCCACCGGTGACGATGAGATTGACACTCGCTCCCCCAATACCGGCTTGGTAGTCGCCCGGATTGGCAAACGTGGCTGTGCCGTTCTCCGCCATCCGCTCCATCTCATTCGACACGCGATGCCATTGCGAACCGCAATCGCTAGACGCGCAGGATGGAGGACCGGCTCCGACTTTCGCTATGCGACTTCGGAAGTTCCTTAAAATTATTCTAGAAACAGTGCATTGGACGCGTTGACCGGCGGCGTACGGCGCTGGAGCATCCCGGAAGGCGATGGATCACGTGGCACGATGGAAGTTCTTAATGACGCGCGGGATCTGCCGTATTTGCATAGCCGAGCAAAACCAAATTGCAGTAGCATCGTCGATGCGGGTCTATCGCGAAAGATGTTGCCGGAGGACCAAACGCTTGATGGTCCGGATCGATCGGCAATTCGCAGCAGTGCGCCCGAGGTGTCGTACCCGGATAACTTCACCAACACACAAACGGATAAGATGACGAAATCATGAAGGGAACCCACCTTGCCATCATGAGCCTCGCGATCGCTCTTCCCCAGGCGCATGGACAGCAACCGTCTGCTGCTACGATTGCGCCGGCTTCGCCAAGGTCAGACGCTCAAACTGCTTTCGGCGCGCTGCCTGGCCGCTGGGTGCGGGTAGAGGGAGGCTACGTTATCACTATCACGGCGGTCGACGCCGACGGCAAGTTGGATGCTAACTATGCAAATCCGAAGCTGCTACCGTTTTACAGCGCGGTCGCAACCAAGGATGGCAACGCACTGAGATTATTCTTTGAGCTGCGAGCTAGTGGATACAATGGGTCAACCTACACACTAAGCTACGATGCGACGAGCGATAGGCTGACTGGTGTTTACGACCAGGTCGTTGCAAAGCAGAGGTTCGAGGTGACCTTCGTTCGTGCAACGCCACGCTAGCTGCCATTCCGCATTGCACTGACAATCAAGCAAAAGCGGAGGGCTTCGATCGGCCTGCCCGGTTGGAATGCGTGGTTAATGTTCGCGATTTCATCGACGGCGCACCGACGCGCCCCACCTTGGCACTTGGTGACGAGGTGAGCGATGAACTAGACGAATCACCCTTGGCTTCCTGACGATTGAAGATTCGCCAGCTCCGGTTTTGCTGCTTTCCGGAACCCTATTTGATAGGCGGCGTTGCCCCGTCGCGACGGACCCCATTTTGTTTCGAATTGGAATTGGGATCAGGCGGAGCCGAGCCGGCAATGATGGAGATAAGACCAGTTTGCGTGACGGGACGGCCCTGTTCGCCACCTCTCACGACGCTGCTGGGAATGGATGCAACGGCGCCGGTGCTGCCTGACGTGCCTTGCGCCGCGACTAGTTGCGACGAGGCCAGCAGGGCTGCGCCAGCAAACGCGGAACAAATAATCGCTGATTTCATGTTAATTTCCTGATCCGCCCCCTCAAGCAAGAAGCTCCATTTGAGACTGGTCGAGCAGGGCCGACTATGCGAAATCGGCGGCTAAACGCACCACGGACCTGCGTTCGAAAGACTCACCGATAGTCAGATTCCCGCCAGCGACGACGGACGATTCAGAAATGCGGGCCGCTCGTCCGCGGGTCGACGCAACGATTGCAGGGGCGACTCGCCAAACAGGGCGCGATAGGCGACAGAGAACCGACCAAGCTCCCAAAAGCCGTGGTTGGTGGCAAGCCAAGTGACTGTCGCCGTCGTCGGATCAGCGCGCAAGAGTGCGCGGCGTACAAGATGCATTCTTCGCAAGGAGAGATAGCGGATCGGACCCATTCCCAGATACTCCTCGCAGACGACGCGCAGCGTTCGTTCCGCCACGCCGATCGCCGCACAAATTTCCGTCAGATACAGCGGCTGGTCCGGATGCGTCTCCAGGAATTCTTCGAACCGGGCGATAATCATATCGTGGCGGCGACCGCCAGCAGTCATTTCCGAGGATTTGCCTTCGGTCAGGCACCGGATCATCACAAGAGTCAGCTCCTGCTCCAACGCCCGAGCCACCTCGGGGAGAGAAAGAATATCCGGCGTGGTTTTGGCGAGCTGACCGACCATCTCATGAATGTTCAGCAGCCGTGACATCAAGTCGGGAGCCGGCCTAACAAGATGCTTCGGCGGCGACCGCGCACATTCATGGCCGCTTATAACTCGGCAGGTTGCATCGAGATCGTCCTTGGGTAGAGACATCGACCCCCAATCGCAGTTGGCCTCGGTCCGCCGATACATCAAGTCAGTGTCGTTGATGATGATATCGTCAGGCAAGACCTCCATGCCACAGTGTTGCATCGCTGGCTGGTTTGGCCTGGTAAGAAAGCCGATTGCTGCTCGGTTAGGCTTGACCGCACCACTGTATACTCGCGGAAGATCTTCGTGAGCGCCGTGGATCCAGAGCTTGTTCATGTTGACCTGGGTTAGCTCGGCGCGGAATTTCCCCTTCGCGGTCGGGAAGAGCTCCACATCCACGGAACGGAAAGCCGATTGATAGGCAAACGGGTCGGTAAAGCTGAGTACCCTGCTCCAAGGCATTTTCGCTCTCCTGGACTTGCCGAAACAAAAAGGGATTGCTGGGCCGCGCTTGCATGAGATAGGGCGCGACGAGCGGCATCCTTTTTGCCGGAGATCGCCAGAAATTATTGCGGCTCGAGTTCGGCTTGCCACCGAAATGGATCGCCGCGATCTCGCGATCGGTGATGGCGCTAGCCAATTCGTCAAACCGGGATGCTGCGCGGTTCCTAGGTACGGATGATGACATAAAACCAGAGGATGCACAAAGTAAAAAGCTATCTTATAACGGTCCGTGGTTACCGGACTCTTCAATGCATAGGATGTAGCTACGATAGAATTTCAACGCATGTCGAACGGAAAGATCACTTTCCAATCTTTCTTCATGTCCACCACCGTCCATCTATTCATAGCAGCTGCGTCCAAGGCAATGTCGAGACGACCGAAATGCGACTGCCGGTCGTAGCTGTACTCGCGCTCTGCGTCCGTGTGATGAACGATCACACCCAGGCGAACCCCGCCGCTCATGGTCGTCCGCTGTAGCATTTGGAGATCGCCGTCGGAATTACCGAATGTGGCGATGGGGCGGCGGCCGATGGCCTCGTTGATTCCGACCGGCTTGCCGGTCTTGTCGTCGATGAAGTTCACGTCTGGTAGACGAAAAAGCGTGGGGCTTCCGTCGCGCATCTGGAATTTGATCTTGATCGACGATCCGATCACTTGTTCGGACGGAACACCGTAAACCGCTTCGGTCCACGGGCGCATGAACTCGACCCCGCCGCCCGACACGATAAACGTCTTGAAACCGTTGGCACGCAGATAGCGAAGCAATTCGAGCATCGGCTGGTAGATGGGTTCGGTATGGGGCCGCTTGAACCGCGGATCGCGTGCCGTGGCTAGCCAGTCGGTGACGATTTTCGAGAATTCATCGGTGGTCATGCCAGCATGGGTTGCCATGATGACTTCGACAAGACCGCGCTCGCCCGCTTCGGCGAGGGTCTTCATGTCCCCCTCCAACACCGCCTTGAATGGCTGCGTGTCCTTCCATTCAGGATGCAGGGGAGCCAGCGCCTTCACCCGGTCCAGCGCGAAAGCCATCTGCACGTACATCGGCTGTTCAACCCAAAGCGTGCCGTCATTATCGAATGTTGCGATGCGCTCCGCAGACGCCACAAAATCAGGGCTACCGGTTTTGGTGACCCGGCCGACAAAATCGACGATAGCTTGCTTCGTCGGCGTATCATTCCATGAAGCCAATGGATCGCTTTGAGCAGACGCCTGGAATGACCAGCCCAAGCCTGCGGCCGATGCAAGGAGCGCGACCGCTAAGACGATGAAATGTTTGTTTTTCATGGTGGCGCTCGCCAAATTCGATTGGAAACTGGGATTGCAACCCAAGCCGTTATAGAGTTTGGAGATGAGGATAGAGCTGTCTATGCAATTCCGGCAGGTTTCCTTTTTCGGCCTTTGCGCATTCCCGCCGTTTTCGCATAGTCGATGCGACGAGGATTCGATAAACGCGAAGTACACAATCTGCCGTACCCATAGCGAGATGCTTCAAGACGCCAACCAGTTGGATCTACTCAAGAGGAATGGAAAAAATGAGCGTCACAAGATTGAATCGAATTGCCAGAGTACTTGCCTTGGCGGCGGCGACGTGCGGTGCAGGAGCGGCAAACGCTCAGATTGCTCAGGGAACGTCTCCTATGAAGACCATAGGAACGCCCGCCTCGGCGGCGAAGCCGGAGGTCGTTCCTTCGTTATTTGTGCTCAATTCTCGCGGTGCGACGTTGCAAGGTGATACTTTAACTCTAACCGGCGTAACACCGCATTCCATCATATTTGCCGATCGTCCAGTAAGGGCTGCGGGCCATCAACTCACGACAGACATCATCGCAGATTGGGGAAGCGGTGACGACAGCTTTGCCAAAAATCCACCGAATGCCACCGTCTCGGTCTTCAGCAAGGATGGGTCCGTAAAGGATGCTGTCGTCGTGCTGAAAAATCCGAAGCTCGACGGCGACAAATTGACCTTCAGCGTCCAAACCCTGGAAGGCGATCTAGTGGGAGGCGACGGAGCCGCATCAATATTCATCGACATCATCGGCCGGCCGCTCACACCGCTATCGTTTGCCGGTGTTGCCCGCCGCAGCGCGTTCCGCGGCGCGATGTATGCCGGCGCCGTTGGAGCGGCTGCGTATGGAGCGGCGGCATATGCTGCTCCCTATGCGTACCCGCCGCCGGCCTATCCGTATGCCCGCCCGGCCTGCGGCTATTATCCCTATCCGCCCTGCTACTGACGAACAGCTTCGTTGAACGAACCAGCCGACAAACGTTGGTGCTTTGGCATGATACAGATCGCTAGCCGCAGGCAGCACTACAGTTGAAGGTGTAAGGTACCGCCCCGTCGTGAAAAATGTGGACATCGCTTACTTTGATGCTCTCTTCTTTGAGCGCACACACCCAGGGAGCGATCCAAGTGAAGCTGCACGCAAGAACCCGACGGTGGCTGTTCCTTCTCGCGGCCGTACCGATCGTCTATCTCATGCTGGCCTACCTCGTCCTGCCTGGGCTGTGGACGCACCACGAGCATGAACCGGGCTTGGCCACCTTGCCCATGGTGACACGCACCAGCGCCGGCATTCCGGGCGATGCGCTTAACGTCGGACTTGTCGGCAGCAAGGAAGATATCATCCGCGCCATGCATTCGGCCGAGTGGTTTCCCGCTGACCCGATCACGCTGCGTACGAGCATCGACATTGTCGGCAGCGTCGTACTTGACCGTCCATATCACGACGCGCCTGTCAGTCCGCTCTACTATGACGGAAAAAAGGAACAGCTGGCCTTCGAAAAGCCGGACGGCGGGAGCGCCGATCAACGACACCACGTCCGGCTGTGGCTGGTCCTTCAAAGGGGAACGGATGGTCGTCCGGTATGGCTTGGCTCAATAACGTTCGATCGTGGGGTCGGTTTGAGCCATGATACGGGGCAAGTCACCCATCACATCGGACCGAACATAGATGCCGAGCGCGACCTGCTGATGCGTGATTTGCGCGCGGCTGGAATGGTCGAGACCTTCTTCCAGATTTCCGGAATAGGGCCGACGCTGCGCGCCCGGAATGGCGAGGGTGATACCTATTATACGGACGGAGAAATCGACGTCGCGCGCCTTGTCCTTGACGGCGTCAAGAGAACGGAGCCGCCGGCAATGTTGCCGCCCCCGGCGTTGATTGCCCTCAAGGATCAGGTCTGGCATAGCGTTGGCCGACAGGTCACGCAATAAGATCAGCGAATCGTGGTTTCAATGGAAAACCTGACGCATTATCCCGTGCTGGTGTTCGCGGTAGCCTTGTTTCGCTGTCGCTCGCTTCAGCGGCGGGTGCCTTGTTGCTCAGACGGTACCCAAGCGTCAGCGACGAGCAGAATGAGGATCTGAGCGTCATCCTTGCGGCTACCTTGACGCTGCTGGCATTGATTATTGGTTTCAGCTTTTCGATGGCCACCAACCGCTACGATCAGCGTAAGAATTTCGAGGAGGCGGAAGCCAATGCGATTGGGACCGAACTCTTGCGGCCGACCTTCTACCTCCGGCAGATGCAGCGAGCGTGCGCCAACTTCTCGGCGACTACCTCGACCAGCGCATCGTGTTCTACGTCAATAAGGACGATGCGCAGCGAACACGGATCGACGAGCAGATCAGCCAATTAGAGGCTGATCTCTGGGCTGCGGTCCGCGGACCGGCCGCTGCACCACCAACACCTATTACGGCGCTGGCCCTTGCCGGCATGAACGACGTGATCAATTCTCAGGGCTACACTCAAGCGGCGTACTGGAATCGAATTCCTACCGCCGCGTGGTGTCTAATGGCGGCTATTGCGTTGTGCTCCAACGTGCTGCGCAGGAAAGGTCGTTCTCGCACTGCCCCTCGTCGTTTCGATTTCCTTTCTTTTGATCGCCGATATCGATGCTCCGCGGCATGGCCTGATTCACGTCAGTCCGCAGAACCTGGAAAGTCTGGCGAGGTCACTTCGGCACTGAAGTTTGATCGTGACGAATACGCCGCAAGCGGCGGCCTCGTACTGAAGACGGCCTCGCGTTGCTTGATCAATCACGGCGTGGGCACGCAACGGCCATAGGGAACATAGTAGTAGTAGCCATATGGGCATACCACGCGCGGCGCGACTACAACGGGCGCCGCATAGGGTGCTATCACTACCGGGGCTACATACCCGTAAGGCACACCGTTGGGTACGCAGCCGCCATAAGGACCGCGGTGAAAGCCGAGCCCGCAGAAGCCCCGCACCTCGATGACATCAGACGCCGTTGCCCGTGGCGCGGACGGGGCCGGAAAGGCTTGGGCGTTGAACGAGAATATCGAGGCAACCAAGCCGCAAGCCAAAATCGAGGCTATTTTTGACATTGTTTTAATTCCTCTCACGACGGTCTGGATGATCTCGAAAGGGTTTTAACAATCAGGACGTTGGGCTCGCTGGAGCGACCCTCGCCTGCGGTACCCCGTACCGAAACGAATACGATATAAAGGGCTGCCGGAGACTACGTCTATGCGAAAACGGCAGTCACCTTCGAATAGGGCGCGGATCTGCGGCGGCAGCGCGTGCAGATTTTGAACCGGCCGAGGACAGATAAAAGCTGTTCTTTTCCAGAAACGGTTTGCTCGGCGGCTCTACCGCTGCCAGAAGCGACCCGCACATCAACAGCATGATGGCTGGGAAGAGCCGAAAAAATTCCTTCCACACCACGCGATGACCTGGTGAACGGGCCAATGGACGACGGCCGGTTAGAAATGGACAATTCGAACTACCCCTGCAGTACCAATCGCTGGAGCTCGGAAAGGTCAAGCACCGTACCTTCGGCAGGTGGTGCCGATCCGGCTTTAACCGGACGACATCTTACAGGTGCATTTCCTCTCCCCGATTATCTAAATGCGCCCGATATCTTCTCATCCTTCAAAAGCACGTCAATCGCGGTGATGATCTTAACGTTCGGATTTGCCTTGCAGTATAGAATCACTTCGTGTTCAAACACCTTTGCCCTTGTCACATGAATGTAGTGCTTCTTTGCAAGGCCGTTGTACCAGCCGCTATACCAGGTCGTGAGCATATCAGCATCTTCCTGGAACGTTCCTGCGAGCTGAGCGCACATCATTTGCTGAACATCGATGAACCCATTTGCATCGGCGTAAGCGCTGAGTGGCACCTGAGCCTGAACCGGTGAACCGACGATCATGAGACTCACCGTTGCGAGAAGCAAGAATTTGCGCATCTGATTTCTCCAGTCCGTTAGTTCGCAATGGATTTCCGCTATTGCTGTCCAAAGGAACCACAAGATCTTATGGACAAGCGCAAATGGCGGATTCGAAGAAGCAGGGTGCACTGGCGAAGCTCAGGCAATACAACCCATCATGGCAGGCGGCATCACCGCTATTTAGCGGCCATAGCTTCGATTTTCTTAATGGCTTCCGCGCAACCGCTTGAAGCCGTCGATTTGTTAGCTAACAGACATGCAGCGATCCGACCTTGACCCGGCTGCGTCTTTCCGCACACGCCTGTTATCTCCGGTTTGCACGCAATTACTGCGTCTTTCAGAGTGTCAGCCGCAGTTTGCACGCTCGATGCAGCGTCCCCCAATTCGAACGCACATTTGGGGCTTATCTTGTCCTCGTGAGCTTGCATGCAGTAGATCATACGTCCCTCGCCGGGCGTCACCGTACTGCAGTACTTCTTTATGTCCTTGGCGCAGGCGCTTTCGAGTTTTGCGACTCTAGCTGTCAGCTTTTCCAGAATCGTTTTTCCAAGATCCGTCTGCGCGGAAACGAGACCGACCGACAATATTGCCAGAAAGGGCAACAGTCCAAGCTTGGCCAGCAAACGCATTGTGATTTTCATCGAACGTCCTCTGATGACTGGCTACGAACTAAACGGCTTCGCCGAAGTTGCCGCTGGGTCGCGATGGAGGCTGAAGGTCGCTTTTCGCTCATATCCTCATTGAGCCAAGGCAAGCGTGAGACTTGAAACTCCAAGGGACAGGTTGATCCCAACCGAGCCTTCGACTGAAAGCGGTTGTAGCGCGATCGAACGGTTGGATCCGCCGAACAAGAGGTTGGCACCAACACCGACACCAACGCCTACAGCGCCGCTCGCACCCACATAGGTACCGGCTAGTTTTCCCCGCATTGGGCCTGCCGTCGGCGCCAATACGCCCCAGGCCAAGACACCGCCTGCGGTGACGCCGACATCGAGACCAATCGTGCCCATAACACCGACATAAGCCTCTGGCGGGTATGGACCGTTGGCAGCGAAGCGGCAGGCCATCCGCTGCCGGGATCCGAAGATCAGGCCAATCGAAGGCGCCATCTGGCAGGTGAGCGTACCGGCACTAGTTGTCGGTGGGGTCTGGGCACGTGCTGGAGAAACGACCGCAGCGAGCGCAACAAGCACCAGCGCAATGAGAGCTCTCAACATGACTAAACTTCCCGCGTTCTGGAATTATTCGCTGGCATCGCCAAACATACGATCAGGAGTCGAAATGACTATGCGAATTCGGCAGATATCAGAACTTATAACCGACCCGCGCCGTAATCTGATTGTTACTCAGTTCTTGTTTGAAGCCGACAAAGCCAAGATTCAGGATCGGTATCGGATATACAAAGGACTTTGCCTCGTACTGCGAGTAGCGGTACTCGAGCCCTGTGAACCAGTTGTTCGTGAAGGCGTAATCGAGACCTGCTCCGACCGTCCAACCTACGCGCGTGTCATCGCCACCGATTGAAATCCCGGTAAAGGGGATCGAGGTCTCATGCGAGACGAACGCGGCGCCGCCCGTCACATAGAACAGTGCGTGATCGGCGGCGTAACCCAGCCGCCCGCGGATCGAGCCGCCCCACTTGCTGTGCGCCGTCAGGAAATCTCCGGTGATTGCAGTGTAGCGTATCTTGCCAACCGTCCAACCTACGAAGTCACCTTCGACGCCAAGCACAAGCTGGCCCACTTGGTAATTATACCCAGCCAGAATTCCGTAGGTCAGACCATTCTTGTCGGATCCGGACGTGACCACGAAAGGTGCCCCTAGCAAAAGCGCTCCGGTCGTGTATTTGGGATTCGTTTGTATCCAGCCAAGCTCACCCCCAAGATAAAAACCGGTCCATGAAAACGCAGGTACATAGGCGACCGGCGCAACCGGCTCCATTCGGGCCGGGAGATCGGCAGCAAAGGCGCTGGCAGAGCCAATGGCAGCACATGCCAGCGCAGCCCTGGCGGACAACAGGATTTTCTTCATCGGACTGCCTTTTCAAGGTTTAAGGCTGATCAGATTTCGATCAGCCCTCGATTCTCAATGAGACCTTCCATTGATAAGCAGCCTGCGAGAGGTCTGGGCTATGCGGAAACGGCCGATTTCGCGCACCGACCGGCAATTGAAGGTAGGTGTGGTAGAATGGTGACAATCGGGCCTTGCTTTTTGAACGAGGTCCTTAGCCTCACATTTCGCTAGTTGCCCCGCGCATGAAAGATGTCGGCGAAGTTTACCCCATTGCTCTCGGAAGCCGAGACTTGCACGTCGTCAAACTGGCGATCGAATCGGCAGAAGCGACATCCTCAGTCGCTCGCCATAGAGTCCAAGGCCTGGTCCATCCGATGGCTGCTGTTCCCACGCCGCGCAAGGCTGGCGGCCTCCTCCGATTCGAGCGCCACCGCGGCGAAACAAGTTCGCGAACGGGTCTATCGAGTTCGGCAGCCGGCCCTACCGTCTTTTCCGGACCCCCAACGATTTGGACATTTTTCCTGGCAGATGCGGTCTCTAAAGGCCGAATTTCGGCCGCGGGGTCGTCGAATTTCTTGTTATGCAATCAACTTCTCCGACATTGGGCCGCGACATAGTCATTGACGTTAAGCTAGCGATGATGGACGATTTAGAAAGCTCCGCTGCTCATCAGGTATTCTCTGCAACGACTGCGATGGGGTTTCTCCAAATAATCCGCGGTATGCGACAGCGAAGCGGCCAAGCTCCCAGAAGCCGTGATCGGTGGCTATTTGTGTGACGGTCGATTTCGAAGCGTCCTTGCGCAAAAGAGCGCGCCGAGCGAGGTGCATTCTCCGCAAACTCAGATAGCGGATCGGACCCATTCCCAAATGCTGTTCACAGCAGATGCGCAGTGTTCGCTCCGCAACACCAATCGCGGCGCAAATTTCTGCAAGATAAAGCGGCTGGTCCGGATTGGCTTCCAAAAATCCCTCGAAGCGTGCCACGATTGCATTGTGACGACGATCGCCGTTGGTCATTCCTAAAGATTGGCCCTCGGTGAGACACCTGATCATAAGGTGGATCAGCTCGTTTTCTATGGCCCGGGCCACCTCCAGAAGCTCGAGAAGATCAGGGGTTATTTTAGCGATCTGACCAACCATTTCATGCAGCTTCAACAACCGTGACATCAGCTGATCGCTTGGCCGGATAAATGGCTTGAGCGATGATCCGAAAAATTCTTGTCCGGTTAAAGCTAGACAAGTTGCATCAAGATCGTCGGGCGTTAGCGACATCGATCCCCAATCGCAGTGAGCTTGTGTTCGCCGGTGCACCAATTCAGCGTTGTTGACGACAATATCACCGACCGCTACGTCCATACCGCGATGTTGCATCGCCGACTGGTTTGCTCTGGTTAGAAAGCCAATCGGCGTTCGGTCAACGCTTATCGATCCAACGTAAACCCGCGGCAGAGTTTCGTGAGCCCGTTGTATCCACAGCCGGCCCAGACTCACTTGCGTTAACTCGGCGTGGAAAATACCTTTTGCTGTCGGCAGAATTTCAATGTCGGCGGCACGAATGGCCGACTGATAAGGAACGGGATCGGCAAATGTGAGAACCTGGCTCGAAGGCACTTCTTTCTCCACAACTGCGGTGCTGCCGTTTAGCTTTACAGAGCTTGAGAAGACCCTGTCGTCTTAAATGAACCTAAGAACACGACCTCTAATCTACGAGCGGCCGGAAACCGGAAATATGCAACTTCGGCAGAACTCAAGAGCTTCAGCTCAACCACTGGCAAGATACGTGCCTATTACCAGTGACAGACGTGTGACTGCGAACCTTCGGCGGTATCAGAGAACCGATACGAGGAGGCTTTATTTAAAATGGTTGGAATCCTGCGATCTCGCGACGCCAAGCTTCCTGCGCGAGAAAACCGTGGAAATTGAAAAGAGCTATCGGGCTCCTGACGGCCGAAGAATGCAAATGCACTGTTCGAGAATACTATCAGGATTGGAGAAGGACGAAATATCGAAGTTGGCGCGTGGCTATCGTAATCTTTCGGCGGTCAAGTTGTCCGGCCAGCGGAACTAAGTCGTCGTTTGCGCTCGTTACTCGATCTGCTCGATGCCAGCGTTTTTGATCACTCGCGCCCAATACGGCGTTTCATTTTTTATCAATTCCGCGAACTCGGCCGATGTATCGCTTAGCGCCACTTGGCCAATGTCCATTGCCTTCTTCTGTACATCTGGAGAAGTCATTATCTTTACAGCTTCTTGATTGAGCCTTTCGACAATGACAGCGGGCGTTCCGGCGGGCACAAACAGGCCAAACCAAACCGTGACCTCAAAACCCGGAAATCCCGCCTCTTCCATGGTCGGAATATCAGGCGCAAATGATGCGCGACTGCGGGAGGTCACCGCGAGCGCCCTGAGTTTGCCCTCCTGAATGAGAGGTATTGTTGGAGCAGGACTAACGAATGCCATCGTGATCCGCTCGCTCATTAAATCGGTGAGAACCGCTGATGGGCCGCGATACGGTACGCCCTGAACGTCGATGTGTGCCATCGACTTTAATATCTCTGCAGATAAGTGGACTGTCGTCCCGGGACCCTGGTGCCCGTACGTAAGGATGTTGGGCTGCCTTCGCGCCAAATCGACTAGCTCCCCCACAGATCTCGCGGGCACGTCATTATGGACAACCAGCAAATTCGGATAGCCGAATATGAGCGTAACTGGTTTGAGGTCCCTCGCTGGATCATACGGTAGCTTCTTGTATAGCGTCGGATTGATCGTGATGTTGGCCCCGGTCAATATTCCGATGGTGTAACCATCCGGAGGTGCTTTGGCGATATGATCAGCGGCAATGTTGCCAGCCGCACCAGTTACATTGTCAAAGATAACCGGCTGCCTGAGGACTTCAGCAAGCTTACCGGCGAAAATTCGAGGGACGATATCATTGCCGGCCGGGAAGCCGTAGATCAGGTGGATGGGTCGATCCGGATAAGTGGATTGCGCGAAACCGGAAAACGGGCCCGTCGTGACAAATACGGCGACAAGCGTAAAAATGAGCTTCAAGTTTTGTCTCCAAGGCAAATTGTCAGCTCAGAACTCGGTCCGACCTTCACACTATTAACAAACGAGTACCTGAGGAGGCACCTGTGTGTACCGAAAACCTTATCCGAGTTGATGAAGCGATGGAATCACCTAAGCTGGCGGAATGATCGGGCTACTCTGTTTCGCTCTGGCCGTCCTGGCCTCGCCATTCAAGCCGAAGTTGCGGCTTGAGGCTGAGAACACGGTGCTTCGACATCAGTTGATTGTTTTGAAGCGTAGGCTACGTGGTCGCGTCCGGCTCACCAACGATGATCGCTGGTTCCTTATCCAGCTGTATCCCTGGTTTCCATCAATCCTGCAGGTTCTCACAATCATCCGGCCCGAGACGCTCGTGCGTTGGCATAGGGCCGGCTTTCGCTGCTACTGGCGTTGGAAGTCGCGTGTCCATATCGCAAACTCAATCTGACTAGCAGTTGATCGAGAATCGGGCGATGCTGTTGCGGGATGAGAGATGTTGTCAGGCTCATTGTTTGGATGGTCGCAGATCTGTTTCGGTCGCGGGCAGCGCTCGAGGCGGAAATTCTGACGTTGCGGCAGCAGATAAACGTTCTGCGGCGAACCGTTCCTACGAAACAAACCTTCAGCTCCATCGACCGATTGATTTTTGTGTGCCTTTATCGGCTTCGCCCCGGCGTTCGCGATGCGCTGGCGATCGTTAAGCCGGAGACCGTAGTCAAATGGCATCGCGCTGGCTTCCGATTATATTGGCGCTGGAAATCGAAAGCGCGGGGTGGCAGGCCAACAGTTCCGTTGGAGATACGCAAGCTTATCCGCGAGATGAGCAATGCCAATCCTCTGTGGGGAGCGCCTAGGATCCATGGAGAACTCCTCAAGCTCGGCGTCGATATCGGACAGACGAGCGTGGCTAAGTACATGGTCAGGCGACGAGACCCGCCATCCCAAGGCTGGAGGACATTCCTCCGCAACCACGCTGATGGGATCGCTGCGATGGATATGTTCGTCGTGCCGACAATCTCGTTTCATCGCCGAACCGAGTCCTGTTCCCAATCCTCGGAACAACATCTTTCCGCCCTCGTAGCTGCCGAGAGCCTGCATCGCCGCATCGTTGATAACCCTCGCCGGTAAGCCGAATGCCGACGCAAAATCGAAACCCATCCAGCCCGGCCCTAAGTTGTGAGGTTCGGCGATGGGATGATCGTGGAGAACCGGTCCGGCAAAACCGACAGATACTGCGTCGTACGAACAACCCTGCGCAATCTTCTTCGCGCGGGAAACCATCTGCTGTGCTGTCATTCTGGGCCCTGAGACGATTTCCCTTTTTTGCCTGGCGATCCGAAAGGTGTCGCCATTAGACGGTATAGGATCGCGTTGCCTGCCATCCATAACAGCAATGAGGCTTTCTGCTATGGCTTCGCCTGTTGGACAATTAAATGCTGGGAACGGCTTCCCTTGATCCAACATGGTAAGAAGCAAAATAGATGGGCTGACACTATCTCCCTGAAGTACCCAACGAGTTCCTTCAGC
>Ga0137399_10000542_pt1 | contig 15206 bp, 8 predicted proteins | sample czorhiz316metaG_FD_104810 | JGI IMG/M metagenome (GOLD analysis project Ga0137399, IMG submission 104810) | Vadose zone soil microbial communities from Angelo Coast Range Reserve, California, USA - czorhiz3.16 metaG | ecosystem: Environmental > Terrestrial > Soil > Vadose zone | place: USA...
CCGGCGGGCAGATCGTCATCGCGGATCGCTTCGGGCTCTCCACGATTGCCTATCAGGTCGCCGGACGCGGGTTGCCGCAGGCTGATGTGGAAGCGGCTTTGCGAATCGCGACGGGCGGCCTGACGCCCGACCTGACGATCGTGCTCGACATCCCTGTAGCCGTCGGGCGCGAGCGCCAGCAGGCGGCGGGCAAGGTCAAGGACCGCATCGAGCGTGAGGATGACGCGTTCCACACACGGGTCCGTGAGGCGTATCGTAGCGCATCTGGACCCGGGATTATCCATATTGATGCAAGTCAGTCAAAGAAGGCCGTCCAGGACACCGCCTGGCGCGCGGTCACCGCGACGACGGGCGGGGCTCTATCAATGAGAGGCGTATGATGATTCGTCATAAAGGGTTCGTGGTTGCCGCCGTCTTCCTTGCCGCGTTGGTCAGCGGTGGCTGGTTCTTGCAACACGAAACGGAACCGGTGGGATCGGTCTACCAGCAGGCACGCTTGTTCGACGACGTGCTGGCACATGTCGCGGACTACTACGTCGATTCGCTCAACGAGAAGCAGCTCTATCAGATGGCGATCGACGGCATGCTGGACAAGTTGGGCGATCCCTATTCCGTCTTCCTGAAGCCGGATGATTTCCGGCAGCTCTCGGAGGCCACGACCGGCAACTACTCCGGGCTGGGCATCCAGATCGACGTGCGCGACGGATGGATCACCGTCGTCGCGCCGCTGCCCGATACGCCGGCCGAGCGCGCCGGCATTCACACGGGCGATCGCATCATCATGCTGGACGGGCGTTCGACGGAAGGCTGGAAACAAGATCAGGCGGTCAAGGAGCTGCGCGGGCCGGTGTCGACGACGGCGGAGCTGACGATCCGCCGTGCCGGCGTCGATCAGCCGATCAAGTTCAAGGTCACGCGCGCCACGATTCATATCCGGTCGGTCGATCCGCGGATCACGATGATGCTGGACAACCGCGTCGGCTACATCGCGCTGTCGCCCGTGAGCGAGAGCTCCGCGCGCGAAGTGAGCCAGGCGATCGATACGTTGCTGAAGCAGGGCATGAAGTCGCTGATCTTCGATTTGCGTGGCAATCCCGGCGGCCTGCTCGATCAGGGTGTCGCCGTCTCTGATCTCTTTCTCGATCCTGACAAGGAAATCGTCGAGACGCGCGGGCGGGCGCCCGGTTCGTCGCACGAGTTCCGTGACAAGAATCCGCAGCAGTGGCCCCATCTGCCCATTGTCGTCATCGTGAATGGCGGAACGGCGAGCGCCGCCGAAATCATCTCCGGCGCACTGCAGGATCACGACCGTGCGCTGGTCGTCGGGACACCGACGTTCGGCAAGGGTCTCGTGCAATCGTTTTGGCGGCTGACGCCCGAGACCGGGCTCAAGCTGACGACCGCGCGCTGGTACACGCCCAGCGGCCGCACGATTCAGCGGGTGACCAAGAGCGAGGCCGAGCAGGAGGCGCAGGTCATTGCGGCGCAGCGCGGTCAGGACGCGAAGCCTGATTCAACCCTGCTGTTCCACACCGACGCGGGCCGCCCGGTCTACGGCGGCGGCGGCATTCGGCCGGACGTCTATGTGCTCGCCGATACCTTCACGACGGCCGAGCGCGCCTTCGTAAAGGCACTCGGAGACAAGATTCCGTTGTATCGCGACGCGCTCGCCGCCTACGCGCTCGAGCTGAAAGAAGGCAACCGGCTGCCCTCGCCGAACTTCACGGTGACGACCGGGATGGTGGACGAAGTCGTCAGGCGGGTGCGGGCGAAAGGTGCGGCGTTACCCGATTCCCTTATCGCCGGTGCCCGCACGCTGATCAGTCAGGAGCTCGGCTATGAGGCGGCACGGTACGTGTTCGGTCGGTCCGTCGAATTCCGGCGTCGCATAGCCGACGATGAGCAGGTGAAGCGCGCCCTGTCGCTTGCCGATCGGGCGAAATCGCCGCAGGATTTGCTGGCCCTCGCAAGCCCGGCGACTCCATCGACCGTTCACAATCGGTAACCGCACAGTCTTCCCGTGCGATCGGACTCATCGGGCCCGGTCGCGCGGGCGTCGGACTGGCGCTCGCGCTTGCCCGAGCCGGCTACGCCGTCAGCCTCCATGGGCGAAAGAAGAAAAACCTACCCGCGCCGCTGACGTTGACCGTTGGGGGTGCGGACGGCGAGACGCCGCCATGGATCGCGGAAACCGACGTCGTCATTCTCGCGGTCCGCGATGACGCGATCACTCCGCTTGCCACATCGCTCGCCAAGGCGCGGGTCATCAGCGAGCGCCACGTCGTCCTTCATCTTTCGGGCGTCCAGGGTCAGGAAGCACTCGGCCCACTCGTCTCGAGCCGCGCTGGTCTCGGTTCCCTGCATCCGCTGCAAACGATCGTAGAGCCGGAGCTCGCGCCCGATCGCCTCAAAGGAGCGTGGGCGGCCGTCGAGGGAATGCCGCGCGCGGTGGAAGCCGGCGAGCAGATCGCGCGCGACCTCGGCATGCGGCCGTTCCGGATCGCCACCAAAGCAAAAGCGATTTACCACGCCGGCGCGGTCTTCGCGTCAAATTATTTGGTCGTCGTGGAGGCGGTGGCCCAGCGGCTGCTGCGGCACGCCGGGCTGTCCGACGCCGACGCGTGGGCTGCGCTGCGTCCGCTGGTCGAAGGAACACTCGAGAATCTCAGCCGGCACGAGCCGCGCGAGGCGTTGACAGGACCCGTGGTGCGCGGCGATACGGCCACGATCGTTCGGCACATCGAATCCCTGGCCGTCGATGACGCCAAGCTCTACCGCGCGCTCGGACGTGCGGCGCTCGAGCTGGCGCAGAAACAGGGAATGAGTGAGCAGCTGGCGGAAAAAGTCGCTGTGGCGCTGGCTACTGATCTACCACCCGTGATCCGGCCGGCGGTGAAAACCGGAACTCGCGGGCGGGCACGTCCTGGTTGATCGCGAGATTGCGCAGGATGATCGTGCGGCGTTGACCCGACGTCTCCACGAGATCGATGCGCCGCACCAGTCCGTCCTTCCTGGCAATCCACACCGTGGCTTCCGAATACCCCAAGTCTTTAGAACGCGGCGTCAGCGTGATGACGTCGACGAAGCCGTCGGAGATCGAGTCGGCGTGGACATAGCGGGCCTCGTACCGCTCACGCGGATGCTCGACGAATTGTCCGATGAGATTGGGCCCCGTCGTTCCCGTTCCCGGAATCGCTGAACGAATCACCTGACCAGGCGTCGTGCTCGGCGTGTACAGCCAGAGATGCCGGCCGTCGGCCACGATCCGGTCGTCCTTCGGCTCCGTGAATCGCATGGCGAAGTAGCCGGGGCGCCGCTGATACAGCCGGCCGCGCGTCGTATCCGGATCTCCGATCATGGGATTGTCGACGACCTGGACGAAATCGGCTTGGAGCGTGCGGACGGTATCGTAGGATTGGGAAGCGCGTTCGAGAATTGGTGCGGGATCTTGAGCGGTTTGGCGGTTCGGCGGTTCGGCGGTTAGAAAGACTGCCGTCGCCATCAAACCGCCCAACCGCCCAACCGCCCAACCGCTCATCACGCACCCACCGCAGCCGGTTCCGCCACCCGACGCCCAATCGCCTCAGCGATAATTCGGACCTCACGCATCAGCTGCATGAACTGGTCGGGGTACAGCGACTGCGCGCCGTCGGAGAGCGCTTCCTCGGGATTCGGGTGCACTTCCACGATGATGCCGTCCGCGCCCGCGGCGACCGCCGCGCGCGCCATCGGGATCACCTTATCGCGCAAGCCGGTGCCATGGGACGGATCGGCGATGATCGGCAGATGCGAGAGCTTGTGCACCACCGGAATGACGGTGAGATCGAAGAGATTGCGTGTCGCGGTATCGAAGCTCCGCACGCCGCGCTCGCACAGGATGACTTCGTGATTCCCCTCGGCCAGCAGGTATTCGGCGGAGAGCAATAATTCGGTGACGGTCGCGCTGATGCCGCGCTTGAGCAGCACGGGCTTCCCGCAGCGACCCGCGAGTTTGAGCAGCGAGAAATTCTGCATGTTCCGCGCGCCGATCTGCACGATGTCGGCCATCTCGGCGACCCAGCCGAGTCCGTTCTCGTCCATCGCCTCGGTGCAAACCAGCAGGCCGGTTTCTTCACGCGCCTTGGCGAGGAGACGGAGTCCTGGTTTGCCGAGTCCCTGGAACGAATAGGGAGAGCTGCGGGGCTTCCACGCGCCGCCTCTGAGAATGACCGCGCCGGCTTCCTTGACCTGTCGCGCCGCCTCGACGATCTGGCGCTCGCTCTCGACCGAGCAGGGACCGGCGATCGCGACGACCTCCGTGCCGCCTACCGCGACACCGCCCGCCAACCGCACGACGGTCGGTTCGTTTTTCCATTCCCGGCTCACCTGCTTGTACGGCTTGGTGACATGAATGACTTCCTGGACGCCGGGCAGTCCTTCGAGGCGCGAGGCATCGACGCGGCCATCGTTCCCGACCAGGCCCACCGCCATGCGCTGAACGCCGGGCATGGGGCGCGCCTGATAGCCCATCTCCTGGATGACGGAGACGACTTTGTCGACTTCGTCGCGCGTTGCGCCGTGCCGCATCACGATCAGCACACCTAAGGTCTCCCGTCTCCAATGGTGAACCGGTCGCCGTCCTTCGCGGCCGTGACCGGTCCCTTAAAGCGTTTTCCGGCAAGTTGAGCCGGGTTCGAATCTTCTACCGGAGGATAGAAGTGCGTCAAGACTAAACGTTTTGCCTCGGCCTCTTTGGCGAGGTCGCCGGCACGCTCGGGGGTCAGATGGATGTCCATCGCCATCGACTCCGGGAGCGAGCACTCCGCGAGCAGGATGTCGCAGCGTGACGCCCAGCGCCCCAGCTCCGAGCTGGGACCGGTATCGCCCGTATAGACGAGACGCCCCTCCGGCGCGGTCAGCGAGATCGCCACACTCTCGGTCGTGTGCGGGACGGGGAACGTCTCGAGGTTCACATCGGCGTTGAGCGGGAACGGCTCGCCGTCCCGCACGTCGAGAATCCCGATTGGGAAGCCAGGATCGAGCAACCACTCGCCGTACCCCTCGGCCAGCGTGCGGAGGAGCTGCACCACTCCTGGCGGTCCGAGAATCACGAGCGGCTCGTGGCGCGCCGGCTGCGTCGTGTACTTCAGCGCATACACGAGCATCGGTAACTCACCCCAGTGGTCCGGATGGAAGTGCGAAACGATGACGTGGCTCACTTGAGCCCAGGGCAGTCCGAACTCGGCGAGCCGGTGGAGCGACCCGGCGCCACAGTCGAGCAGCACGCGCAGATCCCCGCGGCTCACCCAGTGACAGGCCGCCGTACGGCGGGCGGATGGTGCGACCGTTCCTGTGCCGACCGTAACGAGTTCCATGCTCATTTTCCCCGAAAGACGATTCGCTTGAATTCCAGCAACCCGGGCGCCTTGAGCTTGGCGAGATACACGCCCGGCGGCAACAGGTGCCCATCGTCCGCACGACCATCCCACATCAGGTGCGGGTCACAAATGCCGGTCCCGCCCGCGGGGCCGCGGCCGTAGCGCCCGGCGGGAAGAATAGCCGGAAAATCGGGACCTGGAATGAAACGGCGCACCGGATTGCCACGCAGATCCAGGATGTCCATCGTCACGACGCTGGTCGTCGCGACGTCGAACCAGAGGCAGGTCGAATCGCGGCCCGCCGTGGGGAAGGGGTTCGGGAAGTTCTGGTAGAGTAGCGTCGACGTCGGCATTCCGCCGTCCACGATGAGAAAAGACCCCTGGCTGCGGACCAGGCTGGTATCGCTTCCGGCATGAACGACGACTTGCCACCGGTAGGCCGTGTTCCGTTCGAGCAGCGCGGGTATCCTGAAAACCGTATCAGTCAGGCCCGCGGCTGCATAGTCGAACGTGCCCGCAGAAACCCGTTGCACGGAGAGATCGAACGTCAACGGTCCTGGTGGCGATACCAGCTGTGGCGAGTGCCACGTGAACGTAGGCTGCGCGGAGTCGGTGACCGAGCCGGCCGGGCTGCTGAGGGAGGTCAGCGTCGCCCACGGGGGTACGATGATCGGCCCGACATTGCCGCTGGACGCCGACTCGCCGATGGCGGCGTGCGCATCGACCCGCCAGAAAAGCGGCGCACCGGGCTTGACCGGTTTGCGCAGGAGATAGCTCTCGATTGTCAGCGATGTATCGACGAGCGACCTCGCGAACCCGCTGTCGCGCGCGACGCGCAAGTGATACGTGATCGGTCCGACGGTAGGGTCAACCGTTCCCACATCCCAGGAAAACGTCGGCGTGATCGATGTGAGGGGACCCGCGTTCGGCAGCGGCGCCGTCGGCGTCACGCCACTGGGGAAGGCTGCTGCCGCGGTGATGTCGGGGCGTCCCCAGCCGTACGTGGAATCCGGTTTTGCGCGATGGTTCCCCACGCTGCGGAACGCATCGCGGATCCGCATCGGTGCGAGCGTAGGATGCAGCTGCTTCATCAGCGCGGCGCTGGCGGCGATGAGCGGGGTCGAGAACGATGTGCCGTTGAGCCGGCGGACCTGACCCGTGTCGGTCACGACACACACCGCGACGCCGGGCGCGGTGAAGTCGGGTTTGAGACGCCCGTCGGCGGTCGGGCCGCGCGACGAGAAGAACGCGATCGTGCCGAGTGAGTCTTCCGCGCCAATCGAAAGCACGGAATCGGCATCAGCGGGAGTCCACTCCGATCGGAAGCCGGGGCCCTCGTTGCCCACGGCCGTGACCAGGAGGATGCCACGCTGCGCCGCCTGTTCCGCGGCGACGCTCGTCACCGCCACGTCGCCGTTCAGCTGCGACGGGGTGTAGCTGAACCCATTGTCGAAGACGAGGTACGCGAGGCTCGACGATGCGATGTCAACGCCGATCGAGTCCGCCCATTGCAGCGCCGCGACGTAATTGTCCTCCTCGACCCGTGTTTCGCTGCGGACATCCTCCGTCTTCGCAAGCAGGAACCGCGCGCCACGCGCAATGCCACGAAGCCGGCCGGGGACGTTGCCGGCGAACAACGACCACGTGGCAGTGCCGTGGAACTGGGCACCGGCCACATCCTTGCCGGGTTCGTCCCGCACGATGGAATCGCCGAACACGAAATCGTGTTGCGCCGTGATCGTGACGCCACTGAACGCGGGATTCAATGTGTTGAAGCCGGTGTCGAGGATCAGGATCCGCACGCCGGTCGCATCGACGCCGCGATCGGTGAGTGGCCGGAGATGCAGTTGACGATACGGCATCTCGGAAGGGCCAAGGACCGGATCGTCGCCCGGCGAGACACCGCACGTGTCGCCCGGCGCGGCCGCCGCCAAGACGATGGGTGGCGCCAGCTCGATGGGAGGGCTAGGGCGTCCTGGCGTTGGTGCGCGGAGTCGAAACCGGCCCAGCGGCTGTATGCGGCGCAGGTCACGATCTTGTGCGAGCACGCGCAGCGCCGATGTCGGGGCATCCGCGCTGATGGCGTGGAGCCACCGACTCTTTACACGGACGCGCGCGCCGAGTGCGCTCGCTCGGTCACTGAGTGTCTCAAGCGACACGCCCGGTCGCGCGAACAACCAGACGGAGACGGTTGTGTCCTGCGCGCGTTGCCAGACGCGCGCAAACACCGGCGCGACAGACGGGGGGGGGCCCTGCGCCGCGAGTCCAGCGGGCAGGAACGCGAGCCATAGCAGCCGCCGCATGGAAAGGGGAACGAACGCTAGACGGGTTCCATCTGGCCGAGGCGCACCCCGACGATGGTCGATACGCCCGGCTCTTGCATCGTGACGCCGTATACGGCGTCGGCCGCTTGCATGGTTCGCGGGTTGTGTGTGATGACGATGAATTGCGTCTGTTCTTTGAATTCCGCCAGCAGCCGCACATAGCGACCGACGTTCGCGTCGTCGAGCGGCGCGTCCACCTCGTCGAGCAGGCAGAACGGGCTTGGCTTGGCGAGGAAGATGGCAAAGAGGAGCGACACCGCCACGAGCGTCCGCTCGCCGGACGAGAGCAGATGAATCCGCTGCGTCCGTTTGCCGCGCGGTGCGGCGTGGATCTCGATTTCGCTCTCGAGCGGCTCGTCCTCGTTGGCCAGCCGGACGTCGCATTCGCCGCCGCCGAACAGCGTCTGGAAGACGGAGCGGAAGTGGTCGCGGACCTTGCCGAAGGACTCGAGGAACAGCGTCTTGGCCGTTTGGTCGATCTCCCGGGCCGCTTGCTGCAGCGAATTGCGGGCGGCGACGAGGTCGTCGCGCTGCGTCATGAGAAAGTCGAGGCGCTTGGTCTCTTCCGCGTGCTCTTCGACGGCCAGCGCGTTCACGGGGCCGACGGCGTCGATGGCGCCGCGCAACCGCTCGTTCTCCTCACGGAGCCATTCGACGTCGCCCGACACCTCGGGCGCATCGGCGAGGAGCTTGTCGAGCGGCTTGCGCCATTCGGTTTCAACGCGCTCGATGAGCCCGCGCTTGCGCCCCTCGACCTCGGTCCGCTCGAGCTGGAGGCGGTGTTCTTCTTCGCCCAGCGCGGCCAGCGCCTTTCGCGCCTGATCGAGCGCTCCTTCCGCCTGGCCGAGATCGTCCTCGGTCATGCCGACGTTGGCTGCGGCGTCTTTCGCCGCCGTTTCGAGCTCCGTCACGGAAAGGCGCCGCTCTTGCAACGTGTCTTCCCATTGGGCGCGCTGCGTCGTGAGCGACGTGCTCTCCCCCTCGATGCGCGCGATTTCCTCGGCCCGCGCCGTGGCTTGCTCGCGCGAGGCCGTCGCATCCGCATTGGCCCGGCTTGCCCGTTCAGACGCCGCGGCGAGTCTCGCCTCCACCTGTGCCGCTTCTACTTGCCAGCGCACCCGCTGCTCCCGAGCCGCCTCCTGCTGCGCCTCGAGGTCAGCGAGCCCCGCGCGCTCCGCGCCGAGCTGCTCGGCAGATCGGACGCGTTCGATTTCTCGTTCTTGTAGCTCCGCCTGGAGCGTTCTCAGTCTGGTCTCGACTTCGCTGAGCCGGCGCGTGAGACGATCGACGTGAGCCACCGCCTCCTCGGCTTGGCGGCGCGCGTGAATCAGCCCGCGATCCGCTTCGCCCTTTTCGGCTCCCGCTTCGAGCTCGGCGCGACGCGCCTGTTCCGCCGCGTGGCCTGCGTTCGCTAACGTCGCTTCGGCCGCGGCTAGCTCCGTGATCGTCGATTCTTCCGTCGCGCGGGCCCGATCGCGATTCGCCTCAGCCTCGCGTACTTCCTTCTCGAGCGCTTCGAGCTCGGCACGCCGCTGCAGCGGTCCGCCCGTTGCCGTGGCCCCGCTGTCGAGGAAGACGGCGCCATTCGCGCGACGCAGCGCGCCCGCGCCAAGCACTTCGTGTCCGGCGAGGAGCGCGCGCACCCACGCGGCCGCGGGTCCATCGACGCGCAGCTCGTCTTTCAGCGGATAACCGTCGGCGGCAAGCCGCGGGCCCGGGACGCAGGGGAGCAGGACAAGAGGACCAGGCTGGGTTTCTGCGTGCCACGCGCGAATCGCTTCGATGACTGACGCATCGCGTACGAGGACGGCATGCAGCCATTCACCGAGCAGCCGCTCGGCCAACTCGGCGTCACGGCGGCTTGTCCGGACGAAGTCGGCGAGCGGGCCGAGGACCCCCCCCTCCCCCGCGTCCAGGCGAGCCTTGAGCAGCGCCTGCGCGCCGGGCGCGAGACCGACGTGTTCGCGATCAAGCTCGGTCAGCGCGTCACGACGTGCCTCGAGCTGCGCCAGCGCGGCCTCCGCCTGCCGGCGGGCGGACCGGGCACTCATCTCTTGCTCCTGCAACGCCGCGACGTGCCGGCGCGCGTGCTGCAATGCTTCGACCGCCCGAACGGCGGCATGCGCGTCCCGCGCGACGTGCTGCGTGGCTGCTTCAGCCTGCCGTGCCGATTCATGTGCGGCGGCTTCGCGGTCCTGCCGCTCTGCGGTCGCCAATGCCAGCTGCTCGCGCAGCTCACTCCGCTCGCGATCGAGCGCGGCTCCCTCGAGCTCGAGGGCACGGGAGCTGTCCGCCCGCCGTTGCAGCGCCTCTTCCAGCTCGCGCACGGCCGCGCGCTCGGCGGTGAGCCGGCCGCGCACGTCGTTTTCGTCGCCCGTGCGCGCGGTCAGCTCCCCTTGCACGGCCGCGAGGTCGCGCTGCGCAGCCGCGCGCTCGACTTCGGCGGCGTCATGCTCTCGTAGCGCACGCGACGCGCGCTGCTCGGCTTGCGAGCGTTCTTCCGCGGCGGTCTGCCGGCGCTGCGCCGCGTTTCCGAGCCGCTCTGCCGCGAGGGCGAGATCGCTCTCCAGCCTGCCGACCTCGAGCTTGGCATCACCGAGCCGCCGCTCCACTTCGGTCCGGCGCGCTTCGGCGGTATGCCGGGCCTGGACGCGCGCTTCGCGCTGGCGCTCGGCATCGTTCAGCCGGGCGCGGGCGGCGGGCAACGCCTCACCCAGCTCACGTGCGCGGACCCCGAGAGAGCCGAGCGCGAGATCGAAGTCTTCGAGCTCGCGCCGCACGAGCGTCATCGCGATGCCGAAACGCTCCTCGACCATTTTGCCGTAGCGCTCGGCGCGGCCGCGCTGCCGCGCCAGGCTGCGCACCTGCGTTTGCACCTCGGCGATCAGATCCTCGAGCCGCGCGAGATCGGCGGCCGTTTCTTCGAGGCGACGCTCCGTGCTTTTCTTGCGATCGCGATACAGCCCGATGCCGGCGGCTTCCTCAAAGAGCGCGCGCCGTTCCTCGGCTTTCTCCGAAAGCAGCGCTTCGATCATCTTTGCTTCCATCACGACGGCGGCATCGGCACCGAGGCCGGTGCCGCGCAGCATATCCTGGATGTCGCGCAGTCGCACGGGCGAGCGATTCAGCAGATAGTCGCTTTGGCCGGACCGAGACAACCGGCGCGTGACCACGACTTCTTGGTAGGCGACCGGCAGGCTGCCGTCGGAGTTGTCGAAGACAAGTGAGACTTCAGCGACGTTCACCGGCCGGCGGCCGGTCGATCCCTGGAAAATCACGTCTTCCATCTTGCCGCCGCGGAGCAGTCGCGGCGACTGCTCGCCGAGCACCCAGCGCACCGCATCGGAGATGTTGGATTTTCCGCACCCATTCGGGCCCACGATGGCCGTCACGCCCTCGTCGAAGGGCAACTCGACGGAGCCCGCGAACGATTTGAAGCCCGAGAGCTCGAGCCTGCTCAGTCTCATGGGGTCCCCATGCGAGGCAGGAGGTTCGCGCGCACGTGCGCGCGCGTGAGAGCGGCCTGGGTGAATGCCGCTTGGTCGGGTGCCTCGAATGCGCCGAGCAGGATGTTGCCATTGGACCAGCGCACCGCCGGCAACCCGCGCCGGCGCAACGAATCGAGCGTCGAGCCGGTGGGGACGTGATAGGAGTAAGGCGCGAGCAGCAGGTCGCCGATGCCTTCGGCAACGATGCCGCGGCGCCACATCTTGGCGCGCGCGGCAGCGGCTGCCGGGCGCGTCGCATACGAGCCCGCCAAGACCCGGTACCAAACAGGACTCTTACCGCCGTTGCTTTGCGGCACCGGCGTGACGAGCGCGGCAAGCCCATCGTCGGCGGCGAGTCGATCTGCGTGCGCGAGCGCCTTGTCGAGCGTCGCGTATGCCGCAAGCTGCACCGTCCATCCGAGCGTGTCCGCACGCGGTTGCGCCGGTGGTCGAACCGGTTTCTCCGGCGCGACTCGAGGAGGCGCGGCGAGCGGACGGAGCGGGGGGGGCGGCGCCGGCGGTGCGATGAACGATTCTCGTGCCCCAGCGAGCAGCGCCCAACCACCGACCGCCAAGGCCGCGACGAGGAGCGCCACGAGCGCCGCACGAACGCGGCGGCGTCGCGGTGGCGACGCCGGCTGCGCCGAAGGGGGGGGGCTCCCACTCGAGGGCAGCCAGCGATCGCGCACCACACCGAGCAGGGGAATGTCGCGCGCATTCACAAACGTCTCGCTCAACCCCTCGGGCGCGAGCACGATCAGTCCATCCGGCATGGCCGCGAGTTGCGCCAGGCCCGCCTCCGATAAGAACGCGAGGAGCAGCGCCCCTTCTGAGCGGAATCCGGCCTGCAGTTTCCGCCAGCGGTCATGCGCGAATAGCTCGCCCGCCTGCGCGGTGTCCGAGCCCGCGGGAATGAAGAACACGCCGGTGACTTCGTGTGCCGCCTTGTTCAGCGAGACGCCGTACTCAAACGCGTCGACGATGCCCTCCGTCGCCTGAAGGCCGACGATTTCGTGGAGCGCGGGCTGCTCGAGATGCAGATCGACCAGGGCGACGCGGCGTCCCTCGCGCGCCGCGATGCGCGCGATGTCCCACGCCGCTTTCGCGGCCCAGGGGAGATCCGCGGTTGTCGTGAGCAACGCAACGAGCGCCTGCCCGTCCACGAGCGGTGGGATCAGGTGACCGAGCCGCGAGAGCGGCAACTGCCGGTACGTGGTCATTGGCCCGGCTGGTAGATCCAGAACGGCCGCCCCAGCCTGCGGCCGATCGCTTCGGCCTGTTCCCGCGTGGAGTAGGGACCGAGCACCACGCGATAACCGTCATCCGGGTGCTGTGGCGGCAGGACGCGCGCGGCCAGGCCGGCGCGCGTGAGGTCGTCAGCGAGGTGCCCGGACCACTCCGGATTCTGCGACGTCGAGACCTGCACGTAGAGCGGCCCTTCGGCGCTGGTTCCCGTGCTTTCCGCCGCCGCCACTGCGGCGGCTGTGGGAGCCGCCGGAACGCCACGCGGCAGCCAGGATGAGAGCACCCAGAGATCCCCCGCGCCGCGTTGGACCCGCCCGACCTCCGTCAGCGAATCGGGGCGCATGGACACCACGTCCGCGCCGCGCCGGAAAATCAGCATGCCATCGGGCGAGATTGCCGGCAGATCGGCTTGCCACTGCGTCGGCACGATGCCGGTGTGTTGTTTGATCGGCATGTCGACGATCCACGCGGAGTCGCCGACCGTCGGTCGCGCGAGCAGCCACCTGCCGAGTGGATCGACGCGCAATGCGGCAACGGGCCCCGGCAGCGCGACGCCATCCACCTCGCGACGATCGTAGCGATCGATCACCGCCAACCCGGGCGCGTTGCGACGCGCCACATAGATACGATGACCGGACGGTGAGAACGCGAGCGCTCGTGGCGGGTCGGCGAGGCGCACAAAAGCGGGATCGCGACGGGCCACGGGATCGTAGAAGGTCACGCCCGAGTCGCTGGCGACGGCAACGAGATCGCCCCAGCGCGTCGCCGCCACGTCGCCACCCGCCGCAATCGGACGCACCGTGGAAGGCTGGTCGGGGGCCGCGACCAGCAATCGATCCTGAGGAATCACGCCGACCAATCGCTGATCGGTCGAGCCGAAGAGATCGCGCGGCATCGCGGTGAGTGCCTGCGGCCACGCGAAGCGCGTCCGGCGCGACAGCGAGACGACGCGCCGTTGGTCATCGACGGCGTAGAGCGTACCATCGGGGCCGAGGGCCGCGTGCGCGACGCTCGTGGCCACCGTGTCGACGCGACCGCTGCCGAGATCCAACCCGAGCAGTTGGTGCTTTGCGGTGGTGACAAAGAGGAATTCGGATTCGGGGTCGAGCCCGACGACGCGCTCTACCGGGGGCAACCTCCCGCGGAGCACCCCATCCACCGGTGTCAGCCGGGGCAGGCGATAGAGCTGCGGCGTCCCTCCCTTTACGGGCAGCCGGATCGCCACGCCAGGAATGCGAGCGATGATCTGAGCTTGGCTAACACGTTGTGGTGATTGTTGTTGCGTTGACGTCAGGACCGGCGCCGGGGATCGACATGCCCCAAGCGCCAGGCTGGCAAAGAGGAGGAAACGGGAGATAGGCAAATGGCCTCGCCGGACAAAATAGACAACCGGCGAGGCCATTGCAACTGTTTTAGTGAAGCGGAGTTAGAACGTCGGCCCTAAACTAATGGTCCAATAGGAGTGCTTGAGCGGCCGATCTATGGGCTTCGTGTAATCGAATCGTACGATCATCAGTCCGAAGACGTTGGCCCGAATCGATCCACCCCAGCTGCGCAACGGGATGCGGACCAATACCGGATTGTCCGTCGGGCTGCGATGCCACTTCACGGTACTGACGTCATCCCACGCCATTCCCGCGTCAAAGAAGATCGCCCCCTCGATGGGGGGAAATCCGACCGGCAGGAACCCCAGCACCAGGCTGCGCGTGAGCGGGAAGCGCAGCTCGGCGTTCGCGACCGCGATCTTCGAGCCGATGAGCTGATCCAACTCGGCGCACCCCGTCTGCGACGATGTGCCGGGATTGGCGATGCACTCGTTATTGCGGAACGAGCCGGCGGTGTAGCCGCGCAGCAGCTCCGTGTTGCCGACGAACACCGGGAAGCGATCGGCGTCGCGGCCGAAGCGTCCGAACAGCATTCCCCGGAACGCGAGCGTGAACGGCCGGAAGAAGAGGTAACGTCGATAATCGACGAGACCGGCGGTGAACTGCCAGGTGCCGAACGCCGGCGCGATCGACAGGCGCGACCGCGAGCCCGCAAACGGCCCCACATAGCCGAACAGCGTGTTGTCGTGGACGTGCGCGATCGAGGGCTGGACGAACGTCGCCGACGGGCCGCCGCTGCTGACGATTCTCTCGTCGACAAAGGCGTGGGCGCTGTCCGCCTTGAACAGAGTCTGCAACGCGAGCGTGGCTTCACTGATGTTGACGGCGTGCAGTCCCATTTCGATGCGGTTGAACCGGCTGAATGGGTACGACGATTCCATGAACCCGTCGCGAATGACGAAGCGACGAATCCGCGACGTGTATACGCGGAGGCTGTCCGCCGTGCCCTGGCTATTGGGGACAGTCGTCCAATCGCTGCCGCCGTAGAAGTACAGCGGATCCTGCGAAAATCCCGACGCCCAATTCAGCCGGTGCGTCTGGTTGACGTAGAGGCCGAGGAATTGCGCTTCGCTGATGCGGCCGTTGATCGATCCCGCGATCACCACGGAGTGATTGCCGAGAATATCGGATAGTGCGATCGCCGTCCCGCCGAAGACGCCTCGACCAAAGTTGTCCCGCGTGTAGCCGACGGTGGGACGCACGATGTAATCGGCGGTGAAACGCACCTTGTACGGCTTGAACGAGAACTCGTTGGTATCGGGCAGCGCGAGCGTCGCGGAGTCCAGCAGCGCACGCACCGTCACCGGCGGCGGCGCGGCCGAGGATTCGGCTGGCTGCGGAAGCGCGGATGGCCGGAAGCCGCCTGACGAACGGTAGATGGACGTCCCTTGCGGTGCGCGCGCAGCG
>Ga0137399_10000545_pt1 | contig 15154 bp, 13 predicted proteins | sample czorhiz316metaG_FD_104810 | JGI IMG/M metagenome (GOLD analysis project Ga0137399, IMG submission 104810) | Vadose zone soil microbial communities from Angelo Coast Range Reserve, California, USA - czorhiz3.16 metaG | ecosystem: Environmental > Terrestrial > Soil > Vadose zone | place: USA...
CGTCTTCCATCCCTATAATATGGTAAAGGATCACCGCACGAACGTTGAGACGAGCAATACGCAGGCGGTCATGGATGGAGATATCGACGCGTTCATCCGTGCTTATCTGCTTGAGTATGGCGCAAAGACGAGATAAAGTGCGGAACTAGAACGTATCTCATTGTCGCCTTCCTGGTTCATAGCAAAACGCTACCTGCAAGCCCGCCGCCGGACAGGCTTCCTCTCCTTCATCACAAGTATGACGGTGCTCGGAATCATGCTCGGCACTGCTGCGCTGGTGATCACGCTTTCCATCCTGAGCGGCTTCGAGCGGGAGATCAAGGAGAAAGTCGTTGCTTTCACTTCGCACATCCAGATCCTGGGATTTCAGAATGAGCCGCTTCATGAGTACCGGCGCTCAATCGACCGGGTGAAGAAGGGGGTGCCCGGGGTGAAATCGATCTCCCCTTTTGCGGCGAAGGAAGGGATGATCCGGTCGAGGAGCGCGGTGGACGGCATTCTGTTAAAAGGGATTGATGTATCGGAGGAAATGGTCGCACCCCGCCCGCATCTCGTCAAGGGTCGTTTTCTTGAAGAAAACGGGACCGGGCCTTCTCAGGTCGTCATCGGCAGCAAGTTGGCGCGCAAGCTCAGCGCCGACGTCGGCGATAAGCTCGTCGTCTTTGCGCTTCCGATGAGCGGCGCGCCGTCGCTGCAGCCGCGCGCCATGCAGTTCGAGCTCGCCGGGATTTATGAATCGGGCATGGCGGAATTCGACGACATCTATGCGTACACGACCCTTCGAAACGCACAGAAATTATTCCGCCTGGGCGACGATGTAACGGGTTTTGATGTGCTGGTGAACGACATCACGAACGTCGATGAAGTCGCCGGCCAGATCGAGAGCCTCCTCGGCTCGCCTCACTTTGCCAGAACGGTCTTCCAACTTTACCGAAACCTCTTTTCGTGGGTTGAACTTCAGAAGAAACTCTCGCCGCTGTTATTGAGCCTCATCACCGTCGTTGCCACTGTCAACATGATCGGCACGATCCTGATGTTCGTGCTCGAAAAGACGCGGGCAGTCGCAATTCTCAAATCGCTCGGGGCCGGTCCTTCGATCATCCGCAGGATCTTTATTCTTCAGGGCCTCTCGATTGCTATGGGGGGAGTCATCCTCGGCAATCTTCTCGCCTATATTTTTTGCTGGGTTCAGATGAATTTCAGAATCCTTTCGCTGCCTTCAGATATCTATTACATGAGCTCCGTCCCGATCCTACTTGAGCCCACAAATTTCCTGCTCGTTTCGGGAGTCGCCCTTGTCATGTCGTTTGTGACAACTTTGCTGCCATCGGCCGCCGCGGCCCGGCTCGATCCCGTCGTTGCACTGCGGTTCGGGTGATTCATGGCCGCCGTCGAGCGATTCATCGCCCGGAGATATCTCTCGTCCAAGCACAGTGTGCGTTTCATCAACGTGATCAGCTTAATTTCCGTCGTCGGGATTACCGTTGGGGTTGCAGCCCTCCTGATTGCGCTGTCGGTCTTCAACGGTTTCAACGCGGTTGTGACCGCGGTCCTGGTGGGTTTCGATCCGCACATCCGGATCGAGAAACAGGGAAATTTCAATCGGCCGGAGATCGACTCAATACAGAGCGTGCTGAGGAATCATCCCGAAATCAAGGCATTCGCCCCCTTCATTTCGGGCAAAGGAATGCTCGTGGCGCGCTCGTATAATAAGGTCGTTTACATCCGGGGGGTCGACGAGAACCGGATCGCGGGGGTTTCGGGGTTGAAAGAGAAAATAGTTCTTGGATCGATATCATTTCACGATTCGACCGGTACCGACGGAATCGTCATCGGCCTGGCTCTTGCAGACAGGCTGGCGTCGGTTGTCGGCGATGAAATCGCCGTGGTCAGTCCGTCGGGCTTCCAATCCGCACTTTCAGGCCTCGAAGCACCCAAGACAATGAAATACCGAGTCAGTGGCATCTTCGAGTCAAACAACAAGGATTACGACGCCGGCTACGCGTATGTATCGATCGATGCGGCTCAACGGTTATTCGATATGGAGGGGGCGTTCAGCGGGTTAGAATTGCGGCTTTCCTATTTCAATGATGCGGAACACTTCAAGGAAATGCTCATGCATGAACTTCCCGCCGGCACGGGCATTTCAACCTGGTACGACTTGCACCAGAGCCTGTATTCGGTCATGCGAATTGAGCGGTGGTCGGCGTATGTCCTGCTCTGCCTCATCATCCTCGTTGCCACGTTCAACATGGTGGGATCGCTCACGATGGCGGTGATTGAGAAACGGCGTGATATTGGAGTCCTGAAGGCGATGGGCATGACTCCGCGCCGCATCACCCGTGTGTTCATGGTCGAAGGACTTCTGATCGGTGCGGCCGGCACCGTGCTGGGAATTTGCATCGGGCTCGGTGTGCTCGGGCTGCAGATCCGGTACCAGATCTTTCCCCTGGATCCTACCGTTTACATCATCCCCGCCATCCCTGTGGAGATCCACTGGTCAGACTTTTTTGCGATTGCTCTGGCGTCTACCGGGCTATCGTTTCTCGCCGCTTATTATCCGGCCCGGCGCGCCGCCGGACTGGTGCCGACCGAAGCCCTGAGGTGGGAGTAGCACTGAGATGGATCCTGTCGTACGCTGCCTGAATATTCACAAGAGCTTTACGATCGACCGAGGGTCGAGCGCTCCTCTTCACGTCCTGCGCGGAATTAATCTCGAGATTCTCGAGGGAGAATTCATCTCGATTGTCGGCGCTTCCGGTTCCGGCAAGAGTACGTTGCTGCATATCCTGGGAGGACTCGACCGTCCTACGGAGGGGAATGTTTTCTGGCTGGAGAAGAGCATCGGGACACTCGGGGATGAAGAGTTGGCGCGACTTCGAGGAAGTACCGTCGGATTTGTTTTTCAATTCCATCATCTCCTCCCCGAGTTTAGCGCGCTCGAGAATGTTATGATCCCGATCATGATCCAGAAGAAGAGAACCGAGGAAGCGGCGGCGAGAGCGACGCAACTCCTCGCCAGAGTCGGCTTACAGGATCGCCTCCGGCACCGGCCCTCCGAGCTCTCCGGCGGAGAGCAGCAGCGGGTGGCCGTTGCCCGCGCCCTTGCGAACAATCCGCAGATCGTATTCGCGGATGAACCGACCGGAAATCTCGATTCCGTCTCAAGCCAGAATCTGCACGAGCTGTTGAGGGAGCTGAACCGCACCGAGAAGCAAACCTTCCTGATCGTGACTCACAATGAACGATTTGCCCGGGAATCCAATCGCATCTTCCGGATGACCGACGGGATCCTCGAGACGGTGGCGGGAACCTAAGGGGGAGTCGGCTTTGACTTGGTGGGGGAAATCACTAAATTGAATCGCAAATAATTATATCTGATGGGTCGAAATGGCTAAATTCGAAAAAGGGAAGCAGTCCAAGAAAGGCAGAGTGGACGATACATTTCCTTTGGAACGGGAAAACTTTATCATCCTCGGGGTGGGAGTCCTCTGCATCGTCCTCGGTTACATCGCGCTCTCGGGAAATACAGTCGAGGGTTTCCGTCAACTCACGCTGGCGCCCATCTTGTTGCTGTTGGGCTATTGCGTGATTATTCCGATCGGCATCATGTACCGGAAAAAGTCCAAACCCCCCGCAGAGGCCAAGGCGCCTCCGTCGACCGCCGCCCAGTAGAACCCCCCCCTAGAAGTTGCCGGTGGGTCTTTCAGGCCCCCAGAACCCGATTTACGATGAGAAGGAGCTCCTCGGGATCGTAGGGTTTCGAGACGAAGTCCCGAGCCCCGATCTTTACGCACTCCAGGGCGATGTTCACATCGTCCACTCCCGTTAGCATGATGACGTTCGTGAGCTTGCCGATATTTTTCATCTCCTTGAGCACCTCCATGCCCTCCATATTGTTCGGCATCTTCAAGTCGAGCAGGACGATATCGTAGTCGTTCGCCTTTATTTTCTCGAGAGCCTTCGGCCCGCTCTCCGCCGTGTCGACGATGAAATCTTCGTTACTGAACTGCTGATGCAGGCTCTTCCGGAGCTCCTCTTCGTCGTCGACGCAGAGCATCTTAAATTTCTGCTTCATTGACCGCGCGATTTTGAGTGAACGGTTATAATGTCGGTGAGAATCTACAAAAGCCGAACTTCAATGTCAATTCAATCGAGCGGCGGTCGTAGATCACTCCCAGTAAAACTTGTTCCTCTTTTTCGGATGGTTTCCAATCTCATCCATGGTCCCGCTGTCATAGAGGCGACCATTTTTCATGACGAACCGGATTGACTCGCTGTTCTCGATCCGATCGAGCGGGTTCTCGGCCATTATCATTAAATCGGCAAGCTTGCCCGCCTCAATCGATCCAAGATCGCGATCGAGGCCGATGTACTCCGCGCCGTAGAGAGTTGCGCAGCGAATTGCCTCCAGGGGCGTCATACCCCCCTGCGTGAACATCCACAACTCCCAATGTGCGCCGAGTCCCTGTAGCTGGCCATGAGCGCCGAGCTGGATTTTCGCGCCCGCATCAAGCGCCGCCTTCGCCGCGCGTGCGTTCTGAATATGGTTGAAATCATCTTCTTCCGCCATCATCCGGCGCCGCGACCGCGCGTCAACCACTTCGCGGGGCGTAAACTGCAGGAGATGCTCGTTCTCCCAAACTTTTTCCTTCATGTACCAGTAGTTCTCTCCAAAGAGTCCGCCGTAACTGACGATGAGCGTCGGCGTGTTTCCCGTCTTACTCTTCGCAAGGAGTGTGATGGCGTCCTTATACAAGGGCGAGACCGGAACAGAATGTTCGATCCCTGTGTGTCCGTCCAGGATCATCGACATGTTCCAGAAAAATGTCGATCCCCCCTCCGGCACGACCATCATTTTGAGCGCCCGCGCCGCCTCGATGATCTGCTGCCGCTGATCCCGCCGCGGTTGGTTATAGCTCTTGACGGTGAAAGCCCCGACGGCCTTAAGCCGCCGCAAATGCGACATCGCGTCGTCGAGATTATTGATAACCGCCTTGGCGGGGGACTCCGCCCCGTAAAGAATCGCTCCAGTCGAGTAGAGCCGCGGACCCACCATCAGCCCGGCCTTGATCATCTCGGAATTGGAGAAGACCATTTCCGTGTTTGAGGACGGATCGTGGGTGGTGGTCACTCCGAATGCCAGGTTGGCATAATATCGCCAGTTCGTCTGCGGCGGGAGGCGTTCGAATCCGACATGGGCATGGACGTCAATGATGCCGGGCATGATGAATTGGCCTCGCACGTTGAACACCAGCGCGGACTTCGGAATTATAATCCGTGCGGAGGGCCCCACCTTTTTGATGCGGTTGCGTTCGACCAGGATTGTAGCGTCCGGAATGACCTCGTCCCCGTGCATCGTGATCACTGTTGCGCCAACGAGGGCGATTGACCCTGTCGGATTGTCGGTCGGAGCGGAGAAGCCGACGGCCAGTCCGGAGGTGTCCGGCTTGTCCTGCACGCTGTCGGCGGCTCCCTCTACAAACTTGAACGTGTTCGTGAGATCGCGCGAATACAGATCGGGCCCCAGCGACCAGTACAATTTCCGGCTGTCTGAGGACCAATTCAGGTATGTGCCTGCGTCCCGCGTTACCCGCTTTATGGGATAGTCAGACGTCGCAGGGCCGATCATCACCGGCTGGCCGGTCTTCGGAAATACCGCAACGTAGGCGTTGAATCGTTCCACCAACGCGACCCAACGCTCGTCCGGTGAAGGGATTATCTCATCGGCATTGTCGGAGGTGAGGTGCACCCTCCGCTGTTCACCGTGAAGGCCGACGCTGATGAGAGCGTTCTTCTCGCCTTCATTTGAAACCAGAAAAACGCGATCGCCGGCCTTATTAAACAAAGGCCGTTCTCCTTCTTCGGTGATAAGGAGCGGCTTTCCCCCGTCAGCCGGCATCCAATAAATTCCCTGTTCGGAGCTGTACATCCTGCCAGTCAGGATGTTCCCGCCCGACCGGCGGAACACAATCTTCGTCCCGTCATGAGAATAGCTCGGGTCGGCATAATGACCCCGACGGCTGGTGAGCTTTGTCTTCCCCGAGCCGTCTACTCCGACCCTCCAGATGGCCCCTTTCTCCTCGTCATTCCACGTCACGTAGACAACCCACTTTCCGGTGGGAGAGAAGGAGGGAAATAATTCGAAATTGCGATCATCATTTGTCAACCGCCTCGGCGCTCCGCCGGGCAGAGACTTTATCCATAATTTGCCGAGTGCGTTATAAATAACCCCACGCTGGTCGGGCGAGACCGTGACCCAGCGGAGCATCTTCACATCGAACTTATCCGGAGAGACCTCCTGCGGGAACCGGACCGCATCCGTGACCGTCTGCTTGATGTGTACTCTAAACGGTATCTGAGTTGCTACGCGTCCCTTGGAGCCCTCAAGCCCGAGCTTCCGAAGGTCGATGTTCCAGATGTGCCCCTTGGCCGATACAATGATATGCTTTCCATCGGGAGTCCACGCAAATCCGGGGTGCACGCCGAAAACGGCCCACGTCTCCTGCGCATCCCGGTTCAGCTCGTCGAACACCGGGGTCTCCCGCCCGCTTTCGACATCGAACAAGTAAAGCACGGTTTTCAGCCTCACCCTGCGTACGAACGCGATCGTCTTGCCGTCAGGGGAAACCTGCGGACGAACGGAGCCGCCCTGACCGTTGATGTATTGCTCTGTCTTGCCTGTCTGCAGATCGAGACGCTGTATCACGTAGATGACGCCATTCGGATCCTTGTTGTATTGAAACCCACCTCCCGGGCTCACATCTTCGCTGTAGTAGAGGTAGCGGTCGTCAGTCGAAAGGCAGGGCTCCCCGGCGTCCTGCTCCCAGTTGCGGCGTTTTGTGAGTTGTAATCCATCTCCGCCGCCGATATGGTACATCCACATTTCACCGGATCCGAGTGAACGGGTGTTGCGATAATGCTTCCGGGCCACCAGATACCGCCCATCGTGAGTCCAGGTGGCGTTATTCGTCTGGCGCTCTTTCTCCTTCGTGATCTGTTTGGGATTCTTGCCGTCGGCGTCCATGATCCAGATGTTGTCGCACCCGTCCCGGTCACTTGTAAACGAGATTTTCTTCCCATCGGGGCTGAAACGAGGCTGGCTCTCATAGGCGGGGCCTCCGGCAAGCAGCTTTGCCGCGCCGCCGGTTACCGGCATGATGTAAATATCCCCGAGAAGATCGAAGACGATTTGTTTTCCATCCGGGCTCACGTCGAGAGCGATCCACGTTCCTTCATCGGTATCGAACTCGATGTCGGAGGTTGGGCCATGCGCCGCAGAGACGTCCCACTTCGGCTCGGTTTTTTTCGACGAATCGCGCGCCGCAGTGGTGTCGGCGGCCGGGGGCTCGCCCAGGAGAAAACAAACGCTCAGCATTGTTGCGACAGAGAGAAGGGAGAAGTATCTGAGTAAGTGGATCATGAGGACCATTGAAGTGACTTTGTTAAATTGTGAGGAGGAAGATACGTGTTTGGTCGCACGGATGCAAGCGACAAGGATGGCTGCGCCTCCTTGCATTTGTTTTGAATTCCCCTAAATTGTTAATCATGACGAAGGAGACTCGGCTCAGAATTATCATCGTGCTTGCGCTCGCCGCCGGATATGTCGTCGTGGCCGTGCTGCGTTCGGGGACCGCATGGTGATGCGGAACCGCGGCATCATAATCCTCTAATCGAATCCAACCCTGAGTCACATTCCATGCCGTCACGAAGGCAAACGGTCGTTCTCGTCATTGCGGGCTCTTACGCGCTTTTCATCGGTTTCTCCGTTCTTCACGAATCCGGTCAGGTCGGAGTAACGAGGAAAACCACCGGAGTGGGATGCATCTGCCACGGTGCGTCGCCGACTAGCACGGTGTTGGTGGGCGTCAGTGGTCCCGACAGCGTCCGAATCGGTAACCGATATGTGTACACGATCCGGATCAAGGGGGGCCCGGCAGTGGCAGGCGGATTTGACATTGCCGCAGCAAGAGGTGTCTTATCCGCCGCCGAAAATTTTACGTATACGCAGGATGGAGAACTTACGCACGCGACCCCAAAAGCCTTTCAAGGAGACAGCGTCCAATGGAGTTTTTACTATCAGCCGCCTTCCTCCGGAACCGCGGACACTATCTTCACCGCCGGCAATAGCACGAACCTCAACGGCCTGCCCTCCGGGGATGAATGGAATTTCGGAGCGGATTTTTATGTACAACTGCTCCCGGATACCTCGCTGGGTGTTTCCGAAGGCCCGCGGATCAAATCATTCCGGCTCTACCAGAATTTTCCCAATCCGTTCAACCCGAGCACCACAATCTCTTACTCTCTTGCCGCCGGTGAGGGAAATGCTTCGTCATCAGGGAGCGGCGCCGGGCGTGCGTCCCTTGTCACGTTGAAGATCTACGACATTCTGGGTAGGGAGGTTGCAGAGCTGGTCAGAGAGCCGTGGCGACCCGGGGCGTACCGGGTGCAATGGGACGCGACAAACTTTTCGGACGGCATCTACTTCTACAAATTACAATCCGGAGGGTATTCCGAGACCAAGAAAATGACGCTTGTTCGATGAGGATGCAGGAAAATTTACTTGATTATTGGGTTTGCTTTGGCTATATTTCCGGCGAATTTTGCCAACCGGCTGAAAACCTTTCCAGATGACCGAGAAGAAGCCGCGGAAGATACTCCTGGTGGACGACGAAGCGGGATTCGCCGAATTGCTGCGCGACCTGCTTGAAATGGACAGTTACGAGGTTATGGTCGCCCACGACGGCCAGGATGGGCTGGAAAAGCTCGAGGCGTTTGTCCCCGATGTGATCATCTCCGATATCGTCATGCCTCGCCTCAGCGGATTTGAACTGTTCAAGCGGGTCAAGGCATCCCCTTCCACGGCCACGATTCCCTTCTTATTTATAACGGGATTCCAGGATGACCGCGTGCTCGCAGAAGCGCGAAAGGTGGGCGTCTTCGGGATCCTCAGGAAACCGGTCGACATCGAGCAAATTGAGAACCGGCTGAGAGAATTGACCCGGTCAAAAGAGTAACCTACGTTCGATAGATCGCGAGCTGGATTTCGTCCGGGAGGAGCTCGGATACGGTCTTGATCACGTCGCCCCTCAATGCCTTGGCCACCAGCGACCGCTGCGTTGCCCCCAGGATCAATCGATCGACCCCCAGAGTCGCGGCCTGTTCCGCGATTGTGTAGCCGATTTCCGGCGACAGCACCGTGATAACGCGGAAGGGTATGCCGTACTCCCGGCAAATCTTCTCAATCCAGGAGTGGTCGGCGAACGACTCTGAAGGGATCTTCTCCGGCAAGGCACCCGAGATCGCAACCTGCTGGATCTGAAGCACAAACAGAAAGGCTTTCCGGAGCTCCGCGTCTTCACACGCCTGGCGGAGGAGCTTTTCGCCGGGGCCCCTCACAGCTACCATGATTTTCGATGAGATGCGCGCCGTCTCGCCCCGCGACATCGCGGCTCCTGCGGAGTTGACCGAAGCAGGAACAGGAATCGCTTCGGCGACGACACGCTGCCGCCGTGCGAATTCTCGTGCGGCCAAGCCTATGACCAATACGCTGGATGCAAAGATGAGCGCTTTGGTCTTTTCCAGCGCAATCGTTGTCTCGACCAGAAGGAGAACGATGGCGGAAAAAATCATGAAGACCCTCGTTGGGGTCGCCAGCTTCAGAGACCGGTCCGTCCCCGTCGATCCGATGTTGATGAGAATGGCCCCCACGACTCCGATGGCATATAATTCCGACAGCGTGATCACGTCGTGAACGAGCACGAGCACGACAATCGGAATCAGGGTGGCGACAATAAGAGGAATGACCGGCACGCCGTACCTGTTGAGTCCGCGGAGAGAACGCGGAAGCTCCCGATCCACCGACATGAGGAACTGAATAGAAATCAGGTCGTTGATAGCGGTGTTCCCCGCAGAGATCAGGAGAAATCCGAGGAGCACTCCGATGATCGGACCGTACCAGTCGCCTATATAGTACTCGCCGAGGTAACGGATCATATCCTCCTTATGGGCGGCCGGATCGAGGTGCTCGATCGCCAGCATGGCAAAACCCAGCACGATCGTTGCCACGGAGATCTTTGCCAGAACAACGAGGATCGCCTTGCGCGCACTTCGGGCCGGGTCCCGCATCACCCCGGTCATGTTCGAGATCGCTTCGATGCCGGAGATCGAAAGAATGATCGCCACGAAGGATCCCCAGTTTTTCATGATCCCTCCGGGCTCCGGCTTCAGAACGATATGGTTCGTGGCAGCGGGAAACGTCACCGCGACGAGGATCAGCAATCCGACGAGAGTCGCGGAGGAGATAATGATGGCGACGCTGCCCGCATGTCGCGGTCCGAACCAGTTGAGGCTCCCGATTCCGAGAATGATGGCCATTGCCCATACCTCGGGATGAACCAGCGCCAGGTAATGGCATGCATCCAGAACGGAAAGGGAAGCAGTCACGATATAATCGGCGCCCAGGAGCAGGGCTCCGATCACCGCGAACGTTCGCGAGCGATGGCTTACCGAGCTGTAGACCCCGCCGCCCCCCGGATACAGACGGCAGATGGTGATGTAATTGAATGCGATGAGCGCCGTGAAGAGGAGCATCATCATCAGGTGCCATCCGCTGAAATAACCGGCGCGGTAGAAGGCAATACCCAGCACGTAGCAGATGCTCGTCCCCCAATCCCCGTCGAGGATGGCAGCACTGCGGATCCAACCTATGACGCGAGGACGACTGGTGGAAAATTCCATAGATTCGAGTGGATGGAGGTGTTTTTTCGAGAAGCGACCAACATGATACCAAGAAATCGGGCGATAGTCAACTTGTTGAATTTTCACGATTTTCTGGATATATTGACGTGTTGAGGAGCGAGGATGCAGGTACCCTTCTTCCACAGTCTCAGATTCAAGGTCGTCTTCGGTTCCGCTGTTCTCGTCGCGATCAATATGGCCGTGACGGCGTGGGCGATCTATAATTTCGCCCGGCTGACGAGGGCGCTCGATACGGTTCTCGGCGAACACTATCAGAACATTGTTGCAGCCGAGAAGATGGCCCGGTCGATCAGTCAGCATGAGGACGCGCTCTCCACGATCCTCAGCAGCGAAATCACCAGCGGGAAAACCGAATTCGCGGAGGCGAAGAACGAGTTCTTCCAGTGGTTCCAGCAATCGAACGAAAATCGCACCGTCCCCGATGCGAAAACGATCCTTGACAATATCCGGTCGACGTACGATGGATACCTGATCGTCACCGACTCTTTGATCTCTCTCGCGGAGCACAACGAGTTCAGGGAGGCCAAAGCATTCTACGCGAGCATCGTCAGGCCGTTTTCGCAGCGATTATCGGATAACTGCTTCTGGTTGATCGAGGAGAACCAGAAGGAGATGCAGAAGGTTCAACAGCAGACAAAGGCCACGGCCGAGGAAGCGGGCATTGCGGTCCTTCTTGCGTCATTGCTCGCGATCGGATTAAGCATCGCAACCACCGTCCAATTCACGAGGCGGATTATCGTGCCTGCCGAGCGCCTGACAGAAACGGTTCATCAAATCGGCCGCGGCCGTCTCGATCTGAAGATCGACATCGAGACGAATGATGAAGTCGGCGAACTGAGCCGTGAATTTAATAAGATGACGGAGCGGCTGCGGAGGTACGAGGAATTGAATATCGAGAAGATCTTGTCGGAAAAGCAGAAATCGGAAACCATCGTCGAAAGCATATCCGATGCAATCATCGTCTGCGACTCGGAAATGAACATCCAGCTTATGAACCGGTCTGCCGAGAAGCTGCTCGGGCTCGCCGAAGATCAGGTGATCGGCCGAAAAGCGGAAGGTTCGATCACCGATGAGAGGCTTCTTGGCGTTCTGCGGCACCCTCGAGGGTCGGCCGACCAAAGTATGCCCTATTGGGAATTTTCAATGAAGGGGCGTTCGATCTATCTGCGGCCGCGGGTCTCGGAGATTCCGTCGAAACATGGCGGAAGAGGCGGCGTTGTCCTGATCCTGCAGGACGTTACCCAGTTCCGGGAGCTGGACAAAATGAAATCAGATTTCATGGCGGCGGTTTCGCACGAATTCCGGACTCCGCTCACTTCCGTCAATATGAGCGTCGATATTCTCCGTCAGAAACTCCTCGGACCCCTGACGAAGGCGCAGGAAGAACTCCTGGACACATCGAAACAAGACTGCGAGCGGCTGACTAAACTCGTCCGCGAATTGCTGCAGTTGTCGAAGCTCGAATCGGGAAAAGTCGAAATGCGCGAGGATATCGTCGACGTTCGGAAGGTGATCGAGTCGACGCTGCAACCCTTGTATCTCCCGTTCAGGGAGAAAGGGGTGGAGCTGAGGTTTACCGTGGAGAATCACGTGCCGCCACTTCTCGGCGACGAGCAGCAATTTTCCTGGGTCATCTCCAATCTTGTCACAAACGCACTCCGCTACACCGATCGGGGCGGATCGGTGGAAGTCTCCGCCGTCCCCGATGGCGACAGCGTTCTCATCGGGGTGGAGGACACGGGACGCGGAATTCCCGCGGAGCACCTGAACTCGATCTTCGATAAATTTGTCCAGGTTAAACAGTCCGCCGATTCCACGCCGGGGAGCGTCGGCCTCGGACTCGCCATCGCCAAGGAGATCGTCGAACTGTACGGGGGGAAGATCTGGGTTGAGAGCGAACTGAACAAGGGGACAGCGTTTTACTTCCGGCTCCCCGCAGCACAGGTGCAGCCGGCATGACTGAGAAAGGATTGGTCCTCGTCGTTGACGATGAACCGAATATTCTCAAAACGCTGACGATCGGCCTTGAGGCGATCGGTTTCCGCGTCGAAGGATTTGGCAACCCATGCGATGCGCTCGACCGGCTCGAGGAAGGAAGGTACGACATCGCTTTCATCGATCTTAAGATGGAGCCGATCGACGGGATGCAGGTCCTCAAAGAGATCCGCAAGAGATCACCCTCGACGACATCGGTGATCCTTACGGCCCACGGCTCGATTGACAGCGCCGTCGAGGCGATGAAAAACGGCGCATCCGACTTTCTGCAAAAGCCCTTCGATCTGAAAGAGCTGCAGGTTTTTGCGGGGAAGGTCTTCGAACATCATACCCTCCGGCGGGAAGTGAAGAACCTCCGGCGCCAGTTGGCCGAGACCGGCGCCGGCACTACGATCATTACCCGCAACCCGCTCATGCGCAGACAGATCGAGCTGGCCGAGCAGGTTGCAGACAGTCCGCTGACCGTCCTTCTCGAAGGGGAGAGCGGGACCGGGAAGGAACTCGTCGCGCAGCTTATTCACGAACGCAGCAACCGCAGGGACAAACCGTTCGTGAAAGTGAATTGCGGCGCGCTGTCGGAGAGTTTGCTGGAGAGCGAGCTCTTTGGTCATGTCCGGGGCTCGTTCACCGGTGCGTTCAAGGACCGAAAAGGAAGGTTTGAAGTGGCTGATGGCGGGACCGTCTTCCTCGATGAGGTGGGTGATATTCCGCAGTCGGCTCAGGTGAAGCTGTTGCGATTTTTGCAGGACCGGGAATTCGAGCGCGTCGGAGAAAGCACCACCCGCAAAGTCGACGCCCGTGTGATCGCGGCGACCAACAGAAAACTCTCCGAGTCTCTCCAGGATGGAACGTTCCGGGAGGACTTGTATTATCGGCTCAATGCCGTTCGTATCTCCCTGCCGCCGGTCCGAGAGCGACCCGAGGACATCCTGCTCCTCATTCATCATTTTCTGAAGAAGTACTCACCGGCGCGCGAGATTCAGGTTTCCCCGGAGTCTCTCCGCTTGCTCACATCCTATCATTGGCCCGGGAATGTGCGTGAAATTGAAAACGTTGTGGAGCGCTCGGCATTGCTGGCCCGAGATGGGATGATCGAGCCCTCGCACCTCCCTCCGGAGTTGAGCGAGGCGACCGACCCGCAGGCCAGCCTTCTTTCGATTGAGCAGATCGAGCGGCAACATATCGCGCGAGTCCTGAAGGCGGCCCGCGACCTCGACGAGGCGTCACGTGTCCTCGATATCGACCCGGCGACTCTCTGGCGGAAACGGAAGAAATACGGCCTCTGAAAGTAGCCGGATCGTGCGAAGAGCACGGTTGATAAGCGGTTGAAATTGATAGATTTAGGCGAAAAGACGAAAACTGTACATATTCATCCTGCATTTTGCAATACCTCGTCCGATCTGAGTCTATATCCTGCCCAAATCAGCCGAATTCATGGGGGGTAGTGCGTGTCAATCTGGCATTAGATTTGCCTCTTTCCCCTAGCTGAATAGGCCGCCACCAAGAAGGCGATTCCCACTCGCCTCGACGGTTCCCACATCGGTGGGGCTGAACTTCATCTGGAACATGATACGCCATTCCGAGGTTCAAATAAGTAGAGGCGCGAGCTTCTCCGTAAGGAGGATAGGTGTCGATAAAGGCTAGGACCGTCCAGAACGGCAGGATCGCGATCATCGACGTTAAGGGATCGCTTATCGGCGACGGCGATACGGACGCCCTCCGCGAAGCGGTGGCCGATTTCATAGAGCAGGGGAACAAGTGCCTGGTCATTAACCTGGCGAAGGTCAATTATATCAACAGCTCGGGCATCGGCGCAATCATCGCTTCGCATGCCTCCTACGTGAAGTATGGAGGCGCAGTCAAACTTGCAGGCATCAGCAACAACGTTCAGAATCTTCTCGTCGTCACGAAGCTGATCGACATCTTCGATGTTTACGATAAGGTCGACGAGGCGGTAAACACTTTTTTGAAGGCAAAATCACCGACATCATAATTTTCTCAATCCACAACAAACAGGAGTACCAGTAATGAAACAGTCAACCTTCGTCATCATGTTGGTCGTCGGGGCGCTCGTGGCGTCGCTCGTGATCTACATTTTCATTCTCGGCAACCCCGGGAATTTCATCGATGGAGCGAATCGTGAGAAGCCCACGAATCTGATGGGATCGGTATACACGGGGGGTGTCATCGTTCCCATTCTTATCACACTCTCGATCATGGTTGTCACGTTTGTGGTTGAGCGGGTGCTTTCTCTTCGAAAGGCGCAGGGTCGCGGCTCTCTCGCCACGTTCCTGAAAAACGTGCAGCGCAGTCTGGCGTCGGGCGATATCGATGCGGCGATTGCTGCTTGCGACCAACAGCGGGGATCGATGGCGAATATCATCAAGGCGGGACTCGA
>Ga0137399_10000546_pt1 | contig 15151 bp, 14 predicted proteins | sample czorhiz316metaG_FD_104810 | JGI IMG/M metagenome (GOLD analysis project Ga0137399, IMG submission 104810) | Vadose zone soil microbial communities from Angelo Coast Range Reserve, California, USA - czorhiz3.16 metaG | ecosystem: Environmental > Terrestrial > Soil > Vadose zone | place: USA...
CGCGTCCACGTCGGCGGTGTACTCCGGGGACTCAAAGGAAACCCCAACGTGGCTCTGTGCCGCAAGATTGTAAATCTCTTGCGGCTGTACAGCCTGAATCACCCGTGTCAGGCTGTTCGCGTCGGTCAAATCTCCGTAGTGTAGGCGGAAACGAACGTCGGGATCATGAGGGTCCTGGTAGAGGTGGTCGATGCGCGCGGTATTGAAAGACGAAGCGCGCCGCTTGATCCCGTGGACTTCGTAGCCCTTTTCGAGCAAGAACTCCGCCAGGTACGCTCCATCCTGCCCAGTGATACCCGTGATGAGTGCCTTTTTCATTTTTGCCTTTTAGGACTTCTTTGCCTCGACGCAGATTCCTGCGCCGTCGAGGACTCTTCCGGCCTCTTCTACCTCCTCGATACCTGGAATATCGCTTTGCAAATATCCCTTTTCGCTTACCGCTGTGAATCCTGCGATCTCCATGTAACGGATGAGAGAGTCCGAATCGTACATCCACTTATGGTGGTGGAAATCCTTCCAGAGCGAGTAGAACTTGAACAAGAAGTTTCCCTTCGGCGGCGCAGGACTACGGAACATCAGCATTTCGTTTAGCTTATCCGCGGCTGCAATTCTCTCGGAAGGAGACGGACTCCCGCCATTCTTGTTCTTCAGATAACTCGCAACCATGGAACGAAGGTCCGGCACGACCAGCCGAATCACCCCGCCGGGCCGGAGAACCCTCTTGCACTCGCCCAGGAGCCTCTGCGCATCCGCCAGGTAAAGATGCTCCAGGACGTGCGCTCCGTAGATGACGGAAACGGAATTCTCCTTGAACGGAAGCGGTTTCGTCAGGTCGTGCACCAGGGGCCGTACATGCCATTCAGCGCCTGGACTATTCTTGCTGAGCACCCCGAAGGTCGTTAGCGTCTTGCGAAGGTAAGCGTGATTCGACAGCCAGGCATTCCACGAACCGTCCACGTTCAGCCAGCCCGCCGGAGCATTTGGCCCGCACCCTACGTTCAATCTCTCGAATTGATTGGTGCTAGCGTTCATATGTCCGTACGCACCGCCATATTCGGCTCACTGATTTCAACGAGCAACTTCAATTTCGACTGGGGACGTCCGACTCCGGCTGCAGTCCCTAACAATCTCCTCATAGGCAGAGACCATCTGGGCTCCAACGACCCTCCAGGGGAGATGCTCCGCAACCCAATTACACCCGTTGCGCCCCATTTGTCGGCCTCGTGCCGGGTCGTCAAGAATGTTACGGAGCGCCTGCGCGGTCGCGTCTGCATCGCAGGGGACCACTAGCCCTGCCTCACTCCGCGCCACTTCCGGCCAGATGTTCACTTGGTCGGAAATGACGACGGGCACGCCACTGGCCATGGCTTCGCAGACGACCTGGCCGAAGTTTTCCGTGTAGGAAGGAAGTGCGAAAACTTCCGCCTGTTGCAGCACTGTAAAACGGTCTTCGTTGGCGAGCGCGCCGGTGAAGGTCGTTTTCTCGAGCACTCCGCCCTCTGCAAGCCACCGCCTAACTTTGCGCACGTAGTCTTCATCGCCCGGTCCAGCGAGAACCAGCTGCAGATCTTCATACTTGCGCGCAACTTGGGCAAAGGCGGGCGCCAAAATGTCGAGCCCCTTCTTGAAGTTGATCCGCCCGAAATAAACGACCAGCCGGCGCCCCATGAGCGCGGGGAACTTGTGGCGGAAGCGCTCCCCAGCAGCGGGGTCCGGCTCCTCGAACCACCTAGGGTGAAGGCCAATAGGCACGACAAATCGCTTGGGCATATGGCCATTGCCGTTTGGCTGCGTTTGCAAACCCGACCAGTCCGAGGCCAGGCGCATCTCTTCGCTCGTATTGAAAAGTACTGCCGAGGCCTTGCGGTAGTCGCGCTCCGCAAGAAGCTTGGTGCAGAACCACTTCCGCGGGCGGTTTCGGCGGCGCAGATAGGGATCGAGTGAGCCGTGCGGAAAAACTATGTACGGCACGCCGCGCTTGCGGCACCAGTACGATGCCGCGGCGGTCGAAAAACTGTATACCGACCATACTTGCACAATGTCAAAATTTGCGACGTTTTCGCCAAGCGCCCTCCACAACCCGGGTGAAAACGTGTACTTACCCCCCAACCGGCTCCAGCCGTGAAAGTAGCGAATCTCCACGCCGTCCTTCACCAAAGGGCGGTCCAGCGGCACATCCAGATTCCCACGGCCATCCACATCACTCGTGAAGATGGAGACTGTATGCCCCTGCCTCGCCAGCTCCCGCGAAAGCTCGGGGCAGGCCACCGAGGGTCCGCCGTATCGTGGGGCCAATGTTGCGACTACTTGTAGAATCCTCATGGGCGCTGCGTTCTCCGTCTTTTCTTGCCCTCGCGCATGCTCACGCCTTCCGTCCGGCGGCGGATTCGAGTGTCATTGCTTCACGGCCCTGCTTCTCCTTGGGCGTTGCGCAACCCAAAACACGCTCGAACAGGTTGTGATAGCGACCGGCCACGCCTTCCAACGTGTAATTCCGCAAGCCAAACTCCCGGCCACGCATCCCGAGTTCCTTCCGTCGATCCAGTGAATCCAGCAATTCTTTCAAAGCTCGCGTCAATTCCTCCGTGTTCCCCTCCCCAAACACGATCCCACCGGGCCCGAGCACCTCAGGAATCGCGCCACTAGAAGAACCGATCACGGGAATGCCCAGTAACATTGCCTGCGCGACGGCCAAGCCGAATTGCTCCATCCACCGTGGCGTCGAATAGGACGGCAGCACGAAGATGTCTGCACAGCGGAGATACTGCGGGACCTGCTCATAACGCACGGCGGGCAAGAGCACGATTCGGCCCGGATGCCTGGCCATCCACTTCTCTCGGATTTCGTTTTCGAGCGGCCCGGCGCCGACCAACAGCAGTTTCCACGGAAACGATCGAAGCTCATCAAGTCCGTCGAGGAGTATTCGCAGACCCTTTTCAGGCACCAATCGTCCGACATAACCGACCACTATGCTGTCCTGCAGCCCCAGCTTGGCACGCAACGTCGGCTCGATGCCGGGCTGATGCTCGCCGACGTCCAAGCCGTATTGAGGAAGAACCTCAATCGGACCCCTGAAATATCCCTCCCCACGCAATAGCTCGGCGGCCCGCCTGTTGCCACAAATGACGGCCGCAACACGGCGGAGAGAATACCGGCGCAATCCGCGCTTAAGAGTATGAAAGGGAAAACGGCGGCGCCGCAGAAGATTGTCCCAGGAGAAAAGTGTCACGGCCGCGCGGGGCGCGATGGCTCGCTGCAATGCGATGGTCTCCAACGTGATCAGCGCCTGCGGCTCCTCCTCTATATGAACAACATCGGGCCGAAACTCACGCAGAACTTGCGCAATTCCCCCCGGATTGTGAAAGTAAGTCATGTGGGACTGCGCAAGCCGGGCTCTCAGCGGCACAACTTCATTCGAAACGAGGTCGGGGTGAACTTCGTAGGCCCTATCGTGAAAACGATCTCGCATACGGGTCGGGACTACCAGGCGCAGACATAAGTCTGGATTGAGCTGCTTCATCGCGACGTATTTCTTCTGGATGTAAGCGAGCAGAAAGGCATGACCTATCACAAGTAACTTCATCGTCTGGCGATAACCGAGAAAGTATTCTCGAAACCGAGGGCGGCACCTACTGGCTGAAATAAACTTCCCTGTGTGCTGAAGTAGCGAACGATCTTGCACTCGAAACCTTTTGTGGAAAGCAACGCGACTATCTCATCTTGATCGACGCCATTCCTGACCACGTGATACTCCGTGTTATCGGCTGGGCAGTGATCCAGGTAGATCCCTCGGGCGCGGCGCAGCGCTCTGGAAACCCCACCGAAGAAATCGCCTTGGAACATTCGCCAAGAAAAATAGGCGGCCCTATGGAACCAATGGGAAAGAGGCTTCATCGTGTCATAGCGGATTGGGTCTTGAAACGAGAAGAACTGCCCCTTTTGCGACAGCACGTTCGCTCCCGCCTCGATGACCGAAATGTAATCCGGGATATGATGCAGGCACGAACTCATTACTAGAACATCGTAGTGTTCATCCGTGCGTAAAGCGCGGCCAATGTCGACTCGGCGCACCTGCAAACGGTCCCTATACGAGTCACACTTCCTTTGGAGTTCTGCTAGCTGGCTGTCGGACACATCAACTGCCACCACTCGAGCTCCCAGTTCAAGAAACGGCAGGGTTGCAGAACCCTCCCCGGCGCCGAGATCAAGCACTGTGGGAATCTCGGAGTGTTTGCGAGCATGGGCGAAAACATCCCCAACCAATTGAGCGTAAAGGCCGCGGAGCGACGCGTATTTGACATGGGGCGAAACATCCACATACCTTCGGGTGGCCTCCTCGTTGAAGAAATTCTCATTCGCTGCGACGGCCCCTCGGTCGCTAGCTGCGTGGTCGCTCTCAGCCATTTCGCTCAACATCCTCTCTGTTAACCCTCTGGGCCGACGTTGCGCTCAAACTCCGGATGCGCAGACACGTGGCGCAATCTACCGATAGCGGCGTTCGATCCATCCAAACTCAGCTTCGTTGAATGGCGCATCGGCGGTCGCAGCCTCGTTCACGACAAGTAGAGCAGCTCCTTTCGCTTGCAGAGAGCGTAATGAGCTACTGAGATATCCCGACAGCTTGCTCCAGAGAACGGCCACTCTCACAAAGCGTTTATGAACTCCGGCGACTACAGTTTGATATCGGGGGCGCCCCATAATCGGTCCCGCAGTCGGAACAGCGCTGCCTTGGGGCTTACAAGGTGCTTTTCAACTCTTGCGGCTGCCTTGGCAACGGGCAGCATCCACGTGTACCGGGCTATAGCCGCTTCAACAATCCTCTCGTGGTCCCGGTAGTATTGTTGAAGCGATCTGCCAGACCCGCTTATGGACGAAGGGTACATGCGGAACACCGACCAGTAGCGCGGCACGCGCACGAATTTCTTGCCGCTGGCAGCAAAGTCAAAGAGCAATTCACCGTCCCAGCATGTGCGATTCTCCACGTTGAAGCTGCCCACATCTCGGTAAGCGTTCGCCGTGAAGAATGTTGATTGTTGCAGGATACCCACCGCGCCCAAAACAAAACGGCGAAAGTTGAACGGCGTCGACATATAACGCCGAATACATCGGTCATTTTCATCGACGATGTACCCGTCTCCGTAAATCACGTCGGCTTTGCTGTTGTCGAGCGCGGTCACCGCTTCGCGAACGGCGCCGGGAAGATAAGCATCATCCGCATTGATGTAACCGAAGATATCGCCTGTTGCACAGGCAAAACCCTTGTTCAGGCCATCGGCAGGCCCGCGATCCGGTTCGTAGATCACCCGCGATATGCGCGACCGGTAGCGTTCGATAATGTCGCGGCTGCTGTCCGTCGATCCCGGATCGACGACGATGTACTCGATATCGGGGTAATCCTGTTCCACGACCGAGCGGATCGCGCGATCGAGGAACTTTGCCTGGTTAAACGAGATGGTTACGATCGAAACTTTGTGCATAAGCGTGTGTACGTTTTTGAGCTTGCGAGTGCAGGGCAAACAGGATCATCGCGTATACGAAGTACGTAGCCGTGAACCGTGCATCTGCTCCATAGGGAGAAAACAGCACGTTCCACATAAGGAACATTCCAATGTATGCAAAGAAAGGCAACAGAGGTTCTCTGCCAGAGGCGCGGATCAGTGCGCCGGCAGTGAGCCACAAAACCCAAAACCAGAACACAGCACCCACAATCCCGGATTCCACCCATGCTCCGAACAAGTAGGAATGCGATGGAATCAGATCCTCTTCGTACCCCTCCAAATTTTCGTACCCTAGTTCCGCCATGCTCGCCAACATGATGGCTTTGTACATGGGATCTTTGGCCCATGAGCCATGGCCGAGGAGAGGAGAATCGAAAATGGCGGCCGACGACGCCAGAAAGTTACTTCGTCCGCCCAGAGCTACTCCAGCGGCACCGCTGCTCTGCATTGCGTACTTCTCCTGCTCAGCCTCGCCTAACCACCCGCGCTGAACCCCATGCACGTAAATTGCAGATATTCCCCACACTCCGGCAGCCAAAACCGCAATTGTCAGGACCGTACGCCGCTTCCGCAGGCGGCTGTCGGCAAGTCTGGGTGAAAGCTGGAAATAGGAGTAGATGGCCGCGACCGCGCAAAGAGCGCCCAGGCTGCGGAACCCCAAAAACAGGTTGATAGCGCCGATCGCCGCAAGCATCGTCACGGCCGCGACTCGCCTCCGGCGCGCGAGCATTCCAGCGACGAGACAGACTAGGATTGTTATCGGCAGGCCCAGGCCAAACTTCCAAGGATAGAACTCCGCGGCCTCACCGGGCGCGATGAAGAATGTCAGCACGCCCCCTAGAACCAACCCGGCGCCGTATAGGATGAACCGCCTTTGCGATTGCCGAATCAGCAGCGCAATCGTGGCAAAATGCGTCAGGGTGAGCAGAATCTTGAGCCAGCCTCGAGAATAATCTTCAAACGGCGAATGGCGTACGACATCAGTTAAGACCTGAGCCGCCAGCCATAACAAACCCAGGTACAAGAACTTTCGGACGGGCTTTACTTGTAACCATCTGCGATGCCTATATACGGTGAACGGGAATGCAGCCAATAGGCACACGTCGGTCGCGTAGAGCACTCCTCCAAGATGCACATACAAGAACGCGAGGGCAGGGACGAGGAAGCAAGCCACGTCGCCCATTGTGCCCTTGGCCACAATGGGCCGCGCTCCTAGGGCGGCTTGTGGTTGCGAGAGGGCGCTCATGCTTCAATTTCCTCGAGTATCCGTTCACCATTTGAGCGTGCATCAGGACGAAAGAAAATGCCGTCGACTTGCAGTGTCCGGCCCGTTTTCTTGTCGATGAAGCTGGGCATCAAGCCCCACAGTTCAAAGCCCTTCCTTGCCAGGCAATCTACTTGCGACAGAAAGAGCGTTTCCCCGTCATAGAGCGGAACCAGAGAAAGCTCGAGCTGTACGCCTCGAATCCTGTCGAGAAGCCGCGCGGCTCCCCCGAGTACTTTGGGCTCAAAGCCTTGTACATCGATTTTGAGGAAGAGGTTCTGGCCGCCCACCCGCATGTCTTCGGCAACGGTGTCGAGCCTGGAAACCGGGACCGTCTCACACCCGATATAAGCCGATTCGGGCGCTGCCTGGAGGTGCGCGTCCATCATAGACAGGGCGGAGCTGGATACGCTGTTGGCTGCGACATGCATCAACAAGCTCCCCTCGTGGTCTCCCAGCGCCATTCGTGGCGCCACCGTCCACAGTGGATCGCGCGCCGCAGCTTGCCTCAGCTTGGAGTGTGCCTCCGCCAGCGGTTCGAAAGAGATGATCTTTCCCCGAAAGCCCGCCCGCCGCACCATCGTCGCGTACTGCCCTTCGTTCGCCCCGATATCCAGGACCGTATCAATTTCGCGCACCGCCAGTAGTCTGGCCAACGCAGCTTCGTGGCTCTTCTGCGGGTTGTAGCGAATCAGGTCAAAACCGACCTGGCGCAGGGCGCTGCGTGTTCCGTTCTTGACGGCTGTTACGATGCTGCGCAAACTTCCCTCCAAATCGGGACGGCAAACATGATTACTGCGCGAATGACTTCCCCATAGTCAGTCAATTGAACTTTGCGGATGGCCCACGCAGTCCAGCTGCCCGGAGGTAAAAAAGACATTGATGAACTCCCCGGGGGTGTAGGCCATCGGTTTCTTCGCCGATATCACGAATGGTTCGTAATGAGTTCGGCGCAGGCTCTCGAGGATTTCCGCAGCGGAGTCGCCGAAAATTCTGTGATTCCCCTCGAACAGCTCAAGCAAGAGCAGCCGAGGCCGCTGGGCGGAATCTTGCATGAGTCTTTTCGCGCCGGCCAGGACTAGACCTTCGGCGCCCTCGACATCCACCTTCACGAAGTCGACGCGGGGCACGTCATTGGCGGCGACGAACTCGTCGAGGGTGGTGACCGGAACTTCGATTACGCTGGAAACGGCCTTCCGGGCAGTGTCTTTGAACGAATTGTATGCGCTGTCTGTACACCGAAAGAAACTAGAAGTCCCTGGCCGCTCGCCCAATGCCAGGCAGTTCACCACCACGTTCTCCAATCGATTAATACGTACGTTTAATTGCAGCAACGCATGGGAGAAGGGGTCCGGCTCGAAAGCATAGACCCTTCCCTGGGGGACAGCCTTGGCCATCAGAACGGTGTAGTACCCAAGGTTGGCTCCTACATCGAAGCAGATGTCGTCCGGCCGAAGTGCTTGCACCAAGTAATCGATATCTTCGGACTCGTGATTCCCGAGATAGTAAATATGCCTCCCGACGTCCTCGTTGCGAGGTACAACCAAGTCAACCGGTCCCACCGATATCTGCTTGAGCGATAACCGGTTGGGCGGACAGTGATAATAGGAAGTTCTCAGGCGCAGCTTCCGAACCAGCATTCTGAGGTTCAACAGGGTGCTCCCTTACTCGCCGGCCCACAATCGGACAAAGCGCATACTCCATAACAGTTGAAGTCCGTCGGAAACTCTGAACAGCGCTCCTAGGAATTGTCGCAAACCCTCGTCAAGTTCCACCAGGGAGCTCTTCACGACAAACCAGCCAACCGTAATGTCAACAATCAGCAATGCCATGGCCGCGCCGCTGAGCCCAAATCGTTGCAGCAATAAATAAGCAGCCACGGTGGCCACTGCTGTTCCCGCGAAATATGCCGCTGCAATGCGCCGGTGTTTGTTCGACGCCATCGTAGCCACCGAACTAGTGTTCCAAAAGGCGTTCGCAATTATCACCAGCAGCAGCCAGCGAAAAGCGCTGACGTCCATGACGATGCGACCGTGGCTCCAAACCGTCAGGATTCGCCCTCCGGCAATAAGCAGAAAACCCACTGCCAAAATCGAGAGCCATAGCGATGCCTGGCATGCTGTGCGGTGAAGCCTGCGCGCTAGGTTCCAATTCTTCGCGCCGTAGGCGGCAGAGAGTTCAGGCCAGACGCCCATACGTATAATCTCGGCCATCTGGAGAGCGAAACGAGTAAGCGTGCGCATGGCGGAAAACGTCGCTACGGCCACAGGACCGAGGACCATTCCGATTACAACGACCAGGCCCTGGAGGCTCAAAGCACTCCCGGCCGGGAAGGCCAAGTAAGCAACAGCGGGCGACGCAAGCCGCCGCACCGAAGCCATCCGGACACGGCCGAGCCCTTGCCGAAGCCACGGGCTTTTGCGGAGCATAAGCCGGCGCTTGACGATTGTGCCAAGAATCCGAGCAACGAGAAACACCCCCGCAACGGCCACGGGGCGTGCGGACAGCGCCACTGCAATCATAGCTGCAATGAATTCGGTTAGCCGGATTACGTTATCGACCAGAATACCGAAGGCGTAATTCCCATCGCAACGGAAACCCACAATGTAAAGTCCTGCTTGGAGGGCGACCAGGGCGTAGATTGAGAGCAGGCTGAGCGCAATGCGCGATTCAGAAATGGCCATCGATGACAGGTTCAGCCATCGTGTGAGGGGCAGCAGCCAAACGATGCCGAGAAGCGTAATTCCAGCGAGCAGTGAGGTTATGCTCATGAGCACCCGCGTGCTCTGGTACGTCTCAAGCGCTCCATCGCGGTCGCCCGCGGCAACGCGCATAGTCATGTCATTGCAGGCTGCAGTAGCGAAGCCCACATCGCTGAGCGCCAGATACGTCGGGATGGCGCTGATAATCAGCCACTCACCATAGAGCTTTGCTCCCCAGACATGCAGAAATAAGGGGACGCCGACGATCTGCACGATGGCGGTGACGACCGGGCCTAGCGCCGTGGCGCCGAATCCGCGAATCAGTCTTCCTCGCACCGTCCCGGCGATGCCCGGCTGTGCGGTGGCGTTCATGGGCGATGGAGTGCCGTTGGACATCGAAGAATCAGGAATCCGCGGAGGGTTCACGATTTATGACACCCGTTCAATATCCGTCTGTTCAATTGAGGGGTGTCTCCCATGATGGTTTGTGGAGCGTTCGCAGCGTTGGTGGTTGTTCAAAATTTTAAGAAAGGACCCGACAAACACAGAATCTTCAGCCTGGCTCGACAGCGGCCTCAGCCGGCCGGCGCAAGCTCAGTCTCATCAATCTCTACTGCCACCGACCTCATGATCAATTCGAACGAAAGGACGAAGCGCATTCTATTTTTCCGGCGCAGGATGATACCTTCGAGACCCTGCAAAGGCCCGCTCCTGACCCGGGCGCGACGCCCCGCTTGTAAGTAAGGATGCGGTTCGACCTGACGGCCATGGTTCAGGCAGTGCTGGATGGTTTGTACGTCTTCTATCGGCAACGGGGCTGGACGACCACTAAAACTGACCAGGTGAGCGACGCTTGGGATTTGCAGCACTTGCAATCGATCGCGGAGCGCGAAACGCACAAAGACATAGCCCGGAAATAGAGGCATTTGCAGATGGACGCGGCGGTCTTTCCAGCGCCGCACTGAGTCGTAGAGCGGCAGAATGTGCTCGATAGATCGTTGTCCCAATTGCTGTGCCACGCGCTTCTCGTGATTTGCATTCGTGTAAACAGCGTACCAGAGCGGCTCAAAAAAGCTCGGGTCCATGTCTGGGTAGCCCACATGATTCGTTGTGTTGGCAGCCGGAGTCGCCATGCTGTTTGCCTCTTGCAACATTCTTTGACAGCTTCGCCCCGTCACTCACAGGGGCATTTGTGACCTAACCCATTTAAAATTAACGACCTACAGCCACAACTAGCGTCTATTCCGACGCTTCGTCATCTTTCCTGCTCCGCCGTGCCCAATTCCAGGACTTGCCGACGCCGGAATGATCTCCAGACCCATTGTGCGCGAACTTTGGAATACTTGCCTTCACTGTGCTGAAAACTTCCTGCGCAAAGGCTTTCCTCGGGTCGATCGAATCAGTCTGATCCCAAATTGTCTTTCCAAATACCCAAGTCGTCGCCAATGCGAATGCAAGTGCCGTTCCCAAAAGCATGATCAGCAGGCGCGGAGGGTAAGATTTCTTATCCGGAATGCTCGGAGAATCAAGAACCTTCACAATCGGAATTTCTTTGACTTCCTGAACCTTGGCTAGCTCATATTCCTTCGTTAAGGATTCGAAAACCGCTTCCTGCACCCTCGTCCGGCGATACAGGTCCGCATAGGTGACGCCGAGCAGAGGGAGCCTGCGGATCGATGGATATAGAGCGGCCTGCTGCTGGCCGGAGGGCGCCGAGGCATCCTCTCCCTTTCCGCCGAGTTTCTCAAGTTGGTGCTTCAACTCGGCGACTCGCGCTTTAACTGAGCGCACGCGCACGTTGTTATCCGTGTATACCTGCTTAAGACCTTCAAGTTCGGATTCCGCGGCAATCAGCTGCCCCTGCAGGATCGCTGCGGCTTCCACCATGGCCTTGCCCTGTTCCTTAATATCAATTGCCGTGTTCTTGCTCGCGAACTGGCTGAACTCTTTCTCCGCCGATTCTAGGTCTTTATTCACGGCTTCCAGGCGCGCTTCAAGGAAAATGCGTTCGCGGCGAGCGGACGAGGTGCTCAACTCGGCGACAAGCCGGTTGAGCTCTTCAACGTACGCCTGGCCTATTGCTGCTGCGCGCTTCGGGTCATGGTCGACCACAGTGATTGTGATGATTTGGCTCTTCCGGTCCACGGAAATGCCGGTGTGCCCGGCTAAGGCCTTGCGCGCATCCTCCATGCGGCGGTCCCCATAGAGCTTCTTCAGATCGAACTGCTGAATCAGCTTGTCCTGGACCGTGCGGCTCGAGAGGATGCCCACAAAGATGTCACTGGTGCTCTTCATTCCAAGCATTTCGCCGGCTATGCCACCCATGCCTCCGGCGCCGCCGGAAATCGCGGCCGCCGCCATGGCGAGCCCGCCCGACTGGTTGCTATCGGGAGGCATAAGGCGCGCCGTCGATTCGTAGCGGATCGGGATGAGGAAGGCGATGAGCGTGCTCGCAAGGAGCCCGTAGAGGACAACGCGGGACAGCACTCGACGCTGCTCCCAGAGAAGTCGCAGATATACAACGGGGTCTCCGCTACCTTGTGGCGTTTCCTCAAGCGCAGGCGCGATCGGGAGGTCGTGTTCTGGCAACTCGGGCACAGGTTGCCGAACGGGTGCGCTGCCCGTGAAGTTCACGGCCGGCCTCCGTTCGCGGCCGGTACATCTGCCGCATCGGCTTGAGTGGGACGAAAGATCCGTCGTGGTTCGAATAAAATTCCGACTGAGGCGGTCACGTTGCGGGCTTCGTTCGGCTGAATCACGGGGAAGAGCCAGCGCTCGTGTTGCACGGAAACAGAAAGAGTGAGATTCGAACGCAACGTATAATCGGTCCGGACACCCGCGTCTGTGAGCGAGCCACCACCAGGAATGAACTGCTGGCTAACTTTCTGGTGGCGGAAATAGAACTGCAAACGGTTGCGCGGGCTAAACCAGTAGTTCGTCCAAGCTTGCGCGCCTTGTCCGCCGCGCCCGATCCAGCTACCGATCAGGTCTCCGTTGTTTGTGTAACCGTTACGCCAGGTCCCGTTTTGATAAAAAGAACCCGGAAGTTTTGTGTTAGCGATTGTTCCTCCGGGCACATCCGTGTAAACGCCTTCGACACGAAGATCCAGTCGCGAGACGCGGGGGAAGCGTGACAGATAGAGCCCGGCGTGCCACGCGGAGACGTCCATAACAGCGATGGGGGAAAACTCGTCGTCGGTGAATCCGTCGCCGTAAAGCGTCAGCCAATTGCGCAGGCCGGGCAGGCGATAGCTAAAGCTCAATCCCGAGCGGCGGTCTCCAGGCTTTGAAACACCGCCAGCGACTTCGTTCCCGGTGGTGAAAAGGCTGCTGATTAGTCTGTGAGCCGTAAGGGGATAGCCGGGGCCACCATAGATCGTGGTGCGGAAGAAAGCGAACTCAAAATTAGGCGTCGGCTTAAAACTGATCATCTGTCCGTGGATGAAAGGCTGCGGATCGAGGGATTTGCCGAACTGGCCGACGAGACCCAAAGGGCTGAAGACAAACTCGTATCCCGCGAGCTGGCCAAAGAAAAACTCCGTGCGCATAGGCCCCAGCCAACGGAGAAAACCGGGCAGCTGAAGCGGCGTGATACGGTTGACGCGGAACATTCTTATCGGCGGAGCATTGTTGCTAAATAGCATCGGACCGCCATTGCCTGGTCCCCACCACAGGCTCTGCTGGCCGAAAGTGACCTGCCAATCGTTGAAATTCAATCCGACGTAAGCGTCAAGAAGCTGAAGTCGATGAATGGATGGAGTCGGAGTGGCTGGCGGTGGCCCTGGGACAGGGTCGACTTCGGCTATGGCCAATCGCGCTGACTCCGGTAGCGCAGGCGCGGAAGGGGTCTGCTGGTACTCGCCCCGAACATACCCGACCCAACGGCCCGCAGTGGTCCACGCGGAAAACCCGGCGACAGAATTCAATCCTCTTTCATACGGGCGGCCAAAGTCATTGATGAGCGTCTGGCCAAAAGTGTAACCGCTCGTGAGAGGCTCACCGGAAATTTGTGTAAATCGAGTGTAGGTAGACTCGAGCCGCGCACGAAATGGCGCGGATCCGCTTGCGCCTTCTAAATCTTCCTTAAATTCCGTCTCAAGAAGTTGATAAATCCTTTGCGCCTCTGCAGGTCCCCCATCAACTCTGTCTGTAGCTTCCGTTAGAATTCGTGCGCATTCGCTCCGTGTCCATGGGCGAACCCCAGTAAACCCGCTCTCAGTCATGCCCATCCCGATCAAGCGGTCAAGGGCCGGATAGATCCAGCTATCGAGCGGAACGTATGGAGAACCCTGATTTGCCGGAGAGGCGCTTCCATCGCCGCGAAAGATTTCTCTGATCGATCTCCAGTTGTCACCGCCGAGTTCTGGATCGTGATGCCGGCTGTAAATGTTCTGCGCGACGAGATTGCCGATTACGCTGCCGACGAACACGTCCGAGGGAAAATGCTGTCGGGCGCGCACCCGCGAAAAGTCCACCGTCGCCGCCAATCCATAGACGAGCAGCTTGGTGAGCAGTCCGGGGTATTCATGCGCAATGACCCCCGCGACCGACCAAGCGGCAGCGGCGTGTTCCGACGGGAACGATGTGCCACCCTGGAAAAAGTCTCCGCTGCCATTCCCCTGAAAAGGCCGTTGACGTCCCAAGGGATACTTCAATCCTTCAACCACCACCAGACTGTTCAAAGCCGCTTCACCGGCAAGAAGTCCAGTCTCGCGCCAGTGATCGTTGTGCGTGGCGTGGCTCAACAGCCACATCCCTGCCGCCCCGCCGATGAGCGCTCCTACGCTTGCGTTTGAGAGATTGTTGTAGCGGCTGATCGTGTTTGGATTGCGAGACAGATGCATGCTGAAGTCGCGGTCCGTCACCATAAGCCCGGCCGTGATGCCACTCAGTGGCACCAGCCACTCCGTATCCGAAAATCGGACTCGCGCGGGACTCGTCCAGATCTGTTTTTGGTCCAGCAGGAAATCCTTCCCCAGTTCTCTAAAGCCGTGTTGCAACGTGAGAACGGGCTCCTGCTCCGGAATGCTGGCATGCTGCTTCGGCTGAACCATTTCTCTCTCTTCAGCTTTGGGGCCGCTCTGCTTCTCTGTGGCATCCTGTTGCTTCTCAGCTTGTGGCGGCAGTGCGGCTCGAGAAGCGCCTGCTGTGAGCGTCAAACTCACAGATGCCCAACTAATCGCCAGCATGATGGCCTTCGTCTGCATCGGGTTCATCCTTCCTCACGGATGGATATAGGCCACCGCGAGAGCGACGGATGACGCGAGTGACGCCGACTGCATGATCATGGCCCAGTTCCTGCCCCCGATTTTGGGCGCTTTTTCCGGAACCACGATCGAATCTCCCGGTCTCAAAGCCGCATTAAGGGGATTGCCTGAAAACAATCCGCCACTGTTATTCTGTGACGCGATCACCGATCCGTCAGCGCGGATAACGAACACCGCTTTTTTGTCGGCCAGCTGTGTCACTCCCCCTGACTGGCTCAGATACCACTTGGCACTTCGGCCCGGCAGGTAACTAACCGCCGTAGGATTGAATACCTGCCCCGTTACCATCACATAGTCCGCATTCTTGGGAATCACCAGCACGTCGCCATCTCGCACCGGAACATCCGCGGAGGTATTTCGCCAGGCCTTTACATCCGGTCGAATGTGGACGACCACACGCCCAATCGGTGCGGCGTCTTC
>Ga0137399_10000548_pt1 | contig 15138 bp, 13 predicted proteins | sample czorhiz316metaG_FD_104810 | JGI IMG/M metagenome (GOLD analysis project Ga0137399, IMG submission 104810) | Vadose zone soil microbial communities from Angelo Coast Range Reserve, California, USA - czorhiz3.16 metaG | ecosystem: Environmental > Terrestrial > Soil > Vadose zone | place: USA...
AGGGCTGGCGAGCGGACGCTCGCGCTGTTCGCCGAGAATCTCCGCCGCTACAAGGCCGGCGAGCCGCTCATCAATCGCGTCGACTTCGAGGCCGGCTACTAGTGCGCGTCGCGCGGCAGCGCGTCGCCCAGCGGACCGTCGGGTTCACGGAGTCGGTCATCCGCGAGATGACGCGGCTCAACGCGATTCACGGCGGCATCAACCTCGCCCAGGGCTTTCCGAATTTCCCCGCACCGGCCCAGGTGAAGGAAGCCGCGAAGCGTGCGATCGACGCCGACATCAACCAGTACGCGATCACGTGGGGCTCGAAGAGCCTTCGCGACGCGCTCGCGCGCACGTACCGCGAGCTCTATGCGATGCAGGTCGACCCGGAGACGATGCTGACGGTGACCTGCGGATCCACGGAGGCGATGATCTCCACGCTTCTCGCGATCTGCGACCCGGGGGACGAGGTCATCGTGCTGGAGCCGTTCTACGAGAACTACGGGCCCGACGCCGCGATCTCCGGGGCGACGCCGGTCTTCGTTCCCCTGCGGCCGCCCTCATTCGAGTTCGACCCGGACGAGCTCGCCAGGGCGTTCACGTCGCGCACGAGAGCGATCATCGTGAACAGTCCGAACAACCCGACCGGTCGCGTGTTCACGCGCGCGGAGCTCGAGACGATCGCGCGGCTCTGCCGAGAGCACGACGTCATCGCCGTCACCGACGAGATCTACGAGCACATCCGCTACGAAGGCGAACACATCCCGATCGCGACCCTCGAGGGCATGGCCGAGCGGACCGTGACCATCTCCGGCGCGAGCAAGACCTTTTCGGTGACCGGGTGGCGCGTGGGATGGATCGTCGCGGCTCCAGAGTTGACCGCTGCCATTAGAAAGGTGCACGACTTCGTGACGGTCGGCGCGCCCGCGCCATTGCAGGAGGCGATCGCCGTCGCGCTCGATCTCGGCCGGCCGTACTACGACCGTCTCTCGAGCGAGTACCGCGCTCGCCGCGACCGCCTCGTGCCGGTGCTCGTCGCCGCGGGCCTCAGCCCGAACACCCCCCAGGGCGCGTACTACGTGCTCTGCGACATCCGGCCGTTCGGTTTCGACGACGACGTCACGTTCGCCAACTGGCTCGTTCGCGAAGTCGGCGTCGCCGGGGTGCCGGGATCGTCGTTCTTCTCGCGTCGCGAGCTTGGGCGGCATCTCATCCGGTTCACGTTCTGCAAAACGCCGGAAGTTCTCGATGAAGCCGGTGCTCGCCTCGCCCGTGTCCGCGATCTTGCCCGCACGCGCGTGAATGGCTGACTGACAGACACACGTCACGTCCGCGCCCGAGAGCCCAGCGTTACCCACCCGAACGTACTAGGCGCATCTCGCCTGCGCCTGATACGAAGGTCCCACATCCCGCCGACCCCTCGGTCGTTAGCCTCGGTGCAATGCAATTCGGCCGCTCGGAGAAGGGGCAGGCCATCGTGGAATTCGCGATGTTGCTGCCTGTTCTCGTGCTCCTGCTCATCGGGCTCATGGAGTTCTCACTGGTGTGGAACTCGCGAAACACCGTGCTCTTCGCGAGCCGCGACGGCTCCATGCTCGCCGCCGAGGGAGGCAGTCTCGACGGAACGGACTGCGTAATCCTGAAGCGCATCGAGAGCGACGTCGTGTCGCCCGCGACCGCGCTCCGGCTTCAGCAGGTGGCGATCTATTGGTCCGACCGAAACGGGGATCAGATCGGCCCGAATCAGAACGTCTACACCCGGACCGGCTCGACCTCGTGCACGTATCCGGACGGAACGACGATCACGGTGCCCTACACGCTCGCGACGGCCGCCTACCCCGAGAGCGTGCGCTGCAGCGTGCTCGCCGGATGTGGCGGTAGCCATACGACCGTGGACACGATCGGCGTGCGCATCACCTACCAGCACTTCTGGCTGACCAGCTTCGTACGCTTCGCCGGAAACAGCGTCACGTTCACGGAGGCTTCGATCACCCGTGCGGAGCCACAGCTGTGATGCGCTTCTTCCAGAGCGAGGACGCCCAGGGGCTGATCGAGTTCGCGATCATCCTCCCGCCCCTGCTTCTCATCCTCGTCTTCGGCCTGGTGGAGATCGGCACGGTCCTGAGCGTGGCGATGACCATGTCCTCGGCGACTCGTGAAGGTGCGCGCGTGGCCAGCGCGATGGTGAACGGCGGCGGCGCGCTCGGCTGCAGCGCCGGCCAATCGCCGAACGCCGCCAGCGTGGATCCGAACATCGTCGCCGCGGTCGAGCGCGTGCTCGTTGGGAATGGCTCACGGATCACCCTCGCTGACCTCAGTCAGATCCGCATCGCCAAATCGACCGCGACCGGGACCGAGACCGGCGGACAGATCAATACGTGGAACTACCAGGCCAACGGCGGCCCCGTCATCGACGGTCAGCCGCTGGACTTCGTGCCGGCCAGCCAACCGTGGCAGGCGTGCTCGCGCAACAACGCCGCGCCGGCCGACTCGGCGGTGATCACGGTCACGTACACGTATCGCGGCCGGACTCCTCTGCGGATGCTCATCCCCTTCTTCAGCCAATTCACGATGGCGGACCGCACCGTCATGGCGATGAATGCGAATAGGTAAGTTCGGCCGCGAGCAGCGCGGCCAGACCCTGGTGATCGTCGCGCTGATGCTCGTCCCGCTGCTGGGATTCACCGGGCTCGTGTCCGACGTCGCGTGGTACGAGGTGAATCTCATGCGGATCCAGCGCGCCGCGGACGCGGCCGCGCTGGCCGGCGTCGTGTACCTGCCCCAAAACGTTGCGGGCGCACAGACCGCGGCGCAGCAGGAGGCCGCGAAGAACGGCTACACGACCGGCGCGGGTGGCGTCACCGTCACCGCGACTCCCGAGGCGCTCAACAACCGGATCCTTGGCGTCTCCGTGAGCGCTCCGGTCCGGTCGTGGTTCGCGCGACTCCTTGGTGTGACCCAGTTCAACGCCCGCCGGACCGCGCGCGCTGAGTTCGTGCTTCCGGTCCCGATGGGAAGCCCCGAGGACTACTACGGGATCAACGTCATCTGCCGTAACACCGACACATCGCCGAACTGCCCGCAGGTCGTATCCGCCGCGGGGGCCGGAAATCTCGCCCCGCTCGGATTCTTCGGCGGCGTCGAGGCGCGAGGGACCGAACGCCAAAACGGTGATGCGTATTCGACCTACTACAACGGCCGGCCGACCCTGAATACGGGCTTCGACGCGAACGGCTATCAGTACATCGTTGAGTTCGGGCCCGGCACCGTCGGCGGGAGCGTGTGGCTGTATGACCCGATGTTCTGCGCGACGGGCGCGGGCACGTCGGGCGGCCGGCGTCTCGGCGCGGGAGACAACTGGTTCACCAACGGCAGCACCGGCATCACCACGGTCTACAACCTGCTCGACATGCGCGGCACTCCATACACCCTCGCTGATGACACGCTCATCGCCACGAGCGGCGCGCTCTTCGCGAACTCCAACGCTGTCGACAAGGGGCCGCTCTATCGCGGCAATCAGAACTACGGGGGTGGCGCGAACGGCTCAGGCTCGGCCGACTGTCAGTCGAGTCCGTATCACAACAACTGGTGGCAGCTCGCGACCGGGCTCGGCGAGGGCATGTACCGGCTTCAGGTCACCACGAACAGCGGAAGCCTTTCCGAGGACGCGATCAACGCGTTCGGTATCCAGGCGACCGCGACGTCAGGTCCGTCCGCGCGTGTGTACGGCCAGAGCCGCATGGAAGCGTTCATCGTCATCAACAACACGTCGGTCTTCTATCTGGCGCAGATCGAAGCCGCGCACGCGGGCAAGACGCTCGAGATCAAGCTCTTCGACCCGGGTGACATCTCGGACACCGTGTTCAAGATCCGCGTGCCGACCGCGAGCGGTTTCACGTATCCGTCGTTCACGTTCACGGCGACCGGCTCGAGCTGCGGCGCGCCGACCAGCGGGGGGCCGACCACGTCGCTCCGGACATCGGATGCGAGCGGTTGCCGCTACTACAACAATGAGTGGGTCACGATCTCGGTGCCGATCCCGTCGACCTACACGGCGCCGACGCCGCCAGGCGAGCCCGGTCCGGGTTGGTGGAAGATCGAATACAACACGCTTGGAACTGGCCAGGACATCACCACCTGGGAAGTGAACATTCGCGGTAACCCGGTCCACCTGATCACGCCCTAGCTCGCGCCGCAAGTTCCACAGGGTCGCGGGTCCTGTCCCGGCCACAGCAGCGCGCAGCGCCGCGGTCTTCTTCGCTCGGCCCCTCGTGGGATCGTGATGGACCGCCAGCCAGGGGCCGCTCGCTCAGAAGACCCCGACGCTGCTCCAGCCGGCCCCGTGCCACCCGCGACGCGGTCGCGACTCCGACCTCAGTTGCTGTGATCAGGTAGACCGGCGAACCACTCTGGCCATGTGAAGCTTGGATTGCAGCCGATCTGGGATGACCCGGTCGAGGAGTCTGCGTGGAAGACTTCGAACGCCCACATGCAGTGGTCCGGCGTCTTTGTCGGTCCTGAGCTGAGTTGCGGCGGACCGCCCATCGGCAGACCGATCCCCTTGCCGGAGTAGACAACGACCCAGACGAGACTGTCGGGATCATCCATGCCGCTACGGCCGAACTGGTTTGTGGCCTCGAGCTCCTTGTAGAGGACCAGCTCCGCTTCGATGCGATCGATCACGAGCCCCGGACGTGACAGCACCCGCGCGAGCGCGTCGGCGCGGCTGATCGTCGGAGTGAGATTCACCGCTGCCGGTCGGGCGAAACGCAGGCTCCCCACGATTCGCTCGATGTCGGCTCGGAGAGGTGAATCGCCCGGCACTGCGGTGATGACGACCATTCGATCGTCGAAGAACGGCGACTTGAGATACCAGGACAGCGTCTTCTCGAGGTGCGCCATCCCCAGAGGCAGCGGTTGCCGGACTAGATAGAACTCGGCGGGCTGACCCGCGACGAGAAGCTGACTGTGTTCGAGGACGCCGACTCCGGTTCCCTGGCCTCTCGCGCGAAGAAAGCCTGCCGCGTCCAGACGATCCAGGTTCTGCTGCATCTGCAGTCGAAAGAAGATCCCGCCGGGCGGCGGGGTGTTTCCACTGTTGTCCATGCCCATCGGGTCGTAGCTCATGATCTCGCGCCCGTGCTGTGCCGACGGCCGGTCGTACCAGTTCGACGGAGCGTCGAGGCTCCAGCCACCGTCGACGTCGACGATGTGGCGATCTCGTCCACCGGCGAGCGCACCACTCTGCGATTCGTCCTTGAGCGAGCCGCATGAGACGAGCAGAACTGCAGCGATGAGCGCGAGACCTCGCATCACGTGCCCCGGTCGACGAGTTGATCGAACCAGGCCGGCCAGGTCGCTTCAGGACCGCCCGTTGAAGGACCACCCCAGCTGTACGGCGCACGCGCCGGAAGAACCGTTATTGACCAAGCCCAGGGCGTCTGCGTGCGCGTCGCTCCAATGCCAGGCGGTCCGCCCTTCATCGGGGTGAAGCCCGAGCCTGTGAACGCAACGACCCAGACGAGGGTGTCCGGATCGATCGCTGCATAGATGGCCGTCGGCCCACCCGAGGCGGTACGCAGCACCTCGTTGTACGCGCCCTCGAATTCCCGGTACAGCATCAGCTTCGCCTCGCTGCGGGTGATCGTCCGCTCCGCCCCGCTGATCGACGCGATGACTTCGGCTCTCGTCGACGTCGGCACCAGGATCGGAGGCGCGGGCCGGTAGAACTGAATGGTTGCGACGATCCGCTCCAGCTGGTCGCGCGCCGGCGACGTCGTCGGACCACCGGTGACCACGACGACGCGATCGTCGAAGAAGGGCGACCGCACCAGCCAGTAGAGGTGCGGCTCGAATTGCTCAAGCGGGCCGGGCTGGTTCTGATAGACGGAGAAGAACTTCGCCGGCTGTCCCGCGATGGTGAGGTCGCTACGCTCCAGGATCCTTCGGCACGCTGTACAGGTCGCGGTCCATACACGTCGGTCGGCGAAGGCCTCGAGGTCGAGGCGCCCTTCGCCGGGGTGGACAGGTTCCAGACGCAGCGATAGGCCGACGCTGCCCGGCGGCGGTGGGAAGTCGTTCCCGTCGATGTTTCGCAGCGCACTGCCGTGCATCGCCTGCGGCGTATCGAACCAGGCTGCGGGGCGATCGATGCTCCAGCCACCGAAGTCATCCTTGACGCGGACGTCGCCGGTCGCCGCCACGCCGACCGGGCGGCCGGCTGTCTGTGTGGGCGCAGCCGCCCTCGAACCCGCGAGCGCGCCGCTCTGCGGGTCGTCGTTAAGGGTTCCGCACGAGACCAGGAGGAGCCCAGCGACGACGAGGGATCGCAGGATCACACGGGTATTACGCCGAATCGAACAAAGTGTTCCGGCTATGGAGTCAGTTGCGCCGGGTCGTTCTCGTGATCCCGCATGAAAGCGAGATAGAGGGCATACGGATCGGGCGGTGACGCCACGGTGGACGAGTTCGAGGTCGACAGGCGCTTTTGCATCGCGTCGGCATCGCTCTGCCGGCCGAGCGCGCGAAGCGCCTGCGGGTAGCTCGAGCGAAGCGTGAACACGCCCTGGACCGAGCCGAGCTCCATCCCTCGCTCGAAGGCGGTCACCGCCTCGCGGAACAGGCCGTAGCCGTAGGCGGCCTCGCCATACGCGAGCCACGCCGCCGACGTTTCCTGTGAATACGCGTCGGCCTTGGTGCGCTCGTAGAAGTTCTTGCGCATCTTCGCGTCGATCCAGTCGTCACCGATGATCGCCCTCAGCATCGCTTCGTCCTTCGGGTCGTAGATGACCATGTAGCGGTAGCTGAAGGACTGCCAGTTGTTCTGGAACCACGTGTACGAGAGCGGGACCATGTTTCCAAGCATCGGATCGTTCACATAGAAGGTGCTCTTCGCGTCGTCGTAACCGCGGACGACCCGCCAGTGAGCGATCCGTGATATCGACGGATCCTGCATCCACTGCGTGACCATCGGCGCGAAGCCGTTCGCGACCAGGCGCCGCAGCAGATCGTTCGTCCCATTGTTGCGCCATACCGAGCGCAGGCCGAAGTTGGAATTCACCCAGCCGTCGACCTTCTGCGGACCCATCCCCGACAGGATGTTCGTGCCGCGGAGCGGCACTCGCGCGAACTCCTGCGTGACGTCCACTCCGAGCGTCGAAAGCGCCATCACCACCGACGCCGGTCCGCAGTTGTTCAGCGATTGCCACACGTGCTTCATCTCGTCGAACACGACCGAGGCGGGGGCGGCCTTTGGCTCAGGCGCGGGAATCGCGACGGCGACGGGCTCGACGACGGGTGCAGCTTTTGTGATCTCAGATGTGAGTGACGCGCCTTCATCCGCGATCGGAGCGGCGGCGCTCTGTGGCGGAGCCGACCCAGACGGCGCGGCCGCGAACGCGGCGCCGCCCGCGCCGAGGACGAGGCCGATGAGTGCGAGCAGGATGGCGGGCCGTCTCGGCATCGTGAAATGGTAGCCCTTGGCCACCGCTTGCTCGGCGTTCGTGCGTAACATCGGGTCATGCGACAAGCGACCCTCGCACGAGGGAGGCTCGCGGAGCACCCGGTCTGGTCGCGAGCGCTCGCCCGCGCGGACCTCGCTGGGCGACTCATTCTCCCGGTGATCGTCGGGAGCGCGGTCGAGGATCGCGAGAAGGTCGAGGCCGCTCCATGGCTCGAACGACTTTCTCTCACCGAGGTGGTGCGCGAGGCACGTTCTGCCGCGTCCGCTGGACTCGCGGGACTTCTCTTGTTCGGCATAAGTGACCGCAAGGACGAGCACGCGATGCTCGCGAGCGAACCAGACCATGTCGTACCTCGCGCCATCCGCGCCGTGAAGGAAGCCGTGCCCGAGCTCGGCGTCGCCACCGACGTATGCGTCTGCGCATACACGGCCCACGGTCAGTGCGTGCTCTTCGGCGACCACGGTGCGGACGTCGCCGGGACGCTGGAGCGTCTGGCGGCGATCGCGGAGGTGCATGCCGACGCCGGCGCCGACCTTCTCATTCCGTCGGGCATGCTCGAGGGCGCGGTGCACGCGCTGCGGGACGCGCTCGGCGAGAGGCGGTCGGACGTGCCGATCGCCGCGGTTGTGAAGCTCGAGAGCTCGCTTTACGTCACGCACCGCGTCGCGGTGAACGCGATCCCAATATCGGAGCGGGCCGTGCCACTCATCGCGGCGGACGACGCCGCCGCGGCCGTCGCGCGCGCACGGCGTGACATCGCGGATGGTGCCGACGCGATCATCGTGAAGCCGGGCGCGCCGGGCCTCGACATCGTGGCTCGCCTCGCGGCATTTGCGAACCGGCCGATCTTCTCTTACTTCACCGCCGACGAGCACGCTCCCTTTGTCGCCACGACCGAAGGACCCCTCGATCCGACCGCGGCGGAGCGGGAACATCTCGCCGCCGCGCGACGCGCAGGCGCCAGCCTCGTTATCTCCTCAGGTGCCTGGAGCGTCGCAGACTCATGAGCAGGACAGCCCGCTGAGCCTCGCAGCGCGCCTCGGTCTATATGCGATGCTCGCCGGCCTCGTGGTCGCGAGCTTCACCGTGACCCCGACGCGAAGGGCGCAGGTGAGCGCGCCGCCTACGGTCGCGGTCGAGGTCGAGCCGGCCGCCGCGCGGATCGCGCCGATGTCACGCGGTCTCATCCGCGGGCTGCGCGATGTCGATGGCCTCGAGTTCGCGGCCTCGCCATTGCCGACGCCCGAGGCCACATCTGCCCCGGCCAGCGAACTGGTCCCTGAAGCACTGCCTGAAGCGACCGTCGAGCCGACGACTGAAGTCGTTGCCGAGCCTTTGCCTGTGGCGACTGCCGCGCCCGAGCCGGAGCCCGAGGCGACACCCGATCCCACGCCAGAATCGACGCCACGCCCGACTCCGCGCCCCGTCGTGGTGCTCACGAATTCCACGACGCTCGCGGCCGAGCTTCACATGCTCGAGCTCATCAACGGATCGCGCGTGCGCGGCGGTCTCGTCCCCCTCGTGATGGACATCGGCGTCGCCGACACGGCGCGCGCGCACAGCGCCGCCGAAGCGCAGGTTCGGTACGTGTATCACGACGGGCCGGACGGGAGCGCGAGCTCGCGTAACGTGCCCTCGTGCGGCACCGGTTGGTACGGTGAGAACACCGGGAAGATCTGGAACAACAACGTGGACGCGCTGCACATCGAGTTTATGAATGAACCCTGGGTCCCCATCAACCACCGCACGAACATCATGGATCCCGCGTTCCGTCGCGTCGGGGTCGGCGCGGTGAACGGGCCGGACGCGATGTATATGACGATGGTGTTCTGCCGCTAGCACAGCGACGCTCTGATAGCGTTCGCAGTCGATGGAATACCGCAAGGCCACCCTCCCGAACGGGCTCCGCATCCTCGTCGGCGAGATGCCCGAGACGCGCTCCGTCTCGCTTGCCGTATACGTCGGCGTCGGATCGCGCATCGAGACGAAGGACGACGCCGGCACGAGCCATTTCCTCGAGCACATGGTCTTCAAGGGCAGCGCCAAGCGCCCGACTGCCGCGGACATCAGCCAGGTGATCGAGAGCAAGGGCGGCGTCGTCAACGCATCGACCGATAAAGAGGTGACCGTCTTCTGGTCGCGCGTTCCGGCGCGCCATTACCTCGTCGCGCTCGATGTCATCGCCGACTTGATCCGCGCTCCGATGCTTCGCGCAAAGGATGTCGAGTCGGAGCGCAACGTGATCGTCGAAGAGCTGCGCATGTATCGCGACCAGCCGCAGGACCGCGTGCACACGCTCGTCGACGAGCTCCTATACCCGCGACATCCCCTCGGCTGGGAAGTGGCCGGACGCGAGGAGGTCGTCCTCGGGATGACCGCGGATCGCCTCCGCGCGTTCATGGAGCGCGGGTACGCGCCGTCGCGGACTGTCGTTGCGCTCGCCGGCCCGCTTCGCGCGGATGAGGCGATCGCAGCGGTCGACGAAGCCCTCGGCGGTCTGGCTCCGCTTGAGGTGGTGAAGTCAAAGCCGGCCCCGCGCTCCGGGAAATCGCATTTGAAGCTGCTCGGGAAGCGTGCCGAACAGACCAACCTCTGCGTGGGCTGGCGGGCCGTACACACGACCCACCCGGACCGGTATCCACTCGATATTTTGAATGCCGTCCTCGGCGAGGGAATGTCGAGTCGGCTCTTCCTCGAGCTGCGCGAGAAGCGCGGCCTCGCGTACGACGTGCACAGCTACCGTGCGAATTACTCCGACGCCGGGCACCTTGTCGTATACGGCGGGTTCGCGCCCCAGAACGGCGCTGAGGTCCTCAAGGCGATCATGCATGAGGTGGAGCGGCTCCGCGACGAGCTCGTGCCGGACGTGGAGATCGAGCGCGTGCGCGACTTTGCGAAGGGCCGTCTCGAGCTTCAGCTCGAGGACACCCGCGGCGTGTCGGGATGGCTCGCCGGGCAGGAGCTCTTCCTCGGCCGCGTTCGTTCGGTGGAGGAGGTCTCCGCGCTCATCGACGGCGTGACGACCGCGGAAGTACAGCGGGTCGCGCGCGAGTACCTCCGTCCCGAGCTCGCCTACGTCGCCGCGATCGGACCGCGCGCGTCGCTCGCCGCCATCACGCCGCCGGTCGCTGCCGAGTCGCCGGTCGTGTTGGCGTCATGAGTGCCGAGCGGACGCTCGTTGTGCTCAAGCCCGACGCGCTCCAGCGGGGGATCGCCTTCGAGCTCCTCTCGCGCTTCGAGAAGCGCGGGCTGCGCTTCGCCGCGCTCCGCCTTCTGAAGGTGGACCGCGCGATGGCCGAGAAGCACTACGCCGTGCACAAAGGGAAGTTCTTTTACGACGACCTCGTCGCGGTGATCACGGCGTCGCCGGTCGTGGCCGCCGTCCTCGAAGGCCCAAACGCGATCGCCGTCGTTCGCGCGATGGTCGGCTCGACACGCCCCCACGAGGCCAGCGAAGGCTCGATCCGCGGCGATTACGCGCTCGTCGGGTTGCGGAATCTCGTGCATGCGAGCGATGCGCCGGAGACTGCGGCGGCAGAGATCAAGTTGTGGTTTCCGGATGGAGTGGTCGAATACACAAGAGACATCGATCGCTGGATGTCTGAAGACAAAGCTCCTAGCTAGCCGACCGGGCGCAGAGGGCATGCGTCGGGCGGCACGGCGCAGCGGGTCTCTCGCGAAGCGCGGGTGCCCCGGGGACCCGCCCGCAGCGAACAAAGTGAGCTGCAGGGCGGGGAGGGTGCGCTGAGGGAGAGACCCGCGTAGCCGGGACAGGACCCGCCGCATGCCCTCTGCGCTTAGAGAGGACGCAGCGCTCGGAGAAACTCGTCAGCGAACGATGCGATGGGGCGGAGAAATCCGTCGGGCTGTATTCCGCCTGCTAGCAATGCGACAAAGATCACGGCCCCGATGATGCCCGCGACTGGGCGCGGTTCGACGACCCAGCGCTCGATGCCGCTTCCGAAGAGAGCGATCACAGCGCGGAGCTGGCCGACGATGAGGAGGAGTGTGGCGAACACGAGCGCGGCACCGGTCAGCGGAGCGAACTGGTAGGCGATGAGCTCCATAAAGAAGCGCCCCGGGAATCCGAGGAGCGGCGGAGCGCCGATCATCGCGAATCCGCCGACCACAAACGCGAGGGCCGCGAGTGGCGCCTTTCGCGCGGTCGGGCGCTCCGGCGCGCTACGGCGCTCGAGCGTGCCTGCCGCGAGGAGCTGACCCGAGGCCGAAGCTCCGGTCACGATCACGCTCGCGAGCGCGCCGATGATGCCCGGTCCAGAGAGGGTCGCGATCCCGACGAGAGCAGCGCCGAGGTTCGAGATCACTGAATACACGACGAGGCGGCGCAGATCCGGCGCGCCGCTCGCGAGGAAGGCGCCGCCAACGGCCGAGGTCAATCCGATGCCGTGCAGGAGGTCCTGCACCTTCACGACCTGCACGATCGCGGGCAGCAGGCCGGAGAGTGTGAGGATCTCGACGAAGGCGATGAAGGTCGTCGGGACGAGAACGCCGAAATACAGCGCGAGGGCCGCCGGTGGGACCTCACCCGCGAGGAGCGCTGCGTGCGTGTGGAACGGGATCGCCGCGAGCAGCAACGCGAAGGCGACGACGAGCACGACGACGAGAAGCACGAACGTATTCGCGGGCTGGTCGTGCGGAAGGCTCGCGGCCAACGCAAGCGCGGCGATGCCAAGACATCCGCCGAGCGCAACGAAGCCGAAGTGACGTGTCGCCGCCTCGACGGAGCGATTGCGATGGACCTGGAACGTGAACGACCCGACCGGTACGAGAAGGCCGAGGACGAGAAGGCCGAAGATGGCAAGGGGTGCCGTGAGGACGAGCACGCCGAGCGAGGTCGCGCCGACCGCGAGGGCCGTGGGAAAGAAGTTGTAGGCGGGCTCGTCCAGCCATACGTCGAGAACGAGAAGGAAAAGCGTCGCGAGGATCACACCCGACGCAAGACGGCCGAGTCCGCTATCGCGAAGGTCCAGGTCGAGGATCGTGCCCGTCGCATCGACTGGACTGAGGACGACGAGCACGAATGCCGCGGCGATCGCGACGAGCGCGAACGGACCGACGAGATTCAGACGCTTCCGAAGCACGAACGCTCCGCACGCCGCGACCGCGAGGACCAGAGGCGCCGCCGCTATGGTCAACTCTCGCGCACCACGCGCTCGTTCACGATCAGGAACCCGCCCGCGAGGGCGATGACGACTTCGACCCAGCCGAGCAATAGGGAGAGTCCGAGCTGCGGGACGGTGAGAAGACGAACGAGGAGCTCGACTCCCGTGATCATGAGGATCGCGCCGAGCGACCCGCGCACCGGGGTTTGGGCGGTGACCAGGATCGCGACACCCGAGGAGATGAGCCAGAAGGCGGCGACCTGCGCAGTGACGCCGCTCGGGTCCTCGCCGATGAGCGGTACGGTGACGGTCTCGCTCGAAGCCGTGCGCAACGTTGCGAAGCACGCGGCCGTCGCAGCCGCCGCGACAATCGTCGCGAGCCAGAGCCGCCATCCCGGATCTTCGCCATATGTCCGGTCGCGCGCGGCGACGTACAGGATGCCGCAGGCGACGAGCGCTCCGCAGCCCTCCACCGCAAGCTGAGTGACGGTAAGCTGCCCGGCGGTCATCACGTTCGCCGCGAGGGATACGCCAAGGACAGCGACCGCCGAGTAACGCAGCTGCCGCGAACCGTTTGCGGCGAGCGTCGCGAGCGCGACGATGCCGAGGGCGATCACCCTAGCGGGTCGACCAGATCAGGAGCGCGACGATGAGCACAGCGGCGAGCCAGACGCCGGCGCGCTGCTCGAAGACCGCAAATCCGGCCGAGGCTACGGTGACAGCGCGCTCGAGTGCGCGAAAGGTCGCGACCCCGGTGGGCACCGGGTCAGCGGCCCAGACGAAGCGCTGCAGCCGCGCGGCGAGAGTGTCCAGGTCAGGCAGAAGCGGGCGCAGCATGCGTGCGGCGATGACCAGGATCGACGCGGCGACGACGGTGCCTATCGCAATGACCGGATCGATCGGATCAAGCGGCCGGCCGAGGGCGGCGAGCGCCTCGGGAATCGGCAGCGACACGAGGCTCGCGACGAGCGCCGTACTGAAGAGTGCCGCGACCGCCGCCGCCATGTCGAGGCCCGGAGGCGCTTCGCCTTGCGCAAGACGGCGGCCGGCGTGCGCGAGCTCGAGGACGAGGACGGCCATGATCACGAAGACGGCAGCGACCGCTGTCGCTGGATCGGCGGCGGCGGCCGCGCCGCTCGCGAGACCGATGACACCGGTCACGGTCCACACGCTCGTCGCCATGATCGCGATGTAGGCCCGATGCGGCGGCATCCACACGCTCTCCAGGAGAGCAGCGAACGCCGCGCTTACGAGGATGAAGAGACCGGAGGCGAGCGCGATCGGCGTGCCCACCGCGAGGGCGATCCAGAGCGTCGCCAATGTCACGTCGTGTCGTGCCACCTCCCATTGCTCGGGAAGCGCGAGTGAGACCGCCGCCGCGTACAGGACCGTGAGGGCCGCCGCAGCGAGGACGACGTAGCTCCAATGGAGCTCGTCCCATCCCGCGAGGACCGCGGCCGCGACGATCGTGGTGACGATCCCGCGCCGTGAGGCGTGCCCACGGGCGCGGGCGCGAAGCGCGAACGCCACGAGCGCCACACCGAGTAGGACGAGTCGGGGGATGAGTCCAATGAGTGGAAGGCCCAGATTCGAAAGGTCGATATGCGTCACGCCGAGAACTCGCAGCAGCACCATCGATCCTGCGACACCCGCGGGCATCGCGAGCAGCCCGCGGAGCGGTTCGCGCTCCGCGGCGGCGAGGGCCTGCGCCGGTTGATAGCGCCAGGGCACGAACGGGTACAGGCCGGCGAAGAGCGCCGCGCCGGCAGTCGCGGCGAGGACCGCGCCAGGGCTAACGGCTGACGGCGAGATCGCGTCGAAGGCGAGCGACGCGCCCCCCTGACGCGCGATAAGCAGGGCAGCCACGACGAAACCCTGGATGCCTACCGCGAAGTACCCCGCGATGCGCATCGCCGAAGGCGCCGGCGCGACGAGGAGCATCGCGAATGCTGTGACCGCCGCGAGGACCGCGATCGCCACCGCTGCCGCGACGAGGTCGACCGTGACCACGACCGCCATGAACACGAATCCGATCGCAAGCGCGAGCGACGGCAGGAAGCGAGGCGAGGCCGCCGATCGCGCATTGGCGAGTAGCGCCGCGGCGACATACGCGAACCCTGCTGCGATGGCTAATGTCGCGAGCCCATCGAGCCGGTAGGACGCTTGGATGGTCGGTCCACCGGCGGCCGACCATTCCCACAGCGCGCGACCCGCTGCGAGCAGTGGATCGCTGAACTGATAGAGAAGAAGGGGCGATGTGGCGCCCAAAGCGGCGACCAAGAGGGCGCTCGGCACGCGCCATGCCTGTGCGATGCGGCGCGGGGCGACGAGCAACGCGACCAGCGACAGAGTGATCGCGGCCGCGAACAACGTGATTTCAGCTCGCACTATCACCCTGCGGTAAGGTAGCCGAGGTGGATCTAAGACTCCTCCCACAGCAAACGCTCAAGGTCACGCCGAAACAGATCGCGGCGAACTACATCCTTCAACTTAGCTCGCTCGAACTGCAGGACGTCATCAATCAGGAGCTCCAGGAAAATCCCGCTCTCGATCTCGAGGAGGTGCAGGCC
>Ga0137399_10000551_pt1 | contig 15114 bp, 8 predicted proteins | sample czorhiz316metaG_FD_104810 | JGI IMG/M metagenome (GOLD analysis project Ga0137399, IMG submission 104810) | Vadose zone soil microbial communities from Angelo Coast Range Reserve, California, USA - czorhiz3.16 metaG | ecosystem: Environmental > Terrestrial > Soil > Vadose zone | place: USA...
ATTCATATACCATCGGACAGCTATGGCGAAATCAATTTCATTGCCGTAAGCCAGAGTCCATGGGACGACGACGAACTGTGCGGGCCATTCTCAGTAACCGACTTCCTGGTGTCCGCGACCTTCTGCGCATCCGATGATGCAGGGTGCGATAGCTGGGAGACTCAGAAGAACGCTTGGGATGAAGCCGTCGAACGTGAGGTAAACGCGTATTTTCGAGGGCCCACGGCCACTCTTCTGTCGATTCTTCGCAAGGCGATTAATTGGGAGGCAAGTGACCTGGCAGAGCAGATCGGTATTAGGGAAATCCGGTTTAAGCGAACCTCCCCGGACCGATTGGACTGGGACATCGAGCTGGCGAACTAGGTAGCCCGGTCGTTTAGCCTGCGACTCTCACGCTGCGCTCACTGGGCTGTCCGTAATCCCGAAAATCATAACTATGCCCCAGCCTGAGCTGATTACGCAGTCCAGTCTCGCTTTTCCTTACTCGACGCAAAGCAGCCTCATGTCAATACATTACGAGTCTGCAATGTCACGGAAGCAGACTGCAATTGGTGTAAACTTTCACTCAACCTGGAAGAAATAGTGGTACGGTCAGCCCGTCGCTGGCATGGGTAAGATCATGCATTTTGAGCGACTACCCATTAACCTGTAGATTTTCACGTAAGCCAGGGAGCCAGGAAGTGTGCCTGATAAGCAGCCCTACGAGGATTAAATTGAGATGAAAACGGTTCGCGATGCTTGTGAACTTCAGCCGAACGCCCTCTCGATCAAGCTGAGCGATCAGATTGAACAGCTCGATGAGTTGATCAATGCGGAAGGAGACGGCACAGAGTTTTTTGAAAAGACTCACATCACTCAAGGAATGCAGGACCTCATCAGCGAGGGAACTGCTCGTCTCGCCGGCGTCTCTTCTCAGGCCATCTTTCACCTGAAGCAAGCGATGGGCGGCGGGAAGACCCACCTTCTCGTCGGCTTCGGGCTCCTCTCCAAATATCCTGGGCTTCGCAAGAAGTATTGCGGCGGCATGCTGTATGCCCAGTCTTTCACTTCGGCTAAGACAGCCGCCTTCAACGGCCGCAACAATCCAGACAATTTCTTCTGGGGTGAGATCGCTAATCAACTTGGAAAAGGTGAACAATTCAGGTCATTCTGGAACACCGGTCCCAAAGCCCCGGACGAAAAAGACTGGCTGAAGCTTTTTGACGGTGGCGATGCAATCCTCATCCTGCTCGATGAGATGCCACCTTATTTCCACTATCTTGACACGCAAAAGGTAGGCAACGGGACTGTGGCTGATATAGCCACACGCGCCTTTGCCAATATGCTCACTGCCGCTGGTAAAAAGAGCAACGTATGCGTCGTGGTCTCCGACCTTGCGGCCTCCTATGAATCCGGCTCCAAACTCATCAACCGTGCCCTCGAAGATGCCCGCGCCGAAGTGGGACGGCAGGAACGCAACATTACTCCGGTGGATCTCGCGGCCAATGAAATTTACGACATTCTTCGTAAGCGCCTATTCAAATCACTCCCGGACAAGACTGAGATCGGGGACACTGCTGCTGCTTATGGAAAGAAGCTGGAGGAAGCAAGCAAATCGAAGGTTGCCGGTCGCGGCGCTGAAGCTATCGCAGACGAGATTGTAGCAACCTACCCCTTCCACCCACGTTTGAAGAACGTCGTAGCGCTCTTTAAAGAAAATGAGCAATTCAAGCAGACCCGAGGACTCATCGAACTTGTTTCTCGTCTCCTGCGTTCAGTTTGGGAGCGCAAAGCCAACGATGTTTTCCTCATCGGTACCCAACACTTTGACGTCGGCATTCCGGAGGTCCGCGATAAATTAACTGAGATTTCTGGGATGCGGGATGTGATTGCAAAAGATCTCTGGGACGGCAATGCTTCAGCGCATGCACAAGTGATCGACCTTAAGACGGGGAAAGAAGCCGCTACCCAAGTTGGCGCGCTGTTGTTGACTGCCAGCCTCTCGACCGCCGTTAATGCGGTGAAGGGTCTCACTCGCGAAGAAATGGTCGAATGCCTAGTGTCTCCACTGCGTGAACCTTCGGAATTTTTGGCTGCCTTTGAAGAACTTGAGAAGGCTGCATGGTACATTCATCACACACCCGAGGGTCGCTATTACTTCGACCGACAGGAAAACCTCACCAAACTCCTGCAGAGCCTCGCCCATGACGCGCCAGAAAACCAAGTCGATGACCTTATTTGCCGCCGACTGAGCGCCATGTTCAAGGCGACGCGGAGAACATGCTATGAAGAGGTTCTCCCCTTACCAAAGTTAGATGATGTCGCTGACCGTGTTCGCAAAGGCCGAGTCTTGCTAATCGTTAGCCCCGATTCCAAGATCCCTCCTGAAGAGGTCCAGAAGTTCTTCGAAGGGCTTAGCCAGAAGAACAACCTTTGTGTTCTAACGGGGGATAAGACCGCGATGGGCAGTGTGGAGAAGGCCGCGCGACAGCTTTACGCCGCTAGCAAGGCGGATGGCCGGATTCCAAAGGGACACGCACAGCGCGATGACCTGGAGCACAAGCAGCAAACTTACGAGCAAGATTTTAATTCCACTATTCTGAATCTCTTTGACAAAGTTCTTTTTCCAATCCACCGGGCTGGGAAATCCTCGCAGCTTGCAAGTAAGGCCCTGGATGCTACACGAGATGCGACAAAACCGTTTGACGGTGAGCTCCAAATTGAGAAAACCCTGACTTCAGACCCCTTGAAACTCTACCTTGATATTGAGAAGAATTTCGATCCCATTCGTGACAAGGCGCAAGACCTTCTGTGGCCTGAGAATCAGGACGAAGCCAGATGGTCCGATGTTGAGGACCGCTATTCAGAACAGGCTGGTATGTTCTGGCTTCCCCCAAAGGGCCTTGAAACACTCAAGTTCAACGCGTGCACTCGGGCTCTTTGGGAGGATCTAGGTAACGGTTACATAACGAAGAAGCCTAAGAAGAAGAAAACTTCCGTCCAGGTAGTTACTGAATCTGAGCCAAGCGACTTTGGTGAAGTGCGTTTGCGAATTAACGCACAAAACGCGGGCCCCGCGCCTCGCATCCACTTTGCTGAGGACAACCCTGTTAGCGAATCCAATCCGCAGATCCAAGACAACATTTTGACTACCAAGGCCCTTCGCGTGAACTTCTTGGTCGTAGATCCTTCAGGCCAATATGAGACAGGCGATGTCGTGACATGGACGAACAAGCTTACTCTCCGAAACTTTCTAGAAGATAAAAATGGAAAGCGCTCTGTCACACTGTTAGTGGCTCCTGCTGGGAAAATCCGTTACACGTTGGACGGGTCCGAACCTCGCGAAGGGAACACTTACGAAAAACCCATCGAAATCGGTGACGGAGAAATACTTCTGCGTGCGTTCGCTGAAGCCTCGGGCCTAGAAACTAAAGAAGAATTCAAGTTTCAACCCAAGGGAAAGAAGGGCCTACAGGTTGACAGCGTCAAACCAGCGCGGATTGTCTCTCGTTCCCGACAGAGACTCGACTCGCGCGCAAAAACCTATGACGGGTTAAAGATCGCAGGAGAGAAGAGTGTGAAGTTTGAAGGTGTCACCCTGAACGTTGGTCAGGGAAATCAGGTTATAGGCATCACCGTTGGCGAGATTGAAGTCGATTCCGCTTTTATCGAAGCTATTCTCAAGACGGTCTTGGAGAAGTTTGAACCGACGACACCCATAACCATGACATTCCGCAAGGCCAGCTTCAAGTCCGGACATGACCTCAAGGAATTTGCGGATAAACTGGGTATAGAACTGCAGCCCAGCGAAGTTGAACAATGAGCGAACCGATCAAAACCGTTGATTTTGGAGCACCCGACAAGTTTGGTGCCCATCTCTTTCACGTTGAGATACCAGCAGCCAGGAGTGAACCTGTACGGATACTTGAGGACTATGGCTATCGCGGACTCGAAGGAGGCATTCCCACAGGGGAGGACAGAGTAATTCTGGCGCGGTCGGTCTGGTCAGGCATCGCAGAAATTGCTCGTCGCGAGTTCAACGATCGGTTGAAAGCGGCAAAAATCAATCAGGGCCGTTGGCACAGTGGAACAAATCTTGTGGACCGCCTCTTGGGCAAGGAACTGTGTGTCCTTGCTTGGGCTGCTGAGACTGCCGATGAAGAAGAGCTTCCTGTGATTTGCAGTAAGTGGGCTGCCCTTCGACCTGAAGAACGCTGGTGGCTATTTTCGATGACGGTGGCTGAGGCTGGTCTGCCTGAGGACACACAACGTGGATGGCGTCGTGCCTTGTTTCTCGCTTTGTCAGACGGTGAGAAGCCGCCTGCGCATCGCAGGCGCCGCCCGATAGAGACTGACACTTTTAACCTTCCACTGTTCGAGTCCCATAAATGAGTGCCTCCGTTAAGGCATTTACCCTCAAAGATGCGCCCTCACTGATCGAACATCTCCTACCCGTTCAGAAACTTTCAGCTGAATCGTACAAAGAGCAGATGGCAGTGCAGGGCAAGACGCTTACCGCACTCGGTAGCTACTGGAAGGGACGCAAGCCGCTCGTTTTGAGTAAGGCATGTGTCTTGGGATGCTTGCTCCCGGCGACCAGCGATGCCAAGCGCGACCTCGAAATCTTTGAAATGCTTATGTCCATGGATGACCAATCGATTGCTGCGCGTTGGCCGCGAAAGCCCAAGCCTCGGGACATTCTCGCGACGGTTGCCATCGCCCGCGTCGCCGACTTTTTTGTTTCTGACCCGCCACTTCTTCTACCTGAGTCATCGCCAGTTGATTGGTCAAATCCGGGATTAGAAAAGGTGAAGGTATTCTGGCGCGATGATCTTTCACTTGCAGAGCGACGGCAACTGGAGGCGCAGATGCTTCCCAAAGTGCCGTACCGCACCTTGGTGGACCAAGCGGACCGCGCTGAAGAGGTCTTCGATACAGTAGATAAACATATCTGGATTGAGGTCAATAGACACGTTGGCACTGAGGCCCAGTCAATTCAGGAGCTTATGGAGCAATTGGGGATAATGAGATTCGGCCATCGCCCCCGCGTGGCCGACACATTTTGTGGCTCAGGACAGATTCCATTCGAAGCTGCGAGACTCGGATGCGACGTTTATGCGTCAGACCTCAATCCAGTTGCCTGCATGCTCACTTGGGGCGCTTTCAACATTGTTGGTGGAGACGAGCAGACCCGTCGAAAATTGTCCGCCGACCAGGACGAACTAGTTCGTCGAGTACATGAGAAAATTGATGCGCTCGACATTGAGACGGATGGTAAAGGTTGGCGCGCAAAAGTGTTCCTCTACTCCGTCGAAGCCCGCTGCCCGCAAAGTGGGTGGATGGTCCCTCTTCTTCCAACTCTGATGATTAGTAAGGGCAACCGGGTCGTTGCCGAACTTATCCCCGATGCAAAGAGAAAGCGATACGATATTGCTATCCATTCGGGAGTCGAGGACAAACGATTCAAGAACGCGGCTCAAGGCACGGTCCGCACAGACGGTCCGGGCCAAGACCCCTACATGGTCCATGCTGTCGCTGGTACTGAATACCGCACAAAAATATCAACTCTCAGAGGCGATTACCGCAACGATGATGGAACGATTGGTAACCGCTTGCGGCAGTGGGACAAGCACGATATCAAGCCCACGCCAGACGATATTTTCCAAGAGAGGGTCTACTGTATCCAATGGATGAGGCCGAAGGCGAAAGGCAAGAGCGACGACTACAAATTTTGCGCTATCACGCCCGAAGACCTCACGCGCGAGCGAAAGGTGGACGAGTTCATGGCTGGGCATCTCGCGACTTGGCAGGCCAAAGGATGGATCCCTGACATGCGCATTGAGCCTGGAGACAAGACGGACGAACCAATCCGAACGCGCGGCTGGACGCATTGGCACCACCTCTTCAACCCACGGCAATTGCTGCTTGGTGGTCTTGTGAACCAAATGAGCCAGGGACACTTGAAGCTAGGTATGGCCCAGGTTCTAAATTCTAGTTCACGCCTTACTCGATGGAGTCTTGGAGATGGCGATGGTCGCACGGGCGGAGTAAAACAAGCATTTGACAATCAAGCCCTCAACACCTTATTCAACTACGGATGTCGCGGTTCTCGATTTTCCGTCGATCTGATCAAGCTACGCCTAAAGTCGTTCCCACTCCGTCCGAATCTTAAGGTGAGCATCAAGTGTCACTCAGCAGTTGACTTGGCTGACCCGTTGGACATCTTCATTACCGACCCTCCCTACGGCGATGCAGTGAAATATGAAGAGATTCTCGAGTATTTCATTGCCTGGCTCCGAAAGAACCCGCCAGCGGAGTTTGCGGACTGGGTGTGGGATAGTCGTCGCTCTCTGGCCATTAAGGGAGAGGACGAGGATTTCCGCCGAGGCATGGTGGCTGCTTATAAAAGGATGGCCGAATGCATGCCAGATAACGGCATTCAGGTCATCATGTTCACGCACCAGTCAGGCAGCATCTGGGCTGATATGGCAAACATCGTATGGGCCTGCGGATTGCAAGTAACCGCTGCATGGTATGTGGTCACTGAGACCGAGAGTGCTCTTCGTCAGGGAAGTAATGTTAAAGGTACAGTCCTGCTCGTCCTCCGAAGGAGGAACGGCAACCGTAAGACTACACGCGATGAGCTTGCATGGGAAATTCAGGAGGAAGTTGAGGCACAGGTCCGTACTCTGACGGGTCTTAACCAAGACGCCAAGGGCCTCTATCGTGAGGAAAACGTCTTCGAGGATGCGGATATCCAAATGGCTGGCTATGCTGCCGCACTCCGAATTTTGACTCGGTACGGCATCATAGACGGCCGTGACATGACCGTAGAAGCCATCCGTCCGCGCGTAAAGGGGGAAACAACGTTTGTGGATGGCCTAATCGCGTTTGCCGTTGACACGGCGAATCAGTGTCTCGTACCACAAGGTATCGCAAAGGCTCATTGGGACCGTTTCACAGGACCCGAACGGTTTTACCTTAAGCTAATCGACCTCGAAGCAAAGGGTCTCAAAACACTTGATAATTATCAGAATTTTGCCAAGGCATTCAAGGTTCGCGATTTCCGTGCTCTGATGGCCAGCAGCAAGGCCAACAAGGCTCGCGTCAAGAGCGCCGTTGAGTTTGGAAAATCTGAGATCTCAGAAGGTTCGGAGCTGCATGAATCCACGCTTCGTGCTGCACTTTACGCTCTAATGGAGTTGGTGAAAAACGTGGACAGTAGCGAGGTTCTGGCCCATCTAACGTTAAATGTCCGTGATTATTATTCTAGTCAAAATCAACGGGAACTGGTAATTGAACTAGCAAACTATCTTTCTAGGAAGCTAGAGGCGTTGCGTCCCGATGAAGCCGCTGCCGCACGGGTACTCCGCGAGTTGGTGAAGGGCCAGAGGCTCGGATAATCGCAGGAGACGCGAATGACGAATATCAACCGCTTCTCCTCCCGACGACAAAGGCTCGACCACGCTTTTCTCACTGATAGGCTCAAAGGAGCCAAGTCCTACAAGCGAATTGCTGGCTACTTCCGCAGTTCGATTTTTGAGCTGGTCGGTGAGGAGATCGCCAACATCCCGCACGTCCGGATTGTCTGCAATAGCGAACTCGATGCCGCTGACGTGGCCGTATCAAAACATGTGCGGGAAAGCTTGCTTAAGGAAAGGTGGAACGAAGCGCCTGCTGAGGTGGAGGCTCTTCTCCACAAGGACAGATACCGCAAGCTTCATCAGCTGTTGACCAGCGGGCGAGTCGAGATTCGGGTTGTTCCTAAGGACCGCGTTTTCATCCATGGAAAGGCTGGCGTCATTGAGTTGGAAAACGGCTCCAAAACTTGCTTTCTGGGCTCTATCAACGAAACCAAAAGCGCGTTTGCGCAAAACTACGAAATCCTTTGGGAAGACACTTCTGCCGAAGGAGTGCACTGGGTCGAAGAAGAGTTCAACGCGCTCTGGAAAGATTCGTTTCCTCTTCCTGATGCCATAGTCCAAGAGATCGAAAGAGTTGCGAATCGCGTTGAGATTCACTTTCCTGACGTCACGCCAGATGAACTACCCGCAGCTGCTCTTGTCGAGAGCCCGATCTACCGGGGCGGAGAACAGCTCGAGTCTTGGCAACGTGCCTTTGTCACGATTTTTCTGAAGCACCGTGAGACCTATGGGAAAGCGAGGCTGCTGTTGGCCGATGAAGTGGGAGTGGGCAAGACACTCTCGATGGCTACAAGCGCGATGATATCGGCATTGTTAGACGACGGTCCCGTGCTGATCCTCTGTCCCTCCACGCTTACGCTTCAATGGCAAGTCGAACTAAAGGACAAGCTCGGCATCCCCAGCGTCGTCTGGCTATCTTCTAAGAAAGAATGGCTAGACCAAAACGGGCACACGATCAAAACTCGTGGTCCAGAAGATATCACCCGCTGTCCATTGCAAATCGCCATCGTTTCGACTGGACTGATCTTCCATGAGTCTGACGAAAGAGGGTATTTGATCGAACGAAAGTTTGGCACGGTTGTACTGGACGAAGCTCACAGGGCGAGACAACGGGGCGGTCTAGGGGAAAAGAAGGAAGACCCGAACAATCTCTTAGATTTCATGCTCCGCATAGGTCCACGAACGAAGAATCTCATCTTAGGCACCGCGACGCCCATTCAAACGGAAGTATCCGAACTATGGAACCTCATGAGGATACTAAACGCCGGAGCTGATTTCGTATTGGGTCGCGAAACGTTTAGCAACTGGGCCGACTGGGAGAAAGCACTCCCGATTGTAAAAGGAGATCAAATTCCAGAGAACGAGCGCGAAGCCTGGGAATGGTTGCAAAATCCCATTCCACCAGGCGATGAAGAGCCCACATTCGCAGCCTTAAGACTTCATCTCGGGATTCCGCCGTCCGCTTTCTTCACCGAAAAGGGCTATGGTTCCCTTGATTTTCTCGAACGAGAAGCCATTGGGCAAACGCTAACGAGGGGATTCTACAAGGAACATAACCCGATCATTCGACATACCGTCCTGCGTCGGCGAGTGACTTTAGAAGAAGCAGGGTTGCTGGAAAGAGTGGCCGTAGATGTCCACCCCGATCCTTTGGCGTCAAAAAACGCCTATGCGGGAGTCGGATTTCAGGGATTAGGGCTGCTCACGAATCATCCTTTCAATCTGGCCTATGAAGCCGCGGAGAAATTCACCGATTCCTTGAAGCAGCGGACGAGAGCTGCTGGATTCATGAAGACACTTCTGCTACAAAGGATATGCTCCAGTTTTGCGTCTGGTAAGGCTACAGCACAGAAACTCTTGCGGGGCGATGTCCCCGAAGAGGATGAGGACGCTCCGGCTCTACTTCCCGAGATGCTTCAGACGCTCACGCCGACAGAAATTGCATACCTGCACACCATCATCGATGAACTCTCGCGCCCAGAAGCCCGCGATCCGAAGTTGACGGCTGTCACGTACTTTCTGACCGAACATCAGACTGAGCGTAAAACTTGGCTGGAGCATGGATGCATTATTTTCAGCCAATACTATGACACGGTCTACTGGGTTGCCTCCGAGTTGGCTAAGACCCTCAATCCGGAACCCGTTGCTGTTTACGCTGGCACCGGAAAGAGTGGAATCTTCAAGGGCGATGAGTTTGCCTCCGTCGAGAGGGAAGACATAAAGAAGGCTGTGAAGCTGCACAATGTTCGACTCGTCGTAGCAACAGACGCAGCCTGTGAGGGTCTTAACCTGCAAACTCTAGGGACACTCATTAACGTTGATTTGCCCTGGAATCCATCTCGCCTCGAACAAAGACTCGGCCGAATCAAGCGCTTCGGGCAAGCACGGCGGACAGTAGATATGCTGAATCTTGTTTACCATGACACTCAAGACGAAAAGATCTACCAGGTCCTCTCGCGCCGATTAAAAGATAAGTTCGATATTTTTGGTGGTCTTCCCGACACAATCGAAGACGAATGGATCGAAAACGTCGAACAACTGGACGAGATGATGGATAAATACATCCATCTGCGGCAAAAGGCTCGCGACACATTTGAAGTGCGTTACAAAGAGACCATAGACCCCGACAAAAACCGATGGGAGCTTTGTTCACGAGTCTTGGCGAGGAAAGACGTGGTCGAGAAGCTTTCTGAATCGTGGTAGCTGGCATGGTTGTGCTATTGTGCAAATGCTAAGTGTTTATTCGTGACGAGCAGAAGTCCGTGACAAAGCGCTCCAGGCAATTCCGTAAAATTAGCAAGACATCTCGACGTCTGAAGCAGCCGCTTCTCGAATTGCTTCCTGATCTCGTTAAGATGCGAGATAGTGGTCGAATTTCACCTGCCGAGTGTGGCGCGTGGTCCTACGTTATAGGGGCTTCGGGACTGGCAAAGAAACTCCGACGAGATATTGCTGAGCGACATTCATACGTCATCCGCAGGACCCGCTCTCGCTGGCAGCTCTTCCATCTCAAAGCCGAGGCTACGAAGACATCATCTCCGCCACGACCTGGCGAACTGCAAAAACACAATTCTGGCCGTGCTCTCTTGATCTTGACTGATCCAATGAACGGGGCATTTCACTTTGACGTGTTGGGGCCTCCTCGAACGATGCCCGCAACACAGCCAGGGACAGGGACTACTACCGCTGACGTCGCGATCCGACACATTGTGCAGTGTAAAACATGCGGATGGCTCGCAAACAACGTCAAGCATGTCGAGCGTGCACAGGAGAAACACAAGGCAAGATGTAAATTTGCGGACGTCTTTGCTGTTCCATATACTCCGATTCGCATAAATATTCCGGGTGCAATCCTCGTTGGATACAGCTCGAATGGAACTATTCCTAAGCGCCGGCGGCTAGGGAATGCCAGTCGGGGTCGAGAATTAAGAGGCATGCCTGTTGACATCCCTCTCCATCACCGCAGTGGGCTAAATGTGCCTAACGTCTACCCTGACGACAATTAGCGGCGAGGAAGAGCATGATTCCGAGACTGGCGGAATGCCGTCGCTTACACGAACCTCGCGCATTTCCAATGCAGTGTTAGGAATGCAAGAAGTACTTTTTGCGCTGAGCCTTGGTCCAAGCTTTGACAATCGTGTGAGCGCCATTGTGCTCGACACCGTAGCAACGCACATCGCCGCGATCTTTGAAGTAATCACTATGGCTTGTGATTATGATTTGGCTCACCAGGTCAGAGCCTTTATAAATGTGCTCTTTTAGTTTTTCGAAGATCATTTTCTGCGCATCTGGAGACAGATTTGTTTCGAGTTCTTCGATCCCAAGCATCTTCCTCTTATTCAGAACCAGATTCGCAATGATGTACAAAAATTGCTGATGACCAGACCCGAGCCTACTTATGGGCAGCCGGACCTTCGGTTCCTGAACCATAATTTCTATCTCGTCAAGCTCCTTTGTGAAACCGATCTCGCCAATCGAAAAGGGCGCCTTGGCGAACATGGCCTTTATCTCTTCAAATGCAAGGTGACCGGAGCGCGTTAAAGATAGCTTGAACAACCACTGCTTGAAAGTCTTGGAGGAAAAAGCAGGTGCAGGCGCGTCCTTCGTTCCTTCAACAGTGCTTTCATTTGTGAGATAGCGGTCGGATGGCACCAAAGTGAACGACCCGGCAAGCAAATCCATTAACTGCTCAAAGGAGGCTAAACGCTGCTCTGCCGTCAGTTTCTCAATTTTCGGGAAAAAAGTTCTTTTCCCAGCGCCATCAATTTCGAAGACGACATAGTGCTTATTGAAGACAGCTTTTTCTAGAACCAGATCAGCCGTTTCGTCATCCACGTACTTAATCCGACCACTCAACGCGAGCACCTTGTTATGTCCACCACCTTGTGATGGTTTCGCTAAAGAGCTATGAAGTTGCTTGAGTATCTCTCGGAGAAATTTCAGCTCTTCGTCCGTCAGAGTGACCGATACTTCAAACGTTATGTCCCCTTTTCCTCCACCATAAAAATTATCTCGAAATTGAGTAATCCCTCCTTGCCAGAAACTGCCTTCCCTTTCGTGTTTGGTGACCTCTCCTACGGTTGTTTCCTCCACTAGCAGTTTGCGGCGGAAAATTGTCTCCATCGCCGCTAGGATGTTTGACTTACCGGAGTTGTTAGGTCCGTGGAAGATGCATACAGGGAGCATACTTGTGATGCTCACATCCTTGAGACTCCTGAAACCTGAAATGGAAAAGGACGAAATGTACATTCCTCAAGCCCTCCGCCCGACTTCAAAAATCCCTGAATTCCTTGTCAATTTGGGACAGAACGAATTTGTACATTTGCTCTGGCGTTGAGCACTCGGTCTTCGCAAGAGCATTGATGATGTAGATTCGCTTGAATAGATCCCCGTATCGTTTTGATCGAAACAATGGATACTGCGTTTCAATTTCTAGCTCCCCTTTGTCATTCACGCGACATGCGTTTTCATAAGAAATCTTTGACGAAGACCGCACGTAGACGATGCGCCGTTTCTTTCCCGCGATAGAAATTGTGTCTTCCAAATCAGGGTGCTGCTCATATACGGTAATCTCTTTCTTTGCTCTATCAACGTGGACCGGTTGCGTATGGCCAGTCTGGCCGTCACTCCTTTTCTCGGCTTTGCGTACAGCGAAGCCTCGCTCGACGAGCGCCTTTATGTTTCTGTCAAGGACATCCCTTTTTGATGCGACCGCAACTTGCTTTCCTCCGCGTAGCTGTTTGGTCATATCCCGAGCGGCGACATCAACTGTTTCGACGTAATCGGCCCATTTCCTCAAGATCGATCCAAGTTTTTCGGATACGGCCTCGTATTCAGGTGTGGCAACAAATGCGTCACGACTAAGTGTCAGCGCGGTATCTAGACCACCAAGGATTTGAACCTCGCCTGAAAGCCAATGCAGGCGACTGTACTTGCGCCCGAGTTCAACCCCGAATACCTGCCTGGGCCCTATCCCAACGTTGTTCAAGCGAACCTTCAATCCGCGAAGCTCAAAGGGTTTTACTGCTTTCCATGGAGTAATGATCGCGTAACGAAGCTTGACCCCCTCTATCGTCAAGTCGTCACTGTCGATCACCTCACCTTCGGCTGAATTCCTATACAGTTTGGAATTCTGAAAGTAGACATCCATGCCTATCGGTTCGGAGTATGACAAGACTTTGCGTAGGGGTGACGTTTCCGGGAAACCGAGCGGAAGATCTTCCTGGACCTCCCACTTGAGCCTTTGCAAGGCGGGTAGACTTGCTATACGGTCCCTTTGATCGGTGAGGGCCTTCTGCCTGAAATAGCGTTTGGCGATGTCACTCAATTTCAGCAGATTGATTTGTGTGAAATGCTGGGGCTTAGCTTTTGCGCTCCGCGTGATCTCGCCTGTGACCTCAATCTCCCCGACATCAATTGCCTTTCCATCTTGCCTGAAAAACTTCCAAGCAGGAATGTCTGCGGTAAATGACTCTTCAGAATTCTCCGTCGTGGACGAAATTTGCAGTGATTCACAGAATGGGAGGATCGCAAGGAATCCCACGCCAAATTGGCCGATCCTTTTACGTCCGAATTTCGGTGTTTCCCTTTTGCCCCGCCTCTGGCCAGCGATGCGTAAATAGAAGTCGAATTCCTCCCTCGTCATTCCCGTTCCGTTGTCGTGAATAGTGACCTTGTCTTTGGCTAAATCGATGTCGATCCGGGCCTCAGTCGCGTCTGCGTCGTAAGCGTTGCTGATGACCTCTCGAAGAGCATATGGAAAGCTTCGCTCGTAGGTGAACTTGCTGAGCAAAGACACAATTGTCTTGTCCACCGTGATCTGCGAAGTAAAAGATTCAGCCATGGCTTGCACTTATTCCGCAATCAGGAGCACTTCTCGGTTCAACTCAGCCGACCCATTCTGATGGTTGAGGGCGTATTTGTAGTGCCGGCTCCTGGATTGAACTTTCCTCCCATGTCTCTTGAACATTCTGATTAGAGTGTCGATGCTCGGAACTCCGAACTTTTTGTATGACACGACGATGATACTCTGCCTGAATTTTTCGAAAAGAGCATCGAACGCTGCGCCGTTTTTCTCGGGGTCTACCCAATCGTTGGATCGCCGCTTCATTCGGAGATTCGGAGTCTCATAATCGATTAAGTCGGTCCATTGGCCGTAATCACATAGGCCCTCCAGAAAGTGGTAGGACCTTCTATAATCTGATGTCTCGTTGTCGCCAGTCTTAGTCAGATAAGGCGGATCAATATAAACAAGATCGTAGCTTCGATTAGGAATGTCCTCCGCGTCGTGCCGAATAGCTCTACAAGGCTTCGCCCCTTTAAACACAGCACGACTCGCTTCCGTACAAAACGAGAAGAAATAATCCCTGAAGCGCCGATCCCAACTGCTCTTGTTCCCGAACCCTCGATCCACATCCGCTGTTCGCAAGTATAGGTTACGGCGATGAAACAGATTGAACGGGCGTTTGATCAAGCAACTCTGAAACAAACCGTAATGTAGAAGGGCGCGCTTATAGGTTACTTCGGAAGACTCGTTCCCGAGATTGTGTATGCGAGCGATGACGTTGTCGATCCATTGATTTTCCCCGTCCGTGAAGTAAATTCCTTTGAACGTTTCCCGGACAAAATTGCGCGTGCGCGCAGCGGCGAGTGGTGTTAACGCTTTTTCAACATCCTTTGAAGTTAATACCGTGTGGTCGTTCTCGATAAGCGCCAGCCCGATCAAATAATTAAAATTGAGATAGTCATTGTACGTTACTGCTTTGCCCATCTTCTTAAGAAGATAACTAACGGAGGCAGTACCACCGAAAACATCGAGAGCGGAGGTAAAATCCAGTTGCTCAAAAGAAGTCCAGAGCCACGGGATTATCTTTCGCTTGCTTCCTCTATACCTGGTGGAAGGAAACTCAGAGATCTCCAAACCCCGTCCCGTCTCATCGAACACGGGCGCAACGTCTGCGGCAATGTCCTCGGAAGCGCGTTGCGTCTCTTTAGTTTGCAATCGCGCCATCTTGTTCATTTCGCACTAGTTAACTGTCTCCTGTTCCGACCACACTACTGACGTTGGTCCTAATCAGAGCGTTTCTACCATAACTGTAGCGTTATGGCGAGCTTCTTCCAACCCACGGACGCTATTCAGGTCACGTTTACTGGTTCTCTTGGTTCGAACGGTTTAGTCGCCTATTTCCGCCCTTCCTGCTGAAAACCTGCG
>Ga0137399_10000552_pt1 | contig 15110 bp, 10 predicted proteins | sample czorhiz316metaG_FD_104810 | JGI IMG/M metagenome (GOLD analysis project Ga0137399, IMG submission 104810) | Vadose zone soil microbial communities from Angelo Coast Range Reserve, California, USA - czorhiz3.16 metaG | ecosystem: Environmental > Terrestrial > Soil > Vadose zone | place: USA...
ACGTAGGGCGCGGCGCTTCCGTCGCGCGGCTCGGCGGGCTCCTTGGCGGTGAGGGCGATCGCTAGGTTGTCGATCTCGAGTCCGGCGGCGGCGGCGAGGATGTGCTCGACGGTATGCACCTCGGCGTCCCCGCTCTTCAAGATCGTGCGCCGCATCTCCTCGGTGTCGGCGCGCGCGTACCGCGGCGAGACGGGGATCTCCGGGGCGCCGGGCAGATCGAGGCGGATGAACCGGATTCCGGAGTCGGGCGGGGCCGGTCGGAATTCAACGCGGCAGGGCATTCCCGTGTGAAGACCGACGCCCTCGAAGGCGATGGGCTTCGCGATGGTGCGCTGGGTAGGCGTGATCACCGCGGCTCTTCGGAGCCCTCGAGTTCGTCCACGCGGCGTTTGAGCCGGCGCACCGTCTGGATGAGCTCGGGTAGGTTCCGGATGCTCGCCTCGATGCGCTTCGCCTGCCGTAGCGGCATGGCCGGACAGCCGAACATGCGTTCCCCGGCCTTCACCGATTTGGAGACCCCCGACTTGGCCCCGACGGACGCGCCGTCCCCGATCTCGATGTGCCCCACGACGCCGACCTGCCCCGCCAGCACGACGTCGTCCCCGAGCGCGGTGCTGCCGGAGATGCCCACCTGCGCCACGATGATGCAGTTCCGCCCGATCTGGACGTTGTGCGCGATCTGGACCAGGTTGTCGATCTTGCTTCCGGCGCCGATCCGGGTCGTCCCGGTCGTCGCGCGGTCGATGGTGACGTTGGCCCCGATCTCGACGTCCTCGCCGACGACTACGTTTCCGACTTGCGGAAGCTTCCGGTACACGTCGCCGTCGCGCACGAATCCGAAGCCGTCACTCCCGACGACCGTTCCAGAATGGACGATGACCCGGTCCCCCAGCTCGCACTCCTCGCGCACGGTGACGTTGGGGTACAGCAGCGCGTCCTCCCCGAGGCGCGCCCGCGCCCCCACGTAGCAGCCGGCGTGGACGATCGCGCGCGCCCCGATCACGGCTCCCGGCTCGATGACGGCATGGGGGCCGATCGAAGCATCCTGCGCGACGATGGCGCCCTCCGCGACCACCGCCGTGGGGTGGACGCCCGCGCACGGCCGATCCACCTCCCGCGCGAACAGGCGCACAGCCTTGAGAAACGCGAGATAGGGGTTCGGATTCTGGATCAGGGGCTTCCCGATGTTCCGGTGGTTTTCCGAAACGATGACGGCGGAAGCCTGGGTCAACTCGAGATAAGGCTCGTAGCGGGGGTTCGCGAGGAACGTCAGCTCCCCCTCGCGGGCTTCGCGGATGCCGGCCACGCCGGTGATCTCGACGGAACCATCGCCGACGACCGTACCGTCGATCGCCCTCGCGACCGCCTCCAGCGTGACCTTCATGGTGGACTCCCTTTGAATCGGTTCGCGCTACCCGCTCCGGGAATCTACTGCCGTGTTCCCCCCGAAGAGACCGGCGGAGCCGCGCTGGTCGGCGTCGGCACCCCGCTCTGGTCTTCCTTTCTCAACAAGTCGAGAACCCGGTCCGTGAGATCGAGCGTCCGGTCGCCGAAGATGACGTTCCCGTCCGCGGCGTCCAGGATGATCGACCAGCCCTCGTCCGATCCGATGGTCGTCACGATCTTGTGCACGCGATCGACGATCGGCTTCAGGAACTGGTCGTTCAGCTTGGAAACGTCGCCCTGCGGGCCCCAGTTTTTCTGAACGAACGCATCGTAGTCGGCGATCTTTTTCTGGAGTACCTGATTCTGCTCGTCCCGCTTCGCCTCGCTCAGCATGGGACCTTGCGCGTCGAGCTTCCTCTGGAGATCGTCGATTTCGGTCTTCTTTTCTTTCGCGGTCTTGGTGAGCTCCTGGACTTCCCGGTTGAAGGACCTCTGGGCCTCCTGCGTGCCGGCATACTCGGCAAAGATGCGCTCGGAGTCAATGAAGCCGATTTTCAGGTCGGCTCCGGCTCCGACGGCCGGGAGTGCCAGGCAGAGCGCCGCGAGGGCCCAGATTACCGTACGCCGCGGCCTGTGTCGAGACATAAGCTAATCCCTTCTGCTAGAATGTGTTACCCAGCTGGAAGTGGGGCTCCCAGCGGGACCCGTCCTCGCGGTCCAGACCATACCCCAGATCGAACCCGATCCGCCCGAGCGCGGGCACCTCGAGCCGTACCCCGAACCCGATGGACTTCCTTAGATCACCAAGGTCCAAATCATGGGTCGAGTTCCACGTATTCCCGGCTTCGAAGAAGATCAGCCCGTGGAGCGGGTCGGCGATCGGAAACTGAAGCTCGCTCGTCGTGATCAGCATGGTCTTGCCGCCGGGGTAACGGTCCAGAACCGCGCCGGTTAGCGAGTCCCGGGCTACGTTCGCGCGGGGCACGACATAGTAGTCGGGATAGCCGCGTAGGTAGTCTGCCGTAGTTCCTCCGAGCCGGAAGCGCTCGTAGTCCGGGACCTGCCCGCCCCCCAGGAAACCGGTCTTTCCGCGCAGCATGAGCACGAAGGGACCGCCCAGACGGGTGTAGGTCTTGTTCTCGAACGTCTCCTTATAGAAGGATTCGACGCCTCCGAGAAGACCCCCGGCGACCTCGTTCATCAACAAGATCTTGGACCCCCGGGAGGGATAGAAGGGATTGTCGGTGCTGTTACGGCTGAACGTAAGCGTCACGCTGCTCACCCGCCGGGGCCACTGGGTCTTCCGGAGGGTCTGGAGATTCGACGGCTCCCCGGCCCTGTACCCCACGAAATTGTTGAGCGTCACGTCGCGGAGATCGTAGGCGATGATGCCGCGCGTGTAGTCGGGCCACCGGAGCGGACGCCCGAGGCGGACCCCGCCGCCGACGTCCTTGCGGTCGTAGAAATCGAGATTCCTCCGCGTATTGAAGATGTCGAACCCGATGGTGAGCGGCGTATCCCGGAACCAGGGCTCGGTGAAGCTCAGCTCGAGGTCGTTCCGCTTTGCGCCGCGCTCGAGCCGGATGTTCACGCTCTGTCCGTTGCCGAAGAGGTTGTTGTGCCCCAGCTCGATGAATCCGGTGAGCCCGGACTGGCTCGAATATCCGGCGCCTGCGCTGGCGGTGCCGGTCTGCTTCTCCTGCACCTTGAGCGTCAGATTGATGTCGGCGCTGTCGCCGGTGGGCTCGTAGTCCACGTTCACGTCCTGGAAATAGCCGAGGCCGAAGATGTCGCGCTGGGTGCGCATGAGGGCCGAGCGCCGGAACGTGTCGCCGGGATAGACGGTGGCCTCGCGGCGGATGACGTTCTCCTTGGTCCGCGTGTTCCCGGTAATATCCAGATTCGCGATCCGGGAGCGCGAGCCTTCCTGGACCTGGAAGACCACGTCCACGATCGAATCGCGGTCCGTCATCTTGGGCTCGATGGAGAGGAAGAGGAATCCCTGCTCCTGGTACAGCGAGTACGCGTTCTCGAGCGTCTTCTGGATCTGAGCCTCGTTGTAGGTCGCGCCCGGCTTCGGAACCGTCGCGAGCTGAAGCGCCGCGGTGGGCACGGCCGTGTTGCCGCTCCACGAGAGATCGCCGAACCGGTACCGGGGACCCTCGCGCAGGAAGACGTGGAGGGTGACTCCCTTTCCATCCGGCGCGTCGAGCGCCACGATGGAGTCGACATCCGCGTCCTTGTATCCCCGTGTGCGCATGTGGAGCCGAAGCTTCGTCTCGTCCTTTTCGATGTGCTCCGGTTTGTGCGCCCCGCTCCGGAGGAAGCCCGGGGTCTTGCTCTCCATCGCCTTCGCGAGGTCCTCGCTCTTCAGCGTCTGGTTCCCGTGGAAGACGATGCCCCGCACCTTGACCTTCGCGCCTTCCTGCACGTCGAAGACGATCCGCACCGCCCCCGCGCCGACGACCTCCGTATGGGGCGCGACCTTCGCGTGCGTGTAGCCTTCCGCGCCGTACGCCGCCTCGATCTTCCGGGCGTCCAGCTCGAGCGTCCCGGGGTCCAAGAGCTGCCCCTCGGCGACGGTGAGCTTTCCCTTGAGCGTCGAGGCCTCGATTTTCTTCACGCCGTGGAAGGTGATTTCCTTGACCCGCGGCCGCTCGGAGACGTGGATCGTGAGCGCGACGCCTCCCGGCGCGGGCGCGTCGCTCACGGTCACGTCGGTGAAGAGACCCGTGGCGAAGAGACGCCGGACGCCGCTTCGGACTTCCTTGGGGTCGTACGGCTGCCCCGGGTTGATCGCGAACGTGCGCACAACGACCAGGGAATCGACGTTCACGAAGCCGGTGGCGGCGACGCTCCGGATGATCGGAGCCGGGCCCGAGGTCGAGTCGTCCGGCGTGGCGAGCGTGTCCGGCCGCACGACCGAGACGGACCGGGTCGAGGGAACGGCGGGAGGTTGCGCGTGCGCGCGGAGGGGCGCGTCGAGCAGGAGAAACGCCGAAAGGAGGGCGAGCGAGAGCGCGGCCGCGGGACGCGGAGTCCGACCGCGGCGGCTCCGTCGCGGAAGCCGCGACCGCCGGCCCCTTCCCTGGGCTTTCGTGGGATGCCTCAAGAGGCGAAATTCAGCTCGTCACCCCGGCGGGAAACCAATACGTCGCTGCCCTCCTTCAGCTGGCCGCGGAGGACGTGCTCCGACAGCGGGTCTTCGATCAGCTTCTGGATGCTCCGCTTGAGCGGGCGGGCGCCCAGCGCTTCGTCGAATCCCTTCTGGATGAGCAGATCCACGACCTCGTCCTCGAAGTTCAGCGTGATCCCGTTTCCCTTCATGCGGTCCGCGACCTGCAACAACAGGATTTTGGTGATGGATCCCATCTGCGGGCGGTCGAGCGGATGGAACACGATCATCTCGTCGATGCGGTTCAGGAACTCGGGATTGAACACCCGTTTCACCTCGTCCATGATCGCGTTCTTCATGGTCACGTAGCTCGACCCGCCCTCCCGGTCGGTGAACCCCAGACCCCGGCCCCCCTTGATCTGCCGCGCCCCCAGATTCGACGTCATGATGAGCACCGTGTTCTTGAAGTCCACCTTCCGGCGCAAGCTGTCGGTGAGCTGCCCGTCGTCCAGCACTTGGAGCAATATGTTGAAGACGTCGGGGTGCGCCTTCTCGATCTCGTCGAGCAGGACCACCGAGTAGGGTTTCCGTCGCACCTTTTCGGTGAGCTGCCCGCCCTCCTCATGGCCCACGTACCCCGGAGGGGCGCCGATGAGCCGTGAAACCGAGAACTTTTCCATATATTCCGACATGTCGATCCGGATCAAGGCGTCGGGATCGTCGAACAGGAACCGGGCGAGGACGCGCGCCAGCTCGGTCTTGCCGACTCCGGTCGGCCCCAGGAAGATGAACGAGCCGATCGGCCGGCGCGGATCGCGCAGGCCGGCGCGGTTCCTGCGTATGGCGCGCGAGACCGCGGCCACCGCCTCTTCCTGGCCCACGATCGACTTCCGGAGCTCCTCCTCCATCCGGAGCAGCTTCTCCGACTCCTTCTCCTCGAGCCTCGCGATCGGGATCCCCGTCATGCGGGAAATCACCTTCGCGATCAGATCGACGTCGACGAGGGCTTCCTTCTCGTGCTTGATCTCGGTCCAGGTCTTCTTGTGCTCGCGGAGCTTCGCGCGGAGATCCTTCTCCTTGTCGCGGAACCGGGCCGCCTTCTCGAACTCCTGCTGCTGGATGGCGGCCTCCTTCTCCTTCGCCACCTCCTCGACCTGCTTCTCGAGCTCCCGAACCTCGGTCGGAATGGCCGAGATGCTGAGCCGCGCGGAGGCTCCGGCCTCGTCGATCACGTCGATCGCCTTGTCGGGCAGGAATCGGTCGTTGATGTATCGGTCGGCGAGCTTCACCGCCGCGATGATCGACTCGTCCGAGTACTTGGAGCCGTGATGCGCCTCGTACTTATCCCGCAGCCCGCGGATGATCTGGATCGTCTGGTCCACCGACGGCGGATCCACCATGATCGGCTGGAACCGGCGCTCCAGGGCGCCGTCCTTCTCGATGTATTTGCGGAACTCGTCGAGCGTGGTCGCGCCGATGCATTGCAGCTCGCCGCGCGCCAGGGCCGGCTTCAGCATGTTGGAGGCGTCGATCGCCCCTTCCGCGCCCCCCGCTCCCACGATCGTGTGCAGCTCGTCGATGAAGATGATCGTGTCCTTGGATTCGCGGATCTCGTTCATGACCGCCTTGAGCCGCTCCTCGAACTGTCCGCGATACTTCGTTCCCGCCACGACGGCGGCGAGATCCAGGGTCACGATCCGCTTGTCCTTGAGCGTCTCGGGAACCTTGTTCTCGACGATGCGCTCGGCGAGCCCCTCGGCGATGGCGGTCTTGCCGACCCCCGGCTCCCCGATCAGGATCGGGTTGTTCTTCTTGCGCCGCGAGAGGACCTGGATGACGCGGTCGATCTCGAGCTCGCGCCCGATGATGGGATCCAGCTTCCCTTCCCGGGCCAGCAACGTGAGATCGCGGCCGAACTGGTTCAGCGCGGGCGTCTCGACCTTGCCCTCGCGCTCGGGTTGCGACACGGACGGCGTTCCTCCCAGCAGCTTGAGCGTCTCCTCGCGGACCTTCTTGCGGTCCACGCCCAGCTCGAGCAGGACCCGCGCGGCGACACCCTCGCCTTCGCGGATGAGCCCCAGGAGGAGATGCTCGGTGCCGACATAGTTGTGACCGAGCTGGCGCGCCTCGTCGACGCTCAGCTCCAGTACCCGTTTCGCGCGCGGCGTGAAGGGGATCTCGCCGATCGTGAGCGTCCCGCCTGTCGAGGAGACCATGCTCTCGACGGCCTGCCGTATCGCGTCGAGATCGAGTCCCAGGTTGTTCAGCACCGTCGCGGCGATGCCCTCCCCCTCCCGGATGACGCCGAGGAGCAGGTGCTCGGTGCCGATGTAGTCGTGCTGGAGCCGCGCGGCTTCCTCCCGCGCGAGATACATCACCTTCCGCACGCGTTCCGTGAACTTGTCATGCATGGATCAGAACCTCCCCACCAATCGCCTAGTTGCTCGTAACCGGAACCGAGCCTCCCTCACTAAGAAGCCTCCGGATATATTCCGCTCTCATGATATTGCGCTCGCGCTGCTCCAGCTCGCGCCCCGCCTTCACTTGCAGATGAGCCGGCTGCGAACGGACCAGAAGCTCATTCAGCGTCTGGACGCTGGCGAGCCCCTCGATCTTGAGCGCCACCCCGAAGCGCACTGCCGAGGACAGATTGACCACCTCCTGCGAGGAAATCACCCGGCTGTGGCGCAGCGTCCCGTACGCGCGCCAGATCTTGTCCTCGATCTGGACCCGTGCGTCTTTCAGGAGCTCGTCGCGCGCCCGCTGCTCGGATTCGATGATCTGCTTCGTGACGCGCTCCAGGCTGTCGATCGTCTCCCGCTCGTTCTGACCCAGCGTCGTCTGATTCGAGATCTGGAAGAAGTTACCCATGATCTGGGAGCCTTCCCCGTAGAACCCGCGCACCGCGAGACCGACCTGCGTGATTCCCTGCAGGACACGCCCGATCTGCTTCGTGAGCACGAGCGACGGCAGGTGGATGAGCACCGACGCCCTCATGCCCGTGCCGACGTTGGTCGGACACGCGGTCAGATATCCGAGCTCGTCGCTGAAAGCATAGTCCAGGTCCTGCGCCAATTCATCATCGATGGCGTTCACCGACTCCCACGCGGCCCGGAGCTGGAAGCCCGAGGCCAATGCCTGGAGCCTCAGATGGTCCTCTTCGTTCACCATCGCCGAGATGCTCTCGTCGGGAAGAACGAGCAGGCCGCGCAGCTTGCCGTTGTCCGCGAGGTCGTTGCTGATGAGGTGGCGTTCCACGAGGAACTGACGATCCAGCGGCGTCAGCTCGCGCATCTCGAGCGCGAGCGATGCCGTGAGCCCCGGCGTCTTCCGAACCGCGGAGAGGATGCTCGAGTAGACCATGACGAGCTGCTCTTCGCGCGCGCGGTGGGTGAAAGGCACGCCCGACAGGTTCCGGGCGAGACGGACGCGGGTGCTCAGAACGACGTCCGACGAAGGCCCCGATCCGTCCAGCCAGCGCCCGAGCGAGGTGGACAACCCCGTGAGCTTCACGCCGCTCCCCCTCCCACGGTCCGGACATCGTTCGATTCCAGCTTCTTGATGCGGTCTCTGAGATCCGCTGCGGACTCGAAATCCTCGCGCTCGACCGCCTTCTGAAGCTCCTCGTGGAGCCGCTGCACTTCCCGCCTCACGGCCACGCGCGCGGCATCGCGCACGGGGGTCTTCCCCACGTGCTTGGTGCTGCCGTGCACCCGGCGCAGAAGCGGGCGAAGCTGGGAGCGGAACGTCGGGTAACAATCCGAGCAGCCCAGCCGGCCGGTCTCCTTGAAGTTGGAGTAGACGAGGCCGCACTTGGGGCACTGGACCCGGCCGACGCGGGCCTCTTCCGCGGACCCGGGCTGCTCCACCATCCCGGCCAGGAGGTCCCCGACCGAGAACTTCGTCTTCACGAGCGGCACGTGATACCCCTTCTCCTCCGCGCACTTCTCGCAGACGTGGTATTCCGATTTCTTGTTGTTGACGATCTCGGTGAAGTGCATGACCGTCGGTCGCTTACCGCAAATTTGACACTGCATGCACTTTCCTTCCCGTTGGCGAGGTACCCCGACTAATTAGATGCGACCCGCCACAATTCTAATCGGCCTCAGATAGCCATCCTCAAGGGCAACCACCCGTCCCGCCGATTGCGCCACATCTGGGTTATGTGTCGCAATGACTATGGCTTGCCGCTCCCGGGATCGATACCGCTCGAAGATTTCCAACAAAGTCGCCGAGGCTCGCCTGTCCAAATTGCCCGTCGGCTCATCCGCCAGGAGGACTGCAGGCCTCATATGCAAGGCGCGAGCCACCGCCACCCGCTGCTGCTCGCCCCCCGAAAGCTCCCCCGGCTTGTGCTCCGCCCGGCCGATCAGGCCGAGGTCGTTCAAGAGACTCTCCGCGCGTTGCTGCGCGGCCGCGCGCGAAGCTCCCGCGACCCAGCCCGGCATCATCACGTTCTCGAGGGCCGCGAACTCGGGCAAGAGCTGGCGGAACCGGACCACGAATCCGACCGACCTCGCCCGCAGCCGCGAGCGCCCCGCTTCGTCGAGCGCCGAGAGGTCCTTGCCGCCGACGCTCACGGACCCTGCCGTGGGCCGGTCGAGCCCGCCGAGCAGATGCAGAAGGGTGGATTTTCCGGACCCGGACGCTCCCACGACCGCGACGACCTCGCCCGGGTCCACGGAGAGGTGAATATCCCGTAAGACTTCGACCGGTGATACGGCGTGGTAGGTCTTGGCCAGCCCCCTGGCCAGGACCGCCGGCGGCCCGGAACGGACATCATTCATACCGGATGGACTCCACCGGAGCAAGCCTCGCGGCCCTCCACGCGGGATAAAGGCTCGCGACGAAACAGAGCGCCACGGCCGCCAGCGCGACCAGCGCGAAGTCGGTCCATTCGATCTTGACGGGCAAGGTGTCGATGAAATAGATCTCGCCGGGAAGGTGGAGCAGCTTGTACCGCCCCAGGACGTAGGAAACGACCCATCCCACGAGGACCCCGAGCGCCGTGCCGATGAACCCGACCAGGGTCCCTTGCAGGAGGAAGATCCTCATGATCCCGTGAGGGGTGACTCCCATCGTCCGTAGAACCCCAATGTCACGACGCTTCTCCAGGACGAGCATCACGAGGCTCGAGACGATGTTCACCGTCGCCACCAGCACAATGAGGATCAGGATGGTGAACATGACCGCCTTCTCGATTTTCATCCAGGCGAAGAGATTCCGGTTCAAGTCGATCCAGTTCGTCACGCGGTAGGCCGAGCCGAGTCTCGCCTCCAGCGCATCCGCGATCTCGCGCGCGCGGAACATGTCGGGGATCCGAAGCTCGTAGCCCGTCACGTCGCGTCCCAGGCCGAAGAAGTCGGCCGCGGTCCCGATGCGGACGATGCCGAAGGAAGAGTCGTACTCGTAGAGGCCGGAACGGAAGATCGAGCTGACGCGAAGGCGCTTCATCCGCGGGACGCCGCCGAACAACCCTCCCGGCTCCTCTCCAGGCAAGCTGATCAGGACTAAGTCCCCGACCGAGACGCGCAGCCGCACCGCCAGCTCTTCCCCGAGCCCGATCCCGGGCTGCTCGCCGCCGTCGAGTGGATTGGCCGCCGGAGTCAAGTGCGACATGATGTCCGTGACCCGCGATTCCGCAGCCGGATCGACTCCCTTCAGCACCATCCCGTCCACGCTGCTCCGCGATGCCACCATGACTTTTCCGTAGACGAACGGGGCGACCTCGGCGCCCGGGGCCACGGCCGTGAGCACCGCCACAAGCGAGTCCGAAGGGCTCACCGGGCGATCGTCCGCGGAGAGCACGGCGATGTGGGCGTTGGTCCCCGCGATCCGCCGCTGCACCTGGTCCTCGAAGCCGTTCATGACCGAGAGGACGATCGTGAGCGCCGCGACGCCCACGAAGACGCCTCCCGAGGCGAGAATGCTGACGAGGGTGATGAAGCTGAGCCGGCGCTTGGAGCGCAGATAGCGCGAGGCGATGATCCAGACGAATCCCATGGGAGGCCTTGGCGTGCGCCGGTCAGCCGCGCGCGGCGGTCCCCCTATTCGTCATTCCCATCCTCGGGGCGCATGTGCGGGAAGAGGATCACGTCGCGTACGGATCTCGAGTCGGTGAGCAGCATGACGAGGCGGTCGATGCCGACCCCGACCCCACCGGTGGGGGGCATTCCCATTTCGAGCGCGCGGAGGTAGTCCTGGTCCAGCACCTGCGCCTCATCGTCTCCGCGGTCCCGGAGCGCGGCCTGCTGCTCGAAGGCGCGCCTCTGCTCGAGGGGATCGTTCTGCTCGGAGAACGAGTTCGCCACCTCCATCCCAGCGACGATCAGCTCGAAGCGCTCCACGACCTGGGGGTTCCCGCGCTTCACCTTCGCGAGCGGGGAGATCTCGCGCGGATGGTCGACGAGGAAGGTCGGGTTTTGGAGCTTGGGCTGCACCTTCACCGAGACGATCTCGTCCAGGATGCGGCCGTACCCGAACGCCGGACCCAACAGGATGCCCGCGCGCCCGGCCGCCGCGCGGAGCGAGCGCTCGTCCTTGGGGAGGTCGCGCGCGCCCACACCCAGTCCTTCCGCGGCGGCCTCGGCGATCGTGAGGCGGCGCCACGGCGGCGCGAAGTCGATCGTCGCGCCATCGTAGGGGACACGCGTGTCCCCGCGGATGCCCCTCACCAGGTCGAGGAGCATCGCCTGCGTCATCTGGAGCATCTCCTCGTAGTCCGCGAACGCCTGGTAGAACTCGAGCATCGTGAACTCGGGATTGTGGGTCCGGTCCATCCCTTCGTTCCGGAAATCCTTCGAGATCTCGTAGACCCGCTCGAGCCCGCCCACGATCAGCCGCTTCAAGTAGAGCTCGTCCGCAATTCTGAGATACAGCTTCATGTCGAGCGCGTTGTGGTGGGTGACGAAAGGGCGCGCCGAGGCTCCCCCGTGCACCGGCTGGAGCACGGGGGTCTCGACCTCGAGGAATCCCCGGGCATCCAGGAACGCGCGCAGCGCGCGGACGATGGCGGCTCGCTCGCGGAACACGCGCCGGACGTCGTCGTTCACGATCAGGTCCGTGTAGCGCTGGCGGTAGCGGATCTCGACGTCGGTCAGCCCGTGCCACTTCTCCGGGAGCGGGCGGAGCGACTTGGCGAGCAGCTCGAGGCGCTCGGCCCGGACCGTGGTCTCTCCCGTCTTGGTGACGAACACGGAACCTTCCACGCCGATCCAGTCCCCGAGATCGAGCTCCATCGCCCTGGCGAAGGCCTCGGGTCCGAGAACGTCCTCGCGGAGATAGATCTGCATCAATCCGTCCTTGTCCTTCACGTGGGCGAAGGCGGCCTTGCCGTGTCCGCGCTTCGTCATGAGCCGGCCCGCGTAGCGGACGCGCTCCCCCGCCTCCTCGAGCGCCTTGTGGCGCTCCTGGATGGCGGCGGAGCCGTGCGTGACGTCGAAGCGGTAGGCGTAGGGCTCGATCCCGCGCTGGATCAGCGCGTCCAGCTTCTCGCGGCGCGAATCTTGGACGGACACGATTCTCCGGAGGGTGAGGACGTTCCCGCCGCGCGTCGCGGGCGGGAGATGGCGGTACGGGCGGACAGGGCGGGATTCTAGAGAAGGCGGGAAACCAAGGTCAAGGCTCGAGGAAGGAGGACCGGGGCAGGACGCGCGCGTCGGGACTCAGCGGCGGGATCGGATCGGCGCCCGCGGAGGCCGCTCGGGGGTTCGGATCGGCGCCCGCGGAGACTCGCCCGCGGGGATCAGCGTGTCCCCGGGAGTCTCGGCGACCACGCTCGGAACGCGGCGCGTGCCGCATCCGGGACAGAACGCCCAGGTCGGGTCGACGCGGCGGTCGCACTTGAGGCACGCGGCCGCGATCGTGTGGCCGCAGTGGGGGCAGTAATGGTACTCCGCGGCCGCGGTCTGCCGGCAGGACGGGCAGAGGCGCGCCGCCTCTTCTTCGTAGAAGACCACGCGACGCAGCTCCTCGAGGCTTGTCTCGCCGGCCATCACCTTCATGAGCCCGTCTTCCCCGATCGGCGTCATGCCGCTCTCCACGGCAGCCGCCCGGATCATCGACTCCGCGGCCCCGCCCGCGATCAGCCGCCGGAGCGGGTCGTCCAGCTCGAGGATCTCGAAGATGCCGGTCCTTCCGCGGTAGCCCGTCTGGTTGCAGTGCTCGCACCCGATCGGGCGGAAGAGTCCGACCCCCCGCGCTTCGCGGGCCGTGATCCCGAGCACCCGGAGCTCGTCCCCCACCGGCGCGTACGGGTCCTTGCACTTGGAGCAAAGGATCCGGACGAGACGCATCGAGACGACGCTGATGAGACTCGAAGCCACCATGTAGGGCTGAAGCCCCAGGTCCACGAGACGGGTCACCGCGGAGGCCGCGTCGTTCGTGTGCACCGTGGAGAGCACGAGGTGCCCCGTGATCGAGGCGCGGAAGGCGATCTGCGCGGTCTCCAGATCTCGAACCTCGCCGATCATCATGACGTCGGGATCCTGACGAAGCATTGCGCGCAGGATCGCCGCGAAGGTCTTCTTGCTCTTCTCGTCCACCTGCACCTGGTTGATACCGGCGATCTGATACTCGATCGGGTCCTCGACCGTGAGGATGTTCTTCGTCACGCTGTGGATGTGCTGCAGGAGCGAGTAGAGGAGCGTGCTCTTGCCGCTCCCGGTCGGGCCGGTGACCGCCACGATCCCCTGCGGCCGCTGGCCGTAGGAGCGGATCCGCCCCAGAGCGGATTCCGAGAGCCCGAGGGAGTCGAGGTGGAGCGCGGAGCGCTCCTGGTCCACGATCCGGATCACGATCTTCTCGCCGTGCGCCGTCGGCAGGGTCGAGACCCGGAGATCGATCCGCCGCCCGTCGATTTCGACGCGGAAGCTCCCGTCCTGGGGCAGCCGCTTCTCGGCGATGTCGAGCGAGGCCAGGATCTTGATCCGCGAGACGAGCGCCCCCTGGGTCCATTTGGGGAGCCGCTCCAAGTCTTGCAAGAGGCCGTCCACGCGGCAGCGCACACCGACCCACTTGTCCTGGGGCTCGACGTGGATATCGCTCGCCCGCATCTCGACCGCGCGCGTGATCACCCAGTTGGCGAGCCGGACGATCGGGGGACCCGAGCTGATCTTCATCAGCTCGTCCAGGTTCTCGTCCCCCTCGGTCGGAACGATTTCTCGGATCTCCTGGATGGGATCGTTCTTGATGATGTTCTCGAGGATTTCCACGACCGAGGCGTCGATGTGGTAGTACTTCGCGATCGCCTCGACGATCTCGGAGGGAGGAGCAAGCACGGGGCGCACGAAATAGCCGCTCTGGAACTTGATGTCCTCGAGCGCTTGGGCGTTCAGGGGGTCGGCCAGGGCCACCCGGATGGTGCTGCGGTTCTCGAGCTCGATGGGGATGGCCGTGTACTTCTTGGCGAGGTCCTCGCGCACGAGCCCGATGACCTGCTCGTCGATCGCGATGCTCTCCAGCTCGACGATCGGAAGCCCGAGCTGCTGGTGCAGCACGCGGCAGATGTCCGCCTCGCTGACCATTCCCTGCCTGGCGAGGATGTGCCCGAGCGGCTCTTTGGTCTGGCGCTGCCGCCGCAGGGCCTCCTTGAGCTGCTGATCGGTGATGAGGCCCGCATCGAGCAGATACTCGCCCAGCTTCTTCCGCGAGACGTTGGGTTCGGACACCGATCGGCTCCCCTGATGGTGACTGGCGGCGGGCGGCCTGCTCGAGGGGATAGATCGGCACCCCAGGGGGGAACTTGAGAAGGGGCCGGGCCGCAACTCCCGCAAGGGATCGGGGATCGGACCGGCGGGTGGATGGTGGAATCCGGCGGCGGGCCCCCCGGGGGGCCGGGATCCGGCTAGCGGCGGCCCTCGAGACGGGTCGCGGTGCGCTCCATGGCGAGCTTGTCGAGCGGCTCCCCGTACCACTCCGAGTACTTGCCGTCGAAGCAGGCGTAACAATGGTCGTCGGGCCGCGAGACGCAGGACCGGAGCCCTTCCATCGAGAGGTACCCCAGCGAGTCCACGTGGAGGTATCGCCGGATCTCCTCGACCGTGTGGGAGGATGCGATCAGCTCCTTGCGGTTCGGCGTATCGATCCCGTAGTAGCAGGACCAGCCGATCGGCGGGCTCGAAACGCGCAGATGGATCTCCCCCGCGCCCGCTCCGCGCAGCATCGCCACGAGGCTCCGGCTCGTGGTGCCCCGCACGATCGAATCGTCCACGACGACCACGCGCTTCCCGTCCAGGATGCGGCGGACCGCGTTGAATTTCAGATTGACCCCGAAATCGCGCTTCACCTGCTGCGGGGCGATGAAGGTGCGCCCCACGTAATGGTTCCGGATGAGCCCCAGCTCGAAGGGGATCCCCGAGGCCTCCGAGTAACCGAGCGCGGCCGAGTTGCTGGAGTCAGGCACCGAGATCACGATGTCGGCCTCGGTGGGATGCTCCTCCGCGAGCCTCCTCCCGAGCCTGCGCCGGATCAGGTCGACGCTCTCGCCGAAGACCTCGCTGTCGGGGCGGGAGAAATAGATCAGCTCGAACACGCACGCCCGCGCCGGCTTCGGCGCGAGCGCGGGATAGGATTTCACGCCGGCTCCGTCGATCACCACCATCTCTCCCGC
>Ga0137399_10000554_pt1 | contig 15107 bp, 16 predicted proteins | sample czorhiz316metaG_FD_104810 | JGI IMG/M metagenome (GOLD analysis project Ga0137399, IMG submission 104810) | Vadose zone soil microbial communities from Angelo Coast Range Reserve, California, USA - czorhiz3.16 metaG | ecosystem: Environmental > Terrestrial > Soil > Vadose zone | place: USA...
AATTTCAGGTGCTTGGCGAAAGTCACCGTTTGAGAAGGCGCCAATAAACACGAGTTCAATCGGTTTTTGGCTGTGCGAATAGCTCTGGCCGATATGGCCAACGGAAGCACTGCTCGGTGGCTTGTTGTCTCAACGCTGCTCGCAGGACCACTACGCACGCAGAAGCTATTGACCAGTTTTGATCGACACCGGGAGCTCCGACGGCGGCAGGCAGATTTCGCCGGTACAGGCCTGCGCAGTGACCGTTCCTTGAATCGCCTGGAGACCCTTCAGGCTGTCTTTGGGAAACTTCGCAACGATGGCAACCGAGCCCTCATAGACATCGAGGCCTTCGGGGACGAATTTGGCGGTGAATCGCATCGGCGCCGGATACTCGATCTTCGACGGCTTGACACCTTTGAATGCTAACGACGTCGGGATCAGGAAGTCGAAAGAGGCGGGATTGGCATTGATGTGAAAGTCATCGTCGACCTTGATCGTGACGATGATTGCGTCTCCTTCCGGAATCGACATTTGGGAGGCTGCGACGCGAACGTGATCGGCTGAGACCGGAGTGCGGAGATCCCCCTGCGCATTTGTACCTGCCGCTGTATTTGCAGCCGTCACGTTCTCGCGTGTCGACGGTAGCGGATAACGATTGAGGGCGATGACAGCAGATGCCCAGCTTTCGGGGTGATTCTGGAACTGACCGCTCAGCCGGCGTACGGCGTTAGCCGCAGCATCCAGATAGCGCGCTTCACCGGTCGTTCCTTGCAACCGGAGAAGAAGTTCGATGGCCATGGACGTGCCGGAAGGCATTTCCATGTCTCCCTCGTCCGCGAGTGGAATCAGCAGGTCTTTTTCATCAGGGGCCGTCGAGAACGAACCGTCCGGCCGGCTGAATCGATCGAGCATGCTGTCCGCGAGTGCGGCGGCGCGATTCTGCCAGATCCTGTCGCCCGTGACCTCGGACAACGTCATGAAAGATGTGCCGAGCGAGGCATAATCCTGCAGAAATCCATCCGTTTGTGCCACACCGTTAAATATTTCATGTTTGAGTGCGCCGGCCTTTTGCTCGTATGCGAGCGACCATAGTCGCTCGGCCGCCATCTTCGCCCAGTCCACGAATTCGGGTTGGCCCAGGGGCTGTCCGCTTTCGGCGAGTGCCTCAATTGCGAGCCCGTTGAGCGAAATCACCATCTTTTCGTCGCGCGCAGGTTGCCGGCGCTTTTCGCGGGCGGCCGTCAACTGAGCCCGATCGGCTGCGAAGTCGGAAAATAACTGCGTGACGTCGTTGAACCCGGCGTCCTTGAGCGTTTGATCGATAGGAACGCGCAGCCGCAACACGGCCGGCGGTTCGCCATCGACATCGCGCGGATGCACGACGTCAGGGACATTCGGCCTCGGCACCGGCGTCAATCCATAGGCGTTGAGGAAGCGTGCCGCTTCCTTCGCGCCCAGGAGAGACGATATCTCGCCACGCGTCCACAGGTAGCCTTCGCCTTCCACGCCATCCAGCTGCGCATCGCGCGCGGTGTAGAAGCCGCCATCGCTCGCCATCATGTCCGTTCCCAGATATCGGGCGGTTTCGATCGCGATTTGGCGGTAAAGCGGCTTCCCGGTGATCTGAAAGGCCGCCGCGTACAGCCGCAGAAGCTGTGCATTGTCGTACAGCATCTTCTCGAAATGCGGGACGGACCAGGTAGGCTCGGTGCTATAGCGATGAAATCCGCCGGCGAGGTGGTCGTGGATGCCACCGAAGGCGATGGCATCGAGCGTACCCAAGACGCCCGAGAGAGCTGCCGAGGTGCGATTGATCTCATAGTCGCTCAGCAGCAAGGCGAGACGCGGAGCATTGGGAAACTTAGTGCGGCTTCGATCCGCAAACCCGCCATATTGCGGGTCGAACTGCGGCAACAAGGTATCCCGCGCCTTGGCCATCCATGCACCGGGATTGATCGGTGCGGGCGCATTGCCGGTCATGGCAGACTGTATGCGACGCATTGCGTTCATCACGTTCTCGGCAATGCCCAGCACTTGAGTTCGGTCGGATGTCCATCCTTGATTGATTGAGGCCAGAATGGTCGGGAATCCCGGACCGGCCCTGGGATCATCTTTCGGCGGAAAATAGCTTCCCGCGTAAAAAGGCTTGAGGTCAGGTGTAAGGAAAAGATTGTTCGGCCAGCCGCCTTGCCCGGTCATGATCTGTCGCGCCAGCATGTAGATGCGATCGAGATCCGGCCTCTGCTCGCTGTCCACCTTCACATTGACGAACCATTGATTCATCAATTTCGCGATGTCGGGATTCGAATAGATCGTCCGTTCAGCGACATGACACCAGTAGCACGTGCTGTAGCCGATCGAGATGAAGATCGGCTTGTTTTCTTGTCTTGTCTTCGCAAACGCTTCGGGCCCCCAAGGATACCAATCAACCGGATTATGGGCGTGCAGCAGCAAGTAGGGATCGTTGGAGTCGATCAGCTTGTTTGTGTATTTGAATGGAGCTGCCGCTTGATCGGCGGGAAGCTTTCTGCCAGCCGCGTCGCCGGCCAAGGCCGAACCCATGGGAGGACAAGCGGTCATGGTCAATACGACGGCAAGGCTGGCCCAAATCCTTGTTAGAACTCGCTTGATTGTCATGACTGCGAACTCGGTCATCACCGCTATCCTCGCCGGCAGAACGCTCACTTCGTAGCCGCGCTCGTAAAGGCCTCAAGTGCACCCGCCATCGCCTTCAGGATGTCGTCCAGACCATCGATCTTGTAGCGCGTCTTGAGCGTCGCCGGCGTCGTGTAGCCGATCCACACCTTGCCGTCGCCGTCCTCCCACGCCAACACCCTCATCGGCAGGTCGATGGCAATGTGCGGGTTGGCTTGCATCAAAGGAGTGCCCAGCTTGGGATTGCCAAACAGCAGGACCTCGATCGGCTTGAGTTCGAGCCCGGAGGCCTTGGCCGCCGCCGCGTGATCGATCCGGGCGATGGGCGTAATGCCCTTGTCCTTGAGCGCAACGGTCAGGTGGTCGAGCGTCTCTTTGACCGGGTACTTGCTGGGCTTGATGGTCAACTCGTCCGCGGCGCTCGCCGGCAACGCCAGTGCCAACATCATCATTGTTGCAATCAGAAAGCGCATGTCGAAACTCCCTCTGTTTTGCCGATCGGTGAATCCGCCTCCGCATCGTCGAGGTCAATGCCACCTGCGCCGTCCGCTTCGGGGGAACGGGAAAATCCACGTACGCGAACGCGTCGTGCACCCTCCGTGAATACGCTGCGTCACCACTGTCTCTTTCCTCACAGCGGTCGTGGCGTTGGTTCTCCTGTCGTGCCCGGCTTGACCTGACTTGCCTGGGCGGAGACGGCACCATAGGTGCATACCGCGTACGGCACGAAATAGGTCAGTATGACTTTCAGCCAATCAGCCGATCCAGCACCGAAGATGGCGTCGCCCTGGTTGATGAGGTTGAGGATCGTTCCGACGATAAGCGCGACATATAACGACCGGCGCGGCACGCCGTCAGAAACCGCGCAATGGCATACGATCTTCCATTTCGGGATTTAGTTCATCGTAGGCAGCTTCCTCCCACGCCTCTCACCGTGCCCCGACCAGCGATGGCAATTCGGTCAGCGATCTCACCTCGCGATCGGGACGGCCAGGAAGACGCTCGCGCCGCTGAGCGTAGCGGTTGCACCAGACAACCTGCATCCCGAATGCCGAGGCCGCGTAGGCGTCCCACGCGTTTGAAGATTGAAATGCAATTGCCGAAGCCGGCACCCGGAGCCGGTCCACGGCAAGTTGATAGACCTTGGGATGCGGCTTATAGACCCCGACCTCCTCGACCGAGAGCACGGCATCGATCAGGCCAGAGAGGTTGGCACCCTTCACGACAGCGTCAAGCATTTTCGGGGAGCCATTTGATAAAATCGCCGTCTGCAGGCCTGCCTGCTTGAGGCGCTTGAGCACGGCGGGCACCTCGGGAAACGCGTCTAGCGTTAGATAGAGCGTCATCAGCCGCTCACGCAGGTCGGGCTTTTCGATACCCAAGGTCTCCAAAGCGAAGTCGAGCGCGTCGCCGGTGACTTGCCAGAAATCCTCATGCCGACCTTGGACAGCGCGCAGCCACGTATACTGGAGCTGCTTCTCCCGCCAACGCCCCGTCAGTCTGTCAATGTCGTCCCCGAGCAGATCCCGGCAGCCCTTCGCCGCCGCAGCGAAATCGAACAGTGTTCCATAGGCATCGAACACGCACGCCCTTACGCCTTCGAGGGGTGCCTGAGTCATCTACTTTACCTCACGCTGATACGTCTGTGGTCGTTTACCGTGGAATCATGATCAAGAAAGCGCCGGCATCAGTTCCAGGTCATTGGTGGTTTGATGATTTTGAGGGTGGGGGCAAGGCTATCCTTCCCGTGCGCTCGGAGCAAAGCGAACGGACGTCCGACAAACGGGGTTCTTGAACTTATTTCGCTCGACCGCACAGGGAGGTTACGTGTTCGGAAAAGACCGGCAATTGAAAAAGCCCAGCTGAGGCATTTGGCGGCGTCGGTTGAAGCCCGCCGAGATCGGCGCAAGAAATGTGTCGAACAACGAGACCACGGTACGGTACCTGAATGATTCAGAGATGTCGCGCCGACGAATGGCCGGTAACCTTTTCGGACGATGGGGCGAATAGAGAAATCGAGTAGATCGCGAGCCGGAGGTGCTGAGGAGGCTCACCAGAAAAGTTCCTCGTCTAATTACCCAATTGGAAGGGAGCCCCGCGGAACAGCGTCTCGATCAACGGGCATTCCGGCAGCGTTCCGTCGGCACACTGGGCGACTACGCCCTTGAGCACCCGCTCCATCCGCTTCAAATCGGCGATCTTCGCCCGCACGTCCTCAAGGTGTGCGGCGGCGACGGCGCGCGCCTCGCCACAGGGCTGGTCGCGCTCGTCGACGAGACGCAGCAGCTCACGGATTTCATCAAGGGAGAAGCCGAGCTCGCGCGCCCGCAGCACAAAGCGAAGGCGCCGCTCATGCGACGTGTCGTAGCTGCGATAGCCGCCGGCCGTACGTGGCGGTTCGGGCAGAAGGCCGACCTTCTCGTAATAGCGCACGGTCTCCAGGTTGCAGCCCGTCCGTCGGGCGAGCTCAGCCCGCTGCAGGCCCTTCACCACGGCGTGATCGCGCATCGCAAAATCCTTCTTGACCCTGTAGCGACTACAGACCGCATGGTACGGCACGCTTTGGATTTCGGCAAGAAGAGCGAGGTCGGCATGGTTGCATCGCGATCCGGAACGGCAGACAGCGCGCCCGCCACGACGGTTGTCGCTGCGTCCGAGCAAGGCGACGCCGTGCGACAGCGTCTGGCCGCTGTCGGCGGCATTCTCGGCGCGCTCGCCGCTTCATCCTGCTGCATCGTCCCGCTGATCCTCTTCAGCCTCGGCATCGGCGGCGCCTGGATCGGTAACCTCACGGCGCTCGCGCCGTACAAGCCATTGTCCATCATCGGAACGGCGGGTGTCCTCGGCTACGGCTTTTACCTCGTGTACTGGAAGCCAAGGCGAGCTTGCGCCGATAGCACCGCCTGCGCGCGTCCGATTACCGGCCGCCTCGTTCAACTCGCGCTGTGGCTCGCGACCGTGCTCGTGGTTGCCGCGTTCGCCTTCGACTATCTCGCCCCGCTGTTGCTTCCCACCTGACACCACGAGGACACCATCCCATGCAGAAGAGCTTGAGCATTTTCGTCCTGATCGCCTCGGTGATGACGGCGTCGACCGCACTCGCAGGCGAGCGCACGATCACCTTTGCGGTCGACAACATGACCTGCGCCTCGTGTCCCTACATCGTGAAGACCTCGATGGCCGCGGTCCCGGGCGTCGCCAAGGTGGCCGTGTCCTTCAAAGCGAAGACGGCAAGCGTGACCTTCGATGACACGAAGACAAGCCAGGACGCGATTGCCGCTGCCAGCATGAACGCCGGCTATCCCGCCCATCCGGTACTGCAAGGCAGTTGAGATGAACGATTGCTGCGCATCCTCCCCGTCCAGGGATAAGCTTGCTGCTTCCGCATCACTGCCAAGCTTTGCCGTGCGGCCGGGCACGACGTTTCCGGACTGGTCAGTTGTCGCATCGCCGGCGGTCCAGGATGCCCTCCGGGCAATGGTCGGCTCCGACCATGTGTTCGATCGTTGGAGCGGCTACGATCCCGCCACGGACCGCGTTCGCGTTGCGCTGCTGCAACTCTACGCCGAAGACGGACGAGCCCCGACCACGGGCACGCTTGCGGAGCGCGCGGGGGTGAGCGAGACGGCCGTGCGGCTGCTGCTCCAAGAACTCCGCCGTCGCGACCTGGTCGTGCTCGAAGGCGAACAGATCGTCGGCGCCTATCCCTTCACCGATCGCGACACAGGGCACTGGGTTGCACTGGACGGACGCGATCTCAACGCCATGTGTGCGGTCGATGCGCTCGGCATCGGTGCCATGATAGATCGTGACGTCGCGATCACATCGCGCTGTCGGCATTGTGGCGCGCCGATCCGGATCACCACCCGGGACCGCGGCAGAGCCTTGGCCCATGTCGAGCCGCAGACAGCCGTGATGTGGCAAAGCGTCCGTTATGAAGGCGCTTGCGCTGCGAACTCGGTGTGCGCGACGACCGCCTTCTTCTGTTCGGACGACCATCTGTCCGCCTGGCGCCGTGAACAGGCTGCGGACGAGGCCGGATTTCGGCTGTCGATCGAGGAGGGGCTGGAGGCCGGTCGCGCAGTCTTCGGACCGAGCCTTGCCGGTCTCGATACGGCGGCACAATCGTTGGTCGGCTCGACATCGAAGAGCGCTGTAGTGGCGGACCGTCGCCTTCGCACGAACGGTCGCAATAGTGGCGCCTACGATCTCGTCGTCATCGGCGCCGGCTCGGCGGGCTTCTCGGCCTCGATCACGGCCGCCGATCAGGGCGCACAGGTGGCCCTCATCGGTAGTGGTACCATCGGCGGCACCTGCGTCAATATCGGCTGCGTGCCGTCAAAGACCCTGATCCGCGCCGCCGAGACGCTTCACAACGCTCGCGTGGCAGCACGTTTTGCCGGCATCACGGCGGAGGCCGAACTAACCGACTGGCGCGGAACCGTTCGCCAGAAGGACGCACTCGTTTCCGAACTGCGCCACGCCAAGTACACGAACCTGCTCCCCGCCTACAACAGTATCGCTTATCGTGAAGGACCGGCGCGCCTCATAGAAGGTGGTGTCGAGGTGGACGGCGCGCGCATTCCCGCCGGCAAGATCATCATCGCGACCGGCGCGCGGCCAGCGGTGCCCGTCATCCCTGGCATCGAGGCCGTGCCGTATCTGACCAGCACGACCGCGCTCGATCTTCAGGAGCTGCCGCGATCGCTCGTCGTGATCCGCGGCGGCTACATCGGGGCGGAGCTCGCCCAGATGTTCGCCCGCGCCGGCGTCAAGGTGACGCTCGTCTGCCGGTCCCGTCTTGTCCCCGAAGCCGAGCCTGAGATCGGCGCTGCACTGACGGGGTTTTTCGAAGACGAGGGAATCACCGTGGTTTCCGGCATCGCCTACCGTGCGATCCGCAAAACCGACAACGGGATTTCGCTCACCATTGCACGCGACGGCCAGAACACGACGATCGACGCCGATCAGGTGCTGATCACCACCGGGCGCACGCCCAACATCGAAGGCCTTGGGCTCACCGAGCACGGCATCGCCCTCTCGCCGAAGGGCGGCATCGTCGTCGATGACCGTATGCGCACGACACGAGCCGGCGTCTATGCCGCCGGCGACGTCACCGGCCGCGACCAGTTCGTCTACATGGCCGCCTATGGCGCCAAGCTCGCCGCGAAGAACTCCCTGAATGGCGATAGTCTGCGTTACGACAACAGCGCCATGCCGGCCATCGTGTTCACCGACCCGCAGGTGGCGAGCGTCGGCCTGACCGAGGCCGCGGCGCGCGCCGCCGGACATACGGTTAGCGCCTCGGCGATCGGTCTTGACCAGGTGCCTCGCGCGCTAGCCGCGCGCGACACCCGTGGGCTCATCAAGCTCGTTGCCGACGCCGGCAGCGGTCGCCTGCTTGGCGCGCATATCCTTGCGCCGGAGGGCGCCGACAGCATCCAGACAGCGGCACTGGCGATCCGGCAGGGACTTACCATCGATGACCTCGCGGAGACGATCTTTCCCTATCTCACGACCGTCGAGGGCCTCAAGCTGGCGGCGTTGTCGTTCGGTAAGGACGTCGCAAAGCTGTCCTGTTGCGCCGGTTGAGCGCGCGTTGTGGCAATATAGAGCCGGGCATACGTATCGTTATGGGGCCCCGCGCTCCTGCTTGACCCGCCAATCGTGCGACCGGCCCCCGGGGAACTGCCGCCGATCACCGATTGCCGAGGCGTAACCTTTCCGCTCGCCAGGACGAATTTGTTGTCAGGCGAGCTGATCGGCCCGCCACAGGGGCGACTGCGTCAGTCGCACAGCTAACCCGCTATCGGAGGAACCGAAATGTCCAATCGCATGCTATCCGCACTCGTCGCCGGCGCCTTCACCGCGGCCATCGGGTCGCTCGCCGCCACCTCGGCCACCGCCCAGATGAGCAAGGGCGACATGGAAAAAATGATGAAGGAAAAACAAGCGATGACGATGAAGGCGATGGAGGGCGGCAAGATGGAGAAGTGCTTCGGCGTGGCTCTGAAGGGCCAGAACGACTGCTTTGCGGGAGCGGGCACCACCTGCGCCGGAACCAGCACGGCCGATTACCAGGGCAATGCGTTCAAGCTCGAAGCCAAGGGCACCTGCACGACCATGCAGACGCCAAAAGGGGCGGGAAGCCTGACGCCAAAGGCTTGAGACGGGCTGAAGCGGGCGGGCCGCACCGCGGCTCGCCCGCGTCGTCTTTATCTCGCGGAGGCCACGATGCCTTTGCCGTCGTCATCTGCTGCAAGCAATTCCGTTCCGCCGCGTGGGGGCGTCGGCCTCAAGGCCGAACACTACCGCACGATCATTGAGACCCGGCCGGACATCGGCTTCTTCGAGGTTCATGCGGAAAATTACATGGGCGCGGGAGGCCCTCCGCACCGTTATTTGTCGGCCATTCGCGAGCAATACCCGCTGTCGCTGCACGGCGTCGGGTTGTCGATCGGTGCCGATCGGCCGCTCGATAAGGACCATCTTGGGCGCCTCAAGCGGCTGATCGAGCGGTACGCGCCGGGTCTGTTCTCGGAACATCTGGCTTGGTCATCCCATGACACCGGGTTCCTAAACGATTTGCTGCCGGTGCCGTACACGGCCGAAACGCTTGCCCGCGTCTCGGAGCACATCGATCAGATCCAGGAATATCTTGGCCGGCCGATGCTGCTGGAGAATCCGTCAACCTATCTTACCTTCACCGAAAGCACTTATTCGGAAATCGACTTCATAGCAGAGGTCGTGCAGCGCACCGGATGCGGGCTTCTTCTCGATGTCAACAATGTCTACGTCGCGGCGACCAATCAAAACTGGGATCCGATCGCCTATATCGACGCTTATCCGCTCCCCCGTGTGCAGGAGATTCACTTGGCAGGTCATACGCGGGAGGCCGACGATAAAGGGCGGCCGCTTCTCATCGATACCCACAATAGCCCGGTCGACGAAATCGTCTGGGGTCTCTTCGCCTATACCGTCAGACGGATCGGTCCGGTTCCCACGTTGATCGAGTGGGATGCCGACGTGCCCGCCTGGCCGACGCTCCAGCAGGAAGCGCAACGCGCCGAGTCGATTATGCTCGTCACGAAATCGGAGCCCAACCATCATGCAGCCGCTCGCTGAGAGGCAACGAAGTTTTGCCGCGGCGCTGCTGGGTGCCGCGCTGCCGGTGCCATTCGGACTTGTCGGCCCCGACGGGGAGCCAAGTCCGAAGCGATTCGCCGTCTACAGAAACAATGTCGTGATCGGTCTGACGGAAACTCTGAAGGATGCCTTCCCGGCGGTGCATCGCATCGTCGGGGCGGAGTTCTTCCAGGCCATGGCGCGCGCCTATGTCGTGGTCGAACCGCCGCGCTCGCCGATCCTTCTGGACTACGGAGCTGGCTTCCCCGACTTCATCGGCGAATTCGAGCCGGCGACCGTACTGCCCTATCTGGCTGATGTTGCACGCATCGAGCGCGCCTGGACGGAGAGCTACCACGCGCCCGAAGCCCCGCCGATCGATCCAGCAGTTTTGGCGGACATCCCGCAACGGCAGCTTCCCGAGATTCGTCTGCACCTCCACCCCTCGACCCGTCTCGTCTGGTCGCAATTTCCAGCGCTCACGATCTGGCAGATGAATGTCGGCGACGGTGTCCCGGCACCGGTCGATCTCGCGGCCGGCGGCGAGCACGCGCTCGTGGTCCGGCCGCAAGCGGATGTTGAAGTTCGCTTGATCTCTCGGGACAGCTTCAAGTTCATCCAGGCGCTGGCCGACGGAGCGCCGGTCCTGGCCGCCACGAGGGTGGCGCTGGCGGACGATTGCCGGTTTGAGCTAACGGCCAATCTCTCCGATCTCATGCAAGTGGGCGCGTTGGTCGGATATGAACTCGAGCAAAGCATCAGAGTCGCGAGGCTGGCATGAGCATGGTCAAAGCGCTGATGAACATCACGAGCGCCCAAAATGTGCTTCAGGAAATTTTGGAGTGGCTCGCTCGAGTGGCTCACGCCTTGGCGCCGCCCCTTCTCCGTCTTGCATTGGCCGTGCCCTTCTTCAAATCCGGCCTGACCAAGTGGGAGGGCTTCCTGTCGCTATCGCCAGCGGCGGTCTTCCTGTTCGAGGACGAGTTCAAGCTGCACATTTTTGGCCAATCCTATGATTTCCCTCTGCCGACGGCAGTCGCGTTCGTCGACGGAGTCGCCGAGATCGTTCTCCCCGTGCTTCTGGTCATCGGGCTGGCGACCCGCTTCAGCGCGCTCGGGCTTTTGATCATGACGGGCGTCATTCAGTTCGTCGTCCCCGAGGGCTGGGCGAATTTCCATCTGCCGTGGGCCGCATTGGCGGTCGCCATCATCGCCCTTGGCCCCGGTGCGGTGTCGCTCGATCATCTGATCGACATGCTACGTCGTCCTCGGATCGCGCAAGGAGGCACGTAATGCCTACCCGCTTCGAGCGGCATAGCGGTACCGACATACGCGCCCACGCGCTGCAGCGCGGAGCTTGTTGCCGATGACCCAGAAGCCGCGCAGCCACCCGCCGTCGCTGAAGCTCGTAGGGACTGATGGGAGCGACGCAGCTCAAGCTGAGCCAATCATCCGAGAGGTTGATTGGAGCATTCTCATGGCCCGCGCCCAGGATGGCGACGGAGCCGCCTATCACCAACTTCTGCAGGACATCGTGCCCTACCTGCGTTCGCTCGCGTCGCGGCGGCACCGCGATCCAAACGACGTGGAAGACGCCGTCCAGGACGTTCTGCTGACCATCCATTCAATCCGGCAGACCTACGACCCGGCTCGGCCGTTCGGGCCGTGGCTGGTTACGATTGCCAACCGGCGATTCATCGATCGGCTGCGCCGGCAGGGCCGCGTCCGGGCCCAAGAGACGCCTTTGACCACCGAACATGAAACCTTTTCGGAAGCCCGAGCGAACCAGGAAGAGAGCACCGGTCGGCGTGAGCTCGAGGGAGCCATCGACAATCTCCCTCCGAGGCAACGGCAGGCCATTCGGCTGCTCAAACTCAAGGAGATGTCATTGAAGGAGGCCGCGGTGGCGAGCGGGATGTCCATCACATCTCTCAAGGTCAACACACATCGCGCCATGAAGAGCCTACGTAAGATGCTGGGCGATCGGAGCGAACCGTGATCAAGACACCGGACCTCATTGCATCGCTTGCTGCGAACGTGACGCCGGTACGGCGACTGCGGCCGCCCCTGGTGCGGGCAACTTGCTGGCTTCTGCTCGCGGCCGCGGTACTGACGCTGCTGGCCATTAGTCAGGGAATTCGGCCCGACTTCGCTCAACGGCTGCGGCAACCGGCCTTTGTCATTTGCATGGCGGCCTCGCTTCTGACTGGCGTGCTCGCAGCGATCGCGGCCTTCCTGGTGAGTCTCCCGGACCGGTCCCGCCTTTGGCTCCTTCTGCCCATGCCGGCTCTCGTTCTCTGGCTGTCGAACATCGGCTATCAATGCCTGGTTCAATGGATCGACATTGGACCTAACGGCGTTAGTCTGGGAGAGGCCGCGCGTTGCTTTGCGACGCTCGTGCTTACCAGTCTGCCTTTGTCGCTCGCGATGCTTGTCATGTTGCGCTACGCGGCTCCGATCCGTCCAATGGCCGTCACGTTGATGGGCAGCTTGGCTGTGGCGGCGATTACAGCGACGGCCTTATCGCTGTTCCACACTGTCGACGCCACGGTGATGATCCTGATGTGGAATCTCGGAACGGCGGTCCTGTTCGTCAGTTTGGCAGGCGTGTTCGGTCGAAGAATGTTCCAATGGGTCGCGCCCCGGACGTTCGATGCCAGAGACTGAAGGGCGCAGATGGATCCAAGGCGAGTCGCGCTCACGCCATTCGGACAAAGCAACATCTCGCGCGTCGACGCACGACCAATCATGAAACCTACCCTAGGAGAAAATCATGCAAAGACGTCAGTTCCTCATTTCGGCGCTCGCCGGGTCCTTGGCTCCGTGGACGGCGATATCCGTGGCAAGCGCGGCGGAGCGCAAAATCTTCGACGCTGCAAGCTTCGAGGCGGCGCAGCAACGCGGTGCGCGCATTCTCGTCGATATTTCGGCGACATGGTGCCCGACCTGCAAAGCGCAGGAGCCGATCATCGATTCGCTCGCCGAGCGGTCAGCGAACAAGGATCTCGTGATCTTCTTAGTCGATTTCGACAGCCAAAAGCCGATCGTCCGGAATTTCCGCGCGCAGAGTCAAAGCACCCTGATCGCGTACCGAGGCACGACCGAGACAGCTCGTTCGGTCGGCGATACCGACCCAGGCTCGATCGCGGCCCTGGTCCAGTCCACCAAGTGAGGCCGGCGTAATGGCAACTGGTGCCAGCCTGTTCGCGCTTTTGGCCGGCGTCCTGTCGACGCTGTCGCCCTGTGTCCTGCCGCTGTTGCCGCTTGTGCTCGGCGCCGCCGTCTCCGAGCACCGCTTGGGACCGGCTGCGCTGGCCGCGGGCCTCGCCGTTTCATTCGTCGCCATCGGGCTGTTTGTCGCAACGATTGGATTCTCGATCGGACTGGATGCCGGCATCTTCCGCGGCGTTGCCGCGCTGCTGCTGCTCGCGGGCGGAGTCGTCCTCATGGTCCCACGGCTACAGGTTCAGCTGGCGGTCGCAGGAGGTCCGGCGAGCGCCTGGACGGACCATCGCTTCGGCGGCTTTGCGGTAAGCGGGCTGAAAGGGCAATTCGCAGTCGGACTGCTGCTTGGCGCCGTCTGGAGCCCCTGCGTCGGTCCGACGCTCGGTGCCGCCTCGGTCCTCGCAGCGCAGGGCAAGGACCTCGGGCAAGTCGCAATCGTCATGGTCGCCTTCGGCGTGGGCGCGGCGCTGCCTCTGCTCCTCTTGGGCCTCGTTTCGCGGGACGTGATGTTGCGATGGAAAGAAAGGTTGCTGCGAGCAGGTCAGGGCGGGAAGGCCATCCTCGGCGTCCTGTTGGTTGCTATCGGATTTTTGATCCTGACCGGGCTCGACAGAGAGCTTGAGGCATTTTTGGTCAACATCTCTCCGATGTGGCTCACGCAGCTTACCACACGATTCTGATCCAGGAAAAATACCGCAAGAGGATGACCGACATGACCGATCTCGTGACACTGTTTCCGCGACAACGCGTTCCGCCGCTCGATGTCGGACTGGCTGATGGCGGAACCTTCGACATCGCAGCGGAGAAGCCTGCAAGCTTCACGCTCATCGTGTTTTATCGCGGCCTTCACTGCCCCATCTGCAAAACCCAGCTCCGGGAGCTCGTCGTTCCCGGCAACTACGTCACCGGTCGGCTTGTTGGCTCGACTCAGCTATCAAGTGGCCGGTTCGCTATGATCGACGACAGCCTCGGATTCAGCCTCGTGCCCTGGCGCCCCGCGCTCGAACAACACATCGGCCGCCACATCTCCGGCATCGCCATACCCGGCGGTGGAGTCGACTGGTCGTTCGCACGCCCGCGAGGATTGGGGCTGTGAGCGGAAGGAAAGCCTTGTTTGCTTGTAGGTAAGCAGGCCGGACCAGCGCCATCCCGTCAAGGCTGGCGCGTTCCGCGCCCCCGCTTCGCGGCTTGCGGCCTTGACCGGCTGTAGCTGGCCCGGCAGGCGCTTCTCAAGCAGTAAGGCATATTGGCGGCGACGCCTCCCTTCCCAAGACATGATCGTTCGAAGGGTATTGTTTTGTCCGACCGCGAATTCTTGTTCGAATCCGTCGCAGAGAGCGAGCACGGACGAGCGACCCGTTCGACCTATGAGTCGATATCCCCGCCGATACCGCGCCAACCTTTCGATATTTTTGGTGAGTTTGTGGTGAGTTTTACTTTCACTCACATCAGAGCGGCGGCATGACGGCTTCGCCTGCCGCCGAGCGTCAGGCCGGCCTCATGAGCAACAGCAAAAACACCGCCACGTTGACGTCCAGCCAGAGCATGAAAACCTGCCACCAAGCCATATTGCTCCGGAGTCAAGCCAGAGATTGTCTTGAAAGCGACCACGCAGCCTTAAGACGTCGTCCGCCGACGCGTTGGGGGTGAGGGCTGTGGGCCAAGCCAGCGTAACCCTCACCCCCCAATCCCTCCCGGGCTGGCACGGGAGGGATAACAGCAACCGGACGGGTCGTTACCACGTGTAGCGGACGACGCCTTTGCCAGCGTAGCTGCGGGTAGTGTTTGACAACTGGCTGTCGAAGGTGGCGCTCGCCGCCCAGCCGTTGCGCCAGATGGTCTCGGCGGAAAGCGACGCCAGCGCCGTGTCGGCGGCCGGCTGCGCGCCGTTGACTACGAAGGCCGAGCCCGGCAGCGTCAGGAACACCGCCTGGACATTGCGGTCGGTGTTGAAGTCGTGGGCCCAGGCGACGCGGCCGCGCAGCGTCAGCTGCGAGTCCGTCAATGCCATCACCTTCTCGCTCTTTACGCCGAGCAAATAGTTGATGTCGGCTGCGCCTGATTTTGCGGCCCCAGTGGCATTTACTTCTCCCTCGGGCATCCCCACATAGTGACCGTGA
>Ga0137399_10000555_pt1 | contig 15105 bp, 12 predicted proteins | sample czorhiz316metaG_FD_104810 | JGI IMG/M metagenome (GOLD analysis project Ga0137399, IMG submission 104810) | Vadose zone soil microbial communities from Angelo Coast Range Reserve, California, USA - czorhiz3.16 metaG | ecosystem: Environmental > Terrestrial > Soil > Vadose zone | place: USA...
GATGCAGGCCAAGGCGGCCGATGTGGAAGCGACATCGGCGGTCGATGCCGTCACCGTCTATCCTGATGGCGCCAGCGTCACGCGCGCCATCACGGTCGACCTTGCCAGTGGTGACAATACTCTGGTGCTCAAGGATTTCCCGCTGACGCTCGACACATCTTCGCTGCGGGTAGAGGGCGAGGCGGGTACCAAGCTTATCATCGGTGCGATCGACACAAGGCCGCCCCGGGCTGCGCCACCGGTCAATCTACCTGAACTCGACAAGCGCATCGAGGCGCTGAAGGACGAGCGCGCCAATCTGCAAGGTGCGATTGCCGCAGCCACCGCACGTCGCAAATTCGCCGAGCGCTTCGCCGAAACCTCCCCTGCGGGAATTGGTGAGAAGGGTGAGGCACGTCCGATTGCCGATTGGCGCGCGGCCTTTGCTGCGGTTGCGGAGGAGGTTGCGGCAGCCGACTCTGCCATTCGCGACGCGGAGCGCAAGCAACGCGACATCGACCGAGAGGTTGCCCGACTGGAATCGGATCGCGCGATCAAGCCGCCAAGCAGACTGGAGGTGAGGATCGATCTCGCGGCCGCTGCCGCGACCCAGGCGACGCTGCGGGTGACCTATGCCGTGCGTGCCGCGCGCTGGACGCCGCTCTATGACGCCCGTCTCGACACCGGAGCAAAGGACCGCAAGCCCTCGCTCGAACTGGTGCGCCGCGCCGAAATTACCCAAACCACGGGAGAGGACTGGTCCAACGTTGTGCTCAGCGTTTCGACCGTGCGAAGCGCGCGTGGCGGCAAGGCGCCTGAGCTGAATTCGCTGATCGTGCAATATCCGCCTTCCCCGCGTCAGGCGCCCGCGAGCGCTCCCGTAGATAATGTGATGCCGCCAGCCCAATCACGAGCCATGTCCAAGGCGCTCGAGCAACCTGCGGAACGAGAAAAGGCTGATGAGCAACAGGTCGCGGCGGAAGTCGGCGGCTTCCAGGTTGTGTTCAGGATTCCCGGTCGCGTCAGCGTCGGCGCCAGCGAGGGCGCCAAAAGCCTGCGTGTCGCCACAGCGACCATCGCGCCCGATCTTGCGGTGCGTTCGGTTCCGGTGGTCGATCCGACCGCGTTTCTCGAAGCGAGCTTCGCACAAAGTGAGGACGCGCCGTTGTTGCCGGGCCGGATCGCGATCTATCGTGACGGTGTGTTTGTCGGTCGAGGTCAAATGACTGCCGCAAGCAAGAATGAAACGGTGCGGCTCGGCTTCGGTGCCGATGACAAGGTCAAGATCGAACGCGCCGTTGTCAAACGCAACGAAGGATCGGCGGGCCTGATCCTGACGACGTCGAAGACCGACGAACGCTCGTTCAAGACCGTTATTCGCAATGGCCATGATTTCCCGATCCGGATCGCAATCGAGGACCAATTGCCGGTCAGCGAAAATGAAGACATTCAGGTCGAAATGTTGCCATCGACGACGCCGCCGACCGCGGCCAACGTGCGCGACAAGCGCGGCGTGCTGGAATGGGCATTCGAGGCCAAGCCAGGTGAGGTCAGGGATATTGCCTTCGCCTGGCGGATACGTTGGCCCAAGGATAAGGGCGTCGTCATGATGCCCGCCGGATGAGCGTCCCAAGCGAGCGGCGGGAGGCGAATCTCTGATCTGCCGCTCGCCTCGTCCCGTCGAGGCAGGCCGCCGCTTACTCTTTCACCGCACCGGTCAGCGACGAAACATAATAATCGACGAACAGGGAATAGAAGATCGCAACCGGCAGCGAGCCGAGTAGCGAGCCCGCCATCAGGGCGCCCCACTGATACACATCGCCCGACACCAGTTCGGTCAAGATCGCCACCGGTACCGTCTTGTTGGCGCTGCTCTGGATGAACGCCAGTGCGTAGATGAACTCGTTCCACGACAGCGTGAAACTGAAAATGCCCGCCGAAATCAATCCGGGCACGGCAAGCGGCAGCGTGATCCGCCGCAGAATCTGCAGACGTGTCGCGCCATCGACCAGCGCGCACTCCTCCAGTTCATAGGGTATCGATTTGAAGTAACCGATCAGCAGCCAGGTGCAGAACGGCACCAGGAAGGTCGGATAGACCAGGATCAGCGCCAGCGGACTATCGAACAATCCGAACTGAACCACGACCGTCGCCAGCGGAATGAACAGGATCGACGGCGGCACCAGATACGCCAGATAGATTCCGAGCCCGACATAGGGGCTGCCCCTGAAGCGCAGGCGTTCGATCGCATAGGCGGCGAGCGTACTTGAGAACAGCGAAATGAAGGTGGCGCCGATGGCTACCGACATCGTCGTCAGCAGCCAGTGCGGATAGGCCGTCTCGAACAGCAGATGCTTGATGTGCGCGAGCGTGGGCGAGGAGATCCAGAACGGATTATGTGCCTTGTAGTTGAGCAATTCCGCGTTCGGCTTGAATGACGTGATCGCCATCCAGTAAAACGGAAACAGCAGGATCAGCACGAAGCAGGATAGCGGCAGATAGATCATCACCATCCGCCGCGCCCGCGAATCCCATTCCATGGTATCGGGCGTGGAACTTGCGACATTGCCCGATTTCGCGGACTGCGCCAGGATCTCAGTCATTGCTCTCTCCCTGCTGCCATTTGCGGCGGGCGAGACCGAAGTAGCTGAACAATGTTGCAAATACCAGGAACGGGATCATCGAGACCGCGATCGCAGCACCTTCGCCGAGTTCGCCGCCGGCAATGCCGCGCTGGAACGCCAATGTCGCCAGCAGGTGGGTGGAGTTAACCGGTCCGCCGCGGGTGATGGCGTAGACCAATTGGAAATCGGTAAAGGTGAAGATGATCGAGAACGTCATCACGATCGCCAGAATAGGAAGCATCATCGGAAACGTGATGTAGCGAAAGCGCTGCCAGGCGGTTGCACCGTCCAGCATCGCGGCCTCATAGAGTGAAGGCGATATGGTTTGCAGGCCGGCCAGCAGCGAGATCGCCACGAAGGGAATGCCGCGCCAGATGTTGGCGGCGATCAGCGAGAAGCGCGCGGGCCAGGGGCTTCCGAGGAAATCGATATTGGTGCTGCGGACGTGCAGCACGTCTACGAGAAGATACGAGATGATGGAGAATTGCGGATCGTAAATCCACCAGAACGCCAGCGCCGAAAGCACCGTAGGCACGATCCACGGCAGCAGCACGATGGCGCGCAGAATGCTTTTGAACGGAAAATGGTTGTTCAATAAAAGCGCCAGCCAGAAGCCGAGCGCGAATTTCCCGAAGGTCGCGACCGCCGTGTAGAACACGCTGTAAAATACCGCGTTCCACCACAAGGGATCGGTCAGCAGGTATTGGAAGTTTTCCAATCCGACAAAAACGCCGCGGCGGCCGATCGTGGTGTCGGTGAACGCGAGCCAGACGCCCAGTCCAAGCGGGTAGGTGAGAAATACCAGCAGCAGACCGATTGCCGGCGTGAGGCAAACGACGATCAGGAATGGTTTATAGTCCAACAGCCGCGCCAACCAGCCCGGCCGCGGTTGCACAAGACCTCGCGAAGGCAGTGTCGTCACAGACATCGGATGTTCGTCCTGATTTCGTCATTGCGAGGAGCGAAGCGACGAAGCAATCCAGTCTTGTTTGGTCCGGACGCTGGATTGCTTCGCTTCGCTCGCAATGACGCTTCTCTTGGTCTTGCTGCCGAACGCCAGATCTACCTGCGGAAATATCGCTTGGCGCGCCGCTCCGCCTCGGCGGCTGCGGCTTGGGGCGTTGCGGCGTCGGTCGCAACCGAAGCGCACATCTGCACCAGCACGTAATCCGCGTTGACCGCGCCGCTGGCGGATGAAATCGGGCCCTTGTAACCGGTCCAGTATTTGTTGCTCATTGTATCCTTGAAGAAGCGGACCTTCGGATCGCCCGACCACACAGCCGCATCGGCGTAGGCGGCAAGCGGTTGCGACCAATAACCGCTGTTGGCATTGAGCCATGGCTCATACTGATCGCGTTCCAGCATGAATTGCAGGAATGCCTTGGCGGCGTTGGGATACGGACTGTGTTTGAATACCATCGCGTTCAGCGTAAGGCCTCCCATCGGGGAGCTTTTCGCAACTCCCATCGGCAAGGACTGGTGTTCGGTATCCTCCGCAATCGCTGCCGTCGCCGGATCGTTCTTCAGCGAGAAGTAAAGCGAGACTCCATTGGCCGTCAGGGAAATTTCCTGCGACGAATAGGCTCGGTTGTTGCTCACATCGTTCCAGGACGGCGTCCCGGCAATGAAGGTCGGGTACAACTCTTTAAGGTATTTAAGCGCCGCCACTGTCTCCTTGCTGTTGATCGTGACATTGCCTTCCTCATCGAGCAGCGATGCGCCGTGCGACCATAACAGCCAGTTGGCAAAGCCGTTGCCGTCGCCCACCGCGTTGCCGAGCGCGAAGCCCGCGGGCTTCCCGGCCTTCTGCAGTTTCCGGCAAAGATCCAGAAATCCGGCATGATCGTCCGGCACTTTGTCAAACCCGGCGGCCTTGACCAGCGACTTGCGATACACCAGCGGCCCGGGGCTGGCGCCGAACGGCAATCCGATCCAGGCATTGCTTTTGTGTCGCTTGCCGTATTTCTCGGCGAGGAACAGCCAGCCGCCGTAACGCTTGCCGAGATAGTCGGCGACGTCGGTCAGTTCGATCAGCTTGTCGGCATAGATGTGCGGCGCATCCGAGAAGCCGATGATGATATCGGGACCGGCGCCGGAGTTCGATGTGACGGCGGTCTGTTGGTTGATGTCCTCCCAGCCGACAAAATCGACCTTGACCTCCACACCCGCCTTCTCGGTGAATTTCGCCGCGTTGGCGCGGAATACGTCTTCGTCCGCTTTTACAAATCGCACCGGCCGCAGCATGCGCAGGCTGGCGCCTTTTTCGATATTGAGCGGCGGAGCCGGTACGTCCGCGGCCTTGATGACCGAGCTTGCGGGCTGCGCCGCCGCGCCGGTCGCGGCCAGCGCCGCAGCGGAAAGGCCCAGTCCCAACGCGTCGCGGCGCGTGAAATCGCTCTTCATGATTTCCTCCCGGTTTTTTGCTCGGCGTTATTCGCCGATGCAGCGGATCGTGTGCCCTAGCTGTTCGGACCGCGGTCCATGCTGACAGGTTGCCAGCGGCGGAGCGAGGTATTTTGCAGCACCGACGGATTGACGCAGCTTACCGGCCACATGCCGGACAGCACTAGTGACAATTCGTAGCCGACACGGCGCTTGCGTGCTTCGTCAAAGCGTGCCGAAGCCGAGGCGACATGCGCGGTCAGCGTGACGTTTTCCATGCCAAGCATCGGATTGTTGTGCGACGGCGGCTCCTTCTCCAGCACGTCAAGCGCGGCATGCGCGATCCAGCCCTCCTGCAACGCCTTGATCAGCGCCTCTTCATCCACGGTCGCTCCACGCCCGGTATTGATGAAAATCGCGCTCGGCTTCATCTGCTTGAAGTGTTTTTCGCCGAGCATGTGGTGAACCTCTGGCCGCGCCGGCGCGTGCATCGACACGAAGTCGGATTGCGACAGCACTTCCGACAAGGTCGCCGGCATCACGCCATGTTCGGAAATCAGCGTCTCCTGAAGAAACGGATCGTAGGCCATCATCCGCAAGCCAAAAGGTGCGGCGCGTTTGGCAACCGCACGCGCCACGCGTCCGAAAGATATGAAGCCGAGCGTTTGCCCCATCAGGCGGGGGATTTTCAGAAGCGCCGGACGCCCCTCCGACCAGCGGCCGGTCCGCACCATCTTGTCCTGCTCAACCAGCCGGCGAAAGCCCGCCAGCAACAGCATCATGGCGTGATCGGCGACTTCCTCGATGAAGGTGTCGGGAATGTTGGTGACGGGAATGCCGCGCGCCGTCGCCGCCTTGACGTCGACGCTGTCGACGCCGACGCTGCCGAGCGTGATGACTTTGCAGTTCTCCAGCGCATCGATGATCGCCTTCGAAATCAGCATGCCCTTGCCGTAGATGGCGTCGGCGGTCCGGGCGGCGGCGATAAACTCCGCCTCGTTGGCCGGCGCCTCGACGATCTCGGCGTCGATCGGTTCTAGCGCTTCCATCTCATAGGCATAGCCGCCGCCGGCGACGGTGAAACTCGCGCCTTTCGGCGTCACCACCCTGAATTTCGGCATTTTCTTCTCCCGATTTGACATTTCGGTGTTGGTTATAGCCGCGACAGGTCGCGGCCGCCTCCCGATTCCAGCATACCTTCTCGCACAATCCCGACTGCGTGGGGATGGCGGCGCTGGTGGGTCGGGTATTTTTACGGACCGTTCATAACGAAGCGCTAAAGCTTGCACTATACCTTGACACGACTCATTCCGCCAATCGCAGCCTGCGCGTAATTCCCCGGAGATGCCCCGTGAAGCTAACCAATCTGACCATCACCCCCAAACTGGGTATTTTGGTGGGTGTGACACTGTTTGGCCTCTGCGTCGCTGGCGCTCTCGCCGGGTATCTGATGCAGCGCGAGATGCTGGAAGCGCGAATTGATCAGACCCACGCCATCGTCGAAATGGCCCGCAACATGGCGGCCGGATTGCAGAAACAGGTCGACGCCGGCGAACTCACCAAGGAAGCCGCGATGGCCGAATTCGGCCGCCGTGCCAGTTCGATGACCTACGACAAGGGCGCCGGCTACCTGTTCGGAACCACGTTCGACGGCATCACGGTGCTGGCGCCCGATCCCAAGCAGATCGGGACCAATCGTATGGATGTGGTGACCAATGGCAGGATGCTCTCCCGCGAATTAATGGATGGCGTTAAGGCCAAGGGCGAAATCCTGCTGACGTATGAATATGTGAAACCCGGTGAGGAAAAGCCGATCCGCAAAATTGGATACGCCGTCGCCGTCCCCGGTTTTAACATGTATCTCGGGACCGGGGCCTATCTCGACGATCTCGACGCCAAACTGAAGCCGATCGTATGGTTGCTTGGTCTGTCGATTCTCGGCATCGCCGTGATCTCGGGCAGCATTGCCTGGATCATCGGCCGCAGCATCAGCCGGCCGCTCGGTCAACTCGGTGCCCGCATGCGCGCATTGGCCGATGGCGCGCTGGACGGGGAAATTCCCGGTATTGAGCGCGGCGATGAGATCGGCGCGATGGCGGCAACCGTCCAGATCTTCACGGATAATGCATTGCGCATTCGCGGCCTCGAAAAGGTTGAGGCGGAAACCCAAGGCCGCGCCGCGGCCGAGCGTCGCGCGGCAATGGAGAGCATCGCCAGCGACTTCGAACGCAGCGTCACCGGCATCGTCCGTTCGGTGTCGACGGCGGCGGCAGGAATGCAGACCACCGCGCAATCGATGACGGCAACCGCCAGCGACGCCAGCGCCCGCGCCGCGACGGTCGGGGCGGCATCCCAGAGCGCCTCGAACAACGTCGGAACGGTCGCGGCCGCGGCGGAAGAGTTGTCAAGCTCGGTCGCCGAAATTTCCCGCCAGGTGGCGCGATCGAGCGCGATCGCCAGCAAGGCGGTGGGAGACGCCGAACGTACCAACGCTACCGTCGGGGCATTGTCCACCGGCGCCGAGAAGATCGGCGAGGTGGTCAAGCTGATCCACTCTATCGCTGCGCAAACCAATTTGCTCGCCCTCAACGCGACCATCGAGGCGGCGCGCGCCGGCGAATCCGGCCGCGGCTTCGCCGTCGTTGCCTCTGAGGTGAAAGCGCTCGCCAACCAGACCGCCAAGGCCACCGAGGAAATCTCCGCGCAGGTCGCGGCGATGCAGGCGTCCACCAGCGATGCCGTTGTCTCGATCGGCGGAATCACCGAAACGATCGCGCAAATGAGCGAGATCACCGTCAGCATTTCGGCAGCGATCGACCAGCAGGGTAACGCAACCCGCGAGATCGCGCGCAACATCCAGTCGGTTGCGGCCGGGTCGAGCGAGATCAGCGCCCACATCGGCGGCGTCACCACGGCGGCGGCGGCAACCGGCACGGCCGCCTCGGATGTGCTCTCAAACGCCCGCGAACTCGACAATCAGTCCGGAATGTTGCGCGGCGCGGTTGACGAATTTCTGACCAAGGTCCGCGCGGCCTGAGTTCGCCCGTCGTCACGTTCAGCACGAAGTGATGCGCTGCTGATCCGGGGGCCATTTACCAGATGAAATGGGTCCCGGCTGTGCGGTGCACCGTGAAGGACGCTGCACCGCGTCCGGGACACGCAAGTCGCGGCGAAGGTCTCACTGCTTCTCGATTCCGGCGTTCTTGATCAGCTTTTCCCACAGCACCAGCTGCTCGCCGACGAACGCGGCAAGCTCTTCGGGCGTGCCAGAGAACGCATCCATGCCGAGCGTTGCCAATTGTGCCTTGATCTCCGGCTTCTCGACGATCTTGCGGATTTCCGCGTTAAGCCGTGTCGCGATTTCCTTCGGCAGATTAGCGGGGCCGAAATAACCCTGCCACGACGTAATGTCGAAATCCGGCACGCCGGCTTCCTGCATGGACGGCAGGTTCGGCACCAGCGGCGAACGGTCCTTGGTGGTCACCGCGAGCGCGCGAAGTGCGTTACCGTTGACATGCGGCAAGCCCGTCAGCACGTCCGTGAACATCATGGTGATGCGGCCGCCGATCACGTCATTCATGGCCGGCGGCGAACTCTTGTACGGCACGTGCAGCATGTCGATGCCGGCATTATGCGCAAGCGTCGCGCCGGATACGATCGCCGACGAGCTGCCGCTGGCATAGGTCAGCTTGCCCGGATTGGCCTTTGCATAAGCGATGAGTTCGGCGACGGTTTTCGCGGGAACGTCGGGATGCACAACTAGCATGAACGGCAAATCGCCGGTGCGCGCGATCGGCGTGAAGTCCTTGACCGGGTCATAGGTCAAGGTCTTCAGCAGGAACGGATTGGCCGAGTGCGTGGTATTGGTGGTGACGAACAGCGTGTAACCGTCGGGCGCGGCGCGCGCGACGTAGGTCGCGGCGATCATGCCGTTGGCGCCGGGTTTGTTGTCGATGACGATGCCGACGCCGAGGGCCGCGCCGAGGTGCTGTGAAATGATGCGTGTCGTGGTGTCGGTGCCGCTGCCGGCGGCGAACGGCAGCACCAGCGTGATGGTCCGGTTCGGATAGGCTGTCTGCGCGGAAGCGGCGGATGCGAGGGCGGCGAAGATCAGCGCGAACGTGGCGACTGCACGCAAGCGTTGTGTCGATAGCGAAATCATTCTGTTCCGTCTCCCCATGGCGTTTCTTGATCGGCTTCTTGCCTGCGCAGGCTAGCCTGCCCGAAGCCAAAGCGGAAGCGATACAGCGCCGCAGCCGTTCATAGCTTTGCCGAGGCCTGCCGTGATGCGATCACCACGCCGGCCAGTACCAACAGATAGCCGACAAGATGAAACAGCCGCGGCTGCTCGCCGAGCAGCAGGATCGCCATCGCCGAGCCGAATACCGGCACCAGATGAAAGAACGGCGCCGCGCGGTTCGGTCCGATCAGCGCGATGCCGCGATTGAAAAACAGGTACGCCAGCGTAGAGGGAAAGATCACGACATAGGCCAGCGTCGCGGCCGTCAGCGCATCGAATTTCAGGGTGAAGCCGGTCGAGAATTCCCAGATCGAGAAAGGCAACAGCAGCAGCGCGCCGCAGCCGGTGGTGAAGGAAATCAGCGACAGCTGATGCGTCACCGGCCGGCGCGGCATCAACGCCGAATACAGTCCGAACGCCAGCAGCGCGCCGGCGAACATCACGTCGCCCTTGTTGAACTGGATGCTGGCGAGCGCGCCGAGATCGCCGCGCAGGATGATGGTGAGCACGCCCGCAAGCGAGATCGTGATGCCCGCGAGCTGCGCCCATGTCAGCCGCACGCCGAACAGCAGCAATGACCACAACGCCACGAACAGCGGTCCGGACGACTGGATCAACAGCGCGTTCAGCGCCTGGGTGTATTGCAGCGCCCAGTAGGAGACTGCGTTGTTGATGGCGAATCCGGTCGCCGACAGCGCCACCATCAGCGCAAGCCGCGCGCGCAACGCCGGCCAGTCGCGCGCGAGATGCGGCCAGGCGAATGGCAGCAGCATGAAAAACGCACCGATCCAGCGCACGCAGGACAGCGTCATCGGCGGCACGTGGCCGGCGACATAACGCGCGAGCACGATATTGCCGGCCCAGAACAGCGAGCTCAGGCTCAAGAGCAGATAGGGCTGGTTGTTGAGCCATCTGACCGGATCGGGGGCAGGCGGCGGTGACGCGGGAATAGTCATTGCTTCAGACGGAGTTGTGCCGGAATCACGCCGCGCGACAAGTCCCACGCCCGCAATGCTACAATGTCCTGACCACAACGGTTGCGCCGAGCACGTGATCATTGCGATCGCCGAGGCCTACAGCAATTCAAGTGTAGGGTGGGCAAAGGCGCCCTTGCGCCGTGCCCACCATTGCGTTGCTGTGGTGGGCACGCGACGCTTTGCCTACCCTACTGCCTGTGGCGTCATCCCGGTTCGCCATGCCCGGCCTTGTGCCGGGCATCCACGTCTTAAAGTCTCGCAGCAAGAAAGACGTGGATGGCCGGGACAAGCCCGGCCATGACGGGTTCGCTAGCGTCAACTGATTTCCTGGCGCACGATCGCCGCGCCATCACACATCGCCTTCAGTTTGCCGAAGGCGATATGCCGGGGCATGTATTTCATGCCGCAGTCGGGCGCCGGTATCAGCCTGTCCGCCGCGACGTATTTCAGACCGTGCCGGATACGTTCAGCGATAATTTCGGCCGTTTCGATCTCCGGGTTTCCAAGGTCGAGCACGCCGAGCATGATCTTCTTCGATGATAAATCCTTCAGCACGCCGAGATCGAGCCTCGGCTGCGCCGCCTCGATCGAAATCTGTTCGGCGTTGGTGTCGGCAAGTTCCGCCAGAAACGAGTAGCCGGAGGGCTTTGTCGAACCCGGCACGACCGCTGCATAGCCAAAGCACAGATGCACCACGGTTGGCACCGTGATGCCGCGCAAGGCGCGGTTGATTGCTTTGACCGCATAGCGCTTCGCTGCTTCGGGATTGTTGCGCACCCAAGGCTCGTCGAGCTGGATGACATCAGCGCCGGCCTTTTGCAGGTCCAGCGCTTCTGCGTTGACGGCTTCGGCGAATGCCATCGCCAGTTCTTCGTCATCTCCATAGAATTCGTTCTTGGCTTGCTGGCTCATCGTGAACGGACCCGGCAGGGTGATCTTTGCCGCGTGATCGGTGTTGCGGCGAAGAAACTCCATATCCCGCAATTCGACCGGGTGGGTGCGGCGGACGTTTCCGACAACGCGCGGCACCGGCGTTTCCTGCCCCGACCGGGAAACAATGATCGCGGGCTTGTCGACATCGATACCTTCGAGCGCCGTCGCAAACCGGTTCGAGTAGCTTTCCCTGCGGATCTCGCCGTCGGTCACAACATCGATGCCGGCGCGCTCCATGTCGCGAATGGCGACAATGGTCGCGTCGTCCTGGGCTTCCTCGAGATGTTCCATAGGCAGCCGCCACATCTCGTGCATTCGCGTGCGGCGCACGGACTTCGACAGCATGGCGCGGTCCACCAGCCATTCCGGCTGCGGATAGCTTCCGACAACCGTTGTCGGCAACAGATGCTTTGGCATATTCACGATGCTCTCCTTATTGGTTGGATTGGACGCAAACTCTCCGTCAGGTCGCCGGCTGCATTGCGGCAGGGATGTCGTCCGTTGCACTCCGGCCCGCGTGGGTTCCGGTCCGCCAGATCGACGCCTTGCGCTCGATCCATTTGATCGCGGCGTTGAAGGCGATGGCCATCGCCAGCACCAGCAGCACCCCGGCGAAGACGTGCGGACTGTCGAGGATGGTTCGATAGCGCGAGATCAGGTAACCGATGCCGGCCGACGAGATCAGCATTTCGGACACGACGACGCCGACGATGACGAGCGCGCCGCCGACCCGGAGGCCGGAGAGCACCGTCGGGATGGCCGCCGGAATGATCACGCGAACCAGCCGCTGGCTCAGCGTGGCGCCCATGCTGCGCGCGGCCAGCACCAATTGCGGGTCGATGGTCTGGATGCCGGCGGCAACCGACAGCATGGTCGGCAGAAAGCCGTAGATCGCGGCGAAAGCGATCTTGGATTCCGAACCGATGCCAAGCCACACGGTGAATACCGGATAGAGGATCACGAGCGGCACCGCGTAGATACTGGAGATCATGGGCATGATCAGGACGCGCGGACGCGGCAAGCTGCCGACGATGGCGCCCGCCAGGATGCCGCCGCCGCACGCGAACACCATGGAGATCGCGACCTCATAGAGTGTCACCGCCAGCGCGTGGCCGTACTCGCCGGCTTCGTTCCAGCCCGCGGCAATCGTCGAGGACAGCGAGGGGAGAAAAAGTTCTGGAATAACACCGGCGCGCGGCAGCGCCTCCCACAGCATGACAAGGGAAATAACGATCAGGCGGCGCAGCGTTGTTGGTGACATCGAAATGCTCATGCCGATTTACGGATATGACGCCAGATACGGTCGCGCAGCGTTCCGAAGGTATCGCCGCTGAGCATCTCGTAGGTGCGGGGGCGCGGAAGTGAAATCGTCAGGTGGTCGACGATGCGACCTGGCCGGGCCGACATGACCAGTACCTCGTCGGCAAGGTAGACCGCCTCGGTCAGGCTGTGGGTGACGAACATGACGGTCTTTCCGGTGGCCGCCCAGATGCGCAGCAGTTCGTCTCCCATGGTCATGCGGGTCTGCTCGTCGAGCGCCGCGAAGGGCTCGTCCATCAGCAGCACCGGCGGATCCTGCACCATGCCGCGTGCGATCGACACACGCTGCTTCATGCCGCCGGAAAGCTCGTGCGGATGTCGCCTGCCAAAGCCTTCGAGGCCGACGAGCTTCAGCGCATCCTGGGCCTTGGCCCGCCGCTCGGATTTTGCGACGCCGCGCAATGCGAGCGGGAATTCAACATTCTCCTCCGCAGTCAGCCATGGAAACAGGCTCGGCTCCTGGAACACCACCCCGACGCGGTTTGGATCAGGCTGCGGAATCGGTGCGTCGTTGATCAGGATCGTCCCGGAGGTCTGCTGACGGAGGCCGGCCATCATCATCAAGAGGGTCGATTTTCCGCAACCGCTCGGTCCCACCAGCACGACAAAGCGGCCCGGCTTCACCTCAAGCGAGACGTCCGAGAGCGCCACCACGTCCTGCGTGCTGGTCTTGAAGATCTGCCCGACATGGCTGACTTGAATCGCGCCAGCGCGGGAGGCAGGCTTTAGCGGAGTTATGTTCGCCAATGGCTGCATCGTGTTTCTACCGATCTGACCAGTTCGTTGAATGTCATGGCGATCACGGCGATCATCAGCACGCCGGCAAGCAGTTGCTTCATCTGGAAGTTCTCGCCCCAGGTTGCGATCTGATGGCCGATGCCATCGCGCGACGCGTACATCTCCGCGAGGATGACGCCGGTAAGATTGAAGATCATGGAAATCCGCAGCGCTTCCAGCAACACCGGAAGCATGCTCGGCAGATAGACGCGGAACGCCGTTTGCAGGGGCGTCGCGCCATTGGAACGGGCGACGGTCAGATAGTCGACCTTGACGGACTCGACGGCCGTCGTCGTCGACATGATGACGATGAAGATGGTCGAGAAGAATCCGAACCCGACCTTCTGGGAGAAGCCGACGCCGAACACGAGGATGAACATCGGCAGGAAAATCGATTTCGGAATGCTGAACGCGAAGAACAATAGCGGCTTCACCACTTCCGCGAAGTAGCGGTTCTCCGCGACCGCGAATCCGATCAAGGCCCCGCAGGGGACAGCCAGCACAAATGCCGTCAGCACCTCGCTCGCTGTCACCGCAAGATCGTTGCGCACGCTCACGCGCTGCAACAGCTCCCACAGCGTGGCCAGGGTATCCGAAGCAGAAGGCAGCAGACGCGGATTGACGATGCCCGTCCGCGACAGCATTTCCCAGACCGCAAACATCGTCACCACGATGGCAATGCGCGCCGCCTTGACCCCGAGCGTTCCGGCCATTGCGCCGGCCTCAGACCCTGGTCGGAACAGGTTTGAATTGTGTCGACACGATCTCGGCCGCTGGAACCAGATCCTTCATGCCGCCAAGCTTCGCCATGTCGAGGGACAGTTGAAGCGCTTCCAGTGTGTTGGGGGCACTCATGTCGCCGTCGGTTTCAAGCTTCATGATGGTGTTTTCGTATTCCAGCGCGGCGATGTCCGGCGGAATCTCATAGAGACCGGCGATCAGCTTGACGGTGGCGTCGCGGTTGCCGCGCATGAACGCCAGTGCGCCATAGAGCGCGTTGAGCGTCTTCTGCACCATCTCCGGCTTGGCCTGCGCATATTTGTCGGGCGTAATCCAACCGGCCGCGAGGTTCGGCGGCACCTCCTTCGAGTAGTCGAGGATGATGCGCGCTTCACCTGATTTGGCGATCTGGAAGCTCAGCGGGGAATACACTACGGCAGCATCGACATTGCCGGCGAGAAGATTTGGAACCAGACCGCCGCCGCCCACGGGCACGCGGGTGAAATCAATCTTCTTTTCCTGGATGGTCCACAGCGCCAGCAAGTCCGAGCCGGAGCCTGCGGAGGTGATGGCGACCTTCTTGCCCTTCAAATCCTTGATATCGAGCGTCGATTTGGCGAGCACCATCAACTGCCAGCCGAAACTGCCCATCGCAGCGCTCGCCACGACCTTCGACATCACGCCTTTCCTGCGGCCTGCGGCCGGCAGCGACGGCGCATCGAGAATGACATCGGCGGCCCCGGCGGCCAGGGCTTCGAACGTCTCCGCCCCGCCGCGATAAATCGTGAGCTCCGCGCTGATGCCTTCCTTCTCGAAAAATTTCTGTCTCACCGCGGTTTCGGCGATGGTCGTGGGCCAGTAGGTTTTTGTCGGCAGGCCGATGCGGACTGTTTCCGCGGCTTTCGCAACTCGGGGAACGGCGAGCACGGTTGATGCGGTCATCGTTGCCAGCATGTGGCGCCGTGTGATGGGCATTGTCGCGTTTCCTCTGTTATTCTTATGATCGGACGGAGTCTTTGGGCTCCGCGGTTCAAGCAGCCTCGCTCATCTCCGAAATTTTGGGAGCCGCGAGTTCGACGAGATGCATGGTCGTCAAGAAATGCTGTGTGAGTGCCGACGGCGGCGTCGGCATTGCGCCAGAGGACGGCATGCA
>Ga0137399_10000556_pt1 | contig 15101 bp, 7 predicted proteins | sample czorhiz316metaG_FD_104810 | JGI IMG/M metagenome (GOLD analysis project Ga0137399, IMG submission 104810) | Vadose zone soil microbial communities from Angelo Coast Range Reserve, California, USA - czorhiz3.16 metaG | ecosystem: Environmental > Terrestrial > Soil > Vadose zone | place: USA...
CCTGGTCGTCATCGCCGAGGGCGCGCGCTGCGGCGTGAAGGAGCTGATGCAGCATTACGCCGAGAGCCGCGATTCGATCGGCTTCGAGCTGCGCGTCACTCGCCTGGGCCATGTCGTGCGCGGAGGCTCTCCAACCGCCGCCGACCGCATCCTGGCGACTCGGCTTGGGTCAGCCGCGGTAGAGACGCTTGCGCAGGGGCGCCACGGCATGCTGGTCGGCGCCGCGCGCAACGAGATCATCACCACGCCGCTTGCCGAGATCGCCGGGCGCACGCGACCCGCCGACGCCGCGCTGCTCGAGCTCGCGCGCGTGATGGCGATCTAGACTTCGCGGCTTAGTATAATGACTTCCACATGAGACTTCTTCTCGTGGACGACCATCCCATGATCCACCAGGTGCTCGCCGCCGTTTCGCGCGCGGTGTTCGACAGCCCGACCGTTCTGTTCGCCAAGGACCTCGACGAAGCGCTCGAGCGGGCGCGGGAGCCCGAAGGGGTCGATCTCGTTTTGCTCGATCTCGGATTGCCGGGATATACCGGGATCGAAGCGTTGACCACCTTTCGCGAAGCGTTTCCGCGGCCGCGGGTAGTCGTGGTTTCGGCCACCGAAGACCGTACGAGCGTGCGTCGCGCGCTCGACGCCGGCGCGGCGGGCTACGTGCCGAAGACCCATTCCCCTAAGCTTATCGGCGCCGCGCTACGGCTCGTGGCCGAAGGCGGAACCTATGTGCCGCCGCAAGCCTTGCAGTCCGTCGAAGAAGAGGCGGCCCCGCGCTCGCAGCCCGATCTCACCGAGCGTCAGATCGACGTGCTGCGCCTCATTCTGAGGGGTCTGCCGAACAAGAGCATCGCAACACGCCTCAAGATCGCCGAGGACACCGTCAGGCACCACGCGTGCGCAGCGTACGCGGTGCTCGGCGTGTCGTCGCGGACCGAGGCCATGGCCGCAATCGCGCGGCGCGGCATTCGCTTCGACTAGGGAAACCCGTCCCCCCACAAATGTGGCGACACATTTTGGGAGTGTCCAACCCTCGGAACTCTAGCTAAACTTTACCTAGGGAGATCCGCACGCCGCGTTCGGCGGTGTCGCGCGATCAAGAATGAGAGGGGGGCGTGAGACGCGTGTTGGACGCGCTCGCGATACGATTGCCGGTCATCGCCATTCGGGAGCTGCGCGCGCTTTTCCTGGCGCTGCTTTGCTTCGCTACTCCGGTTGCCGCTGACACGGTCCAGTATGTCTATGACGAGCTCGGCCGCCTGATCGCGGTCGTGCGCCTAGGCGGCGAAACGACCCGGTACACGTACGACGAAGTCGGCAACATCGTCTCGGTTTCCCGCCAGTCGTCTTCACAAGTCTCGATCGTCGCCTTCACGCCGGAGCGCGGCCAGACGGGCGACACCGTGACTATCTACGGCACTGGCTTCAGCGCCAGTGCCGGCCAAAACGCGGTCACGTTCAACGGCACACCGGCGACAGTGGCTTCCTCTACCGCCACGACGATCGTAACGATCGTGCCCACCGCTGCGACCACTGGTCCGATCTCGGTGACAGCGCCCGGCGGCAGCGCGACCAGCACAGCCGCCTTCACGGTTTTCGCGCCGCAGGCGCCGCAGATCACCAGCTTCACGCCGCTGGTCGCGCCGCCAGGTGGAACAGTCACGATCGCTGGCTCGGGCTTGGAGCCCGTGCCGTCCGGGAACCAGGTGATCTTCAACACGTCGGCGTCTGCCGTGATCGCAGCGACGGATATCAGCCTGACCAACCGGGTGCCGCTCGCAACGGGGGGCAAGGTCAGGGTCACGACCCGGTATGGCAGCGCCACCGGCGCGGATGACCTGTTCATCGTTCCGTCGCCCAACACCGCGGCCGACGTCGGGGCAACTGCGCGCTTTGCTGTCGCAGCCGCCGGCGTGGCTCTGAGCCTGCCTGAATCCAAGATCGGGCTTGCGCTCTTCGACGCCAGTGCCGGCACCTCGGACGTGAAGTTGGCAGTCAGCGCTGTCACCCTGCCGGATGGAGGCGCGATGACAGTTTATCGGCCCGACGGCACCACCCTCCTAGGCCCGCTCGCCTTTGGTGCTGCCGGCACCACGGTTTCCCTCGCGAATCGGACTAGCTGGAGGCGACGTGATTTTTTTCAATGTCGCGATCCCACCCATATGTCATTGCCGGCGCTTACCGGCCCAGGCCCGGATGTAGTGGCGCTTGCCAACGCCTATTGCGCACCCTTGTCGTCCGGCGGCTGCATGGAGAATGATTTCGTCGGCGGCGCCTATGTTAATCCTGACAACGGGGGTGATAGCACGCTTCGGGCTTTTCTCTGCGTCAACCAGGCTGGTGCGTCCCGGGGGGGCGCGCTATATGTGGCGCTGCCTTGCCCGGCTGGTACCGCGTGGGACGGTTTGGCGTGCGCTTGTCCGCCGGGCGCCACCTCCGATGGCGTCACGTGCGCGCTGCCTGCCACGGGCAGTTACGGCATACGGATCGCTTCGTTAGGCGGCGCGGGAAGCGCCACGGTCCGCGCGTTCAACGATATCAGCGCAACGCTCGCGCAAGACGGTTCAGTCGACCTCACCTTTACGACCCCGGGACAGGGCGCACGGGTCAGGTTCACGGGCGCCGTCGGCGACAGGCTGGGCATCGACCTGAGCAATGTCACGCTCCCGGCTGGGGGCACGCTGAAGCTATTCCGGCCCGATGGGATGCTAGCGATAAACGACACAGCCTTCCCGACGATGAGCGGAGTCGGAGTTCGCATACCGGAGCTCACGCAGGCTGGCACGTACGTCGCGGAGGTGACGCCGAGTGGCTCGGGGACCGGCAGCGTGCGCATGACGCTGTGGCGCGATGTTGCGGGTACGCTGGCGATAGGCGAGCTCAAGAACGTCACCATCGCCTATCGAAACCAGGCTGTGCGCATGACCTTCGCCGGGCTGCAGGGCCAGGAGCTTGGCCTTGACCTGAGCGAAGTAGTCGGATTCTCGAGCGGCTACATGAGCGTGCTGCGCCCCGATGGGGTTGGGGCGGGTGGGGGGCCGTTCGCAACCGCTGCCGGGGTCGGGGTGCGCATTCCAAAACTGACGCAGAGCGGCATTTACACAGTTGACATCGTTCCGGCAGGGAACGCGACAGGCACCTTCAAGCTGAACCTGTGGACAGACGTGAACGATGCGATCACGGCGGACACGCCTTACGTGCTTAACGTGCCCTACAGGAACCAGGTTGCCCGGCTGACCTTTAGCGCCACGGCGGGTCAACAACTAGGGCTCGACTTTGGCGGCGTGAGCTTCCCGAGCGGCGGCGTTGTGGAAATCCGCGACTCCAACGGCGTACAAATCGATGGGAGGGTCATCGCGCCCGGGACCGGTACGAGTTTCCGCATAAGCCCGTTCAGCGGTGGCCCGCTCGCCGGCGGCGCCTACACCGTGCTCATTACTCCAGATAGCGGCGCAAGTGGCCAGGCGACGGTCACGTTGTGGCACGACGTTTCCGGCACGCTTGAACTCGCGCAGCCCAAGAACGTCACGATTGTCCACGCGAATCAATTTGTGCGTATGGGTTTTACGGCAACCGCGGGGCAAAACCTTGGCGTGGATCTGTCGGAGATCAGTGGATTTGCGCCTGGCTCTTTGCAAGTGTTCCGCAACTCCGATGGCGTGCGTGTTGCGATCCAGGGCTTCTCGACCGCAGCCGGAGCCGGCGTGCGTGTCCCTTTCCCGAGCGGCGACTACACGGTGGTGGTCTCTTCGGATGGCGGTACTCAAGGCACTATGAAGCTGACCTTGTGGAAGGACGTAGACGATTCGCTCACGATCGGTGCTCCTTTTACCGTCAGCATCGTCTATCGCAACCAGTTTGCACGGCCGTCCTTCAGCGGCACGGCAGGCCAAAACTTGCGTATCGAACTGAGCGGCGTGAGTCTGCCCGACGGCAGCAGCGTGGGCGGCGGTGTGCAGGTAAGCGCCACCGACGGTTCCTTCTTCGCCAGTGCCTCTGGGTTCGGGCCGAGCGGAGGTACCGTGGACATTCCGACGTTGCCGTTTACTACGACTTACGCCGTAGTTATCTCGCCAAATTTTGCGGCCACCGGAAACGTCACTGTCAGGGTCTTCAATCGATGAACACATCCGGGCGCGCAGCGAAGCTGGTGCTGTGGCTGATTGGCCTGGCCGCCATCGCGGTTCCGCCGTCGGCGCTGAGCCTGGTGACGAAATCCGGCAAGGAGCGGCGGCTGGACGAGATGCCAATCGAGGACCAGATGCGCGTCGCGCGAGCCTGGGAAGCATTGAAAGAGACGCGCGCACTGAGTAACGCGACGAAACCGGAGCAGGGAAGGTGACGGGTTGATGGAGATCGGTGGCGATGCATAACGGTAGGGGATTGGCGTCGGTGTTCCTGAGCGCGCTGCGCGCGCTGGGTTGCTTGCTGCTCGGCTTGGTGCTGGTTGCAGGCGCGCGGCCCGCCGCTGCGCAGGCCCCGAGCCAGATCATCCACGGCCCGGTATCGGTGAAGCTGCCGAGCGCCAGTCTCTTCACTTTCTCGAACAGCTTCAGCGCGCCCCCTTCGGTGACGGGGCCGTTCCTGCTGCGGGTGCAGTTGAGCGCGCGCAACAGCCTCACCTCGCTCTCGTTCAACTTGAACAACGTGCAGGTCCTGAGCCTCTCGGATTTCGCCGGGGGCATAACTCAGGTCGATCGCACGGTGACGGTCCTGACGAACAACACGTACTCGCTTCAGGTCGCAGGCAAGGCCGGAACGGTGATCACGATCACCGTGTTCGCCACGCCGAACCTGCCCAAGCCCACTTCGCTCGCGCCCAACCCGCTCTCGGTGACGCTGGGAGCGAGCGGGACGCTGACGGCGGCATTGTCTCCGACGCCCACCGCCGCGGGGACCTTGAGCGTGACGAGCTCGAACACCGCGGTCGCCACGGCACCCGCAAGCGTCAGCTTCACCTCGGGCCAGACGAGCGTGGCGATTGCGGTGACGACCCACGCGGTGGGCAGCGCCATCGTCACGGCCTCGGCGAACGGCGGGCAGGCGAGCGCGACGGTCAATGTCACGCCCGCGCCACCGACGGTGACGAGCCTCACGCCGCAGTCCCTTGCGGTGACGCAGGGCGCGAGCGGCAACCTGACCGTGACGATCTCGGCGGCGCAGACCGCGGACACCCACGTCTTGCTCGCGAGCAGCAACGCGAACATCGCCTCGGTCGCCTCTGCGGTGACCGTGCTTGCCGGACAGGTGTCGGCCCTCATCCCGGTGGCCGGCGTCTCGCCGGGAACGGCGCAGATCACCGCGAGCTTGAGCGGCTCCTCGGCCTCGAGCCAGGTCAGCGTGAGCCCGGCGGCGCCGAGCGTGGTTTCGCTCGTGCCCGCAACCTCGACGGTGACCCTGGGCGCAAGCACGACGCTCACGCTCACGATCTCCGCCGCGCGGAGCACCGACACCAACGTGCCGCTCACGGTGAGCCCGCCTGGAATCGTATCGATCCCGGCGAGCGTCACGGTGCTCGCGGGGCAGACCACCGCGCCGGTTGCGGTCGGAACGCTCGCGCTCGGCCAGGCGGGCATCACCGCGAGCCTGAACAGCACCACCGCTTCGGCGGCCGTCAACGTGGTGGCGCCGCCAGTGGCGGTGACGGCGCTGCAGCCCGCGAGCTTCACCATGAACGTGGGGGCGACGGGCAGCTTCACGGTCACGATCAACGCAACGCAGTCCACCGCTACCCCAATTGCGCTCGCGGTCGATAACCCCTCGGTGCTGCAGATTCCGGCTTCAGTGACCGTTGCGCAAGGCAGTACAAGCGCGGTGTTCACCGCGACCGGCCTTGCCGTGGGCAATGCGATCATCACAGCATCGGCAAACGGTACCTCCAAGACCTCGAGCGTGCACGTCTCGCCGCAAGCCGCGGCGATCGTGTCGCTGCTTCCCAATCCCCTGCCCTTGCAGCAGGGCGCAACCGGCAGCCTGACCGTGACCATCAACGTCGCGCAGGGAACCGACACGGTCATCGCGCTTGCGGACGACGCGCCCGCCATCGCGCAGGTGGCCGCGAGCGTGACCGTTCCCGCCGGGGCGATCTCTGCGCCGATCCCGGTGAGCGCTCTCGCCACCGGCACGGCGAACGTGACCGCTTCGGTGAACGGCACGAGCGCCGTAACCGCGGTGCAAGTGAGCCCGCCCCCGCCGGTTGTGACTGGCATCACGCCTGCGAAGCTGACGCTCCCGAAGGGCACACCGGGCACGCTGCGGGTCACGGTCTCGCGCGCGCCGAACACAGCGACCGCGGTGACGCTCTCATCGAGCGACCCGAGCGTCGCCTCGGTGCCGCCGTCGGTCAACATCCCCGCGGGCGCACTCTTTGCCGAGTTCCCGGTCGCCTCCAACGCCGTGGGCCAGGCGACGATCAGCGCGAGCCTGAACGGGGGCTCCGCCACAGCGACAGTTACGATCACCCCGGCCGAGCTTGTCGCGCTAACCCTCTCGCCGCAGACACCGACCAACTATGTCGGCGAAGCAGTACCCTTCACCGCGACAGGCACGATGACCGACGGCACCAGCGAGGACTTCACCACCCGCCTCACGTGGTCGTCCTCGAACACGTCCGTTGCCACTATCGCCTCCACGGGCGTCGCAAGCGCGCTTTCGCAAGGACATACGACCGTTACGGCGAGCTTCACTTTCACCGCCGCACAGAGCGGACAGCCAGTAACGATCTCGAGCAGCACCGTCCTCACTGTGAAGACACCGACGGCGCTTGTCCTGGCGGCGCCGATGACCAGCCTGCGGATCGGGCAGAGCGTAACGGTGACCGTCAGCACGAGCGATGCGCCTGCCTTCGGCGGACTGCTCGTCACGCTGTCCGGAGGGGGCAGCGGCGCCGGCACTTACCCGCCAGCCGTGACAATCCCCGAATACCAGACGAGCGTCGCGTTCCAGTTCACCGCTACTGCCGCGGGCAACTATACGATCGGCGCCGCTGCGGCCAACCGGTTGCCCGCCCTGCTGAGCTTCAGCATCGCGCCGCAAATCGCGATCAGCTCGGTGACTCCCGCGAGCGCGCAGATCGGCGCTGTTGTGACGCTCGCCGGCACCGGTTTCGACCCGGTGGCGGCGAACAACCAGATCGCCTTCCGCAGTGCCAACAACACCACGGTCGCCTCCGCGGCCCTCAGCGCGAGCGCGACGCAGATCACTGTGCGCGTGCCGCCGCTCGCCGAGTCCGGGCCGATCGCTGTCACGAACGCGAACGGCACCGCGCAGAGCCCGGTGTTCACGGTGCTGCGGGACCAGGACTTCCAGCTTGTCGTGAGCCCGGCAACGGTCACGGTGTACCAAAGCGCTTCCAACAGCGCGCAGGTGCAGCTCTCTTCGACCGGACTCAAGCCGTTCACCGGATTGGTCACGCTATCTGCGCAAGGGCTGCCGTCGGGCATCACAGCGAGCTTCAGTCCGGCGCCGACGCTTTCAGGTGCGCAAGCCGTCACGGCGACCTTCGCGGCGTCTGCGGGCGCGGGGCCGGGTACCTATGCGATCACTCTGCGCGGCGACCACGTGGAGTCGGGCGCGGTGCTCATGCGCAGCGCGACGCTCAATCTCGCCGTGCAAAGCGCCGCCTCGGTTACTGGCATGAAGGGACGCTTCGTCACGCCCACCGGCATGGGCATCGGCGGGGTCATCGTGCGCGCAGACACGGCGCAGAGCCCGCAGCCCCAGACGACGACCGATGCCGCCGGCAACTTCCTGCTTGTCGGCCTCCCCGCGGGGCAGATCACTTTCCGCTTCGACGCGACGCCGGCAAACCCGCTGTATCCGATCTGGCCGTACACGGCAACTCTGCCCGCGAATGCGGTCACGGTGCTGCCCGAATGGACGATCAACCCGCCGCCTTCGGACGAGAAGTTCGTTCCCATTGCCAACGCTACGCAGGAGCAGGTCATCACCGATCAGCGCTTCCCGGGCCTCGAGATCCGGCTCCCCGCGGGCACCGTCATTACGGGCTGGGACGGCGTGCCGAAGACGCGAATCGCGGTCGAGAAAGTCCAGCTCGGCAAACTCACCGTCACCGCGCCGCCGGTTCCGACCGGCTCGATGTATCAGCTCTTCTTCGGCACTCCCATGGGCGGTGTTCCGTCGAGCCCGATTCCGGTGACGCTGCCGAACGACGTCGGCGCCGAGCCGGGAGATTCGATCAATGTCTGGTTCTTCGACGGCAGCCCGATGGGCGGAAGCGGCGAGTGGAAGATCGCGGGACAAGGCATCGTCAGCGCCGACGGCAAGACCATCCGCATGCCGAACGGCACCGGCATCCCGCGTTTTTGCGGCGTCTGCGGGTTGATGTGTCCGGAAAGACCGACCACCAGCGCGGCGCAAACGGATGTCGGTCCAACCACGGACTGCCAAAGGGACAAGGCGGCGAATCCGATCACGCTGGCTACCGGACAAGAGACTCCCGCCAATAGCGGACTCACGTGCAGCGGACTCACGCCGATCTCGACCGGAATGACCTACAACCCCATCGATGCCTTTAACAACATCGGCGGGACTGCCGGCTCGCTCGGCTTCGGCTGGGTGCTCGACTACGACGTGGCCTTCCTGCCTTTCGCTGGACCTCAAAAGCGGCTCATCCTCCCCGGCAACAACCGTGTGAACTTCACCGATGATGGCTCGGGGGTGTACCGGCCAGTCGCGGATCCGCGCTTCGATGGCGCGGAGATTCGGGCAACGAACCCGGCAACGAACGAATGGGAGCTGACGTTCCGCGACCGCCGCGTCTGGCGCTTCCAGCCGTTCTCCAACGTGCCGACCTTCCTGCGCGGCGGGCCGCCGACGTTCGTCACCGAGATGGTTGACCCGCAGGGCAACGTGCTCTCCATCCGGCGCCAGGCGACCGGCCGCATTACCGCGATAGGAGACGGCGAGCGCGGCGTCATTATGAGCTACGGGTCGAACGGCTTCGTCTCCGGGATCGTCGACACCGCAGGCCGCGCCGTCAGCTATACCTACACACCCACCAACCGGCTCTCTACGCTGACCGATGCCGACGGGCGCGTCACAAGCTACACCTACGTCGACGAGAACGAAGTCCCCGCGCCGGCGGCGGTATGCGGTCCGCAGCCTTCCTTCGGCGAGCGCATCAAGACCATTACATACCCGGGCCGTCCGACGCCGACGGAGAACTTCTACGGTCCGGGCCGCCGGGTGCTGCGGCAGACGGGCTACGACGGCCGCGAGTTCCGCTTCGCCTACAAGCTGGCCGGCGCCTGCGTCACGAATATCTCGGATCCGAACACGCGTTGCACGGGCGCGTCGTGTCCCGACGTGGATTCCTGGGACAACTTCCAGGCGGGCTGGCGGGTTCAGGGCGGAACCATCGTCGCGACCACGGTGACGCAACCCAACGGTGCAACGCGGACCGTGGAGTTCAACTCGCAGCGCGTGACAACAGCACGCGTCGATGCGCAGGGCCAGAGGGAGACGATCAAGCTTGACGCCGGAAACCGCGTCACCGAGCGCGCGGATGCCCTCGGCCAAACCTCGAAGTACCAATACGATGCCAAGGGCAATGTGACGCGGATAACGGACCCGCTCGGGCGCTTCATCGACATGACCTACGACTCCGTCTGGAACAAGCCGACGAGCGTCACCCGGTACGACGACGCGAACCAGCCGCAGGCGTGGAGCTTCACCTACGACGCGACGAAGGGCACGTTGCTGACCGCCACGAATCCGCTCAACCAAGCGACGACGTTCGCCTACACCCCGCGCGGGGAGCTGCAGGCGATCACCGACGCCCTGGATCACGCCACGCGCTTCGAGTACGACCTGGCGGGCGATGTCGTGAAGGTGATCGATGCGCTGTTGAACGAGACGAGCTCTGGCACCGATGGCGCGGGCCGCCGGGTCTCCACCGTCGATGCGCTCGGCAACGCGACGAGCACCGCCTACAACGGCATCGACCGGGTGACGCGCGTGACCGACGCCAAGAATCAGCAGACGAACCTTTCTTACGACCCAGCGGGAAGGCTCGCCTCGGTCACGAACGCCAGGAGCTTCGCGATCGAATCGTACGGCTACGACACGGGCGACCGGCTCGCCACGCGCACCGATGCGAAGCTGAAGCAGACGCTCTACAGCTACGACAGCTTCGGGCGGCTCGAGCGCATGACCGATCGCAAAGGCCTCGCGACGACCTACGCCTACGACGAGCAGGATCGCGTGATCTCGGTGACGCGCCCGGAGGGCAGCACGCGCTTTAGCTACGACGCGGTAGGCCGGCTCGCCGAGATCTCCGATCCGTCGGGAACGATCTCCTACGGCTACGACGCGGCCGGCCGCGTGGTGCGGGAGACGCAGGCGACGGGCGGCGCCACCAGCATCATCGAGTACGGCTACGACGCGCTCGATCGCAGGACGAGCCGCACCGTGGCCGGCGTCTTCAACGAAGTCACGACCTACGGCTACGACCGGGCGAACCGGCTGACGGGCATCGGCTACCGGGGGCAGACGAGCACGCTCGAGTACGACGCCGCGGGGCGGCTGACGGTCAAAGTGCTGCCGAACGCCATTCGCCAGGAGCTTGCCTACGACGACGCCGACCGGCTGCTGTCGATCACGTACAAGAACCCCGACGGCAGCCTGATCGAGTCGCTCGCCTACGGCTACGACGCCGCCGGCCGGCGCGTGCTGCAGACGACGAGCGGCAGCGCGCTTGCCGACAGCACCTTCACGGCGAGCTACGACGAAGCCGACCGGATGACCGCGATCACGCTCAGCGCGACTGCGCAGACGTTCGTGCTTGCCTACGACGACAACGGCAACCTGCTCGAGAAGCGCGAGAGCGCCAACCCTTCGAACCTCACCACCTATGGCTGGGACAGCCGCAACCGCCTGAGCGCCATAGCCGCGCCGGGGCTTGCCGCGAGCTTCGAGTACGACGCGCTCAACCGGCGCATCGGCCGCACGGTGAACGGCGTGACCACGCGCTACGTCTACGATGGGCTGCAGGCGCTCGGAGAGATCGTGAACGGAGAGCCGATCGGCCTTCTCACCGGCCTCAACCTTGACGAGGCGATCGCGCGCTACACGAGCCAGGGGGCGAGGGTTTTGCTTACGGATGCGCTGAACAGCGTGCTCGCGCAGACCAAGGACGATCGCTCGGTGCAGAACTACTACGCCTACTCGCCCTACGGCGAGGCGTCGGCGCTTGGAGTTGACGAAGGCAACTCGATCCAGTACACAGCAAGGGAGAACGACCAGACGGGAATCTATTTCTACCGGGCAAGATACTACGATCCGGTGCTGAAGCGATTCATTAGTGAAGATCCGATTGGGTTGATGGGCGGGGCGAACGTCTACGGCTATGTAGGGGGTAACCCCGTGAGCTTCATCGATCCATCGGGGAACTTCATCCCAGCCGTGCTGCTAGGTGCCGGTGCAATTGGAGCGGTCATAGGCGGGCTGTCGGCCGCGGCCCAGACGTACAACAGCGGCGGAACAGGTGTCTGGAACTATGTGTCAGCCATCGCAACTGGCGCGGCAGTTGGCGGGGCGGCCGGGGTCGGAATTGGCCTTACTGGTTTAAGTGGCGTCGCGGCCACGGGCGCAATTGGTTTTGCGTCAGGCTTCCTTGGTAGTGGAGTAACACAACTTCTACAAGGGGGTTCATTCGATATTTGCCAAGCAGTAACGCAGGGAGCGATCGGCGGAGCCGCCGGGCTGCTCGGAGGCATCTGGGGACTAGGGCTCGCGGCAAGCGCAGCGACAGACTCGCTTGTTGCCGCCGCTAGCGGAGCAAACCAGGTTCTCTTGAATCTAGCCGTACCGACGAATCTTGGGGGACTAAATCCAACCCTCCACCCGCGTAAGCCGTGCTGGTGCCCTTAGCCTGAGAAAGATATGACGACCCACGATTTCATCGTTTTCGCTCTTCTCCTCGGGTTAGGTCTCGCGGTCGCCTCTTGGGCACAGGTTTTCTATACATGGTTGCTCGCATTGAGTGCGGATCGCGATGCAAGAAGAATCGGACAGGTAGTCTTCCTCGTCTATTGGTTGATTGCTGCTGTGAGTGGATTGCTTTGCATGTTTGCTCCAATCGTCGTGATCCGAGTGCTGAGGACCGCCGCCAAACCCGTCACTACTGTGGACGAGGCGGCGGGATTCGTTGTGCTAGCCACGGCAGTGATTGTGTTTTACATCCGGCGGAAATTGTTTCGTCCTCATCCAGAGAATATCGGACCTGGCCAGGCAGGGACTCCATGACTGTTCAAGACGTTGTTGCTGACCCATTCAGGCTAGCGTTCTATGCAGGCCTGGGCATAATGCTCGGATGTACCTTGGTGAGCGCGTCATGGGAGTTGCCGCTGATCTTTCAAAGAGGTGTCGCCCGAGCAATCGGGCCTGCCACATCTGTGGTTGCGCTCGCCGTTCGTGTTGCAGAATTTGTGGCTTTGGTCGGCTGCATCGTCTATGTGGCCAAAGCCGATTTGGACTTTGGCATCCCGCAGTCTCTGATAGTCATTGTCGCATCCCTTCTCGTGTCTCCTTTAAAGCTAATACAACGCAGATAGGCATTGTTATAAGCGTCGCGCTTCTTGTGGCGACGATCGCGCGCGCCCCCTACTTCATTAATTTTCAAGTCGAGTACTATCTCGGTAGCATTTGGGGAACGTTTAGTCGGAGCGCTAATTCATTTGTCGGGGGCGGAAGGCTAAATTGCTATGAGCTTCTGGCCATTTGAATTAAGCGTTACTGCCTTAACATCGTGTGCTGCTTTTGTCCTTTGTGCCGGACCAGTTTTCGCTTATTGCGATTCGCCATTGATGCCCACGATCGCGGGACAGGTGACTACTGAAAAGCAGCCGCGAATCGATTGGATCGCGGTAAGCAAAGCGAATTCGTATAGGGTCCACTTGCAGAGCCGGGTGCCGGAGGGACGCGTCGTGTCTGTGCATGACACGGCAGTGAAGCAGGCAGCGTTCCTGCCGCCGCAGCCGCTCGCCGAGCATCGCGCAAAAGTCACGGTGCGGGTGAGCGCGGTTTGCGGCAGCGAGACCAGCGCCGAGGCGGTCTCGTGGTTCCTGATCGATACGTCGCCGACCTGCCGGCTGGGCGAGATGAGCGCGGTGGCGGATGCTGGGACGGCGAGCCTGCGATGGCAGCCAGTCGCCGGCGCGGTCAGCTACGAGGTGAGGGCGTACGGGCTCCTCGACGGACGCCTGATGGCATCGCAGGAGACGCGGGCGCCCGAGGCGAAGCTCGGATTGAGCGATGGCGCGGTGGTGAGCGTGCGGCCCGCGTGCGCGGGCGGGCTAGGGGAGGCGGTGTACAGGGTGCTGGCGCGCTAAGGCGAGCGCGCCGATTTTTCGGCCGAGCGCGAGGCCGGCCTCGTTGTCGCTGCGGAAGTGGATGCCGCCGTAGAGGCGCGACATCGCCGCTTCCTCCGCCATGCGCTGCAACTCGGCGGCGTCTTCCGGAAAGAAAGCTGCCAGCACTTCGGCCGCGGCGCCGGATACGGTGGCGTGACCGGAGACGTACGACGGAAAGGCAGGCGTGAGCACGTGCGGCGCGAAGCTCGCGTCGTAGCGCTCGCGGATGACCGTCACCGGGCGCTCGGTCCACCACTTGAACTTGGCGTGCCAGCAGGCGGTCAGCGCATCCATCATGGCGGCGTTAAGCGTGGAAAAGACGCGCGCGGCGCTCGCTGCATCGAGCTTCCTGCCGGTGACGAGCTTCTTCGCTTGCCCATTCCACACACCCGGCGGCGTGACGCTGCCGAGATCGAGGTTCCATTCCTCGGCGATGCGCTTCTGTTCGGGCGTAAGTGCCGTGGCGACTGTGCGCACTTCTTCGACTTCTTTCCAGAATGCCGCGGAGCCGTATGCGAGCGGCGGCTGCGGCTCGAGCGCGGCGCCGCTTGTGAGCACCCAGGTCCGCCAGCGCCCGGCGTGCGGCTCGGCCGGGTCGTACAGGTTGAGCGGCGGCGCGGCGCGCCAGAGGCCGGGCTTCCACGCGGGACGCGAGTCGGGCAGGCGCGGAAGATCCCAGCCGTCGTCGAGCGCGCGCCGGATGGCATTCTGGGCGACCGCGATTCCGGCTTGCCATGCTCGGGTCGCCTGCGGATGCGCGCCATTCGCGGCAAGCACCGCCACGGCCGCGGAATGGCCGAGCGCCTGCAGCCGTCCGCGCGTCTCTTCGGGATAAAGGTGATCGAGCATGCGGCTCGCGGCCGCATGCATCGCGACTGGCCAGACCGCCGAGTCGCAGCCACGGCGCGCACAGAGAACCAGCGCGTCGTGGATCGCGGTATGCGCGTAGGTGTATGCGCGCGCCGCGCGCAAGGGGTTTTGCTGGTATTTCACTACGAGCCGCGACACGACATCGTTCCACGCGACCGATGGAGTCTGTTCGGCCCAGCTTGCGAGCCAGGCGCGGTTTTCGCGGAGAGTCGAGAGCTCCTGCTCCACGGGGAAGCCCGGCGCCGCGGACGATTCTGTGGCCGCGGCCGGCTCCAGCCATACGCGCCATTCGGCAGGTCCGTCGGCGAGGGCGCTTGTCGCGGCGCACAGCATCGCAACGGCGAATGCCGCAAACGCCTGCAAGCTCACGCCAAACCCTCGAAGAGCTGCACCGCGACCGCCTCTCCGGCCTCGACTTTGCCGCGGCCGTGCTCGAGCACGATGAGGCAGTTCGCCTCCGACATCAAGCGCAGCACGCCCGAGCCCTGCTGCCCGGTGGTGCGCACCTTCCACTCGGCGCCGTCGCGGAACAGGACGCCTCTTTGGTACTCCGTGCGTCCAGGTACTTTCCTGATAGGAACTGAAGAAATTGCCGTTAACAGCGGTATGGCGTAGTCATCGGTTCTACCCGACAAGTGCAGCAGCGCATCGCGCACGAGCGCGTAGAACGTCACCATCACCGCTACCGGGTTGCCCGGCAACCCGAACAGGAACGAATCGCCTATTTTTCCGAACGCCATCGGCCGGCCCGGGCGCATGGCGATCTTCCAGAACAGCACCTCGCCGACCTTCGCCATCAGCTCCTTGGTGAAGTCGGCTTCGCCGACCGAGACGCCGCCGGTCGTGACGACGGCGTCGGCG